>Ga0070679_100001850_pt1 | contig 19022 bp, 14 predicted proteins | sample KBSC63BmetaG_FD_65652 | JGI IMG/M metagenome (GOLD analysis project Ga0070679, IMG submission 65652) | Corn rhizosphere microbial communities from Kellogg Biological Station, Michigan, USA - KBS C6-3B metaG | ecosystem: Host-associated > Plants > Roots > Rhizosphere | place: USA: Michigan... | reverse complement strand
GGCGCGGCGTCGACCTTGATCGTCGCTGGCGCCGTCTGGGGCCGGTGTCCGTTGTTCCGGCGCGAGAAGATGCTGCGCGAGAACGACTCGGGCGGCGGCGCGGCGGCGGCACGACCCAGGCTCTCGAAATAAGCGCGCCAGGCCGCATCTACCGAGGTCGGGTCCTGTGAAAACTGAAAGTAAAGGTCCTCGACGAAGGCCAGGTTCGCCGGATTGACCATCGAATCGAAATCGATCGGGGTTTGACTCATAGTTTTCGTACCACGCTGAGGGGCCAGTGTAGCGCGGCGATGGCCAACGTGGGAGGGCCCGAGGATCTCCCCAGTTGGGGGAACTGGGGAGAAGAACGGACCCCGCCGCGGTGGTGCCGCGGTCACGTCCCTTTCTGCAGCGCGAAGCGACGTTTACTTCAGTTGCCGAGGCAACGCCAGCGGTGGCGCGTCAGTTACTTGACCAGGGCCAGCGCGACCGTCCGGGGGCCGGCGGCGGCGTCCCGGCCCGGGTCCGGGAAGCCTCGTCGGGCCTGACGCTGCTTCTCCAGGTCCATGGCCCGGTCAGCGGCGGCGATCAGGGGGGCGGGCTCGGCTCCATCCTTCGGCCAGGAGGCGGCGCCGACGCTGATGCTGAGGGGCAGGTCCCGGCGGCCCCCCGCCCGCATCACCGCTGACCGCAGCCGCGTCGTCACCAGCCGCGCCCCCGCGGCGTCGGTCTCGGGGAGCAGGATCATGAACTCGTCGCCGCCGGTGCGACAGCAGACGTCCGGGGCGCGCAGCGCGCCGCGTAGGACGCGCGCCGTCTCCCGCAACGCCAGGTCGCCCACGGCGCGACCGAACCGGTCGTTCAGTCCCTTCAGATCGTTCATGTCGACGATCAGCAGCGAGCCCGCCCGGCCGCGCACCCGCCGCGAGCGTGACAGCTCCTCGGTCAGGCGATCGGCCCACAGGCGCCGGTTGGGCAGCCCGGTCAGCTCGTCGCGCTCGGCCAGCCCGCGCAGGCGCTGCAGCTCGCGCAGCTCGCGCGTCAGGCGCAAGTTTTCCTCCAGCAGGCGGCGCAGCATGACGCGACCGCCGGACGGGCCGCTGGCCCGCGATGGATGTCGGGCGGATGCGGGTAGCGTGGCTGAACGACGGACCATGGACGCGAACTGAGCCTCGGATCGACTTCGGCTCGTCCGGCGCCTCCGATAAGGCAAGCAGGCGAAAAACCCGACGCCGCCCTGCGCACGGTGTGCGCCAAAAATGAAACGCGCCGGTCGGGACTGCGATCCCGCCGGCGCGTCAGGTTTCCGTCACGGGGACGGAAACAGGGAGAAGCCTGTTTAAGCGACCGCGTCCTTCGCGGCCTTGATGGGGCGCGCGCGAACGATCTTGCGGGCGGGCTTCGCCTTGAACGTCGTGGGCTCGCCGGTGAAGGGGTTGATCCCCTTGCGGGCCTTGGTGGCGGCCTTCTTGATCACCACGAACTTCGCGAAGCCGGGGACCAGGAACACGCCGGTCTTCTTCAGCTCCTTGTAGCCGACGCTCGCGAGCGACTCCAGGACGCCCTTGACGTCCTTGCGGGTCAGCTTGTCGGAGTGCTCGTCAGCGAGTTTCGAGATGAGCTCGGACTTGGACATCACCTTGGCCATCAGATCTCCTTTTTCCGGCGGAAAGCCGGGGTGGCGGTTCTAGTGGCGACAGACTGTACGGGACAATCAGCGACGAGGGAAGAATAAAGATCCGCATTTCTCCGAGAAAAACGGCCGAATCCCGGGCGCGCGACCACCTCAGGGGGCGCGGGCCCCGTCGGAGGGCTTGCCCCCGCGCATGGCGCGCGTCGTCGATCTCTGCGTGGCGGCCGCGGCAGGTCCACGCGCCGTCACCGTCGGAGAAGGCGGCTGATAGCCGGGAAAGCGCGTCGCTTCCGCCTCGGGGACCAAATGAATGGACAACGTGTTGTCGCGGTCGGTGAACGCGCGTGTGTGCAAGGTCAGATAGCCGGGCGCGCGCACCAGCAGATCCAGCGGACCGCTGCCGCGCGGGCGGCGGATGTCGAGCGGGCCCAGCCCGAAGTCCTTCGCGCCCCAGATCACATGCGCGCGCTGGGGTGGCTCGACCAGCACGTGAATGGTCACCAGATCGACGGGCGCAGCGTCGTCGGACGCGCGCGTCACCGGCGGCTGGCGCGTCTTCGCGGACGCGTCGATCGCCGCCGCGGGGGATGGCGACGGCGCCGCGACGCCAAGATCCGCGCCCGCCTCGACCGCGCGCGGCTGCGGCGCCACCGCCGTCCCGCCGTCGGCGCCGACCCCAACCCGCGGGTGTGAAGGCCCCGTCGAGCAAGCCACCGCGCCCGCCAGCGCGCCGGCCAGCGCCAGCCCCCTGCTCGCGTTTGCGCGGCCAGGCGCGCTCACGGCTCGGCCCCGCTCGCCTTGCTGTCCGGCGTGTCGGCCGGCGCGGGTGGCTTCACCGCCGCGTAGTGCACGCCCGGCTTGCAGACGTAACCGGCGGTGGGCGCCTGCTGCTTGCCGCGAATGCGCCCCTCCAGCGTCTCGACGGGGATGGGGGGCTCCAGCTCGAAATAGAAGCCGCGGTTGGGCAGCCGCATGTCGAACAGGTCTCCCCTCCACCAGAAGGTGCGACGGTAGTCGAGCGCGACCGGCCCGACGACCCGGTGGCGGTGGTGGGCCAGCACGAAGCTGAACACGCGCACCGCCAGGTTGTTGTACAGCCGGTGACATCCGTGAGAGAAGCGGCCGCGCAGCGACAGGTAGTCCCCCGAGCCGTGCGTGCGGATGCCGTTGTCCGAGAAGGTGGGGCCGTTGGGCCCCTTCCGCATCGTCTCGTGAATCGCGGCCACCATGCCGTAGGCGGACATGTAGCCCGGCCCTGTCTCGTCGTAGTTCGTGGCCTTCACGAACGCGCCGTTGACCCGCTTCTCCTTCACCATCGAGCCGAGCGGCGACGAGGGCGGCGGGATCCACACCGGCGAGACGACCAGGTGGCGCCACACGCGCGGCCCCACGTCCGACGACTTGTAGGCGTAGTACTCCTGGCCATCGGCCGCCAGCTCGGCGCGCCAGCCCCCGATCGTCGTGCGCCACCGGCACAGCGGCACGCGCTCGCCCCGCCACTTCACGAACAGCGTGAACACGGGGAAGCGCTCGCGCGGCTGCGGCAGGCGGTTTCCCTTCGCGTCGAACGGGAAGTCGTACCAGATGTCGCCGCGATCGATCTCGGCCGCCAGGTCCATCGGCTTGTTGACGGTGTAGTACTCGGGCTTCTCGGGGAAGCGCACCGGCACGCGCAGGCTCTGGAAGTCGTCGGCCGAGCGCTCCTGAAAGAAGCGGAGCGCGTCCTCGGGGGTCTCGAGATCCAGGGCCTGCAGCAGGCGCGTGGTGGCATCGCCCACCAGATCGGGGACCGGGTGTCGCTGCCCGTCGCTGTCCAGGTAGGTCGCCGGCGCGCCGTCGGTGTCCGTCGCCGAGCCGTCCTCGATGATGGCACCGGCGTGCGCGGCCCGTTCGGTCAGCACGCGACGCAGGGCCGCGAAGTCGAGCGCCAGCGGTGGTTTCGCCATCGCCTCCAGCGTGGCGCGGTTCAGATCGCCCTGCGCCATCACGGCGTGCTTCATCTGAAAGTCCAGCACCGCCGCGCGCAGGGCCGTGTCGTAGTGACCCGCCTTGTGGCGGGCCGGGACCATCAGCCCCTCGCAGGTGATGCGCTTCTCGACCTCGGCGAAGGCCGCCTGCTCTTGCTGCGCGCGCAGGTGGGCCTTCACGTCGCGCGCCAGCTTGGGATCGCTGTTGGCCAGGGCCTGCAGGTCGGTCACACCGGCTTTCTCGCGCGCCTCGTCCAGACGCTTGCCGCGGGCGGTATGGCGCGCCTGCTCCTTGCGTTCGGTGGTGGCGCCGAAGGTCGTGATCTCGTCCACGGCCAGCAGCTTGGTCCGATCTACGCCGGTGCACTGGCGGCCGGCGTCCTCGAGGAAGCGCGCCCGCAGCACGGACAGCGACGGGGGCACGCCCAGCAGCTCCAGGTAGTTGCGCTCGCCGGGCCCCAGCGGCTGACCGTCACCGTCGCTCTTGTCGTTGCTGAGACCGACGAAGATGGCGCGGTATCGGTTGGCCAGAGGCGCGCCGTCCGCCGCCTTCCCGTCGGCCAGGATCAGGGGCGCCCAGCCATCGGACAGATCGACCAGCGTCAAGCCGGCTGCGCGCGCGGCGTCGGCGTCGACCAGGCGCCACTGGCCGTCCACCACCTGCCAGGCGCGCCGCTCCTCGGGCAGGTCGGCCGGGCCCGGGGGCAGAGCGTCGGGGTTCGCGCGGGGGGGCCGGCGCGGCGCCACCGCGCCCGGGGCGCCGCCCGCGGCCGGCACCGGTGTGATGGCGGCGATCTTCCGGGCACCGTCACCGGTGGGCCGGCGCGCGCATCCACTCGCCGCCACGACCACGCCGACGACGAGAATGTCACGCAGACGACGGTCAATCATGTTGGAAAAACCTAACCTTTTAAGTATGTCCAAACGCCGCGGGGAGCGACAAAAAACGGGGGTGACGGTCTTTCGGTCGTGCCAACTGGGCGTACACTCATGGCCCATGAAGCGCTTACTGATCATCGCCCAACTGGCGACGCTGGCGGCCATCATCTCTACGTTCGGCGCCAGCGGTACCGCGCATGCGACGGAGGTTGGCTACGGGAGAAACTTCGGCCTCGGCTTCGAGCTGGGCGATCCCACGGGCATCGTGGGCAAATACTGGGTCAGTAAGACCAACGCGCTGGACTTCGGGATGGGGTTCTGGGGGTATGCCTGGGGTTACTGCAACAACGATCACCGCTGCAACGCCGGGATCCAGAACTACAGCTTCCACATGGACTACCTGTGGCAGTCGAACCTGGTGAAGAGCACGGTTCAGCTCGACTGGCACATCGGGGCGGGGGCGCGGGCGATCGTCTGGAACGGGGGCGGCGGCGGCGACTTCGCGCTGGGCGCGCGTATGCCCGTCGGCCTCGACCTGATGTTCACGAATCCGAACTTCGTCGAGATCTTCTTCGAGATCGCACCCGCCCTCTACATCCCTTTCGGCCTGAACTTCGAAGCGGGCCTGGGCGTCCGTTTCTACTTCTAGCTAGCGCTGGGATCGGTAACGACCGGGGGGCTCGTTCACTCCGGTCGCGGGGGCGCGAGCGGGGTAGGTGCCTCAACTGTGATGGGAACCCTCAAGGGTTCCCAAACCCTCCCGTGATGAGTAGCGCCGGGCAAAGCCCGTCGCCACTCGACGCGAGCGCTCAAACACCGCTAGCGCCTCGGGCCCGGATCTTCTTGTCGTAGGTTGCAGGGCGCTCGCGAACTGCGCGCGGCAAGGGGACCCACCCCACTCGCGCCTTCCAACTTCCTCCGCTCAGTCGCTGAACACCGTTCTCCGGGCGACAAACGGGCGCCGCTCACGTCGAAGCGCTTCCGGTCCCCTCTCCTCGCGTAGCGAGGGGAGGGTTAGGGAGGGGAGTCCGGCCGCTGGTGCTACGACTGATCGATGATGTTGGCGTCGCCGATTTCCAGCTCGCCGGTGCTGTCGCTGGCCGGCGTCTCCTCGCCCGTGATGCCGGAGGGGATCCCGGAGACTTCCTGCGGCACCTCGGCAGCCACGGCCGCCTGGCCGCTGGCTCGACGGGCCTTCCAGCGAGAGAGAGCCTTCTCCAGTTCCTCGTAGGCGATCATGGAAGCAAAAGCCTACTACAACTTCGGGAGCCTTTCGCCCGCTGGAGAATCGGAGGGCGCAACCGCGCCCGGGTACAAGCAACGGAGGCTCGGCTTCGCCGAGCCGGCGTCGACCTGAAGGGGGGCTCGTAGGGGGGACGGCCCCCCTACGCTCCCCGCTCAGGCGTGAATCAGTTTCTTGTACTTGATGCGGTGGGGCTGCTCGGCGGCGGCGCCCAGGCGGCGCTTTCGGTCGGCTTCGTAGTCCTGGTAGTTCCCTTCGAACCAGACGGCCTGGCTGTCGCCCTCGAAGGCCAGGATGTGGGTGGCGATGCGGTCCAGGAACCAGCGGTCGTGGCTGATGACCACCACGCAGCCGGCGAACTGCAGCACGGCATCCTCCAGCGCGCGCAGCGTGTCCACGTCCAGATCGTTGGTCGGCTCGTCCAGCAGCAGCACGTTGCCGCCCGAGCGCAGCACCTTGGCCAGGTGGACGCGGTTGCGCTCGCCGCCCGACAGGTCCTTCACGCGCTTCTGCTGATCGGTGCCGCGGAAGTTGAAGCCCGACACGTACGCGCGCGCCGGGATCTTGCGCTTGCCAATCTCCAGGAACTCGGCCCCCTGCGCGATCTCGTCGAACACGGTCTTGTCGCCGGCCAGGGCGTCGCGGCTCTGATCGACGTAGGCGAACTTCACGGTGTCGCCGACCCGCAGCGAGCCCTTGTCCGGCTTCTCTTGCCCGACCAGCATGCGGAACATGGTGGTCTTGCCGGCGCCGTTCGGGCCGATGACGCCCACGATGCCGCCGCGGGGTAGGTTGAAAGAAAGGTTCTCGATCAGCAGGCGATCTCCGAACGACTTGCTCAGCCCCTCGGCCTTCACCACCAGCTCGCCCAGGCGCGGCCCGGGGGGAATGCTGATCTCGACGCCCTCGTCGCGCTTCTGGGTCTCCTCGGCCAGCATCTGCTCATACGCCGCCAGACGGGCCTTGCTCTTCGCCTGGCGCGCGCGCGGCGAGGCCTGCACCCACTCCAGCTCGCGGGCCAGCGTCCGCTGGCGCGCCGACTCGGCCTTCTCCTCGGCCTCCAGGCGCTTGCGCTTCTGGTCCAGCCACGACGAGTAGTTGCCCTCCCAGGGGATGCCCGCGCCGCGATCCAGCTCCAGGATCCAGCCCGCCACGTTGTCCAGGAAGTAGCGATCGTGGGTGACGGCCACGATGGTGCCGGGATACTCGTGCAGGTGGTGCTCCAGCCAGGCCACGCTCTCGGCGTCCAGGTGGTTGGTGGGCTCGTCCAGCAACAGCAGGTCGGGCCGCTCCAGCAGCACCTTGCACAGGGCCACGCGCCGGCGCTCGCCGCCCGACAGCTTGGTGACGTCGGCGTCGGCCGGCGGCAGGCGCAGCGCGTCCATCGCGATCTCCAGCGTGCGATCGAGATCCCAGCCGTTGGCGGCCTCGATCGCGTCCTGCAGCTTGCCCTGCTCCTCCAGCAGCTTCTCCATCGCGTCGGGATCCAGATCGGGATCGCCCAGCTTGGCGTTCACCTCGTCGAAGCGGGTGAGCAGCTTCTTCGTGCCCGCCACCGCCTCCTCCACGTTCTGAAGCACGTTCTTCTTGGGATCGAGGCCCGGCTCCTGCTGCAAGAACCCGATGCGGATGCCGTCGGCCGGCTTCGCGTCACCGAAGAAGTCCTTGTCGATGCCGGCCATGATCCGCAACAGCGTGGACTTGCCGGCGCCGTTGCTGCCCAGGACGCCGATCTTGGCTCCCGGATAGAACGACAGGTAGATCCCCTTCAGGACCTCCTTGTTCGGCGGGTGAACCCGCCGGAGGTTCTGCATGGTGAAGATGTACTGATGGGCCATGGTGCGCGGAGCTTAGCAAAGCATCGAAGCGCCGGTGACTGTGGACGGCGCCCGCGCCCCGCTTCCGTTGACAGAGCGTGGCGCGCTGACTCATTCTCGCGGCACATGTCCCGCCGACGCGTGCTCCGTTCTCCTCGCTTCGCCACGCCCCTCGCGTGGCTGGTCCTCGTGCTGGGCGGCGCGCTGTCCGCCGGCTGCGGCAAGTCGGATCCGGCGGCCGATGGCGGCGGCGGCGACGCCGGCGCCGATCACGCCGCCGTCGAGGTGGGTCCGGTTCACAGCTCGTGCCCCACCACGCTGGCCGGGCCGGCGCTGGTCCGCGTGGCGTGGAGCGAAGGCGTGGCGTTCTGTATCGACAGCACCGAGGTGACGAACGCGCAGTACCAGGCGTTCCTGACCGGGGCAGCCGCGAACCCGCCCGTGCAGGCGGACCAATGTCAGTGGAACACGTCCTTGGCGCCGGAGACGACGACGCCCGGCTGCCCGGCGTTCGATCCGGTGGGGCGGGCCAACTTCCCGGTCGTGTGCGTGAACTGGTGTGACGCTGACGCGTACTGCCGCTCGGTGGGCAAGTACCTGTGCCGCGCGGGCAGCCTGGACGGCGACAATGCCGGCCCGGTGAAGAACCCACTGGCGGCGGGCGGCAGCCAGTGGATCATCGCCTGCTCGAACGACGGCGCACAGAGCTACCCGTATACCGGCGCCGGCATGCCCGGCGTCTGCGTCGACAAGAAGTACGTCAGCGCCACGCCGGGCGTGCAGCCGGTCATGTCGGCGGCCATGTGCCAGGGCGGTGTCGCCGGCCTCTATGACATGTCCGGCAACGCCTCCGAATGGCAAGATAACTGCGTCGCCGCGACCACCACGCCCGCCACGGGGGCCGACCTGGGAAAGACCGACGCGTGCGACGCGTACGGCGGCGCGGTCTCCTCCGATTACGCCGACACCAGCTGCACGGCCGCGACCTCGGCGACGGACACCCTGGCGCACTTCACGCGCTCGCAGGTCGCGCCCGATAACGGCTTCCGCTGCTGCGCCGACGCGCAATTTCTCTGAGCACGAGGGGGTTAGCCCGCGTACACGCCGCCCCTGGCTCGGCGGAACCGGGCCTCTCGGCGCTTGGCCCCCGCGCGCCGGCGAGGCGAAGACCGGCTCAAGGGGCGGCCAGGCGCTGGCGGAGCTCGTCGTTGTAAAGGTTCGCGGACTCGGAGGCCAGGGAGATGCCCGAGGCGCGGGCGAGCAAGTAGATGATGCCCGAGGTGGCGAGCAGCGTGATGGCGGCGCCCTGGTAGGCGTCGTTCTCGATGCGCGCGGCGCCGCTGGTGTGCTCGGCGTTCAGGTGCAGCAGCCACAGCACGGAGCCCGCCGCCGCGGCGCCGCTCAAACCGCTGAGCACGGCCAGGAAGCCAGCCCTGTCGCCATCACGGCCGACGTACAGCGGCCCGGCGCCCGCGATCGGGCACAGCGTCTCCAGCGTGACGGCCAGGGTCACGCTCTTGCTCTCTCGCTGGTACTGCTCTCGCGCCGCCTCGTTGGGCGCCGTCGTCTGATGGGGGCCCAGCGTCGTCGTCGAAGGGAGCGCCTGCGCCCGCACGGAGCCCGCGGTCAGCGTGAGCAGCAAGGCAACGGCCAGAGCGCGCATGCCCGCACGTTAGCATCGGGACACGCCCGCGGCCCGTTCGTTACAGAGACAGCGTGACGACGCCCGCGCACACCAGCGCGGCCCCCGCCAGCACCGCCCGCGGTGGCCGCTCGCCCAGCACGGCCCAGGCATACAGCACCGTGAACGCCGACGACAGGCCGGCAAAGGGGGACACCACCGCGACGGGCGCGCGCGCGATGCCGAGCGATATCCAGACGAAGCCCAGCGTCTCGAACGCGCCAGCCGCCAGCACCAGCGGCCAGGCGCGGCGCGACGGCGGCCGGACATCCAGCCGCGCGACCGCGGCCACCGGCAACCACAGCACCAGGTCCATCAGCAACACCGCCGACACCGCCCCCAGATGGCCCAGCGCGGGGGCCAGGCGATCCATGGCCGGGATCAAGACGCCGAACCCCAGCGCGGTCAGCGCGGCCGTACCGAGGGCCGAGGAGCGGCGCGCCGTCGATTTTTCCGCCGGCCCGCCCCCCCGCTGCGCGAACCGGGCGATCATGACCACGCCCACCACCACCGCTGCGGCGCCAGCCAGCTGTCCGCGGCGCAGCGTTTCGCCCAGCACCCCGAGAGAGATGGCGGTCGCGATCACGGACCAGCTCGACATGACGGGGACCACCACGGAAAGCCGGCCACGCTCGAAGGCGAAGAACATGCTGGTGTAGGCCAGCACGGCGGCCAGCGCCGCGACGATCAACCACCCGGCCAGCGATCCCACGGCCAGCGGGGCGGTGCGATGATCCAGGACCAGCGCCAGCGGCAGCAGCGCCAGGCCCCCCGAGAACAGCGCCCACACCAGCGCGCGAAAGGGCCCGAGCGCACGCGACGCGCGCTGGATGAAGACGTTGGCGCAGGCCCAGCTGGCGCTGGCGAGCAGTCCCATCACGATCCCGAAGCCCATGGCGAGCGCGAGGATAGCGCCTGCCGCCGCGCGATCTGGTAAAAGCGCCCGGCCCGATGTCACGCGAGCGTCCCCTGGTCATCGTCAACCCGAAGGCGGGCGGCGGATTCAGCGAGCGCAAGACCGCCCGCCTGATCGGCGCCGTATCCGAAGGCCTGGGCGAGGTCGACCTGGCATTCACCGAGGCGCCCCGTCACGCCACCGCGCTGGCGAGGGCCGCGGCGCTGGACGGGCGCACCCTGGTGGTCGCCTTCGGCGGGGACGGCACCGTCTCCGAGGTGGTGGCCGGCCTGCTGGAGGCGCGTGAGGTGCAGGATCATGCGCCGGCGACCGAGCTGGCGATCGTCCCGCGCGGCACCGGCGGCGATCTGCGACGCACCCTGGAGCTACCGCACGACATCGTCGAGGCGGCGCGCCACGCCCGAGACCGCGCCGCGCGCACCATCGACCTGGGCCGCGCCACCTTCACCACGGCGGACGGAACGTCCGAGACGCGGCCCTTCGTCAACGTCGCGTCGTTCGGCTTCTCGAGCGCGGTGGCGGCGCGCGCCAACGAATCGTCGAAGTCGTTCGGTCCCAAGGTCGCCTTCCTGGGCGCGGTGGTGCGCACGCTGGCCGGCTACCAGAACACCGAGGTATCGCTGGAGATCGACGGCGCGCCGCCGCTGCGCCGGAAGGTGATGCTGGGCGCGCTGGGCAACGGGAGATTCTTCGGGGGCGGCATGCAGATCTGCCCCGACGCCAAGCTGGACAGCGGCGCGCTGTCGTTCGTCACCGTGGGGGACTTCAGCCCCGCCTACACGCTGACGCACATCCACCGGCTGTTCGCGGGCACCCACCTGTCACTGCCCGACGTTCACGCCTCGGTGGTGCGGGCCGTGCGGGTGACCCCGGTCGATCCCCAGGCGCGCGTCCCGGTCGAGCTGGATGGCGAAACCCCGGGTTACCTGCCGGCGACGTTCGAGATCGTGCCGGCGGCGCTGCGGGTCAGGTTCTGATCTGGCCCGGCCGCGATTGGCCATCAGCCTCCCGCGGCGTGTCGCCGGATGGCGATCGTTGAACTTTTTCTAAGATTTTGCCCTTCCCGGGGAACAAACCCGGCATGCGATCGAACGTCATTGTCGTCGTTCTGGGCTCCTGCCTGACCATCGGCTGCGCCACCGGGGCGGGCAGCGGCCCCGAGATGCCGGCCGGGTCCGGCGGCCCCACCGGGTCGGGAGGCGGGACGGCCTCGGGGGGCGCCACGGCGACGGGGGGCGCGACGGGCTCGGGCGGTACGACGGCAACGGGAGGGACCGGCTCGGGCGGCGCGGCCCCGTCGGGCTCCGGGGGTAGCGCGGGCCCGGCCGGTCACGCGGGCGCCGCCGGGAGCGGCGCCCCCCCGGGCGGGGGCGGCAGGACCGGCAGCGCGGGGCGCAACGGCAGCAGCGGCTCGGGCGGCGCCGCCGGCGCCAGCAGCACGACGGGCGGAGGCGGCGCCGGCGACGTCGATTGCTCGGCCGCCTTCCCCAGCGGCGGAACGACCCATACCGGCACCAACGTCAACGGCATGGCTGACGGGCTGAACTACGGGATCTGGACCAACGGCAGCGGCGGCAGCATCACGGTCTTCCCCGACACGCACGCGTTCTCGGCGTCGTGGAACAACAGCCAGGATTTCCTGGCGCACGTGGGCCTCGATTTCAACACCAGCAAGGCCTACACCAGCTACGGAACGATCGCGGCACAGTTCTCCGAGCAGAAGAGCGGCACGGCGGGCAGCTTCTCGTCCATCGGGATGTACGGCTGGATGCACAGCCCCTGCATCGAGTGGTACATCAACGAAGACTCGTTCGGCGGGCTGGGGGCGAGGGGCAGCGCCACCGCGACCATCGACGGCGCCACCTATTACCTGACCATGACGACGACGACCGGCACGGGCGGCGCGAACGCCTGCGAGGCCGGTCACTCCGGCAGCTGGATCCAGATCCACAGCACCCGTCAGGCCGCGCGCAGCTGCGGCACCGTCACCGTCAGCGATCACTTCGCGGCGTGGGAGAAGCAGGGGTGGACACTGGGGACGCTCGCCTCGGTGCACATCAACGTGGAGGTGGGCGGGGGCAACGGGAGCATCCAGTTTCCCGTGGCGAACGTCACCACCACCAGCAAATGAAACGAGCGGGTGATCGAGGCGTGGACAAACGAAAAACGGGCGGACCTTTTGGGGTCCGCCCGCTTCCGAGAGAGGGGTGTCTGTTTCGCGGCGCTAGTTCGCCAGCTGGACGCTCCACTTCTGGTCATCGATCCAGCCCCACGACTCGAGGTCGATGTTGCTGTTCACCGAGCCGATGGCGTTCAGCGTGGTGGACGAGGGCTGAATCTGGAAGAAGCCCGTGCCGTCGGCCACCGACTTGAACGCCCACTGCTGCGTGGCCGTGCCGGTGTAGGCGGCCTGCACCACCATGGTGCCGAGGCCGGTCTTGCTGCCGGCCATGTCCAGCGCCATGCCGGTCTGGACGTTCAGGACCTTGTACTTGCCAGCGGCCGTCTGGGTGATGGTCCACTTCTGCGCGCCGGCGCTGCCGTAGGTCTGGCGCACGATCTGTCCGCCGGCGGTGCTGTTGCTGGTCGCCAGGCACTGACCCGAGATGCGGTCGCAGATCTTGTACTGCACGGTCGGATCGAAGTTGCGGTACACCGTCACGATGCGGTGGTACTGCACGCCGCCGGCGCCGAAGCAGGTGCCGAAGCCGTCGTTGTTGGCGGCTCCGCCGGTCGGCGAGCACAGGCTGGTGCACAGCGCCGACGAGCCGTTCGGGTTCTTGTAGGGCGCGTTGGTCTGGTTCGCGCCCAGACGGCCCGGGACCACGCCGTAGTCGTAGTCGGCGCCGTTGCAGTAGTAGGCGACCGGCGGGTTGTGGAAGATGTTGCCGAAGAAGGAGCCCTCCTGGTACGGGAAGTTCGCGCTGCGGCCCCAGCCCAGGGCGGGGTTCACGCTGTCCATCCACAGGGAGATGTGCTGGCCGGTGGTATTCACGTGCGCGAGCACACAGGCGCTGACGTCTTCCTCGCAGGTGGTGTTACAGCTGCCGGTCGCCCAGGCCGGGGCCAGGCCGATCTCACCCGTGAAGCTATAGGAGTTACCCGAGTTGTCCTTGCGGCTGATGGTCTGGCCGGCGGGCAGCGCGCAGCGCACCACGTAGCTGAACGTCAGGCGACCGCCCGCGGTGTTCAGCAGGTCGATGCCGTGATCCAGGCCGTCCGTCGACGTCAGGCCGTTGAACGAGCTGAGGCCGTTCAGCGACGAGAGCCCGTTGATCGAGTTCAGGCCGTTGATCGAGTTCAGGCCGTTGATCGAGTTCAGACCGTTGATCGAGTTCAGGCCGTTCAGCGAGTTGATACCCGCGGCCTCGCTCTCGTTCGTGGTCACGGGGCCCGTGTCCTGCTGTTCGCAGGCGGCCCCGAACAGCGGCAGCAGGGCGGCGGCGGTCCAGGCGAGTGTGCGTTTGGTAGATGGCTTCATGGTCGTTGTCCCCTCTCGGACCCGAACCAGTGCAGCCTTTGTACCAACAGAATCTAGTAATCAGGCATACCAAATTAACCCTAGATGACCATCTTGGATGCCGGCGATGTTGTGTGGCCGGCGACGAACGTTGCCCCCGCCGCAACATCGCGGGTCACGGACGGCGGCGGCTCCGGAACGCCCCCTTGTCCGGCGCGCACCGACAGCGCCACAGGCACAGCCTGGCGCCGAGGCCTACAGTGCCGGGGCTCAGCCCGCGGCGGCCTGCGCCAGGGCCTTGTGCCCACCCAGGAAGTTGTCCCGGATATAGCGGACCGTGTCGTGCAGCGTGTCGGTCGCCTCGCGGGGCGTCCAGCCCAGGTCGCGCGCGGCTTTGGCGCTCTGGAAGTACCAGTAATGCGAAGCCATGTCGACGGCGGCCGGATCGATGGGCGCCGTCCGGCCCAGCGTCTTGTACAGCGCGGCCTGCGCGTGGGCAGCCCACAAGGTGACGTTGCCACGCCCTTTCAGCAGCGGCGCCGACACCTTGGTGAGGCGCTCGAGCCGCCCAAAGTACTCGGCGAACGTCCAGTTGACCGCGCCCAGCAGGTAGCGCTCGCCGGACTTGCCCCGCTCCATCGCCGCGAGGAACGCGTCGGCGACGTCGCGCACGTCGACGAAGTTCAGGCCGCCGGGCGGGGTCATGGCGATCTCGCGCCCCAGGAACTGCAGCACCGTACGGGTCGAGCTGAGGCGGTCGTCCCCGGGCCCCAGCAGCAAGCTGGGGTTCAGGATCACCAGCTCGACCTTGTCGCGGCAGGCGCGGCGGGCCGCCTGTTCCTGGTACAGCTTGCTGGCGTAGTAGGGCCAGCGCGCGATCAGATCGACGGGCGCGGGCGAGCTCTCGTCCAGGCCCGCGTCGGCGCGCTTCGATACGGCGATGGTGCCGCTGGTCGAGGACATGACGATGCGGCGCACACCCAGCTCGGCGGCGGCCCGGCACAGGATGCGGGTGCCGTCGACGTGGATCTGGTACATCCGGTGCGCGTCGGCCGGCTTCATCGAAACCTGCCCCGCCAGGTGATAGACGCGCTCGACGCCCGCCAGCGCCCGGGCCACGTCGTCGGGCGACGTGACCGACCCGCGCACCACCTCGACGCCCAGGTTGCGGAGCCACGCGGGCGGCGCGCTGGACTGCATGGCCCGCACGGGCCCCGCGCCCCGCGCCACCAGCGCCCGTACCAGGTGCGCCCCCAGGAACCCCGTCGCGCCGGTCACCAGGGTGGCGGCGCCGCCAGAGGAAGAAGAACGAACCGAGTCCACAGTCATCACTTCACCGAGCTGAGCTTGGGTTTCCGCGCGCCAATCGCCCGCTGCTCGGCGCCCGGCGCCAGCCGCTGGCCGTCCCAACCGGCGCGCGCCGCCTGCAGATCCAGGCGCAGGGTGACGCCGTCCCGCAGATCCTCGACGATCCGTTGCAGCAGCGCCGCGATCAGGCGCCAGCCCTCCTGATGGGGCAACCCCGCGGTCAGCGCCCGCAGCGCCTCGATGTCCAGGAACGGCCCGAACGTCACCGCCAGGTCGCGCGCGCGCGGGATGGCGGCGCCCTTGGGCAGCGCGTCGAACGTCCCGTGGACGTACGCGGGCAGCAGCCCCACGCCCGAGCGCAGGGCCAAATAACCGATGCTGGGCAGGAAGTCGGCCATCTTGCCGTCCAGCGAGCGCGTCCCCTCGGGGAACAGCACCATGCTGCGCCCCTGCCGCAACACCTGTTCCGCCGTGTCCATCGACTTGCGGATCGAGCCCGAGCGCTCCATCGGCACCAGGTTGGTGAAGTTCTTGAAATAGGCGCGCCGGTAGCGGTTGCGGAAGAAGTAGTCGGCCGCCGCCATCGAGGTGATGTCGCGGCCCGCCTCGCCCAGCGCCACCTTGATCAGGCCCATGTCCAGGTGAGAGGTGTGATTCGCCGCGACGATGAAGTTCGTGTGGCGCGGGATGTGCCCCTGCCCCTTCACCTCCGACGACAGCACGCGCTCGTAGAACAGCCGCTGCGCCACGCCCAGCCCCTGCTTGCCGACCTTCACCACCGCGCTGGGGATGTAGATGTCCTCGTCCGAACGGCTGGCCTCGGGGGCCTTGCCGCGGCGCCCTTCGATGCCGGCGCCCGGCGAGGCGGAGCGGATCAGGCGGTGCAGCTCACGGACGTCGGAGACGCCGGTGAAGTCGGTCGTCTCGGGGATGTTCACGGCGGCCGCTTCCAGCGCCGCGCCCAGCTCCGTGTACATCAGGCTGTCGAACCCCAGCGCGTCCAGGCGGCTGCCAGGGTGCAGGTCGGCGCGCGGCTTGCCGCTGACCTGCGCCACGATGTCCAGCAGCCAGCCGACGCCGGCCTCGCTGGCGCTGACCGCCGATTCGCCGCCGCTCTCGGTCTTCTTCAGGCGCACCAACTCGGCCACGATGTCGCGCCTTTTCACGCTCCGCTTGGCCGTCTTGGGCAGCTCACCGTCCCAGAAGTGGGTGGTCTTGATCCGCTTCCAGAACGGCAGCTCGGCCGACACTTTGCGCAGGTGCTCGTCGATCTTCTTGTGCACGTCCTCGCGCGACAGCTCGGGTTCCTGGTCGTACTTGGGCGCGATGGCGGCCGCCACGTGCTCGCCCGCGCCGTCCGGCACGCCCACCACGGAGATCTCCTTGATGTAGGGCGATCCGCGGTACAGGTCCTCGATCTCGTCGGGGTAGACGTTCTTGCCGTTCGTGTCGACGATGATGTCCTTCGACCGGCCGACGATGTGCAGGTTGCCGTCCTCGTCGAAGCGACCCAGGTCGCCGGTGTGGAACCAGCCGTCACGGATGGCCGACGCCGTGGCCGCCTCGTCCTCCCAGTAACCGGCCATGACGTTGCGGCCGCGCGCCACGACCTCGCCGACGCCGGTGGCGTCGGCCTCGTGGATCTTCACCTCCACGCCGGACAACGGCTGTCCCACGCTGCCCGGCAGCGCCTTCTGCTTGGGCGAGGTGACGGTCAGCACCGGCGCCGTCTCGGTCAGGCCATAGCCCTCGAAGAAGTCGAAGCCCATGCCGACGAAGCTCTTCAGCACGTCCTGCGGCAGCGCCGAGCCGCCGCTGATGAGATAGCGGATCCGGCCCCCGAAGTGGGCGTGCACGGGCAGGAAGAACAGCATGCCCAGGTCCAGGCCGGTGCGCGAGCGCAGCTCGTAGTTCGCGCTCATCAGGCCCTTCATGGCCCCCTCCAGCAGCGGCGACTTCTCGCCGAACCGCTGCAGCACGCGCCGGCGCAGGAGGTCCCACAGCGCCGGGACGCCCACGATGGCGGTGACGTGCCCCTTCTTCAACGCGCTGGAGATGGCCTCGCCGTTCAGCTCGCCCAGGTAGGTGATCTGCGCGCCGCGGGCCAGCGGCACCAGCAGGCCGGTGGCGAACTCGAAGGTGTGGTGAAGCGGCAGCACCGACAGCATGCCGTCGTTGACGCCGAACTCGAAGATCTTCGACAGCTCGGCCACCATGAACGTGAAGTTCCGGTGGGTCAGCATCACGCCCTTGGGCTTCCCGGTGGTGCCCGACGTGAAGATCAAGGTCGCCATCGTGTCCGGGTTGACCTTCTTCAGCAGCGACGCCGCGCGCTCGTTCTCCAGCGCCTCGTCGACGATCTCGAACGCCTCGGCCAGCGGCCAGATGCGCGTGGTCAGGTTCGCCTCGCGCAGGGCGCGCCCCAGGTTGGCACGCTTCTCGTGCAGATCGTCGCCGATCAGGATGCCCGTGGCCCCCGACGCGCGGGCCACGTTGACGATCTCCGCCACCGACGAGTCGTTCGCGACCGGCACGGCCGTGGCGCCCAGCTTCAGGATGCCGAAGTAGGCCATGCTCCACTCGGGCGCGTTCTTCGCGAACAGGATCACGCGCTCGCCCGCCGTCACACCCTGCCCGACCAGGAAAGCGCCCACCCGCGTGGCCAGCTCTTGCAGCTCGGCGTACTTGTACACCTCCTCGCGCTTGCCGCGCTCCATGCGCAGCGCGGTGCGCGTGGCGTGCAGCTTGGTGGTGGTGTCGAACAGCTCCAGCAGATCGTGGTAGCCGTAGACCTGCTTCGGCTTCGGCGCGTACGTGGAATCCAGCTCGGGCAGCACCCACTTCTGCAGGCCCGGGAAGTGGATGTTCATCCAGTAGTCGTACCAGTCGAGATCTTCCGGCCCCCAGTACAGCAGCTTCTTGTCCGCCTCGGGCATGCGGTCGCGCAGGGCGCGGATGTTGTCGGCGCGCAGCACGTAGGCGTTCTCGAGGATGAAGGGGCGGAACAGCTCGATGTTCTCCTTCGCCTCGTCGGTGATGCGCACCACCTCGTCCAGCGCCTTCTTGCCCCGGTCCAGCAGCTCGGTGAACCGGCCCCCGCCCCAGCTCGGCTGCACGCGACCCAGCGCCTTGGATGTCCGGTGCGCCATGCGGTTGAGCAGCGGGATCGACTTCTTGTCGTAGTCCTCGGGCGTGACGGGCCGGAACTCCATGCGCGCCGCCAGCTCGTTGATGAAGCGGTTGCCGGTCTCCTTGTTCTGGAACCGCTTCCGCTTGTAAAGGCCCGTCAGCGTGACGATGCGCGAGATGCGCCCCGGGTTCAGATCGCCGCTGGCCAGCTGGTGCACCATCTTCGGCTGCTCGACCATCAGCGCCGCCGCCACCATCAGCATGCCGGCGCACACGTGATCGACCGGCACGATGTCCAGGATCAGCTTGTCCGAGACGGGCAGCACGTTCTGCCCCTTCAGCGCCAGGTAGACCAGCGGCGCCGAGGTGGTGAAGCCCTCGTTCCAGCCCGGGAAGGGGTACGAGACGGCGCTCTCGACGATGGCGGGACGGACCACGGAGCGGAAGATCCCCTCCGCACGCGCCACCAGCTGGTCGCCCATGCTCTTGGTGTAGGTGTAGATGTTGGGCCAGCCCCAATCGGCGGCGCGCTCGACGCCGCGGCGGGTCGCCTCCGAGCGGATCCACTCCTTGCGCTCGCGCGCCACCGCCAGGCGCAGCGCGCCCTCGTCGTCGGGATCACGGCTCTCGGCGCGCAGGCGCTGGCGCGCCTTCTCACGCAAGCGGGCCAGCACCTGGGCGTCATCCGCCTCGGCGCGGATGGCGGCCGCGATGCGCTCGCTGTCGGCCATCTCCTGCTCGACCGAGAACTTCGTACCCGGCAGCTCGGCCTTGCGCGGGTAGTAGCCGATCAGCTCCTCGTCCTCCCACACCTCGCCCGAACGGTTGCCCGCCACGAAGCAGGTGCTGGTGTGCAGCAGCGCCGGGCGCCGCATGCGGCGCGTGAACGCCAGCACGTTCTTCGTTCCTTCGACGTTCGTGCGCAGCGCCGACTCCAGCGGCGGATTGAAGGTGACCCGGCCCGACGAGTTGATCAGGACGTCGATGTCCTTCGCGACCTTCTCGGCCTC
>Ga0070679_100001846_pt1 | contig 19028 bp, 18 predicted proteins | sample KBSC63BmetaG_FD_65652 | JGI IMG/M metagenome (GOLD analysis project Ga0070679, IMG submission 65652) | Corn rhizosphere microbial communities from Kellogg Biological Station, Michigan, USA - KBS C6-3B metaG | ecosystem: Host-associated > Plants > Roots > Rhizosphere | place: USA: Michigan... | reverse complement strand
CGCGACCAGCTGTAGCCCGACCACGTCGCGCACCCGGTCACGCACCTCGAGCAGCGCGTCGAGGGCGACGAGTGAGGGGTCGGTGACGTCGACGTGGCTGCGCACGTGGAGGGTCCCGTTGGCGGCGTACCACTGCAGGGTCCGGGTGGCCCGCTCGATGACGTCCTCACGGGTCAGCATCGGCTTGCGCTCCGACCAGCAGGCGATGCCCTCCCAGAGCGTGCCGCTGCGGTTCCAGCGTGGCTGCCCGGCGGTCAGCGCCGCGTCGAGGTGCACGTGCGGCTCGACGTACGGCGCGCTGGCCCAGGCGCCCTGTCCGTCGATGACGGTGGTGGCCTCGGTCGGTTCGTCGGAGACCGGACCGATCCCGTGGATCCTCCCGTCCTGCACCTGCAGGTCGACCGCCATGACCTCGCCCGAGGTCTCGTCGTGCACCCGGACGTCGCGGACCAGCAGGTCGATCACGAGCCGCTTCCGGAGGCCCGCGCCATCAGCGAGGTGATCTCGTATCCCAGGGTCGCCGCAGCCAGCGAGGTGATCTCGGCGTGGTCGTAGGCCGGGCTCACCTCGACCAGGTCGGCCGCGACGATCTGGTCGGGGGGCAGGGCACGCACCAGCGCCAGCAGCTCGCGCGACGTCAGGCCGCCCATCTCCGGCGTACCGGTGCCCGGGGCGAAGGCCGGATCGAGCACGTCGATGTCGATCGAGAGGTAGATCGGGGCGTCTTTGGTACGCCGCCGTACCCCGTCGACGATCTCGTCGATGCCTCGCCGGTCGAGGTCGAGCGCGCTCACGATCTCGAAGCCGAACGACGCGTCGTCGACCAGGTCCTGTGCGGCGTACAGCGGGCCCCGGATGCCCACGTGGCTGCTCACGTCGCCGGCGAGCAGGCCCTCCTCGTGGGCACGACGGAAGATCGTGCCGTGCGTGCGGTCGGCGCCGAAGTAGCTGTTCCACGTGTCCAGGTGGGCGTCGAAGTGGATGAGCGCGACGGGGCCGTGCCGACGAGCGACGGCGCGCAGACCACCGAGGGCGATCGTGTGGTCGCCGCCGAGCATCACCGGGCGACCGCCCGAGGCGAGCAGCTCGGACACCCCGTCGTCGATCTGCTGCAGCGCATGGTCGATGTCGAAGGGGTTGCAGGGCACGTCGCCGGCGTCGACCGTCTGGATCACGGCGTACGGCGAGACCTGCTGAGCCGGGTTGTACGCCGGCCGCAGGTGGCGCGACGCCTGCCGGATCGAGCTCGGACCGAAGCGGGCGCCGGGGCGGAAGGAGACGCCACCGTCGAACGGCGCTCCGAGGATCGCGACGTCGAACGTCGAGACCTCGTCGATGCGCGGGAGCCGGGCGAACGTCGCGGATCCCGCGAAGCGCGGGACCAGGGTGCCGTCGACGGGTCCGAGGGGGCTGTCGCTCTGGTGGGTGCTCATGGGATCTCCGGCCGGGGGAAGACGCGTGGGGTCAGGTCGAGGGTGCGGACGTGCTCGGCGACGTCGCGCGCGGGGGCGAGCCACAGGCCGGGCAGTGACTGCATCGTCTCGATCAGGGACTCGAGGGCGCGCACCCGCCCCAGCCGGCCGCTGAGGAACGGGTGCACCGTGAGCGTGAAGCAGGACCCGTGCGTGTGGGCCTCGGTCAGCTCGGCGGTCCACATCGACAGCGACTTGGCGGGGTCCTCGATGACGCCCGGCCCGAACAGCTCGGGGACGAACGCGAACTGCTCCCAGTCGTCGAGCGCCCAGGCGACCGGGATCTCCACGATGCTCCGCGCGCCGCCGCCGGGCCGCTCGGCCAGCTCGTAGGGCAGGTCGGAGTCCATCAGGCTGGAGTCGTAGAGGAACCCGCGGTCCAGCAGCAGCTCGGCGGTCTGGTACGTCGTCTCCCACATCGGCGCGCGGTAGCCGACCGGACGCACGCCGGCGACGGTGTCGAGGGCTTCGAGCCCGCGGTCGAGGACCGCCGCCTCCTCGTCACGACTCATGCCGGCCATCGCCTCGTGGAGGTACCCGTGATGGGCGATCTCGTGCCCCTCGTCGCGCACCCGCCGCAGCAGGTCCGGGTAGCGCTCGGCGGTGTAGCCCGGGCAGAAGAACGTCGCCCGCACCTCGTGACGCCGGAGGAGCTCGAGGATCCGCGGGACGCCGGTCAGGGCGCCGTACGCCTGGTGCGACATCGCCGACAGCCGGTGGCGGCTCTCGGGGTCGACGGTGAGCGCGACGTCCTCGCTGTCCAGGTCGAAGCCGAGCGTCGCAGCCGCCGTGAACCCGTCCGGCCACGCGACCGGATCGGCCGGACGGGTGACGTCGTGAAGGCCTGCGTCCTCCGCCATCAGGCGCTCTCCGCGCCGACCGCGGGCGCCGCCGCGGTACGCCGGCTCAGGCCGAAGTAGGCGATGACCCCGGCGACGAGGGCGCCGGCCAGCCAGGACAGGTCGATGCCGCCGAGATGCTTGGCGATCGGGCCCTGGAGGTAGCTCGGGATGCCGTAGAGGCAGGCCCAGGTGGCGACGATGCCGAGCACGAACGCGATGATGGCGCCCCACTCGACGTCGGTGACGCGGGGTGAGCCCGGCGGCTCGAAGAGCGCGTTGACGTCGACCTCCTGCTTGGCCACGCCGTAGTACCAGACCAGCATGACCGCGCCCCACGGAGCGACCCACGTGACCAGGCCGGACAGCCAGCCGTCGAGGTTGGAGGCGAAGTCGCCGTTGAGGATCAGGTAGATCGTGAACAGCGTGGCCAGGACGCCGACGATGTAGGACAGGATCCGCCGGTCGATCTTCCAGTCGAGCGTCTGGGCGCACAGTGCGCACGAGTAGATGTTGAGGACGTTGGTCGCGATCGGCCCGTGGATGACCAGCAGGATCACCGGGATCGCCAGGGCACCGAAGGCGTCGACGACGATCTGGCCGGGGTCCTTGGCCGAGCCGATGGTCGCCAGCGTCGCGCCGAAGATGCCGAGCCACACGGTCGGGAGGAACTGGCCGAACACGCTGCCGAGGTAGAGCTTGCGGCGGGGGACGCGCGGCGATACGAAGCGGGAGTAGTCGCTGGCGTAGGCGAACCAGGTGATGCCCCAGCCGATGCCGATCGCGGTCATCAGTCCGCTCAGCGAGCTCCACAGGGCCTTGCCGTGCAGGCTGTCGCCGGCGTACCCCCACTGCACGTCGGTCTTGGTCCAGGCCACGATCGTCATCACGAGCAGGACCACGATCGTCACCGGGACCGTCCAGCGCTCGAACCGCGCGATCGCGCGGAAGCCGATCGCGGCGAGCCACACCTGGACCGCCATGATCACGATCGCGACCCCGATCTTGAGCCCGTCGCCGCCGTGGATGCCGATCTTGTCGAACAGCGCGATGATCAGGTCGAGGATGATCCAGGTGTTGATGGCGCACCAGCCGACCGCGAGCAGGCCCTGCATCAGGGCGGGCAGGTAGGCGCCACGACGGCCGAACGCCGCCCGCGAGAGCACCATCTGGCTGACCGCCGTCCGCTGGCCCATCAGCACGAAGAACCCGAACACGGCCATGCCGATCACGTTGCCGACGACGATCACCCCGATCGTCTGCCACAGGCTCAGCCCGAAGGTGATGCCGAGCGTGCCGAGGAACCAGTTGATGGGAGCGGTGTTGGCGCCGGCCCAGATCCAGAACTGGTGGGCCACGGTCGAGGTCCGGGCGTTCTCCGGGATCGGTATCAGGGTGTGTTCGGCGGACTCGGTGGCCCCGAGCTCATCGGCGGTGATCGACAACGGATCCTCCGGGGTGGGGGTCGGGCATGGTGGCCCGGAGTCTCGTCCCGCGTTGTACGAAACGTCAAGGAGGGTTGCTCGATGTGACAAGATCCGGCCATGGCCGCGCCGCCCGACCCACCGAACGACGGTGAGGTGGGTCCGCGGCTCCGCCTGCTCCGCGAGCAGAAGGGCATGTCGGCGCGGCAGGTGGCGGACGCGGCCGGCCTGACGCCGGCCTACCTCAGCCGCCTCGAGAACGGCCGGGTCAGCCCGACCGTGGCGACGCTGGCGCGGCTCGTGGCCGCGATGGGCGCGACGATGGCGACGCTGTTCCAGGAGCCGCCGGGCCAGGAGGAGACGGTCGTACGCCGCGCCGACCGACACCTGATGCGCAGCCGCGGGGTGCTCGACTCGCAGGTCACGCCGGGCTGGGCGAAGCGGCTGGAGATCCTCGAGTCGCTGGTCGAGCCGGGGGAGGGGAGCAGCGACACGCTCCACACCCACGCCGGCGAGGAGGAGTGCGTCCTGGTGCTCGAGGGCGAGCTGGACGTGTTCCTCGGCGAGGAGCACTTCCACCTCGCGACCGGCGACTCCGCGACGTTCGACAGCAGGACCCCGCACCGGTGGCGCAATCCCTCGGCAGGCCGGTCGCGCGTGCTGTGGGTGTTCACGCCGGCGACGTACTGAGCGGATCTCCAGGCGCTAGGAGGCCGGGCGCTCCTCCCAGAAGTCCGCGAGCCGCAGCACCCGGTCGGCGCGGACCCCGAGCCACCAGGTCGTCAGGTCGTCGACCGACGTCAGGCCACGACCGGCGATCTCCTCGATCCGGCGCAGGCGATACCCCAGGGTCTGCTTGTGGATCGCCAGGGCCGTCGCGGCCCGCTGCCACGACCGGTCGTGGTCGAGCCAGGCGCCGATGGTGGCGACGTACTGCGTGCCGCGCTCCCGGTCGTGCTCGCGCAACCGGCCGACGGTGAGCCCGGCGACCCGCTCCGCCTCACAGCGCTCGCCCGGCAGCGGCCACGTCGACTCGTCGTCGGCGGCCACGACCTCGCGCTCCAGGTGCTCTGCGGTCGCGGCGGCCCACTGCGCCTCGGCCGCGGCCTCCACCAGCCGCTCGACCCGCTGCAGCGGACGGCTGATCCCGACCACCCACCCCGAGACGGCCAGGCCGTCGAGGCTCGACTCGGGTCCCGCGTCGACGAGCACGTAGCACCGCCCTCGGCCGCTGGCCTCGACGTGGCGCAGCCCGCTCCAGCCGCCGAGCGGGAGGTAGACCGCCGGCCCCGAGCCCGGGGGCGCCGTCCGCCGGGCGGCGACCAGCACGCAGGTCTCGGGGTCGAGGCCGTGCCGCTTCATCCGCTCGTACGCCGACTCCGGGTCGGCCCGGCCGGCCAGCAGGTCGGCCAGCAGGCTGGAGCGGGCCGGCTCCTGCGACGACGTCCGCAGCTGGGCGAGCTCGATGGTGACGGCCGTGGCGAGGTGGCGCAGCAGGGTCCGGCTCGGGAGGTCGGCGTCGGGCGCCTCGATCAGCAGCCCGAGCGGCGACTCGTCGGCCAGCGGCACGAGCACCGCGGACCGGCCGTCGGAGGCGTCGTTGGGCGGGAGGCGGATCAGGGTCGGCAGGGCGCCGCTCCCGTCGTACGCCCGGGCCACGTCGGGCGCGAACACCGAGGCCGGCGAGCCCGAGGACGGACCGCCGTGGGTCGTGTCGACCAGGAACAACGCCCCGCCGATCTCACGGCCCAGCTCGGTGAGGACCTCCTCGGTGCCGGCCGGCGAGACCAGCGCGCCCTGGAGCACCTCGTAGAGCCGAGCGACCTGCTGCAGCTCGCGGCGCTCCTGGGTGGCGTTGGCCTCGGCGATCAGCTGGGAGAGCGCGCTGAACCTGGCCTGACGGGTCAGCGTGAACAGCGGCAGACCCACGCGATCGGCCTCGGCCAGGGCTTCGGGGGTCAGCGCCGGACCGGTCTCGAGACCGTAGCCGAGGGCGCTCGCCCCGGCCCGCTCCAGGCGTGCCACGAACCGCACCTGAGCCTCGGGGTCGGCGGTCATCCCGGTGCCGTTGGTGAGCAGCGCCTCGTTGCGGGCGAGGTACTGCCACGGGTCGGCGAGATCGGAGACGTGCGCCCACCGGACCTCGCGGTCGAGGCCGGTCGCACCGGCACGCAGGCTCAGGGGCACGCGGTGCTGGTCGAGGAGTCGGCGGACGGTGATCGCCATCCGGGGTTCCTACCACAGTATGAAGGCCCGCCGACAGGTTCAGGCTGCGGTCGGATTGCTCGCGCCGACTCGACGTACCGAGACTCTGAGCCGTAGGCCCCGCGCCCCGATAGGCCCGAGAGGTACGCCATGGACACCCATCCCGCCCCGTCGGAGTCGACCTCCTCGGGAGCCGCTCCCACCCGCGACTTCACCCTGCGCTCGGCGTTCGCGCTGTCGTTCTCCGACATCTCCCCGATCGTCGGCATCTACGCCGTCTTCGCGATCTGCATCGTCGCGGCCGGACCGGCGTTCTTCTGGGCACTGCCCATCGTGCTCATCGGGCAGCTCCTGGTGGCCGCCGTCTTCGGCGAGCTGGTCTCGAAGTGGCCGCTCCAGGGCAGCGTCTACGCATGGTCGCGTGGACTGCTCGGCGCCAAGTACGGCTGGGTGACCATGTGGGTCTACGGGTGGGGCCTGACCCTGACGCTGTCGGCCCTGGCGCTCGCCGCCTCCGGGTACCTCCTGGGCGCCCTGGGAGCCGACGCACCGGGCCAGACCACGGTCGTGCTCGTCGCGCTGCTGATCCTGCTGGCGGCGTCGGGAGCCAACATGATCGGCTCGGTGCTCCTGAGGACCCTGCTCTACCTCAGCATGACCGCCGAGCTGGTCGCCTCGATCGGCATCGGCGTCACCCTGCTGTTCTTCCACCACCACCAGCCGTTCTCGGTGCTGTTCCACAGCGCGGGCACGGGCAGCGGGTGGAGCTGGTTCTCCACGCCGTTCCTCACCACGATCGCGTTCGTCGGGTTCTCCTTCCTCGGCTTCGAGTCCGCCGGCTCCATCGCCGAGGAGGTCCAGGAGTCGCGCAAGGTGCTGCCGAAGGCGATCCTGCTGTCGCTGGCCGCGGCGGGCTGTCTGGTCATCTTCGCCACGCTCGGCATCGTGCTGGCGATCCCGTCGGTCCCCGACGTGATGAGCGGGACCGTCGCGGACCCGATCTCGAGCACCCTCCAGGACGCCATGGGCAACGGGATCGGCCGGGTGCTGCTGGCGATGCTGGCCATCGGCTTCACGGCCAGCCTGATCGCGGTGCAGGCGGCCGTCTCCCGCGGCATCTGGGCCGGAGCCCGCGACCGGGTGCTCCCCGGGCAGTCCGTCCTGGGCCGGCTGAGCGGCAAGGAGAACCTGCCGCGGCACGCGATCGCGCTGACCGCGATCATCGCCGGGCCGCTGCTGTTCATCAGCACCTCGAAGGTCTACGCACTGCTGCTCTCCTTCGGGAACGCGGGCTTCTATCTCTCGTTCGCGCTCCCGGTCGTGGGTCTGGCGATCGTCAAGCTGCGCGGTCAGTGGGTCCCGGGAGACCACACCCTGGGCGGCCTCAGCAAGCCGATCACCTATGTCGCCGCCATCTGGATCGCCCTCGAGACGATCAACATCGCCTGGCCGCGCGACCTCTACGGCGTCTGGTACCTCAACTGGGGCCTGGTGATCATGACCGTCGTCATCGGGGCGATCGGCGCACTGGTGATGTCGTGGGTCTTCAACCCGTCGCGGCCCCAGAGCCCTCGCCGCCAGCCCGAGCCCGCCGACGAGGTCGAAGGAGGCAGCGTTGCCTGACGGCGTGGTGCTGATCACGGGTGCGGCGAGCGGCATCGGTGCCGCCTGCGCGCGTCACTTCGCCGAGCGCGGCTGGGCGACGGCGGGCCTCGACCTGCGCGAGGCGGCCACGGACACGGCGTACGTCGCCGACGTCTCGGACCGTGCGGCCGTGCGCGACGCGGTCGGACGCGCGATCGCCGACCACGGGCACGTCGACGCGCTGGTGACGGCCGCCGGGTACTACGAGGAGGGGATCGACGTCGTCGACATCTCCCGCGAGCGCTGGGACCGGATGCTCTCGGTGATCCTCGGCGGTACGGCGAACTGCGCGTGGGCGCTGCTACCGCACCTGCTGGAGCGCGGCGACGGCAGCATCATCGCGATCTCCTCCGAGCTGGCGCTCGCCGGCAGTGCGACCGACCTCCACTACGTCGCGGCGAAGGGGGCGGTGCTCGGACTGATCAAGTCGCTGGCCGCCGAGGTCGCCGCCACCGGCGTCCGGGTCAACGCGGTGGCACCGGGCCCGACGGACACCCCGCTGCTCGCCTCGGACTCGATCTGGCGTGAGCCGGAGTACCTCTCGACGCTGCCGCTGGGGCGGCTGGTGAAGCCGGAGGAGATCGCAGGTGCGGTGTACTACCTGGCCACCGAGGGCTCGGCCTACTGCGGCGAGGTCATCTCGCCCAACGCCGGGGCGGTGATCTGATGGCCGAGCAGCCTGCAGCGCGTCCCGTCGCCCTCGTGACCGGCGCCGCCCAAGGCCTCGGCCGGGTGACCGCCAAGCGGCTCGCCTTCGACGGGTTCGCGGTCGCCGTGAACGACGTGGTGCTCGACGACCGCCTCTCCGCCCTGGCCGAGGAGGTCGGCGGCCACGCCGTCGCAGCCGACATCGCCGCGGACGGTGCGGGGGCGCAGATCGTCGCCGACGTCGAAGCAGCACTGGGGTCGGTCGACGTCCTGGTCGCCAACGCGGCAGCGATGCGGATGGGCCCCTTCGTCGACGAGGACCCCGACCAGTGGTGGCGGCAGGTCGAGGTGAACCTGTCGGGACACTTCCGGCTGATCCAGGCCGTCGTGCCGGCGATGCGCCGGCGGGGACACGGCCGGATCGTGGTGATCGCCTCCGGCTGGGGCGTGGTCGGGCACCCGAACGCGACCGGCTACGCCGCGTCCAAGGCGGGCCTCGTGGCGCTGACGAAGGGCCTGGGCCGCGAGCTGGGCCCCGACGGGATCCTGACCAACGCCGTGGCCCCGGCGTACATCGACACGCCTCAGCTGCAGGTGGACGCCGACGATCTCGGGATCAGCCTGGAGGAGATGAAGGCGCAGTACGCCGCCCTCATCCCGACCGGGCGGCTGCAGACCCCGGAGGACGTCGCCGGCGCCGTGTCGTTCCTCGCCGGTCCCGCCGCGGGCGGCATGGTCGGGCAGATCCTGCAGCCGACCGGGGGAGTGACCCGTACCCGGGCCTGAGGGTCCGGTGCCGCACTAGCGGTCGCGCTGGCCGGCGTACGTCGTGTCGGTCGTGGTGGGCCGGAAGCCGAGCCCTCGGTACAACGCGCCGGCGGCCTCGCTGGCGTTGCCGATCTTGACCCGCTCGGCACCTCTCGCCGCCAGTCGGTCGAGGCCGTGCGTGATCATCGCGCGAGCCAGGCCCCGTCTGGAGAACTCGTCCTCGACCCGCACCGGCTCCACCAGGCCGGTCCGGGTGACGGCGTCGTACCAGTAGAGGGAGTACCCCGCGAGCCGCCCGTCCTCGTGCTCGATCGAGAGGTCGAGGCCGGGGTCGTACAGCGGGGTCTCCCGGAGTCGTCGTTCGGCCGCGTCGCCGTTGCGGTGACGGAAGGGGTGGGGCGTGCCCGCGCGCTGCGAGCGGTCGACGAGGGTGAACCCCGCCGGGAGGTCGATCACCTCGGGTCGCTCCGAGGCGTCGATCCAGTTGTTGGTGAAGCTGTCCCCCGGGACGAACCCCGAGCCGGCGGCCAGCCCTTGCAGCACGGGGTCGTCGTCGCGGACCGCCACGGTGACCTCGCCCACCACGTGCCCGTCGATCTGTCCGATCGCCGCCTCCCACAGCTCATCGATCGGCGGCGAGGTCGTCCCGGCGACCTGCAGCGGATCGCACTGCCACTCCTCCGCCTTCGACTCGGTGAGCAGGGCGGCTGCGACCGGCCCGTCGTCGTCGACCCAGAACAGCTGCTCGATCTCGTCCGAGCTCCGCTCGCGCCGCCACCACCACTGCATGTCGGCGGCCTCCCACAGACCGGATGTCGGATGGGCGAGGCGGTTGCGCCGGAGAAGCCGGCTCGCCAGGAGGACGGCCTCGAGCCCCGATGCGTGGACCTGTCGACTCACGGCACCATCATCACGACGGGGTGTGTCCCACGCACCTGGGTTTGCCGCGCCGGCCCTCGCAGCGGCCACACTGTCAGCATCCCGCGGCCGCGGAGCCGGGGGCGAGAGGAGCAGCCATGCCCAGCACGACGTTCACCGTCTCGACCAGCCTGGCGCCCGACCGGGTGCTGGCCCTGCTCACCGACTTCGGCCCCGGCCGGGCCGAACGCTGGCCCAACATCGACGCCGCGCACTTCGAGGTGCACGAGGTCGGCGACGGCTGGGCCGAGGTGACCGAGGGCAACAAGATGGGCTGGGAGCGCGAGCGGTACTCCTGGGACGCCACGGCCGGGACCGTCTCCGTCGACACCCTCGAGTCCAACCTCTGGGCGGCCGGCAACGGCTGGCGCTACGTCCTCACGCCGTCCGGCGCGGGGACCATCGTGCAGGTCACCCTCACCCGGACCGGGAAGTCGCTTCCCGGCAAGCTGATCGGCGCCCTCATCCCCATCGCCGGCGCACGCACGCTGACCAAGCAGCTCGAGTCGGTGCTCAGGGGCGCCGAGCAGGGCTGATCGTCGGGTACGGCGACAAGGCCTGCCGGCGCTCGGCGTCAGTCGACTCCCGAGGCGTCGGCGAACGCCGCGCGGATGCCGTCGGCGTCGTACCCCGCCCCGAGGGCCACCGCCAGCAGCACCCGCGCCTTGAGTGGGTCGAGCAACCCGGCCCCGAACAGCCCGTGGTTCAGCAGATACGTCTCCGACCCCACGAAGCCGTAGGTGCCGGTCAGCACCGGGCCCGCGCCGGTGCGTGAGGCGAGGACGACCGGTACGCGCTGCGCCGCCTCGACCAGTGCCTCCGCCAGCTGTTCGGAGACGTGGCCGACGCCGAGGCCGGCGACCACGAGACCGTCCGAGGACGCGACCAGGCCCGGCACGGTCTCACCCCGGTCGCCGAGGGTCGCGACATGGAGGGCAACCCGGGCGTCCGGTGGTCCCTGCAGGACATGCGTCCGTCGGCGTACGACCGAGGTCACGCTCACCGGGCGGCCCTCCACCATCAGCCCGAGCGGGCCGGCGTTGGGAGAGGCGAACGTCGCCGGGTTGGTGCTGTGGGTCTTGCGGACGAAGCGGGCCGCGTGCACCTGGTCGTTGGCGACCACCAGCGCCCCCTGGTCGCGCAGCTCGGGTCCGGCGGCCACCCGGATCGCAGCGAGCAGGTTGGCCGGACCGTCCGAGCCCGCGAGCGCCGGGTTGCGCATCGCGCCGGTGACCACCAGCGGCCGCGCCTCGGGCCACAGCAGGTCGAGAAGGTACGCCGTCTCCTCGAGGGTGTCGGTGCCCTGGACGACCACGACCCCGTCGGCGTCCGAGGCGGCAGCCTCCGACGCCAGCTCGGCGATGTCGGCGAAGGACAGGTTGGCGCTGGGCATGCTCCGGAAGTCGACCAGGTCGAGAGCGACGTCGAGGTCGCCCAGCCCGGGCACGGACGCGACGAGGTCCGCGGCCCGGAGGCGCGACACGACACCCCCCTCGTGCCCGGCCATCCCGATCGTCCCGCCCAGGAAGTAGGCCCGTACGCGCGCAGTCACGCGACGACCTTAGGGGTGGGCGGCGTGCCGATGCCGCGGTGATGACGGCCGACGGGAACAATGTCCCGGTGCACCATCTGGGCGTCGGGTCCCTCGATCGCCGGATCCTGCGGGACATCGACCTCCATCGGGTCGGCTGGCTGGACGACCTGACCAAGGCGGTCATGTACGTCGGCACCACGATCTGGACGCTGGCCGTGTGCGCACTGGTGGTGGCCGTGGTCGTCGTCCGGCTGCGGGCCTACCGGCCGGCGATCGCCGCCCTGGTCGCACTGGTGCTCGGCAACCTCGCGGCCGACGCCGGGAAGCTGGTCTTCGACCGTCCCCGACCCCCGACGGCGCAGGCGCTGCTCGAGGTCGGTGGGGCGTCGTTCCCCTCGACCCATGCCTCGATGACCGCCGCCGTGGCGGTCGCGCTGGTCCTCACCGTGCGGTGGTCCTCCGGTCGAGCCGCCCGGCTGGCGGGCGCGCTCCTGCTCCTGGCGGTGGCGTTCGTCGGCTTCTGCATGGTCTACCTCGGCGCGCACTGGTTCTCCGACGTGATCGCGGGGTGGGTCCTCGGCTCGGCGATCGGTGCGGCCGTGGCCCTGGCGGCCCGCCGCATCGCCCGCCCCCGCGGCGTCTCACTCGACCCGTCACGGACGGGCCGGTGAGTGCGGGCCGGGGCACCCGTGGCGGAGGGGCTGGTCTGTAGGCCGGGTTCTGTTCCCGGGCGCCTCGCGGCGCTCCGTTCGGCGGCCATCCATCTCGGGCCACCGTTGCCGGTGACCTCGTGCGGTCCACCCGCGCACTCGGGCGGGCAGCCCTCGGACGTGCGCTGTTCGACCTTGCTCCGGGCGGGGTTTGCCGAGCCGACCCGGTCGCCCGGGTCGCTGGTGGTCTCTTGCACCACCGTTTCACCCTTACCCCGGTCCGGAGACCGGGGCGGTCTGTTCTCTGTGGCACTGTCCCGCGGATCACTCCGGGTGGGTGTTGCCCACCGCCCTGCCCTGGGGAGCCCGGACCTTCCTCGACACCATCCGGTGCCGCGGCCGCCCGACCAACCCCTCCGCGGGTCAGAGTGTAGGGCCGCGCGGGCCGGCGTACCTAGCGGTGAGCCACCCACACTTTCCGGCGCCGGAAATGTGGCTGGCTCACCGCCAGGCCTTGGCTCACCGCTGTTGCGGTGTGCCAGCCACATCCGTCCGAGCTCGGAATGTGGCTGGCTCACCGCGCACGGGGCGAGCGCCAGGTTCAGCCGAGGTTCAGCGAGGTGTCGTCGACGACGAAGTTCGTGGCGAGCGAGACGTCCTCGCTGCCGGTGAGCTTGATCGTCACCGTCGACCCGGCGTACGACGAGAGGTCGAACGTCCTCGCCGTGAATCCGCTGGCGGCGTTGACGTTGCTGTACGTCGCCCTGGTGGTGCCGTTGGTGGTGAGGGTGAGCCGGTCGTAGGCCGTGCTGCCGCTCTCCGCCGTGTCGATGTGGAGGTAGAACGTCAGCGTGGCGTGGCAGCCCGCGGGGATCGCCACCGACTGGCTGAGCGTGTCGGTGTGGGTGGTGCCGTAGCCGTCGAGCCACGCCTTCCACGAGCCCGTGCGCGCCGGCTCGCCGGTGCTGCTGTCGATGACCCCGGAGGTGGTCGACCACCCGGTGTTGCCGGACTCGAAGCCCGGGTTGACCAGCTTCTGGCCGGAGCACGAGCCGCCGCCCCCGGTGCCGCTGATGGTGAAGCTGAACGTGGCGGAGCCGGTCGCACCGGTCGTGTCCCGCGCCGTCGCGGTGGTGGAGAACGTGCCGGCCGTGGTCGGCGTACCGGTGATCAGACCGGTCGACGAGATCGACAGACCCGAGGGCAGGCCGGTGGCCGACCAGGTGAGCGTCTGGCCCGACGCCGAGTCGGAGCCGGTCAGCTGCAGCGACTTGGCCGTGCCCACGGTGCCGGTCTGGCTCCCCGGGTTGTTGACCGTGACGGTGTTGGTGCCGCCACCGCCGGTGCAGGACGGGTCTCCGCTCTGGGCCGGGACCGACACGGCGTTCCACGCGGCCTTGGTGGCGTTGTAGAGGCCGCAGGTCGAGTCGAGGTTCTTCGCAGCGGTCAGGGTCCAGGTCCGGTACTTCAGGTACGACGAGGAGCTGGTCTTCATCAGCATCGCGTTGTACATGATCTGCTCGGCCCTCTGAATGCCGACGCCGGTGACCGACGAGCTGTTGCAGGTCGGGCTCGTGGGCTGCCCGTTGGACGGGTTGCTGCCCTCGGCGAGCAGGTAGAACCAGTGGTTGCCGGGCCCGGCTGCCGCGTGGACCTCCTGGTTCGGGACGCTGGAGGAGTAGCAGTTGGAGTCACCGGCCAGCGACGGGTTGTACATGTAGCGGATCGGGCCGGAGCCGACCAGGTTGATCGTCTCGCCGACGGTGAAGTCGGGGGTGTCGACGGGGTTGTCGGCGTACCACTCGGTGGCGGCGCCGAACGTGTCGGCTACGAACTCCTGGGTGCCGTTGCCCGAGATCCCGCCCGGGGTGTGGTCGTCGACGCCGTGACCCTGCTCGTGACCCAGCACGTCGAGCACCGGGATCCACTGGTTCTGGGTGTTGTGTCCGATCTGCACCTGGGTGCCGTCGTAGTACGCGTTCTCGTCGTTCAGGCCGATCCGGATCGGCCAGCCGCCGCCCGCGCCGTCGAGACCGTTTCGGCCGTCCCAGGCCGAGAGCATCTTGTTCTCCTGGTCCTCGACGTACATCGCGTCGACGCAGGCGGTCTCCCGGTCGGTCTTGGAGCCGGTGCCCCAGACGTCGTCGGAACCCGTGTACGTCGTGTTGGTGGACGCGTTCTGGCACGTGATCGACGGGTGGCTCGGGTCGGTCATGGCGTACGTCGAGCCCGAGTGCGTCGTGGGGATCGTCAGGTTGCTCCCGTCCCAGGCGGAGGTGCCGGTGCCGTCTGCCACCCGTTCGCGCGCCAGCAGCACCTTGCCCGTCCTGGCGTCGACGACGACGTCCTTGATCGAGGGCTCCACGCCTTGGTGCCCCGTCACGCGCGTCTCCCAGCCGAGCCGGGACTGCGCGTTGTGCTGCCACACGACGAGCGCGGCCGGCGTGTTCGCGGCGGCGTTCGGCACCTGGTGCCGCGCGGCCGAGACCGCCGCGCGCCGGGAGAGCCTCGGCGTGATCGACCCCAGGCTCACCGCATGGGTCTGGGCCACGGAGGTGTCGAGCACCTGGCCGTGGGAGTCGGTGACCACGACGAAGTCGCCACCCACGACGGGCAGGCCCCGGTAGGTGCGCTGGTACGGCGCGTACTGGATCCCGTGGGAGGACAGGACGGGCTGCGCCCGGAACCCGTCGTGGGGACCCGCGTGGAGGACCGGTGGCCGGCTGGCGACCAGACGCGAGGCCGACTGCGCGGCTGCCGCCCGGGCGCTCTGCCCGTGCGTGGGGGCGGCCGCGACCGCGCTGTGCGGAAGGGCGGCCAGGGTCGCTCCCGCCAACGCGGCGGCTGCGAGGCCGCCGAGAAGTGTCCTGCTCATGCTCTCTCCTGGGATCCGGGCCGAGGCCCAACAGGGACGGTCCGCTCGGGGTGCGGGGAACCGTCGGCGATGGTCGGGCCGGGTCACGGCCGGACCGTGGTCGTCTCGGGGGTGGGACGGCCGCCTGCGAACATTGGCAATCCGCGAGAAGCAGGGTCAACGAGTGACGAACTGCAGGTTTGTGCAGTGCACGAAGTTGAGTGGCCGGAGCCGTCCACAGCCGGATCCGGCGTCGATCGCCTGTTGATCGGTCAAACCCGGGGCACGCTGCGGAAGACGACGCTGCCGCCTCCGAGGAACGACGGAAAGGCTAGGGAAGCGTGAGGATCTCCGCGCCGTCCTGGGTGACCAGGAGGGTGTGCTCGAACTGGGCGCTGCGCCGGCCGTCGGCCGTCACGACGGTCCAGCCGTCGTCCCACATCACCCACTCGTGGGTCCCGAGGTTGAGCATCGGCTCGATCGTGAACGTCATCCCGGGGCGGATCTCGTCGTCGAAGCGCGGGTCGTCGTAGTGCGGGATGACCAGCCCGCTGTGGAACGCCGTACCGATGCCGTGACCGGTGAACTCGCGGACCACGCCGTACCCGAACCGCGCGGCGTACGCCTCGATGACCCGGCCGATCACGTTGACCCGCCGTCCGGGCCGGACCGCCCTGATCGCGCGCATCAGCGCCTCGTGGGTGCGATCGACCAGGAGACGCGTCTCCTCGTCGACCTCGCCGGCCAGGAAGGTCGCGTTGGTGTCGCCGTGGACGCCGTCGAGGTAGGCGGTGATGTCGATGTTGCAGATGTCGCCGTCCTCGAGCACGCGGGCGTCGGGGATCCCGTGGCAGACGACCTCGTTGACGCTGGTGCACAACGACTTGGGGAACCCTCGGTAGCCCAGCGTCGAAGGGTATGCGCCGTGGTCGCAGAGGAACTCGTGGCCGACCCGGTCGAGCTCGTCGGTGGTGACGCCCGGTGCGACGTGCTCGCCGACGAGGTCACGCGCTCGAGCCGCCAGGCGGCAGGCCGCCCGCATCCGCTCGATGGTCTCGGCGTCCTTGACCTCGCTGCCGGTGTACGCCGCCGGCGCCGGTCGGTCGACGTACTCGGGGCGGGGGATCGAGGCCGGGACCGGACGTCGTGGCGAGATCGCGGCCGGAGCGATCGCGGTCGAGGACATGCGTCGAGTCTAGGGTCGGGCTGGGCCCTGGAACCGACGTAGGGTGCGGGCCATGGCGTCGTACTGGTTCTGCGTGAAGCACCACACGGTCGAGAGCGGCCCGGACATGTGCCCGCCCATCGACCGGCTGGGTCCGTTCGACACCCAGGAGGAGGCGGCACAGGCGCTCGAGAAGGCTCAGGAGCGCAACGACGAGTGGGACAACGACCCGAACTGGAACGACTGACGCCGGGTGAGCACCCGTCGGCCGTCCCGTCCCACTCCACCCCCCGCGCCACCGAGGATCTCGCCGCTCCCGTTCGCGGGGATGATCGGACTGGCGTGCGTGCTGTTCCTCGACCTGGGCGCCACGATCGTGCTGCGCTGGTGGGCGGTCGCGGGGCTGGTGCTGGCCTGGGTCGTGCTGTTCGTCATCGCGTGCGCCTGGTGGACGCCCCACCCCAGGCGAGTGCCCTGGCTCGCCGTGACCGGCCTGGTCCTGTGGGTGGTGGCGGTCGCGGGCGTCAGTCTGGCCACGCGGGGGTAGGGCGCGCTGGTGAGTCAGAGCCAGCCGTTGGCGGTGGCGATCACGACCGCCTCGGAGCGGTTGGCGGCGCCGGTCTTGCCGATGGCGGCCGAGAGGTGGTTGCGGACGGTGCCGGGGGAGAGGTGGACGCGCCCGGCGATCGTGGCCACCGCGGCTCCGTCGGAGGCCGCCCGCAGCACCTCCGTCTCGCGCTCGGTGAGGGGGGACTCGCCGAGGCTGAGGCTGTCCATCGCGAGGGCGGGGTCGACCACCCGGAGCCCCTGGTGCACGCGGCGTACGGCGTCGGCGAGCTGGGGTGCGGGGGTGTCCTTGACCACGAACCCGTCGGCTCCCGACTGCATGGCCCGGCGTAGGAAGCCGGGTCGCCCGAACGTCGTCACGATCAGCACGCGGGTGCCGGGGGCGACGCGGCGCACCTCGGCGGCGGCGGTGATGCCGTCCATCCCCGGCATCTCCACGTCGAGCAGCGCGACGTCGGGCCGGTGCTCGAGGACGGCCGGTACGACGGCGTCCCCCGACGCCACCTCGGCGACCACCTCGAGATCGTGCTCCAGCCCGAGCAGGGCCGAGAGCGCCCCGCGCACGAGCGCCTGGTCGTCGGCGAGCAGGAGCCGGATGGTCACGGGACCACGACGCGGAGGGAGAAGCCCGGGTCGAGCGACTGCGTCACGACGGTGCCGCCGAGGGCAGCGGCGCGCTCGCGCAGCCCGGTGAGCCCGTTGCCGGCGCCGGCGGACACGGCTCCGCGGCCGTCGTCACGTACCTCGACCTCGTGCTCGCCGAGCACCACGGTGCACTTCCGGGCGCCGCTGTGCCGGATCACGTTGGTGATGCCCTCGCGCACCGCCCACGCGAAGAGCTCGCGCCGGTCGCTCGGGACGTCGTCGGTGGTGTTGGGCAGCTCGGCGTCGATCTCCGCCGCCGACAGCGCCGTCCGCGCCCGGGCCAGTTCGCCGGGCAGGGTCAGCTCGCGGTACCCCTCGACGGCACGTCGAACGTCGGCCAGGGCGTCCCGCGACAGACGCTCGAGGTCGGCCAGCTCGGTGCGTGCCCGCTCCGGGTCGACCTCGATCAGCCGGTTGGCGAGCTCGGCCTTCACCGTGATCACCGTCAGCGAGTGCCCGAGGATGTCGTGCAGGTCGCGGGCGAAGCGGTTGCGCTCGTCGTCGAGGGCCAGGCGCGCGTTCTCCTCGCGCACCGCCAGCACCTCGATGTTGCGGTTGATCGACTGCGAGATGCCCCAGATGGCCAGCGTCGCGACGAGCGTCCCGAAGAGGATGCCCTCGTCGCGGTGCCAGCCGGGCACCCACAGGGTCGCGGCGTACGTCGACACCGCCACGGTCACCGACGCCAGCCAGGCCCACCGGGTGTGCAGGCACATCACGCAGATCACCGCGATGTAGACGGCGGCGGCGTCGCCCTCCTGCCCGATCGTGGCGCACATGACCACGGCCAGCGCGATCTCCGCCAGTACGACCGCGGCCCCCTGGGCGGCGCGCATCGGGGGTCGGAACGGCGACCCGGTGCGTCGCCACCGCATCCGCAGGAAGGTCGCGAGGTAGATGGCCGCGAACACGAGTGTGGCCAGGATGCCCACCGCGCCGCGCCAACCCCCACGGTCCCAGGCGGCGCTCAGGGGGGAGATCAGGTAGAACAGCCAGATCGCGGCGAACATCACGCCCCACCGACGCGGACCGGTCGCCCGGGCCACCTCGGTGGGGGTGAGGTTCTCGTGAGCCACGACTGGGAGGGTAGTCACACCCGCGCCGTGTCCTTGCTCATCCGCCACGCCGCCCCGAGCACGAAGATCGCGAACCAGCCGACCGCGTTGACGACGGCGTACCACGGCAGCTCGTGGGTGAGCAGGGACCGGGCGATCTCGGAGACGCCGTACATCGGGGTCCAGTAGGCGACGTCGCGGACGACCTCGCTGTACTGGTCGAGGGGGATGAAGACCCCGCCGAGGAACGAGAGGAGCGCGAGACCCGGGCCGAGGATCTGCATGGCGTTCTCGCCGGGCACGACGTACCCGATGAAGACGCCCAGGGCGGCGAACGTGAGGGTGCAGACCAGGGTGAGGAACGGCGTCAGGACCCAGACGTGGGTCGGCATCACCGCCTTGCCCTGGAGCACCCCGACGACGTTGACCGCCGCGATGGCCAGACCGCCCATGACCAGGGCGACCAGGGCCTTGGTCAGGATGTAGACCACGGGGTTGAGCGGCGTGAGCCGCAGCTGCCGCGACCAGCCCAGGGAGCGCTCGAGGGCCACCATCGAGCCACCGGCGGCGGAGGTCAGGGCGGCGCCGTACAGCGCCATCGAGATCAGGATGTACGCCGCCACGTTGCCCGAGCCGGCCT
>Ga0070679_100001838_pt1 | contig 19103 bp, 19 predicted proteins | sample KBSC63BmetaG_FD_65652 | JGI IMG/M metagenome (GOLD analysis project Ga0070679, IMG submission 65652) | Corn rhizosphere microbial communities from Kellogg Biological Station, Michigan, USA - KBS C6-3B metaG | ecosystem: Host-associated > Plants > Roots > Rhizosphere | place: USA: Michigan... | reverse complement strand
CCGGCGTCACCCACGTCGTCTTCGCCCTCGGCGACCCGCACGGCCCGGCAGCCGGCGGTGCGGGCGAGCTGAGCGCCGCCGGCATCACCGTCACCGACGGAGTCCTCGCCGACGAGGCCGGTGCGGTCGTCGGTCCGTGGCGCACCGCCGTCGCCCGTCGCCGCCCGCACGTGACGTGGAAGTACGCCGCCACGCTGGACGGACGCAGCGCCGCCGCCGACGGCTCCAGCCGCTGGATCACCGGCCCGCAGGCCCGCGCCGACGTCCACCTGATGCGGGCGCAGGCCGACGCCGTGCTCGTGGGCAGCGGCACCGTCCTCGCCGACGACCCGCTGCTGACGGTCCGGGGCCTCGACTGGCCGCGCCGGCCCGCCCGCGTCGTCGTCGACACCGCGGCACGCACGCCGGTGACCGCGCGCGTGCTCGACGGCGAGGCCCGCACGATCGTCGCCGTCGGCGACGAGGCCGACCCCGAGCGGGTCAAGGCGCTGCGGGCCACTCCGGCAGAGATCGTGGCGCTGCCGCTCTCCGGCCCCCACGTCGACCTGCGCGCGTTGCAGGCCGCGCTCTACGAGCGCGAGATCTTCCTGGTCCTGCTGGAGGGCGGGCCGACGCTCGCCGGGGCGTTCCTCGCGGCCGGCCTCGTCGACCGGGTCGTCGGCTACGTCGCGCCCGCCCTGCTCGGCGCCGGCCCTGCCGCCCTCGCCGACGCCGGCGTCGCCACGATCGCCGGGGCGCGCCGGCTCCGCCTCGACAGCGTGGAGCGCGTCGGCGACGACGTACGACTTGTCGCGACCGTGCCGGGAGAGGGCGAGAGCTGATGTTCACGGGCATCGTGGAGGAGCGCGGTGAGGTCGTCCGGCTCGACCGGACGGGCGACGCGGCCCGGCTCACCCTGCGCGGGCCCGTCGTCACCGCCGACGCGCGCCACGGCGACTCGATCAGCGTCAGCGGCGTCTGCCTGACCGTCGTGGAGACCACCGGCGACACGTTCACCGCCGACGTCATCGGGGAGACCCTCGCCCGCACCAGCCTCGGCGGCCTGGGCCCGGGCGACCCGGTCAACCTCGAGCGCGCGGCCACCCTGGCCACCCGGCTGGGCGGCCACCTCGTGCAGGGCCACGTCGACGGGGTAGGGCGCATCGAGTCGCGGATGCCGGGCGAGCGCTGGGAGACCGTGCGCGTCGCGCTGCCGGCACACCTGGCGCGCTACGTCGTCGAGAAGGGCTCGATCACCGTCGACGGGGTGAGCCTGACCGTCGTCGAGGTCGGCCCGGCGCACTTCTGCGTCGGCCTGATCCCGGCGACACTGGCGCTGACGACCCTCGGCACGAAGCAGGCCGGTGACCCGGTCAACCTCGAGGTCGACGTCGTCGCGAAGTACGTCGAGAAGCTCGTTGCCGCACGGACGAGCGAGATACCGCCCGCCACCGCGTCGGTGCGCGGGCAACCAGCAGCAGCGCCGACCGGTCCGCCGGCGGCGACCAGCAATGGGGAGCGAGCATGACCTCCGAAGCAGCGAGCGACCCGGCCGACGTGACGCCGTTCGCCGCAATTGAACGGGCGATCGCCGACATCGCGGCCGGCAAGCCGGTCCTCGTCACCGACGACGCCGACCGCGAGAACGAAGGCGACCTCATCTTCGCCGCGGAGAAGGCGACTCCCGACCTGGTCGGATTCATGGTCCGCTACACGTCCGGCTACATCTGCGTGCCGCTGGAGGAGTCCGACTGCGACCGGCTCGACCTGCCGCCGATGTTCCACGTCAACCAGGACAAGCGCGGCACCGCCTACACCGTCACGGTCGACGCCCGCGAGGGCGTGTCGACCGGCATCTCCGCCGCCGACCGGGCCCACACGATCCGGCTGCTCGCCGACCCGGATGCGACGGCAGCCGACTTCACCCGGCCCGGCCACGTCGTGCCGCTGCGCGCGAAGCCCGGCGGCGTGCTGCGCCGCGCCGGCCACACGGAGGCGGCGGTCGACCTGTGCCGGCTGGCCGACCTACGCCCCGCCGGCGTGCTGTGCGAGGTGGTGAGCCAGAAGGACCCGCAAGACATGGCCCGCAGCGAGGAGCTCGAGGCGTTCGCTGCGGAGCACGGCCTGACCATGGTCTCGATCGCCGACCTGATCGCCTACCGGCGTCGCACCGAGTCACAGGTCGTGGCCGTCGCGGACGCCCGGATCCCGACGAAGTACGGCGACTTCAGGGCGGTCGGCTACCGCAGCCTGCTCGACGGGATCGAGCACGTGGCGCTGGTCCGCGGTTCCATCGGCGACGGTCGCGACGTGCTCGTGCGCGTGCACTCGGAGTGCCTCACCGGAGACGTGTTCGGCAGCCAGCGCTGCGACTGCGGGACGCAGCTCGACGCGGCGCTCGCCGCCGTCGCCGCCGAGGGGTGCGGGATCGTGCTCTACGTGCGCGGCCACGAGGGTCGCGGCATCGGCCTGCTGCACAAGCTGCAGGCCTACCAGCTGCAGGACGCCGGTGCCGACACCGTCGACGCCAACCTCGAGCTCGGGCTGCCGGCCGACGCCCGCGACTACGGCACCGGCGCGCAGATCCTCGTCGACCTCGGCGTACGCAGCATGCGGCTGCTGACCAACAACCCGGCGAAGCGGGTCGGCCTCGAGGGTTACGGCCTGCAGATCAGCGGCCGGGTGCCGCTTCCGGCCGTCGCGACGCCGGAGAACCTCCGCTACCTGCGCACCAAGCGCGACCGGATGGGCCACGACATCCCCGACCTGCCGACCTACGACGACGAGGCGACGGAGGCCAGCGCCGATGCGCTGCCGCCGGCGGTCACGCAGCCGGCCGCCGCGGCCGAGCCCGAGGCGGTTCGCAACGCGGTCTGGGCCGTCCGCGCGCTCAGCCCGTTCGCCACCGCGGCCTTCGCCACCAACGGCGGCAGCGGCACGAGCGGCAACCGCAAGCGCCGGCCCGGCCACGACGCCGGCGAGGCGGATGATCAGGACGAGATGGTCGACCCTCCGGCCCCGGTGACGCCGTGAGCGGCACCGGTTCCCCCGACCAGGAGCGAGTCGACGGCAGCGGTCTGCGGGTCGCCGTCGTCGCCGCCCGGTGGCACGGCCGCATCACCGACGCCCTGCTCGACGGCGCCCTTCGCGGCCTCGCCGAGTGCGGCGTGGCCGAGCCCACGGTCGTGCGCGTCCCCGGCGCCTTCGAGCTGCCGGTCGCCGCCCTCGCCGCGGCCCGCGGGCACGATGCCGTCGTCTGCCTCGGTGTGGTCATCCGCGGGGGCACCCCGCACTTCGACTACGTCTGCCGGGCGGCCACCGACGGCCTGACCAGGGTCGCGCTCGACACCGGCACACCGGTCGGCTTCGGGCTGCTCACCTGCGACGACGAGGCCCAGGCGCTCGACCGCTCCGGGCTGCCCGGCTCACGCGAGGACAAGGGGCGCGAGGCCGCGCTGGCCGCACTCGAAACCGCCGCGGCGCTGCGCCGTCTCGGGATGCCACAGACTGGAGTCCATGCGCGGACGGCCTGACACGCCGTGCCCCGTCCCGCATCCCTTCTTCGAAAGGCAACACCGTGCTCGCCGTCGTCCTGCCCAAGGGCAGCCTCGAGAAGCAGACGCTCGACCTCTTCGCCGCCGCCGACCTCGGCGTGCTCCGCGGCTCCGACCGTGACTACCACGCCTCCGTCGACGACCCGCGCATCGACAAGGTGCGCTTCCTGCGGCCGCAGGAGATCCCGACCTACGTCGAGCAGGGCATCTTCGACCTCGGCATCAGCGGCCGCGACTGGATCACCGAGACCAACGCCGACGTCGTGAGCCTCGGCGAGATCGGCGGCGGCCGCCAGGGCGCCGCGCTCGTCCGGGTCGTGCTGGCGGTCCCGAAGGAGTCCGCGTGGGAGCGGGCCGAGGACCTGCCCGACGGCGTACGCATCTCCACCGAGATGCCGGAGACCACCCGCCGCTACCTCGAGGAGCACGGGGTCAAGGCCAAGGTCTTCACCAGCCACGGGGCGACCGAGGCGAAGATCCCCGACATCGTCGACGCGATCGTCGACATCACCGAGACCGGTTCGAGCCTGCGCAAGGCCGGGCTGAAAGTGATCGCCACGCTGCTCACCAGCCGCACCGAGCTGATCGCCAACCGAGACGCCTACGACGACCCGGTCAAGCGTGCCGCCATCGACGACATCCACCTGTTGCTGCAGGGGGCGTTGCGAGCACGGGGGCAGGTGCTGCTCAAGCTCAACGTGCCGGCCGAGCGCCTCGACGAGGTCCTCGGGGTGCTGCCGGCGATGGCGTCGCCGACGATCATGACGCTGGCCGCCGGCGACATGCGGGCGCTGGAGACCGTGGTGCCCAAGCAGGGCGTCAACCGGCTGATCCCCGCGCTGAAGGCGGCCGGCGCCCGCGACATCCTCGAGCTGCCCATCTCGAAGATCGTCGAGTAGCCCGACTCCCGGTTCACGGGAACAGGCGCCGGCCCGCCGGTGCTAACCTGGCCGTACGACCGGCGGGCGTCCATGCGCCCGTCAGCAAGCGGAGCACCGCTCCCACCCGCGCGGCCCACGGGCCGACGGGTCCGGTCAGGGCCACCCGTCTCGGCGGGTGAGCCTGTGGTCGCGTGCCAGCCGGCACGTGCCCGCCGACCGGTCGGAGCCGGCCCCGCGCGCAGCGTCGAGCGGGGCCGTCGTCGTTCGCCGACCCCGTGCCACACGATTCACCAGGAGGTCCCATCAGCGTCGAACCACGGATCAACGACCGGATCCGCGTCCCCGAGGTGCGCCTCGTCGGGCCGGGCGGCGAGCAGGTCGGCATCGTGCGCATCGAGGATGCGCTGCGGCTGGCCCAGGAGGCAGACCTCGACCTCGTCGAGGTCGCCGCGACCGCGCGGCCACCGGTCTGCAAGCTCATGGACTACGGCAAGTTCAAGTACGAATCCGCCGTCCGTGCGCGGGAAGCCCGCAAGAAGCAGGCGCAGACCGTGATCAAGGAGATGAAGCTCCGGCCGAAGATCGACCCGCACGACTACGAGACCAAGAAGGGTCACGTCGTGCGCTTCCTGAAGCAGGGCGACAAGGTCAAGATCACGATCATGTTCCGCGGGCGGGAGCAGTCCCGTCCCGAACTCGGTTTCCGGCTGCTCCAGCGGCTGGCGGCCGACGTGGAGGACCTCGGCTTCGTCGAGGCGTCGCCCAAGCAGGACGGTCGCAACATGACGATGGTGATGGCGCCGCACCGCAACCAGCGGGCGGAGCACCGGACGGCGGAGCGCGAGCCCGCCGCTCACGAGTGACGGGATAGAGGAGAACGGCCAGATGCCCAAGGCGAAGACCCACAGCGGGGCGAGCAAGCGCTTCCGCCTCACCGGCAGCGGCAAGCTCATGCGGCGCCGGGCCAACCGCAACCACCTGCTGGAGCACAAGCCGTCCACGCGCACCCGCCGGCTGCACAACGAGGTGACCCTCTCCAAGGCCGACGACGCCAAGATGCGCAACCTGCTCAACCTCTGACCCGACCCCTCGGCCCAGTCCCGGCCGCCCGCCTTCCGGTGGACGGCCGTCGCAGCAAGGAGAACGTCCGTGGCACGCGTCAAGCGCGCAGTCAACGCCCAGAAGAAGCGTCGCGAGGTCCTCGAGCACGCCAGCGGCTACCGCGGCCAGCGGTCGCGGCTCTACCGCAAGGCCAAGGAGCAGGTCCTCCACTCCTTCGGCTACTCCTACCGTGACCGCCGCAAGCGCAAGGGCGAGTTCCGCCAGCTCTGGATCCAGCGCATCAACGCCGCCGCGCGCGCCAACAACATGACCTACAACCGGTTCGTGCAGGGGCTCAAGGCGGCCGGCGTCGAGGTCGACCGCAAGCACCTCGCCGACCTCGCGGTCACCGACCCGGCGGCGTTCACCGCGCTCGTGCAGGTCGCCCGCGCGGCGCTTCCTGCCACCGAGACCGCCCCGGCGGGCTCGCCCGCCTGAGCGCGGCACACGGGCCGACCCGCCCGGTCCCACCGCACGCGGCCGGGTCCGCGCGCCTGATCACGTCCGTCCGCGCCCGGCCGGTCGCCGCTGCTCGGCGGCTGGCCAAACGCGCCTTCCGGTCGGCCGACCGTGCGTTCCTCGTCGAGGGGCCGCAGGCGGTGCGGGAGGCGGTCACGGACCCGCGCGGTCTGGTGACCGATCTGTTCGCCACCGACGAGGCGGCCGCCCGCCATGCCGACATCCTCGAGGCGGCGGGCGGCATTCCGATCCACCTCGTCAGCGGCGAGGTGCTGGGGGCCCTCGGCCAGACCGTCACCCCGCAGGGACTCGTCGCGGTCGCACGTTTCTGCGACGTCACGCTCGAGGACGTGCTCGTCAACCCGCCCCGGCTGGTCACCGTGCTGTACGCCGTACGCGATCCCGGCAACGCCGGCACCGTCATCCGCACCGCCGACGCCGCCGGTGCCGACGCCGTCGTGCTCACCGACACGTCGGTCGACCCCTACAACGGCAAGTGCGTGCGCGCGTCGGCCGGCAGCCTCTTCCACCTCCCTTTCGTGACCGGCGTGCCGGTCGCAGCCGCCGTCGCACGGCTGCGGTCCGCCGGCCTTGCCGTCTTGGCCGCCGACGGGCAGGCCGACGACGACCTCGACGAGGTCGCCGACACCGGCGGGCTGGACGGCCCGACCGCGTGGTTGTTCGGCAACGAGGCCTGGGGGCTTCCCGAGGCGGTGCGCGCGCTGGCCGACCGAGTGGTCCGGGTGCCCATCCACGGCAGGGCCGAGAGCCTCAACCTCGCCACGGCGACCGCCGTCTGTCTCTACGCGTCGGCGCGCGCGCAGCGCGAAAACCGGCCGCCCGACGGCTAGGCTGGGCGACCGTGACCGGGGGACTGCCGGACAAGCACGCCTACGACGAGCTACCCGATGGCGTGCTCGTCGCCGACGACGCGGGGTTCGTCTCGGTTCTCAACCCCGCGGGCGAGCGCATGCTCGGCTGCTCGGCCGACGCGGCCATCGGACGCGACTTCCGCGAGGTGCTCCCGCTCGAGGACCCCACCGGCCGCGACTGGTGGGCCTGCACCCGGCCCTACGACGGGCTGCCCACCCGCACCCGCCAGCCGGAGCGGCAGCTGACCTACGTCCCCTGCGGCGGCGAGCCACGCGACCTGCTGGTCACCGCCCGCTACGTGCGCAACGGCGCTCGCCTCTCCCGGCTCGTGGTCTGCTTTCGCGACACCGGCGCGCGTGAGCGCGACGAGCGCAGCCGGGCGGACCTCGTGTCCACGGTTGCCCACGAGCTGCGCTCGCCGTTGACCAGCGTCAAGGGGTTCACAGCCACGCTGCTGGCCAAGTGGGAGCGCTTCACCGACGAGCAGAAGCAGTTGATGCTGCAGACCGTCAACGCCGACGCTGACCGGGTGACCCGGCTCATCACCGAGCTGCTCGACGTCTCCCGCATCGACGCCGGCCGGCTCGAGCTGCGCCGCCAGGTCGTCGACCTCCCCGCCGCCGTGCAGAAGGTGTTCGACGGCCGGGTCGCCTCGGGTGAGGAGCGCGACCGGTTCGTGCTGCAGGTGACCGGGGAGCTGCCGGAGATGTGGATCGACCCGGACAAGCTGGCACAGGTGCTGGCGAACCTGGTCGAGAACGCCCTGCGCCACGGCGCCGGCACGGTGACCGTCACGGTCGCGCCCGCCATGGTCGCCGGCGAGCGGGGTGCCGAGGTGACGGTCACCGACGAGGGCCCCGGCATCGACCCCGACGTGCAGCCCCGCATCTTCGGCCGCTTCTGGCGCGGCAGCCGGCGGGGCGGGACCGGGCTCGGTCTCTACATCACCAAGGGGCTGGTCGAGGCGCACGGCGGCGCGATCGAGAGTGGCCGGGCACCCGGTGGTGGGGCGCTGTTCCGATTCACCCTGCCTGCCGGCACCCCCGCCTTCGCGCGCTGACGCCGCCCGCTGGCCGTCGCCTCGCTGCGTTGTCGCTCGCGTGCGCCCCGCGATGCTCGGCCGGCGACCGGCGTAGCCAGAAGTCTCGCCTCCGTAGACTGACGCGTCATCCCACTGCTGGAGTTCCCTTTCATGTCCGCGCCCGATTACGACCCGAAGCAGGTGCAGGCGGTGTCCGCAGCCGCGCTCGACGACGCCGTCGCGCTGGGCCGCGCGGCGTTCGCCGCGGCCCCCGACCTCGACGCGCTCGCCGCGGCGCACACCGCTCATCTGGGGCAGCGTTCGCCGGTCGCACTGGCCCGCCGGGAGATCGGCGTACTCCCGCCGCAGGCCCGTGCCGAGGCGGGGCGGCGGGTCAACGAGACGCTCACCGCCCTGCAGACGGCGTACGACGACCGCCACGAGCAGCTCGTTGCCGCGCGCGACCGGCACACCCTGCTGGACGAGGCCGTCGACGTCACGCTCCCGTGGGACCGCCGGCCGAGGGGCGCCCGCCACCCGCTCACGCTCGCGATGGATCGCATCGCCGACGTCTTCGTCGCCATGGGGTGGGAGGTCGCCGACGGGCCCGAGGTCGAGGCGGAGTGGCTGAACTTCGACGCCCTCAACGTCCCACCACACCACCCGGCGCGGGAGACCCAGGACACCTTCTGGATCGAGCCGCCCTCGCGCGGCGTCGTGCTGCGCACCCAGACCTCACCCGTGCAGGTGCGCACGCTGCTGACCCGGGGCGCCCCGTGCTACGTCGTCGCACCCGGGCGCACCTACCGCAACGACGCGCTCGACGCAACGCACAGCCCGGTCTTCCACCAGGTCGAGGGGCTTGCGGTCGACGAGGGCCTCACGATGGGCCACCTCAAGGGCACGCTCGAGCTGTTCGCCCAGGCGATGTTCGGCCCCGACGTGCACACCCGGCTGCGCCCCGACCACTTCCCGTTCACCGAGCCGTCGGCCGAGGTCGACCTGCTCTGCTGGGTCTGCCACGGCGAGTCGGCCAAGCCGGGGGCGCCCGCCTGCCGCACCTGCGGCTCCGAGGGGTGGATCGAGTGGGGTGGCTGCGGCATGGTGCACCCCACCGTGCTGACGGCCGGCGGTGTCGACTCCGAGCGCTACAGCGGGTTCGCGTTCGGCATGGGCATCGAGCGCACGCTCCTCGCGCGGCACGACATGGGCGACATCCGCGACCTGATCGAGGGCGATGTGCGGGTCAGCCTGGCGCTGGGGCGGGAGCACTGATGCGCGTCCCCCTGTCGTGGCTGCGCGACTACGTCGACCTGCCCGAGGTCGGCGGTCACGACCTCGCCGCCGCCCTGACCAGGGTCGGTCTCAAGGTCGAACGGGTCGAGGTGATCGGCGGCGAGATCGACAACGTCGTCGTCGCGCGGGTCCTCGACGTGGAGACCCTCGAAGGCTTCAAGAAGCCGATCCGCTGGTGCCGGATCACCGACGGCACCGACGAACGCATGGTCATCTGTGGAGCGACCAACTTCGCGGCCGGCGACGTCGTCGCCTACGCGCGGCCCCCCGCGCGGTTGCCCGGCGGGTTCACCATCGAGTCGCGCAAGGCCTACGGCAAGGTCTCCGACGGCATGATCTGCTCTGCGGCGGAGCTCGGCCTGTCCGACGACCACAGCGGCATCCTCGTGCTCGACGGTGGCCTGCCGCTGGGCGCCGACGTCGTCACCGCGCTGCACCTGCGCGACGAGGTGCTCGACGTCGCGGTCAACCCCGACCGGGGTTACGCGCTGTCGGTGCGCGGCGTGGCGCGCGACGCAGCGCTGGCCCTCGGCGTGGGCTACCGCGACCCGGCCGCCGTGGCGCTGCCGTCCGTCGACGCCGCCGGGTATCCCGTCCGTGTCGACGACGTCGACGGCTGCTCCCGCTACGTCGCCAGGACCCTGACCGGACTCGACCCGACAGCACCGAGCCCGGCATGGTTGCAACGCCGGCTCACCCTCGCCGGCATGCGGCCGATCTCGCTCGCGGTCGATGTGACCAACCACGTGATGCTCGAGCTCGGCCAGCCGCTGCACGCCTTCGACCGCACGGCGCTGCGCGGCGCGATCGTCGTACGCCGGGCGATGCCGGGGGAGCGGCTCACCACCCTCGACGGCGTCGACCGCGCGCTGCACCCCGACGACCTGGTGATCACCGACGACTCCGGCCCGATCGCCCTCGCCGGCGTCATGGGCGGTGGCCCCACGGAGATCACCGGCTCGACGACCGAGATCGTCGTCGAGTCGGCGCGCTTCGACCCGGTGGCGATCGCCTACACGGCCCGTCGGCACCGGCTGGCCAGCGAGGCCTCGCGGCGCTACGAACGTGGGGTCGACGATGCACTCGCGCCTTACGCCGCTGAAGTCGCGGTGCAGCTGCTGGCGCGGCTCGGCAGCGCCCGTCCAGAGCCCGCGGTGACCGACGTCGACGCCCGGCCCGCGCGGCCCGTCATCACCCTCGATGCGACCCTGCCGGGGCGCTTGGCCGGCGTGGCCTATCCGGTCGACACGGTCCGCCGCCGGCTCGTCGACGTCGGCTGTGAGGTCGAGGGAGACGATCCGCTGCAGGTGACTCCGCCGTCGTGGCGGCCGGACCTGCGCCGACCGGTCGACCTGGTCGAGGAGGTCGCCCGCCTCGAGGGCTACGACGAGATCCCGGGGCTGGTGCCGGTCGCGCCGGCGGGTGCCGGGCTCACGATCGAGCAGCGGTGGCGCCGCGGTGTCGGTCGCCTGCTCGCCGATGTCGGCTACGTCGAGGTGCTCACCTACCCGTTCACCTCCGACTCCGACAGCGACCGGCTGATGCTCGGCGTCGACGACCCGCGGCGGGCAACCGTGCGGGTCGCGAACCCCTCGTCCGAGGAGGAGCCGCTGCTCCGGGCGACGTTGCTGCCCGGGCTGCTCGCCGCGCTGACCCGCAACGTCAGCCGGGGCGCCACGGACCTGTCGCTGTTCGAGATCGGGTCGGTGTTCCGCGACCCGGCTGGAGTGCCGGCCGCACCGAGGCCGCCGGTCACGCGACGACCCACTGCCGAGGAGCTGGCCGGCATCGAGGCCGCCCTGCCGGACCAGCCACTGCATCTGGGCGCGGTCCTGTGCGGGCAGTGGGAGCCGGCCGGCTGGTGGGGTAAGGGCCGCGACACCGGCTGGCCCGACGCCGTGCAGGCCGCCCGCACGGTCGCCGACGGCCTCGGCGTGTGCCTCGAGGTCGCCGCTGCACAGGTCGCGCCATGGCACCCCGGACGCTGCGCCGAGCTCAGCGTCGGGGGACAGGTCATCGGCTGGGCCGGGGAGCTGCACCCGCGGGTCGTCGACGCGCTCGCGCTGCCGCCCCGGACCTGCGCCGCCGAGATCGCGCTCGCGCCGGTGTTCGCTGCCGTGCCCGACGCGGTACCGGGCCCGCTGGTCTCCGCGTTCCCGGCCGCGTCTCTCGACGTCGCGCTGCTCGTCGATGCCTCCGTGCCGGCAGCCGCGGTCGAGACCGCCCTGCGCGCCGGCGCCGGGCCGCTGCTCGAGTCGCTGCGGCTCTTCGACGTCTTCGCGGGTGCGCAGCTCGGCGAGGGCAAGAAGTCGCTGGCCTACGCGCTGCGGTTCCGGGCGGCCGACCGGACCCTGTCGACCGAGGAGGCGACAGTCGCCCGAGACGCGGCAGTCGAGGAGGCCGGGCGGCGCGTGGGGGCGGTGCTCCGCGGCGCCTGAGGCGCCACTAAACCGATTGCGCATAGATATGCAGGTGTCTGTATAGTTGGCCGCATGGGGATCACCGCGGCCGTCGCCGGAGCCAGTGGCTACGCGGGCGGCGAGCTGCTCCGTCTGCTGCACGCACATCCGGAGATCGACGTGGTCGGGCTGGCCGCCGGGTCCAACGCCGGCCGGCCCGTGTCCCAGGTGCACCCGCACCTGACCGGCTACTACGGCCGCGTGTTCGACGCGGCGACGCCCGACGCCCTGACCGCCGACCTGGTCTTTCTGGCCCTGCCGCACGGCGAGTCCGCGGCAATCGCCGCACAGCTGCCCGAGCACTGCCTCGTCGTCGACCTCGGCGCCGACTTCCGGCTCGCCGACGCCGGCCCGTGGGAGCGCTACTACGGCGGCGCGCACGCGGGCACCTGGACCTACGGCCTGCCCGAGATCCCGGGCCAGCGCGAGCGGATCGCGGCCAGCACCCGGATAGCCAACACCGGGTGCTACGCGGTTGCGGTCACCCTCGCGCTCGCCCCGCTGATCGCCTCGGGTGCCGTCGAGGCCGACGATGTCGTGGTCGTCGCCGCCAGTGGGACCAGCGGTGCGGGCAGCGGCGCGAAACCGCACCTGATGGCCAGCCAGGTCATGGGCGACCTGTCGCCCTACAAGGTGGGCGCACACCAACACGTCCCCGAGATCAAGCAGGCGACCGGTGCGCGCAGCCTGAGCCTGACGCCCGTCCTCGCACCGATGCCGCGCGGCATCCTCGCGACCGTCACGGCCCGCCCGACCGGTAGCGAGGACCCGCGGGAGATTCTCGCGGCGGCCTACGACGGGGAGCCGTTCGTCCACGTTCTGCCGGCCGGCCAGTGGCCGCACACCGGCGCGACCTTCGGCTCCAACTCCTGCCACCTGCAGGCCACGGTCGACGTGGACTCGGGGCGGGTCATCGTCGTCAGTGCGATCGACAACCTCGGCAAGGGCGCGGCCGGCCAGGCGGTGCAGAACGCCAACATCGCGCTCGGCCTGCCGGAGGCGCTCGGCCTGTCGGCGGACGGGGTGGCCCCGTGAGCGTCACGACGCCCAAGGGCTTCCGCGCCGCCGGGGTGACCGCCGGCCTCAAGGAGAGCGGCACCCCCGACCTCGCGCTGGTCGTCAACGACGGCCCCCGGTCGGCGGTTGCCGGCGTCTTCACCACCAACCGCATCCAGGCCGCACCGGTCACCTGGTCCCGCGAGGTCGTCCGCGGTGGCAGCGTGCGGGCGGTCGTGCTCAACTCCGGCGGCGCCAACGCGTGCACCGGTCCCGACGGGTTCGCCGACACCCACCGCACCGCCGAGGCCACTGCTGCGGCCGTCGGCGTCGACCCGGGCGAGGTCGCGGTCTGCTCAACCGGGCTCATCGGCGTACGCCTGCCGCTCGACCGGGTCCTCGACGGAGTGTCCAAGGCGGCGGCGGGCCTCTCCGCCGACGGCGGGCGTGACGCCGCCGAGGCGATCCGCACCACCGACACCGTCGCGAAGACGTCGTTCCTCGAGCACGTCGACGGCTGGACGGTCGGCGCGATGGGCAAGGGCGCGGCCATGCTCGCCCCCGCCCTCGCGACCATGCTCGTCGTGGTCACCACCGACGCCGACGTCGACGCCGAGACCTGTGACCGGGCGCTGCGCGATGCCACTCGGGTCACGTTCGACCGGCTGGACACCGACGGCTGCATGTCGACCAACGACACGGTCCTGCTGCTGGCCAGCGGCGCGAGCGGCGCCGCGCCGGCGTATGACGAGTTCGCCGCGGCCGTCCGCGGTGTCTGTGCCGATCTCGCCGCGCAGATGGCCGACGACGCCGAGGGCGCCAGCAAGCGCCTCCTCATCGAGGTGGTCGGGGCGGCCACCGAGGACGACGCGGTCACGGTCGGCCGCGCCGTCGGCCGCAGCAACCTCTTCAAGTGCGCGGTTCACGGCGAGGATCCCAACTGGGGTCGCGCGCTGTCCGCCGTAGGCACCACCGACGCCGCCTTCGAGCCCGACGGCGTCGACATCGCGATCAACGGCGTGTTCGTCTGCCGGGGCAGTGCCACCGGCGAGGATCGTGCTCTCGTCGACATGAGCGCCCGTGACGTGCACGTCGTCGTCGACCTGCACGCGGGTGATGCCACGGCGACCGTCGTCACGACCGACCTGACCGCGGACTACGTGCACGAGAACTCGGCCTACTCCACATGACCGCAGCACTCGAGAAGGCCGCGACGCTGGTCGAGGCGCTGCCCTGGCTGGCGCGTTTCCACGGCCGCACCGTCGTCATCAAGTACGGCGGCAACGCGATGACCGACGAGACCCTGCAGGCGGCGTTCGCGGAGGACGTGGTCTTCCTGCGTTACGTCGGCATCCGTCCCGTCGTCGTGCACGGCGGCGGCCCGCAGATCACCGCGCACCTGCACAGGCTGGGTGTCGAGAGCGTCTTCACCGGCGGGCTGCGCGTCACGACGCCCGACACGATGCAGGTCGTGCGCATGGTGCTGGTCGGTCAGGTCAACCGCGACCTCGTCGGACTGGTCAACGCACACGGCCCGTTCGCGGTCGGCCTGTCCGGCGAGGACGCCCACCTGTTCACCGCGGAGCGCCGCGGCGCGTTCGTCGACGGCGAGGAGGTCGACGTCGGCCAGGTCGGCGACGTCGTCGACGTCCGGCCCGACGCGGTACAGGCCCTGCTCGGCGACGGCCGGATCCCGATCGTGGCCACCGTGGCGGTCGGTCGTGACGGTGAGCTCTACAACGTCAACGCCGACACGGCCGCAGCGGCGCTGGCCGTCGCGCTCGGTGCCGAGAAGCTCGTCGTGCTCACCGACGTCGAGGGTCTCTACCGCGACTGGCCGGCCAGCGACGAGGTCGTCAGCCGGTTGACGGCGAGCGAGCTCGCCGAGCTGTTGCCGAGCCTGGCCGAGGGCATGGTCCCGAAGATGGAGGCCTGCCTGCGCGCCGTACAAGGCGGTGTCCCTGCCGCGCACGTCATCGACGGGCGGGTGCCGCACGCGGTGCTGCTCGAGGTGTTCACCGACGAGGGGGTCGGCACGATGGTGGTGGCGTCATGAGCGCCTACGAGACACTCGCCAAGCGCTGGGACGCGGTGTTCATGCGCAACTACGGCATCCCGCCGATGGCGATCGCGCGCGGCGACGGCTGCTGGGTCTGGGACGCCGACGACAAGCGCTATCTGGACCTGGTGGGCGGCATCGCGGTCTCCTCGCTGGGCCACGCCCATCCTGCGATCGTCGAGGCCGTCAGCCGGCAGGTCGCACGCGTCGCCCACACGTCGAACCTCTACATCAACGAGCCCGCCCTCGCCCTGGCCGAACGCCTCGCCGGCCTCCTCATCTCGGCCGGCGGCAGCGACGACGTGCGGGTGTTCCTCTGCAACGACGGCACCACCGCCAACGAGGCCGCCATCAAGATCGCGTTGCGCGCCGCGGGTCCGGGCCGGCGCCGCTTCGTCGCCGCCGAGCGCTCCTTCCACGGCCGGTCGCTCGGTGCGCTAGCCCTCACCGGCAAGGCCGCGATCCGGGAACCGTTCGCCCCGTTCGGCATCGACGTGACGTTCGTGCCGTACGGCGACGCCGAGGCTCTCGCGGGTGCCGTTGACGACCGGACCGCCGCCGTGTTCCTCGAGCCCACCCTCGGCGAGGCGGGCGTGGTGCCACCGCCGGCGGGCTACCTCGCGGCGGCGCGCCGCGCCTGCGACGAGACCGGCGCGCTGCTCGTTCTCGACGAGGTGCAGGGCGGCATCGGCCGCACCGGCGCGTGGTTCGCCCACCAGCACGACGGCGTCGCGCCCGACGTGGTCACCCTCGCCAAGGGCCTCGGCGGCGGGCTGCCGATCGGCGCCTGCCTGGCCCGAGGGCGGGCGGCCGAGGCGCTGCAGCGCGGCGACCACGGCTCCACCTTCGGCGGCAACCCCGTCTCCTGCGCGGCGGCACTCGCCGTGCTCGACACGATCGAGCGGGACCGCCTGCTCGACCACGTGACCGCCGTCGGCGGCGCCTGGAAGTCCGCCCTGGAGCAGGTCGAGGGACCGGGGTTGCAGTCGGTGCGCGGGCGCGGCCTCTGGCTCGCGCTCCAGCTGGACGGCGAGGCCGCGGGTCGGGTCGAGGCGGCGGGCCGGGACGCCGGCTTCATCGTCAACGCGGTCGCGCCCGACGCGGTCCGCCTGGCCCCGCCGCTGATCCTGTCCGCAGAGCAGGCGAGGTCGTTCGTCGATGCCCTGCCGGGGATCCTCGCGGCGGCGGGCGCGGAGGCGTCGTGACGCCGAAAGTGCTCGTCGTCGAGGACGACCCCAGCGTGCGCGGGTTGCTGCACACGCTGCTCACCGCCGAGGGTTACGAGGTCGCCGTCGCCTCCGACGGCCTGGCCGGTCTGGTCAAGGCGAGCAGCATGCGACCGGCGGTGATCCTCCTCGACCTGATGATGCCGGACCTGGGCGGCATCCGCGTTCTCGAAGAGCTGCGGGGCGATCCCGTGCTCGCCGACGTACCCGTCGTCGTCGTGACCGGCAAGGTCGACGCAGTGCCGGGGCTGCAGAACCTGCTCGGCGACGACAACGTCTTCACCAAGCCGTTCGCGGTGGCCGAGCTGCTCGAGCGGGTCGCGCAGATCACCGGCGGACCGACCGACCCCGAGGGAGACTGACCATGTCGCCGCTGCGCCACTTCCTTGTCGACGACGACCTGTCGCCGGCCGAGCTGCTGCAGGTGCTCGACGACGCCGACCGCCGGAAGAAGGACCGCTACCTCGACCAGCCCCTGGCCGGCCCGCGCTCGGTGGCCGTCATCTTCGACAAGCCCTCGACCCGCACCCGGCTCTCGTTCACCGCAGGCATCGCCGAGCTCGGCGGCAACCCGATCGTCATCGACTCGCAGAGCAGCCATCTTGGCCGCGGCGAGCCCCTCGAGGACACCGCACGGGTCCTGTCGCGCTACGTCGCGGCGATCGTCATCCGCACCTTCGGCCAGCAACGTATCGAGACCCTCGCCGGATCCGCGTCCGTGCCGGTCGTCAACGCGCTCACCGACTACGCGCACCCGTGCCAGGCGCTCGCCGACCTGCAGACGATCCGCGAGCGGTTGGGCGGCCTCGCCGGCGTGACGCTGACCTACGTCGGTGACGGCAACAACATGGCGCACTCGCTGCTGCTCGCCGGGGCTGCGGCCGGCATGCACGTGCGGGTGGCCGCCCCTCCGGCGTACCAGCCCCTTGACCGTGCCGTCGCCCGCGCGCGCGAGATCGCCGCGACCACCGGCGGCAGCGTCACCGTGACCGACGATCCGCGGGCGGCAGCCGATGGCGCCGACGTCCTCTACACCGACGTCTGGGCCTCGATGGGCCAGGAGGCCGAGGCCGCGAGCAGGATTCCGGTCTTCGAGCCCTACCGCCTCGACGAGCGCCTGGTCGCCGCAGCCGCGCCCGGCGTCGTCGTGCTGCACTGCCTGCCCGCGCACCGCGGCGAGGAGATCACCGACGCGGTCATCGAGGGACCGCACAGCGCGGTCTGGGACCAGGCCGAGAACCGGCTGCACGCGCAGAAGGCCCTCCTGGCGTTCCTGCTGGAGCAGGTGTGACCGTCACCGCTCCCAACACGAAGGCCGCGCGGCAGGCCCGCATCCTCCAGCTGCTCGGCCGCACGCCCATCGGCTCGCAGGCCGAGCTGGCTCGGCTGCTGGCCACCGACGGGTTGGCCGTGACGCAGGCCACGCTGTCGCGAGATCTCGAGGAAATCGGCGCGGTGAAGGTACGCCGGCCCGGTGGCGGACTCGTCTACGCCGTGCCCGACGACGACACCGGCGGCGGGGCCGCGGAGCCGCGGCTGGCCCGCGCGCTCGCCGACCTGCTCGTGGCGGCCGAGGGCTCGGCCAACCTCGTGATCCTGCGCACACCGCCGGGTGGTGCGCACCTGCTCGCCTCCGCGGTCGACCGCGCCGGTCTGGCGGGGGTGCTCGGCACGGTCGCCGGTGACGACACCGTGCTGGTCGTTGCCCGCGACGCCCGCGGCGGCGCCCGGCTCGCGCACCGCTTCCGACGAACGGCCGAAGGCCATCCCGACCTGCCGTAACCACTCACCGAACCAAGGAGCACCACCGCCATGTCCGAACGCGTCGTCCTCGCCTACTCCGGAGGGCTGGACACCTCCGTCGCCATCGGCTGGATCGCCGCCGAGCACGACGCGGAGGTCATCGCCGTGGCCGCCGACGTCGGCCAGGGCGGCGAGGACCTCGACGCCATCAGGCAGCGTGCCCTCGACTGCGGCGCCGTCGAGTCGGTCGTCGTCGACGCCCGGGCCGAGTTCGCCGACGACTTCTGCCTGCCGGCCCTCAAGGCCAACGCGCTCTACATGGACCGCTACCCGCTGGTCTCCGCGCTGTCACGCCCGGTGATCGTCAAGCACATGGCCGAGGCGGCGCGCTACCACGGCGCGACTGCGGTCGCGCACGGCTGCACCGGCAAGGGCAACGACCAGGTCCGTTTCGAGGTCGGCCTTGGTGCGCTCGCACCCGACCTCAAGGTCCTCGCCCCGGTCCGCGACTCGGGCATGACCCGCGACAAGGCGATCGCGTTCGCCGAGGAGCGTGGCCTGCCGATCGACGTGACCAAGAAGTCGCCGTACTCCATCGACCAGAACGTCTGGGGACGCGCGGTCGAGACCGGCTTCCTCGAGGACCCGTGGAACGCACCCGTAGAGGACGTCTACTCCTACACCTCGGACCCGACGCAGCCGCGGGCGGCCGACGAGGTCGTCATCACGTTCACTGCGGGCGCCCCCACCGCGATCGACGGCCGGCCGGTGACCATGCTGCAGGCGATCCAGGAGCTCAACCGGCGTGCCGGCGCCCAGGGCGTCGGGCGGCTTGACATGGTGGAGGACCGGCTCGTCGGTATCAAGAGCCGCGAGGTCTACGAGTGCCCCGGCGCGATCGCGCTGATCACCGCGCACCAGGAGCTCGAGAACCTCACCGTCGAGCGCGATCTTGCCCGCTTCAAGCGCTCGGTCGACCAGCGTTGGACCGAGCTGGTCTACGACGGGCTGTGGTTCTCACCGCTCAAGCGGGCGCTCGACGGGTTCGTCGACGCGGCCTCGGAGCACGTCTCCGGCGACGTGCGGCTGACCCTGCACGGCGGCCGCGCCGTCGTCACCGGCCGCCGCAGCGACGCGTCGCTCTACGACTACAACCTCGCGACGTACGACGCCGGCGACGTCTTCGACCAGTCTCTGGCCAAGGGTTTCGTCGAGCTGTGGGGCCTGCCCAGCAAGATCGCCGCCCGCCGCGATGCCCGCCTGGCCGACCCGGACACCGCGTGAGCGAGACACCGGACCTGCCGCCGGCGCCGGCGACCCGTCTCTGGGGCGGGCGCTTCGAAGGCGGCCCGGCCGAGGCGCTCGCCCGGCTGTCGGTGAGCGTGCAGTTCGACTGGCGTCTGGCGCCCTACGACCTGCTGGCATCGCGCGCGCACGCGCGCGTGCTGCATCGCGC
>Ga0070679_100001837_pt1 | contig 19106 bp, 20 predicted proteins | sample KBSC63BmetaG_FD_65652 | JGI IMG/M metagenome (GOLD analysis project Ga0070679, IMG submission 65652) | Corn rhizosphere microbial communities from Kellogg Biological Station, Michigan, USA - KBS C6-3B metaG | ecosystem: Host-associated > Plants > Roots > Rhizosphere | place: USA: Michigan... | reverse complement strand
GGCGGCACGGATCAGCGTCGGATGTGGGACTTCAGTCCATGCGTCGTCGCTGTCCGACGGTGCGACAGTCCCCGTGAGCGCAGGCAGACCGATCGTGCTCGCGACCGTGAGGCTCAGTCCATTCTCGAGTGTGATGTCGCCGAACACGCGGTAGCGTCCCGCAGGGAGCCACGGGACCTCCGTCGTGAAATGCAACGAATCCGTCTCGACGGGATGCAGGTGCGCGAAGCGCTGCACCGTGTCGCCAACGCCGATCAGGAAGAGATGCATCATCTTTCCGTGGTCGGGCGTCACCGCGCTGGTGATCGCTCGAAACGACGCGGTGTCGCGCACGACGAGATCCAGCCGGCGATGCGTCGCGTCGGTAGTCATCGACGGACGCAGCTCCGGTGATCCATACATGCGGCGACGATAGGTCGCGTCCTCCGACTTCCACCACGTCCATCCGCCGAGCACCGCGAGCGCAAGCAGCGGCGCGGCGGTCGCGGTGATGCGATTCGCTCTCCGCCGGCGCGGTGCGTCGAACACGTCTCCGGGCACGACGAGACTCTCGCCGGCGCCAGCGCGAACGATGCTGAGCAATCCGGCGAACAGCACGATGCCGAGCACCGCGAGCAGTACGCCAAGGGCGGGCGATAACGGCAGTCGTCCAGTCGCGAACGAGCCGACCGGCACGATGGCGGTTCCCGAACCGCGCGGGCCCTCGACCGTCACATACACGCTGCTCGAGCCGTACGACATGAGCCACAACTGTCCGGTGTAGAGCGTGGCCTGACCCGGCACGTGCTTCATGTCGTCACCCGCTGGTGCGCCACGCACGCCGGCGCGCCAGAACACCGGGCGGATGCTCACACGCGTCGCCATGCTATCGGTGCGCACCGTGACCTCGGCCAATCCGGGCACGACTTCTGGTGGACGCACGATCACACGGACGGCGTACGGGCCGGCCATGCCGTCGAACAGCACGTCCGGGCTTCCGATGTGCGCCGAGGTCGCAACCATGACCACCAGCGCGAAGACCGGTCCGAGCCAACGTTTCATCGGCGGACCTGCGTCATCCAGCGCCCGCGCCGCAATCCAAGATTGCTCATGACGGTCGCGATGACGATCGCGATGAGCACGTGCACCGCGAACGGCCACGCGTTCGGGTCCGGCGGCGCGAAGTGTCGCGTATGCTCCGCATATGCGGGAGTCATCCAGAAGACCCAGTTCTCCGCGTTGAAGAACGCGTTGCGCGCCAGCGGACTCTCGACGAGGAAGGTGGCGAACGGCCACTGCGCCGCGAGAAACGCGAGCACGAAGACCGGACCGACGATGCACGCGAGGGCGAACGTGCCGAGCTTGCCGGCGAAGCGCTGCATGACGAGGTCGATGCAGAACGCGGGAACGATGATGAGCGGCGGAAACGCCAGCGTCACCATGTGGGTGATCGGTTGATAGATCGGGCCGAGCTTTGGCGTGGCCGGAAAGAGCTGAATGAACCACATCAGCCCGAGCATGATGGCCGTGAAGAACGCAGCAGCCGACGTCGCCGCCCAGCGCAGCTTGATCGCGCGCGAGAGCGTCGCGAGCGCGAGCGGAAAGGCAATGGCCGTCACCTCGTAGTAGAACGCGCCGTGCATCATGTCGCGCTCGCTGTATTCCGTGAGGAAGAGCGCGAAGTTCATCAGGAAGAAGCCGCCCGTCAGCGCAAGGAGCACCGCGAGCCTGCTGCGCCGGCGCTCATCCTCCGCACGATTCTGCTGCGCCAGCGTGAGCAGCAGCGCGCCGACGACAATGGAGAAGATGCCGATCGCGAGCAGCGCGTGCGGCGGGCTGATGATCTTGACGTCGAGGCCGTACGCGTTGTGCCACCAGTTGTCGAACGGCGCCGACGTCAGCATGGCGGCGCAGCCCCAGATGCATGTCCACGCACCGAGCGGCGCGCGGAATCCCCACACGTTCACGGACGCATCGCGCACGGCCGTGCTGCCGCGGAACGTCGTGTGAAGCGCGACGTATCCGGAGCTCAGCCCGGCGATCAGGCCGCCCGCCTGGATGAGGAGATGCGCGGGTGTCCAGAACGTGTCCCGGCCGATCGACATGTGCCACGAGATGTCCCAGTACACACCAACCATCACGCACGCGGCCGCGAACACCACCGTGTAGGCATGCCAGGCCATGGATCGCTCGGCCGTGGCGGAGGGCGCGTGTGCGACGATCGAACGTGGCTGAACCGCAATGGCCATATGACGTAATTAGAAAAGACTCATCTGCTCGCCGAGCTGCTCGGGATCGACCGACGGCTGGCCGAGCAGATGCTGGAGCTCGCGGACGGAGGCTGGCGAGTGGCCGGCGAAGTGATTGTTGACATACCCGAACACCTCGCGTCCTTGTTCCGCGTACGGCCAGAGGATCTGCGCCCACGCCTCGAGCTCGCGCGTTCGATCGATCTGGATGCGCGAGTAGTCGACGATCGCCTGGTCCTGTCCCATCCATCTCAGGTAGAGAAAATCGGAGGTGGGACGCGTCGCGAGCTGCATCATCTGCTTGCGCGGAATCCAGCGTCCGTCGCTCAGCGCGAGCGCGACGTTGTGCTCGGCGAGCAGGGCGAGAACGCCGTCGTGAATCCATCCGCGCTGGCGAAATTCGATGGCGAATCGGATGTCGCGCGGTAGCTTGGGGAGGAACGACGCGACCGCGGGTAGCTCGGTCGGGCCGAAGTCGGGGCCGAGCTGAATCAGAATTGGTCCGAGCTTGTGGCCGAGCTCGCGTGCGCGATCGAAGAACTCGGCGGCGAGGTCGTCCGAGTTGCGAAGGCGGCGCTCGTGGGTGATCTCCTGTGGCAGCTTCAGCGAAAAAACGAAGTCGTCAGGGACTTTCTGCGCCCATCCGCGAACGGTTTTCTCCGCCGGGATGGCGTAGAACGTGGAATCGACTTCGACCGTGTCGAACGCGCGAGCGTAGACGGTGAGGAAGTCGGCCGGACGCGTGCCGAGTGGATAGAACGGACCCACCCAGGCGTCGTAGTTCCAGCCCTGAGTGCCGACGCGAGATCTCGCAGCCATACATGAATGGGTAATGACTGCGTGGTACCGTCAAGTGTCGGTACGTGGACTAATGCCGATTGTCGCACGTGGAAGCACTCTAGGCGGTAGGCGGGAGGCGCGAGGAACGCACGGTATTCGCGCGGCTGTCTCGGTCTCGAACTTGCCGGTTCAGCGGACGGAACCTGAGGGGGCAATACATGAGCAAGCCACGCATCTCGGACAACGATTCCATCGACGGGAAGCTGGAGCGAGCCAAGGACGCCGCGCTTGGACGGCACGACAGCGATCCGACCATTGGCGACGAATTGGGGGAAGCCGCAGGCGGGATCTCCGGCGTGTTGCTCGGCGCCGGAATCGGGTCGGCGGCGGGGCCGGTCGGGACGCTCATCGGCGGTATCGCCGGCGCGATCGGCGGATGGTGGGCCGGCCGCGCGGTGGCCGAAGCCGCGGGATCGTTGACTCATGAGGACGATGCGTTCTATCGCGAACACTTCGATGCGCAGGAGAATCGTCCGGCGGACCGCGCGTTCGATGACGTGCGCGGCGCGTACTATCTCGGCCAGATCGCGAGCCGCAATCCGAATTTCACCGCGCGCGAGTTCGACGAAGTCGAACCGGAGTTGGAAAAAGGCTGGTCGGAGTATGCCGACAAGAACGGGTCATGGTCGACGGTTCGCCACTACGCGGAGACGGGTTTCTCACGCGGGCGCTCGCGGTTGGATGATGCCGCGCATCGCGCACAGGCCGAGCAGGAAGGGCGTGTGTTGACCGAACGAGAGGATCGGCGGGCCTGAGCTGTCAGTATGATCGGTGGTCAACCAGATCACAGTGCAAGGAGAATAGATCCTTTCGTCGCTTCGCTGCTCAGGATGACTACTGCTAGCGATAGGTCTCGAAGAAGCCTGCGCCGGTCCCGCTGATCGGCCGTCCGGCGATTCGGCCACGCAACGTCATCAGTCCTTTCATCTGCACGAAATACGGCTTGAGCAGCGACCGCGCGGCCAGGCCTTCGCCTCGCTCGACATCCGGCGTGCGCGTATCCGTCGCCGTCGCATCCTCGATCGTGAGCTCGATCGACAGCGTATCGTCGCCGCGCACGTCCGCCATCGTGCCGCGTGAGGGAACTCGAATGGTCCGCCCACCGGTCCGCAGCGTACGGCCATCCACGTACTGGATGTCGCGCGGCCGAAACACGCCCAGGAAGCCGAGCGAGTCGACGACGTACACGAACAGAGGCTGCGAGGCGACGACGCTGTCCTGCGGCTGCACCCGGCCATACAACACCGTGTAGGGTCCGGCGCGCGACGCGCCCCACTCCCAGTTCACGCCGCGCCACACGCCCCAGTTGTGATCGTGATACGCCTGGGCGTGGCTGTATTGCTCGCACGCACCATCGACGCAGATCGACCCGGTTGCGTCGGCACGCAATCCAGGCACGACATATCCGGACACCGTCTCACCGCTCGTCAGCGAACCGCCCGGGAAGAACGCACCCGGCGCGGGCGTGACCACGAGATCGACGCTCACCGAGCCGCGACCGCCCTCCTCGGTGGCGCGCGCGTGGACCGCATAGCGGCCGTCGGCGAGCACCGTGACCATCGACGTGCCCAGCGCGAGATCCGCACGCGACGTCGAGAAGCGAACGTTGCTCGACGGCACGTTCGCGACGAAGCGGCGCGACGGTCCGTCCTGCTCGTGCAACGTGACGAGCACCTGCCCGCCCCAGCGGCCACTCGGGACCGCACCCGCAACGATGAACGAGATGAACGCCCAGCGCGATCGATCCGGCGACAACACGTTGAAGTAGTGCCACTCCGCCCAGGACGGGTCGCCGCGCACCTCCGCGGGCGGCAGATGGAAGTGGTCGATCGCGTTGCGAAGCTCGTTCAACGTCGGATCGCGCCACTCGCGATCGAAGCCGTCGTCATTCCACTCGCCCGACGCGAGCGGCGGCATGGCACCAACGGCTGCCGTGCGCGACGGGATCTCGCCGCTCGCGAGCACTGGAAATTCGCGACCATTCGCCAATCGCGCGTATAAGAGCTTACTCTCGATCTGCGGCGCGACCGCCGCGACATCGTCCGACAACCTCGGCGCCGCAAGCAGTTGACCGTAGATGAAGCGCGCATGATCGATCGAGAAGAACAGTCCGCCGAGTCCACCCGTCTTCATGACTTCGACATCGATTCCTTCCGGCAGGACGGTGATCTCACCGCCGCCGACCAGCTTCTCGTCGCGCGCCTGCGCCAGCAGCGCTTCGCCGATCGAGAGCAGCACGATCATGACCGCCACGCCCAGGCTGTAGCCAAGCAAGAGGAGCGCGGAGCGCCAGGGCTTCAACGCGAGGTTGCGGAAGGCGAGCAGCTCGATCATACGCCGCTATCCTGACGCCGGTCATCGATCACCACGCCGTCCTTCATGTGCACCACTCGGCGCGCGGCTCGCGCGAGGTCTTCGTCGTGGGTGACCACGATGATGGTGGTGCCGTCGCGATTCACCTGGCCGAGGAGCTCGATCATCTCCGTTCCCGTCTTTGCATCGAGCTCACCGGTCGGCTCGTCGGCGAGCAGCAGCTCCGGCGCGTTCGCGAGCGCGCGAGCGATCGCGACGCGCTGCTGCTCGCCGCCGCTCAACTGCGCGGGCCGGTGATCGTAGCGAAGCCCGAGTCCGACGTATGCCAGAAGCTCGCGCGCCCGGGTGACCCGCTCGTGCCGCCCCATCTTTGCTTCGGCCATCGGCAGCTCGACGTTCTCGATCGCCGTGAGAGCCGGCATCAGATAAAAGCGTTGAAACACGAATCCGATGCGAAGGAGGCGAAAACGCGTCGCGTCCGCGTCGCGCATGCGATCGACGCGTTCGCCGCCGATCGAAACGGAGCCCGCCGTTGGCCGATCGATGCCGCCCAGCAGATTGAGCAGCGTCGATTTGCCACAACCCGACGGCCCGACGATCGCGACGTAGTCGCCCTTCGCAACGTCGAGTGACACGCCGCGGACCGCGCGCACGAGCTCATCGCCCATGTGATACTCGCGACGCAGATCGCGCGCTTCGACGAGGATCGCGTCGCTCATCCGATGGCCTCGTCGCGCAGCGTGGTGGCGATCGGGAGCGATGCGCCGCGCCACGAGGGATAGATGCCGGCGAGAATGCCGGCAACGACCAGCATACCGAGCGCGCTCCAGGCATCGTGCGGCTCGAACAGAAAGAAGTCGATCGCCGCGGGCAGACCCGGGAACGAGGCGAGAATCGAATTCAAGTAGCGAGCGGTGACGAGTCCGAGCGCGAGCCCGACGACGGCGCCGACGATCATGATCCCGACGCCCTCGAGCACGATCTGCGCGACGACGCGTCCTCGCGCCACACCGATCGCGCGCATCACCACGATCTCGCCAAGCCGCTCGTTGACGGAGACACTCACGAGCGTGGTCACGAGCAGAAAGCCCACCGCGAGACTCACGGCGCCGAGGATGAGCGCGAGCTGCCGGAAATAGCTGAGACGCTCGTCGACCTGGCGCATCGCCGTCTCCGTCGACACGGCGCTGACATTCGGCAGTGCGCGCTCGACGCTCGCGAGGACCGTGTCGACGTTCGCGCCGGTCGCCGCGCGAATCATGAACAGCGAGGCGCGATCGCGCGCGCGTTCACCCTGCATCGCCTGCAGCGTCGCGATGGGCACGGCCGCCGCGCGCTGGTCGCCAGCCATGTACAGGAAATGCGCGCGTCCGACGAGTCGAAGGGTTCGCCGTCCCGCGAACGCGCGAAGCTGTGGATCATATCCGGCCGCGGCCGCGACGGTGTCGCCGAGCGAGACCCGTGCGTCGCGGATGAATGTGTCGTTGGCAACGAACTCGTCGGGCGACGCGGGCGCACGGCCCGCGGTGATATCGTAGTCGCCCTGCACCGCTGGATCGATGCCGATCGCCGTTGCCGTGACCGTGCGCGATCCGAGCGACACGTGCAGTTGTCCGCCGAGTACGGGACTCACCGTCTGCACGCCGGGAATCGCGTGCAGCGTGCGAATCACGTTCGTCGCGTCGGGGATGGTGGCGTCAGTATCGAACGGCAGCGTCCCTTTCGGAGCGAGCCGCAGTTGAAAGCCTTTCGCGAGCAACATGTTGCGGAACGACGCGCGCATGCCGCTCGAGAGCATGACCATGTCGAGCAGCATCGCCGCGGACACGGCGACGCCGAGCACTGCCAGGAGCGTTCGGCTGCGATGTCTCGTCAGTGCCGCCCATGCGAGGCGAAGGAGCATCAGCGCGCTTGGACGAGATCGCGGCGATCCTCGCGGCGCCCGCTCAGCAGCTCGAGCGCGGGCGCGCGGACCAGCCGCTGTGCGGCCGCGAAACCGGCGGCGAGGCCGAGCACGAGCGAGAGCGTCACGGCGAGCGCAACGATCGACGGCGTGACGACGGAGAACGCGAGCGGCGTTCGATAGACGGCGCGATAGTGCCAGTTGATGCCGAGCGACGTCAGCCATCCGATGCCGACGCCCATCAAGCTGCCCAGCACCGCCACCAGTGCCGCTTCGATCATCACCGATCGCACGATGGTCCCGGCCGAGATGCCCATCAGTCGGAGGGCGGCGACGTCGCGCCGGCGCTCATCGACCTTGAGGAGCATGATGCAGAGGAGGAAGATCGCGCTCGCGACGATGGTGATCACGCCGATCGCGCGATGAAAGCGCGTCACGACGAGAAACGTGCGCGAGGTCTCGACCGCGATGTCGCGCGAGCGATATGCCTGAAAACCGAACGCCTCGTCGTTGATGCGGCGAATCGCACGCGTGGTGGAGGAGTCGGAGCGCGCGCTCACGGCGAAACGGTCGACGCGATCGCCGTACCCGATCAACGACTGCAGCTCGTCGAGGTGCATGCGCACGCGATACTCGGCGCGGGCGACCTCGGATGGGTCCGCGCGCCGGCGAACGAGTGCGGTCACAATGACCGTGTCGCCCGGGCCGCCGGGTGTGCTCGACATGATGATCCGGTCGCCAATGGCGACGTGCGCATCGGCCGCGAGCCGCGCGTCGATGGCGACGGAACGCGGCGCACGATGCGATGGGACGGAGTCGATCGTCTGGAATGCGAACGCGGCAAGAAGCGCTGCGATCATGCGCGGAAGTTAATCCGCCGAAGACGGCGGCCGCGCACCACCACCCATTCGCGCTGGCTCAGCGCACGGCCTTTGCCCAGTCCGTTGTCCCCTTGATCGATTCGCGAGTAGCCTCGAGCGTGTACGACGGCTCCTTGAACGAGCCGATCCCGCGTTTCACGAGCAGCCCACCGACGACCAATTCCAATACGCCCGTGATGATGGCGCCAAGCCACATGTGCCCGGAGACGAGGCGCCCGATCAACGTGACGAGAAAGAGCGTGAAGGCCACCATCGCCACGACGCCGATGCCGAAGGCGACGCCGAGCCACATGGCACCTTTGCCGGCCGTGACAACGCTTTCCTTCGCTTCCAGCTTCACCAGACGGACTTCGTCCGTCATCAATCGCTTCGAGTCGTCACCCAGCCGGCTGATGAGATCCGGAATGCCTACGTCGGGATCCACCGGCATGCGATTCACTCCCATGGCGTTCTCCAAGCGTTCTCGGGTCCGCTGCCATGCGGGCAAGGAGCGTTCCGTCCGGCAAGACGCCTCGCGATGCACGCGCCTTCCGGCATGGACCTAGGCGCACGCTGGTTCAAACGGCCGTTCGTATTCGCACCGATCGACGTCGGGTTTTTCATCGGCGTCGTCGCGCTCGCGATCGTCGGCGCGCTGTCGTATGTGTCCGCGAGGCGCCTTCGCGGCGAGATCGCGTGGGTCGCACACACGTACGAGGTGCTCAATGCGCTGACGGTCATGCAGCAGACGGCGGCCGTGGGCGGCCAAAACCCCGAGCTCACGGACGCCGAGGCTCGCGTTCGCGGGCTCGTGCGCGACAACCCACAGCAGATCGCCCAACTCGATTCTCTGCCGACGCTCGATCTCGCGCATCGCGACGTGTATCTGGCAGAGCTCGCGCGCATTCGCTCGGAGGAGTTCCGGCGCCTCGGCGCGCACCGCGCGAGTGCCGAGCGATGGGCTGCTCGAAGCAACGCGATCATCGTGTTCAGCACGGTCCTCGCCGTGTTGCTGATGTGGATCGCGCTGACGCTCCTGCATCAGGATCTCGAGCGTCGACGAGCCGCCGAGCACGCCTTGCGCGACAGCGAGGCGCGCTTCCGATCGCTGATCGAGCAGGCGGCCGACGCAATCGTGCTCGTCAATGCGGACGCGAGATGCGTCGACGGCAACGCGCGCGCGGCCGAGATCATGGGTGTCGCGAAGGCGGAGATCCCGGGCAGGCCGCTGAGCAGCTTCGTGTTCGCCGACGAGACCGGTCGCCCGGCCGCGCTGCCGTTCCTCCACTACGGACACATCACGCGGGGCGAGTACGTCATTCGCCGCCCGGACGGCTCCTTCGTGTCGGTCGAAGTTCGCGCGGCGCTGCTCGAGGACGGCCACGTGCAGATCATCGCCCGCGACGTGAGCGAGCGGCGACAGATCGAGCGCGCGAAGGATCAGTTCGTGTCCATCGTCAGCCACGAGCTGCGCACGCCGCTCACGTCCATTCGCGGAGCGCTGGGCCTTCTCGCGGCCGGCCGGCTCGACACCGCTCCGGGAAAGAAGCAGCGCATGCTCGATCTCGCGGCATCGAACACCGACCGGTTGATTCGCCTCATCAACGACATTCTCGATGTCGAGCGTATATCGAGCGGCAACGCGTCGCTCGAACGCCAGCCGCTTGCGACGGCACCACTCGTCGAACAGGCGGTCGATACATTGCGCCCGTTCGCCGAGAAAGCAGGGGTCGACCTCGAGTGGGTAGGCGAGGATCTCGAGATCAACGCGGATCCGGATCGCATCACGCAAACGCTCACTAACCTCATCGGGAATGCAATCAAGTTCTCACCGGCCGGCTCGATGGTCCGTGTGTCGGTGAAGCGCGACCGATCGTTCGCGCAATTCGCGGTGGCGGACGAAGGCCGTGGGATTCCCGCGGACAAGCTCGAGTCCATCTTCGAACGATTCCAGCAAGTCGACGCATCGGATTCGCGCGAGAAGGGCGGCAGCGGACTCGGGCTCGCGATCACCCGCGGGATCGTGCAGGCGCATGGCGGGCGAATCTGGGTGGACAGCGCGTTGGGACGCGGAAGCGTGTTCCGATTCACCATCCCGCTCGCGCCGCAGGCGCTGGCCGCGCGCGTGGAGAGCAACGCGCGGCGCGTGATCGTGTGCGACGACGACGCCGACCTGCTCGAGGTGCTGCGACTCATGATCGAGGATTGCGGTCTGCGCGTCGACATTGCCACGACCGGCCGTGACGCCGTTGAGCTGATCGATGCCGCGGAGCCGGACGTGCTGGTGCTCGACATGGTGCTTCCGGACATCCGCGGCATCGACGTGCTTCGTCACCTCAACGCGCGTTCGCCGTCGGCGCGGTGCATCGTGTACACCGCGGTGTATCTCGAACCCGACGATCGCGCCTTCATTCGCGCGTCAGGCGGCATTATCGTGACTAAGGGACGCACCACGCCGGAACAGCTCGTCGACGAGGTACTTCGCCTCGCCGGGCCATCCAATGACTCGATCAGACAGAAGATTGGATGAGCAAGACGATTCTCATCATCGATGATGACGACGACATTCGCGAAGTCGCGCAGCTCACGCTCGAGCTTGGGGCGTCGTGGAATGTCGTCTCCGCGAATTCCGGCGTGTCCGGCGTCGACGCAGCAGTCGCTCACCACCCCGACGCGATTCTGCTCGACGTGATGATGCCTGGGATGGACGGACCGGCGACGCTCGATCGCCTGCGCGCGGACGCGCGAACGCGTGAGATTCCGGTCGTGTTTCTCACCGCGAAAGCGCGGACGTCGGAGCGCGAGCGACTCGAATCGTGCGCTGTCGCGGGCGTGTTGGACAAACCGTTCGACCCAACCATGCTGCCGTCGCAGCTCGCGTCGCTCCTGGGGTGGGAGACCACCTCGTGACCGAAGAGCATCTGCACAGCGCGCTCGCCGCCATCTGGGAACGCTCCCGCGACACGATCATCGGCCGGGTCGAGATTCTCGAATCGGCGGCGTCCGCACTGCTCGACGCGCCGCTGTCGGACGACGTGCGCCGCGCCGCGGAGAGCGCGGCGCACAAGCTCGCCGGCGCCGTCGGCACATTCGGATTCTGGGATGCGTCGGTGATCGCGCGCGAGGCAGAGCTCATTCTCCAAGGCGACGATCCGATCGCGCCGGCAAGTGCGATCAAGCTGTCGAGCATCGCTGCACAGCTCCGACGGCAGCTCGAGGGGCCGCAGGTCGACCGCCGCCGCGAGCTCGCCGAGACGCGTGTCGACCCGCCTGCGACGACACACGCACGACTGCTCGTCGTCGGCGACGATCTCAATCTTCGCGTTCGCCTCGCGGTCGAAGCGCGATCGCTGGGCGTTGAAGTGATCGGCGTGCAATCCGCCGGCGATGCCCGCGTCGTGCTGAGTGGCGGAGTGGATGCCGTGCTGCTCGATCTCACGCTGCCGGACGCCGGACTGTCGTTTCTCGAGGAGATTCACGTCGCATATCCCGATCTCCCGGTGATCGTGATCTCCGACGGCGGACAATTCGCCGACCGAGTGGAAGCGGCGCGATTCGGCGGACGCGGGTTCCTGCCCAAGCCCGTCCGCTCGGCGCAGGTGATCGATCTGCTTCGCGACTCGCTCATGATGTCGCGTCGAGAGACCGCCACGATCATCGCGGTCGACGACGATCCGAGTCTGCTCGCGCTCATCGAGTCGCTGCTGCAACCGCTCGGCGCGCGCATCCTCGCGATCACGGATCCGGCTCGCGTGCTCGAGGCGCTCGCCGAGGCGGCGCCGGATCTCGTGATTCTCGACGTGGACATGCCCTCGCTCAATGGCATCGAGCTGTGTCGCGTGTTGCGCAGCGAGCCGCGATGGTCCGCAGTGCCCGTCCTGTTTCTCACCGCGCGAACCGACGCAGGCACGGTGACGCGGATGTTCGAGGCGGGTGGAGACGACTTCGTCGCGAAACCGGTGCTCGGCCCCGAGCTCGTCGCGCGCGTGCGCAATCGACTCGAGCGCACGCGCATGCTGCGCCGCGCCGCCGATGTCGACAGCCTCACGGGCGTCGCCACGCGTCGTCGCGGTGTGGAGGTCATCGAGCGATTCCTGCGGGTCGCGCAGCGCCAGCGGCAGGCGATCTCCGTCGCGGTGATCGACCTCGATCACTTCAAGGAAGTGAACGACCAGTATGGACACGTGGTGGGCGACGTCGTGCTGCGCCGCGTCGCGACGATTCTCGCTGACTGCTTTCGCGGCGAGGACATCGTCGCGCGCTGGGGCGGCGAGGAGTTCGTCGTCGCCATGTACTCAATGCCTTCCGCTGCCGCCGCGGAGCGTCTGGCCCAGGCCCTCGAGCGATTGCGCGCGGAGAAGATGGAGATCGGCGAGGTCGCGCTGCACGTGAGCTTCAGCGCGGGCGTTGCCGAGTTTCCAACCGACGGCGGCGACTGGACGACGCTCTATGCAATCGCGGACGAGGCCCTGCGCCGCGCGAAAAGCGAAGGTCGCGGCCGCGTGGTCGCCGCGACCTCGAGCGAGCTCTGATCGGCAGAGACGCCCATCGAGATTCAGCGGCTCGACGTCAGCCCGCCGACACCGCCGATACGAGAATCTGATTCGCGAGACTTGGGCCGATCGAGCGCATCACACCGCCGACCCTGAGCCCGATCGGTCCACCGAACGGCTCGCACGAGACGATTTCCACGTGCCGTCCCGGCACGATGCCGACGTCCGCCAGATATCGAAGCTGTTCCGGATCGCGGTCGCTCACGCGGTGCACGCAGGCCCGAGCGCCGACAGCCAGGGTGCCGAGCGCGACGAGCTGAGGCTCCTCCATGGTGCCCTCGCGTGTCGGAATCGGCGCGCCATGCGGATCGGTCGTCGGTTCACCGATCGCCTCCGCCATACGATCGATCAGCTCGTCCGACGCCGCGTGCTCCAATCGCTCCGCCTCGTCGTGCACGCGATCCCACGGGTAGCCGAGCGCGGTGGTGAGATACGCTTCGATGACGCGGTGCCGGCGGATGGTGCGCAGCGCGGCACGTCGCCCCGATCGCGTGAGACACACACCGCGATAGCGCTCGTGCGAGATGAGTCCCTGCTCGGCGAGACGACGGATCATGCCGCTCACCGATGCGGGCGCAATCTGGAGCGCGGCCGCGATCTCGTTGGTGCCGGCAACACCGCCGCCTTCGGTCTCCAGCTCGAAGATGACCTTGAGATAATCCTCAACGGGCGCGGTGAGGCGCGTCGCTGCGTGTGGCGCGGTCATTGGACCGGCTCGCTGCCGCGCGGCGTTCCCCGCCGCTCGCCGCGAACGAGCAGCACCGGTGTACGCGAGAGATGCCGCACCGCGTTCGCGACGCTTCCGTAGATCACGTCCTTGATGAATCGGTGGCCGTGCGTTGCCATCGCGATCAGATCGCAGCCTTCGCGATTCGCCGCCTCCGCGATCTCCGTCGATGGATCGCCGCCTGCGAGCAGACACTCGACGTCGATGCCCGATGCCTCGAGCGACGCGCAGGTCTTCTCGAGATACTCGCGGTCGAGGCGCATCTCCTCCGACTCGCGGAGATTGAGCTGCTTGACGTTGCGCGCCGCGAACCCGTCGGCCACGTGAATGAGCACGACGGACGCCTTCGACCATGTCGCGAGCTTCCGAACATACTCCACGATGGCGGCGTCGTACGGCGAGTGCTCGAGCGGAACGAGGATGCGCTTGTACATCAGCGCATCCACTCGCTGACCGTCTGCACGAGCAACCACGCGTTGAGTCCCGCGATCACTGCCGCGACGAGCCACGCGGTCGCGGAGAGCCACCGGGGATTCACGAACGGCCCCATCTTCGCGCGATTCGATGTGAATGCGACGAGCGGAAACACCGCGAACGACAGTTGCAGACTCAGAATCACCTGACTGAGAATCAGAAGCTTCGCCGTACCCGACTCGCCATAGAAGATGGCAACGATGGCCGCCGGCACAATGGCGATGAGCCGCGTGATGAGTCGGCGCAGCCACGGACGGATGCGGATGTTGAGAAATCCCTCCATCACGATCTGGCCGGCGAGCGTACCCGTCAGCGTGGAGTTCTGGCCCGACGCCAGCAGCGCGAGCGCGAATGCCGCGCTCGCACCCGCGCCGAGCAACGGCGTCAGCAATCGATGCGCATCCTGGATCTCGGCGACCTCGGCGTGTCCGGACGTGTGGAAGGTCGCCGCGGCGACGACGAGAATCGCCGCGTTCACGAAGAACGCGAAGCTCAGGGCGATCGTCGAATCGACGAACGCGAACTTCACGGCTTCGCGGCGGCCGTCGGTCGTCTCCTGATAGCGCCGCGTCTGCACGATCGACGAGTGCAGATAGAGGTTGTGCGGCATCACGGTCGCGCCGAGGATGCTGATGGCGAGATAGAGCATCTCGCGATCGCTGACGATGCGACTCGTCGGGACGAACCCGCGGAGCACCGAGCCGACGTCGGGACGCGAGAGAATGATCTCGAACAGGAAGCAGGCGCCGACGGTCGCGATGAGCGTGATCACGAGCGCCTCGAGGAGCCGCACGCCGCGATTCTGCAGCGACAGCAGCAGCAGGACGTCGAATCCTGTGAGCAGTACGCCGATCGCGACCGGAAGGTGAAACAGCAGATTCAACGCGATCGCGGAGCCGATGACTTCGGCGAGATCGCAGGCGGCGATGGCGACCTCGCAGAGAAGCCAGAGCGCGACGGAGACGGGCTTGGAGTAGTGATCGCGGCACGCCTGCGCGAGGTCGCGTCCGGTGACGATGCCGAGCTTGGAGGCGAGTCCCTGGAGCAGCACCGCCATGAGGTTCGACAGCAGGACGATGCTGAGGAGTGCGTAGCCGAAGCGGGATCCGCCGGCGAGGTCGGTGGCCCAGTTGCCGGGGTCCATGTAGCCGACGGCGACGAGATAGCCGGGGCCCGCGAACGCGAGGAGCTTGCGAAAGAAACCTTTCCCTTCGACGTCGACGGTGCGATAGACGTCGGCGAGGCTCGGCGCCACGCGCGAGCGGCGCCAGCCGTCGGACGGCTTGGGAGGTTCGTTTGGAGGGGCGACGTCAGGCAGAGCCACGCGAGTTAGTTCACCGGGAATAAAAAATTAGGCTGAACTAAAATATGGCGCGGGACGGGCCGCGGCGGCAAGGGCCGCGGCGGACGGCCGTCGGTTCAAGGGAACTTTGAGCGTATCCAGTGATCGACGGCGTCCGCCACTCGCGCGTCCGTCGGGCCCGGATATCCGAACGCTTGCTCTCGTGGAGTTCCACTGGGAACGAGCTTGAACATGTGCGACACCTCCGGCAGGTAGACGTATCTCGTGTCGCGTTCGCCGTCGTGGCGATGTCGCAATGCATCGCGCAACGCCTCTCCGTGATGCTCGGGCACGCTGTCGTCTCGTCCGCCCTGTACGATCAGCACCGGTTGGACGAGCGCGCGCGCGAGCTCCAGCGGGTCGGTCGCGTCCGTCTCGCGCATGTAGCGCCGCGCTTCGTCCGGCATCTGTGCGAGGGCCGTTGCGCCCATCCCGGGCCCTGTCGCGAGCGCCGGTGGCACCGCCTCTCCGCGGCGAATGCACGCGATCACCGCGTCGAGCCTGGCGATGGTCGCATCCAACTCGTCGGGCGGCGTCATCGCGCGCGTCTGCTCGCGCATGATGTCGAGCAATCCGACCGACGGGCCCGCGAGCAGCACCACGCCATCGATCTCACTCGCGCGGTTCGACGTCGCCAACTGGCTCGCGACGACGGAGCCTTCGCTGTGTCCGGCGACGATCGTGCGCTCCACCACGACGCCGCGCGCGCCGAGCTCGCGACGCATCGCGTCGAACGCCGCGTCGGCGATCACGAGTCGGCCGGCCCACGTGCGGACCGTCGCGGCCTCTGCTTCGTCGATCGCGACGCTGCCGGTTCCCGGTCCCAGCTTCGCGAAGCGGAACACGGCGTGGCCGCGCTCGGAGAGCTGCCGGGCGAGATGCGCGTACACGTGGGGAAATGCCTGCCAGCTCGGATAATCGCCATTCACATCGCTGAACAACGATCCTGGAATGAGTAGAATCGCACTCGGCAACGTGGGATCGTGTGACGACGGCAGCGTGAGCGCGACCGGAATGCGCCAGCCGCGCACGTCGATCGTACCGAGGTGCTCCGAACGGCTCTCGTGGGTTTCTGTCATGTGCCCATCGTAGCGCCTCACGCTACGTGAGGAGCAAGGCCGTCGAGTCAGTCCCGGCGCGCAACGCGCTCGAGGATGGGCACGGCAGCCGCCAGGGCCGATCGTTCGGCGCGCGGCAGCGTGGCGAGCGACGCCGCGAGCGAGGCGACGCGCCGACGTCTTCCTTCCTGGAGGAGCTTGGCCCCGCGCGCGGTGGCGCGCACGCGCATCACTCGCTTGTCGTTCGCGTCCGCTTCCCGTTCGACGAGGCCGGCCTCCTCGAGCGCGGCGACGAGTCTCGTGATCGTCGGCGGCCGCACCTGCTCCGCCTCGGCGAGCGCGCCGAGCGTGATCGGCCCGCCGAAGACGATCACCGAGAGGGCCGAGAGCTGCGGTGCAGGCAAGCCGGAGGCATCGTCTTCGCGGCGCAGGCGCCGCAGGATGTGAATGGCGACCGAGTGCAGACGATCGGCGAGGTCGCCCGTCGCGGCCGCCGACGCCTCGGGGCGCGGCGTGCGGTTCCCTCTTGCGGATCTGGCCGGCATGGTGAATACTGGTATTTAGCTAAGCTAACTAACTGGCGATCTCCTTAGGCAAGCTAACTAACAACGCCCCACGTCCGCGGGCAAGCGCCACCCTGGAGGCCTCATGCCGGATCTCGTCCCCAGCCGCATCCGCCAGATTGCCGTCGTCTGCAAGGACGTTGCTCGCGCCCGCGACTTCTACCGCGACGTCGTGGGGCTGCCACACCTCTTCGACGTGGGCCCGCAGCTCTCCTTCTTCGACTGCGGCGGCGTTCGACTCATGCTGAGCCCTGCCGAGGGCGACGCTGCCGGCACGTCGGTGATCTACTATCTCGTGAACGACATCGCCGCCAGCGCGAGCGCGCTCAAGGCGAAAGGCGCATCGTTCGTGGGCGAGCCGCACATGATCGCGCGCATGCCCGACCACGAGCTGTGGCTCGCGGAGTTCCGCGACAGCGAAAACAACGTGGTCGCGCTCATGGAGGAGCGGCGATGAGGCGTTCCGGGTGACGGGATCTGATCGCCGGCGGTTGAGCATGACATGATCATCCGCCGCCGACGCCCGCTTCTGCCCGCGCTTGCCGTGTTGTGTGTCCCGCTGATCGCGGTCTGCGCATCGACAAACGTCGCGTTCGCGCCGGGCGGCTTCCTTCCGCTCGGCAATTGGGGCGGCGACAGCGCGGCGATGATCGTGAGCGACACCGGAACGCATCTCCACATCGCGTGCACGTACGGTGACGTGTCGGGTCGCTTGCCGCTGACCGCCGACGGCCGGTTCGACGTGCAGGGAAGCTATCTGCTGCGTGCGTTTCCGATCGCCGTGGGTCCGACGATGCCGGCGCGTTTCGTGGGTCGCGTGGCCGGGACGGCCGCGAACCCGGTGGCCACCGTGACGGTGACAGTGACGGACACGGTCGCCCACACGACGGTGGTGCGCGGGCCGGTCGTGGTGACGTGGGGAGCGGCCGCGAAGGAGATGCCCTGTCCGGTTTGTCGCAGGCCGGTGATAAGCAAAGGCTAACGGCGCGTGCTAACGACGCGTGCTAACGACGCGTGCTAAACAGCGAACTTGAACGGCGTTCGCACGCGTAGTTCGCACGCGTAGTTCGCTCTATTCGACAAGCCTGAGAAACTGCGTCAGCGCTCTGTGCGTGAGCCCCCAGATCGTGTGCTCACCATGGCGAAACGCATCCACCTCGCGCTCACCCACGCCGCGAATCGGCACCATGGCTCTGCCCCACGCCGCCGTCTCGCGAATCGCCGCGAGCGGCACCCAGAACGTCGCCGCGACCTCGGGGCTTTCCACGATCGTCACTTCCGGTTTCACCACGGCGACGAACGGGCGAATCACCAGCGGCGGCAACGACGGCGTCCGCGGGCTCATGTCGTCGAGCGTGCCCAGCACACGTCCGTCACGCGCCAGATCGATGCCCGTCTCCTCCCACGTCTCGCGAATCGCCGTCGCCTCGAGATCCCGATCGCCTGGCTCCATGCGTCCGCCGGGACACGCCACATGGCCGCTCCACGGATCGTTCTCGGCTTCCGCGCGCTTGATCATCAACAGCTCGGGCTCGCCGATCACCGATGGACGCAGCACGAGGGCAATCGCCGCATAACGCGCCGTTCCCTCGAGCGCGAGCATCTCGCCAGGATGCTCCGCGAGCCGAACCGTCAGGCGCGCGATGTCCGGGCGCGCCAGGAGCGCATCGAGCGTGGTCACGACTCAGTCGACGTCGCCGCCTGCTTCGGCCCAGCCGCGAAAGCCGCCGGCCATCGACGCGACGTTGGTGTAGCCCATCTGTTGCAGCGTGTCGGCCGCGAGAATCGATCGCCGCCCCGATGCACAATAGATGATGACGTGCGCGTCACGCGGAATCACGGCCTCGACTTTCGTCTCCAGATTCCCGCGCGAGATGTGGGTGGCGCCGGGGATGCGGCCGAGATTCACCTCGTTCAGGTCGCGGCAGTCGAGCAACGTGATTGATTCACCGCGCGCCTGCATGTCCATCACGTCCTGCACGGATACTTCCTTCGTTCGGCCTTTCGCTTCGGCAAGGAGATCTGCTCCGGTCTTCATACGTGCCAGATGAGATGATTATATCGTGATGAGCGTCTTGGCATCGGCGTCGAGCTCGGCCGTGGCCCCGAGCGGAATCGTCCATTGATCCGCGATGTGGCCGAGCGGGATGTTGGCGATGCACGGCACACCGGCCGCTTCCGCAATCTCGCTCAACACGTCCGTCAGCGGACGCTCGCTGTCCGTCGAATCCTCGGTGATGTCGGT
>Ga0070679_100001831_pt1 | contig 19163 bp, 16 predicted proteins | sample KBSC63BmetaG_FD_65652 | JGI IMG/M metagenome (GOLD analysis project Ga0070679, IMG submission 65652) | Corn rhizosphere microbial communities from Kellogg Biological Station, Michigan, USA - KBS C6-3B metaG | ecosystem: Host-associated > Plants > Roots > Rhizosphere | place: USA: Michigan... | reverse complement strand
GACCTGGGATTTTTACTTATAACCTTTTTTATTTTTACAACCACATTGGCAGAGCCGACAGCTATGAATCTTGCGATGCCTAAGGATACGAAGGACCCTAACCTGGAAAATAAAGTAAAAGAATCCGGTTCACTTACTCTTATGCTTGGCAAGGGCAACGTCATCTATTATTATTATGGTAACGATCCTACCAAAATGCAGACAACAGGTTATAAAGATGTGAGAAAAATTATTATAGATAAAAAGAAAAGTACTCCTACAGATGATTTGTTTATCATCATTAAACCAGATAAGGATGCCACGTATAAAAATGCCGTGGATGTACTGGATGAAATGACAATTAACGATATTGGAAGATACGCAATGGTAGATCCAACTCCTGATGAATACAAACTTATCCAACAAACGGAACAGGCAGGAGGAGTAAAATAATTTTTGTGGAAAAATTCCATTTAGGTATCTAAATAAAAATTAAAACATGGAAGCTAATAAAATATTAAAGTCAGATTTTTTAGACATCCTTTTTGAAGGACGGAATAAAGAATATGGCGCTTATGATCTCCGGAAAACTTATAATAGAAGAATTAAGATTGCATTGCTAAGCACAATAGTCATTCTTGTTCTGATATTTGTGATTTCTGTTATTGCCGATAATCTTTCATCCTCAAACGATGTAAAAGAAATACAAACAAAAGATCTTGTAATGGAGGCTGCACCTAATGAGCCACCGCCACCTCCACCGCCGCCGCCACCAAAACTACCGCCACCTCCTCCTATTGCGACTATCCAGTTTACGCCGCCTAAAGTGGTAAAAGATGAGGAGGTTATAAAACCACCACCAGAAGTCAAGCAGATTGAAGAAGCAAAAGTAGATGTGAAGACGGTAGAAGGAACGAAAGATCTTGGTATAGTAGCTCCTCCTACAGAAGATAAAGGAACGCAAATTGTTGCCGCTCCGCCCCCTAAAGAGGATGAAGATAAGGTATTTACTAAAGTAGAAATTGAAGCACAGTTTCCCGGAGGGCCTTCAGCATGGACTAAGTACGTTACGCGTGCCATTCAATCGGATATAGACGAGTTCACTGAATCAGATTATGGAACCTGCATAGTAAAATTTATAGTAAGTAAAGATGGCAGTATTAGTAATGTTGAAGCCACTACGATGAAAGGAACAAAGCTTGCTGAAGTAGCAACTAATGCTATAAGGAAGGGACCAAAATGGACTCCTGCTCAGCAAAACGGAAGGTTTGTAAATGCCTATCGCTTACAGCCAGTAACGTTAACAAATCCAGATCAGTAAGAAATTGTCTTCTAAAAGAGTATTAAAAGAGATGCATTTATGTGTCTCTTTTTTTATGTGAATACAAGGTATAAATCAGCGGATTGCTTTTTTTATTCTAAGTAATTTTTCAAGCAAATTTTCCAGTAAATCAAGACGCAGCATATTGGCACCATCACTTAATGCGCAAGAGGGATCCGGATGTGTTTCAATAAATAAACCATCAACGCCAACTGCAACGGCGGCTTTGGCGATAGTTTCAATCATTGTAGGATTGCCACCTGTAACGCCCTTTACCTGGTTAGGCTGTTGAAGGCTGTGGGTACAATCCATTATTATCGGCACATTGTGATTCTTCATGATTGGAATATTTCTATAATCAACTACAAGGTCAGTATATCCAAAAGAATTTCCCCTTTCGGTTAACATTACTCTTGCATCAATTGATCTTTCATTTGTAGTCTTTTGAATCTTTTCAACAGCAAATTTCATAGACTGTCCATTTACGAATTGCCCTTTTTTAACATTGATTATTTTCCCTGTTGCAGCAGCTGCTTGCAGTAAATCACTTTGTCTGCAAAGAAAAGCTGGTATCTGTAAGATATCGACAAATTCGGCTGCAATTGCGGCTTCTTCATGTGCATGTATGTCGCTTACTAAAGGCAGGTTGAATTTTTCTTTTACCTTTTTTAATATTTGCAAAGCAGCTTCATTACCCAACCCTGTAAATGAGCTGGCACTCGTTCTGTTAGCCTTTCTATAAGAGGCTTTAAATACATAAGGAATTTCAAATTTTTTACAAATGCCGGAGACCTTTTCGGCAACTTCCATCACCAGTTCTTCGCTCTCAACAACGCATGGCCCGGCAATTAAAAAGAAATTACTTTCATCATATTGCTGGCCCTTGAAAAGCTCCTTAAGAAAATTTTCCATTGTATTGTTTTAAATAGCAAAGTTATTTTAAAAGTATCAGTGACTTGCAATTTCAAAAGACCAGATTTGATATTTCCTTATATATGCGTGGGATAATGCTAATAATTTTTCAGAAAATACTTTACAAAGTTGAGCGGCAAAAGGGATTCGAACCCTCGGCCCTTAGCTTGGGAAGCTAATGCTCTACCAACTGAGCTACTGCCGCTTATTGATAGTAAAATTAAAAAAATTATTGCCATAATTATCAATGCTTGTTTTCCTAATAAGTCATAAATAATTTTTGTAAGGCGGAAATGACTGGTTTGTCAATACTTTTTAAACAATGGCTAATCATGTAGGCCAGCCTGAAATTTTTGGCAGTGGAAATATATAAGCAAACAAAAACATTGCATATCATTATACTTCAAACGTAGAATTTTGTTTTCAATTTCTTTGCATATGGCTGTAAAGCGAAACAAAAGAAGAATTTCAAATTATAAATTTCAATAAAAGATAAATATTAATATTCCTCTCAATTTTATTGCACAATCTCTTGTTCTGGAACCTGATTTTGATTTATTATTTGAAGGAAATCTTAAAGAAGAACAATAATGCTTTATTATTACTGGTAAACGGTTATTAACAAGTTAGATTCCTGTTGTTAAGAAAAGCGGGTCGTTTGAGGTTTCTAAGAATTGATTTCTTTTTTTGCAATCCATGTATCAGGAACAAGAGCTATTTCGCGAATGCGTCCGATTTTATTTACTTCCAGCATAATAAAGCTATCACCTATGTAAGGATCATTGGTAAATGTTGCAGTTCCAATGTATTCATTATTAGAATAACATAGATATTCCTCATCATAGATAAGCTCGCTCATAAATATTGTTTTGCGATTATTGAATAATTAACTTATACTGAATAACGTAATTTCAGTAAGTTTATTATTCAGTATACAGGGAGTTATATCATAAACGTAATATTATCAGCCACAAATATATTTTACGAAACTTCGTTTGGCAATTGGAAGTAAAGTTTCTTCCATTGGGTACACTAAAGCTGTCTCAATATTATACACTGCAGGATTAGGTAATTCTTTATGGCTCCTGATTAATTCAGCTTTTATATTTTCAACTGAATTACTTACTGAACGTGTCCATTGATTAACGAAATCAGTTCTTAGGCCACGATATTTTTCATCATGTTTTTCATAAATGGTAAGCTGATATTGATAAGCAACCGTGGTATTAAATTTTCCATCACGTATCAGCAAGTATCCTTCATTTGTCTCAAGTGGAATTAGCCCTACAGGCTCAATTTTTAATTTTGCTTCAACAAATTCATATATTTCTGTACCACTTTGTATCGTCTTTTTTATTTTTTCCGCTGAATAATGAATTATTTCTTCAAGTTCTTTCATCAATTCATTATCTTCTATTAGTTTCTCATATTCTAACTGAAGCTTCTTAATATTTATTTCAGTAAGTTGTTTTGGAAAACGTTCCTGCAAAAATTTTCTATTCTCCCTGAATGCTACAATATTGTTATAGTGAAATATTATATCGGCCAATTGCGGATATAATTTATTTTGATTAAAATATGAATTCACATGTTGTAAATAAGCAAGCAGCGTGTATTTTTTAAGTTCAAAATCAATATATCCTTCTGCGAACCATGTTTCGGATAAAGACTTCATATAAATAGTTTTATTTTATTTCTTTAAGATAAATTTAAAACTAAACCAGGTATTAAACGTTTAATCTAAATGAATATTTGAATTTTAAGAAAATTTAAAAACAATTTATTTATACAGATTTTATCGCTGCCATTTCGCACAATACTGCATCTATATCTTTACCATCAATAGAATTCACTTGCCAATACAAGGTCTGTTTTTAAGAGAGTTAGATGTTAACGAAAGTTATAGGGTTGATGAATATTTTGTCATATAATTCCGATATTTGCTATGTTATCTTAAGTATAGGATAAGTTTATTTTCTTGGACATACTAAGAGAATTTTGAATACGTTAATGAAGACATCGCTAAACCTCCAAAAATTATATTAATGAAACTAGTACGACTTTTACAGGTAATTTTCTTCTGTACTTTTTTTCTTTCATGCCAAAAGGAATTTTCGGATACAACTATCACCGCACCAATTGTATTTAATGTTGATGCCAGCAAGTTCATTGATAGTCTGGGAATTACTGATAATATCCAAAAATCAGCAATAAATAATTTAGTAACTCAGTTAAAAGATTCATCATTATGGAATAAATTTTTGGCTATTTATCCTATGATAGGAGGCACTTCTCTTTCAATGAGCTACAACTTAGTAGATCCTCGGAATTCTGATGATGCTTATAGGCTTACATTTAAAGGCAACCCTGTCTTCAACGCGACAGGCGTTTTATTTCCTACTACTAACGATTATGGTGATACTCATTTGGCTGATAACGTACTTCCATACAATAACAATTCTATATCTTACTATTCCTTAACGCAAAATGCAGTTGATGGTTACGATATGGGCTGTGTTGATTATTCTACCCCTTTTAATGAATTTGCAATTTTTAATAGCACTGATGCATCTGAGTGGTTTGGATATTATGCCTGGGGGAAATCACCTTCAAATACAAAAGGGTTGTTTTTGGTTTCTTCCACCACAATGGATGTAAAGCGTTATGATAATTCTGTTGTTACTTCATCGAAAGGCTCTGCTGCAGATCCTTTATATACAAACTCGCCTATTTTAATTGGAACAGTGGCTGGTGCTTCTTCCGGCGGGCAAAGGGAATGCGGGTTTGCAAGCATAGGCTATGGATTAACTGATGCACAAGTTGTTACCTTTTACAATATCGTACAAAATTATGAAGCTGCGCTTGGAAGGTAATTACAATTAAATTTATAAAAGTTACAAAAAATCAATACTGCGTTTAACCGTACTGTTATACTTTACTTTTAAAAACCACTTATTTGTTTTATCCGAACTGGTAATTCCAATTTTAAATTGAATAGAGTTATGAAATTGATTAGCGGCATAACCAACAACGGCTTTAACAGCGATTGATTTTAAAAAAGAAAGACTTTGAGTGCTTGTTAAAAGATATCTTTTGTGAACAGATTTTGGATTCTAACCAGGTATGATTGCAATTATTATTGATAAGAATTATTAAACTTCGTTGTGCACGTTTAATTTATGAAGTTCAAGTATAGTTGTTTTTCCATCATCACTTTCGCGGTACATTGGAACAAATTTCCTGTTGAATAATATTTCATTAAATGTATAAGAAGTGCGTTGCTGAACATAATTTGAAAACACATCGTCAAAGCCCCGAAGCATAACATACAATTCTGTATCTGCATTTTTCATATCATCTTCCGTGAAACCATAAAAAGGGCTTTTATCATCAATTGGATGCACAACTGTCCAACTCATAGGCAGGCTTTCAACTTTTGTTCTTTCCAACTCGAGAGCAAAATATTTATAGTCGGCTTTATCGTTTTCTACTAAAAGCAAGCCTGCATTTACTTTTATTTCAACATCTGTTAGTGCATGTTTATCTTTAAAAGGCACAAAGCGAAACATAAGTGCAGTGCCAGTTTTAAATGGGGTTATAAGTGCATGATCGCTGAATGCCAAATAACTTTTTGGTTTTGAAAATCGTCCATAGATAAGGCCTGTGGCAATAGCAAGTGAAAGAAAACCAGTTAAGGCTTCTAAAGCCGCCACGTTATTAACTCCATCGCCGACAGGGCTTACATGGCCATAGCCAACTGTTGTAAAAGTTTGGGTACTGAAATAAAATATTTCCCTCAATATTTTCCAATTGTTGCCTGGGGTTAATCCATCGAATTGAGAAGCGCCAATTGAAAAGTATATACCGGTAAAAATTATATTAATTACAAGGTAAAAAATAAGAATTACCATAATAAATTCCCAGGCAGGCAGATTAAGCATATCATGAAATATGCTGAATCTTTTTCGGAATGGCATGCCTTCTTTTATTAAATTATAACTGCCATCTTTATTAATGAAACGGCCTCCTGTATCATTACTGTTGCTTGCAAAACCAGTATCATTATTTAGCTTTGAAAAAGGATTTATTTTTCTATGCGAAGACATTAAAAAGAGATTTAAATAAAACCCAAATGTATAAATGATAAACGTAAAACAATAATAGCAACCCTTCTAAAACATTGTCTTCTATAAATAATCATTTCTCAGCTTTCCAGCTATTATTGCTTCTGTCAGTATCGGGTAATTCATTGCCAGGGTCTAATACAACAGACACAATAGACGAGGTTGAGTTACATTTAAAAGTCCATTCGCCACTACGCTGCCATATTTCTACCGGTAATTTCACTTGCTGCGTATTACCGCTTTGCTCAGTTATATTTAAAGTAACCGGCATTGCCATTTCTCCTAAATTTTCGATAGTAATAAGTGACCCGTTTTCGGGCTTATCTTTTACATAGGCCACTTTTTTAATCGACTGGTCAAGTTTCCATGTTTCATAAAACCATTCTTTCCAGAACCAGCCAAGGTCTTCACCTGCTGCATCATTCATGGTTCTGAAAAAATCATCCGGCTGCGGATGTTTAAATGCCCATCGTCTTATATAAGTTTTGAAAGCATAATCAAAACGATCTGCACCTATAACTGAATTACGAAGTATATTTAAACCAACGGCAGTTTTAAAATAATACATTCCATAATCCCGGAAGCCCATAGCTTCAGGTGCCGTCATTAAAGGATCTTTGCTTCGCTTCATTACGTTCGCCATATTGAGAATACTTTTTTGAGTGGTGTCGCCATATTCACCATTGTTAAATGAGTTAGATGCATACCCATTAATAAATGTATTCATTCCTTCATCCATCCACATATAGCGCCTTTCATTACTACCAACTATCATAGGAAACCAGTTATGGCCAATCTCATGCGTAACATCGTGCCACAGATTTCCTTTTCCGATGCTATAGCTGCAAAAAACAATTCCCGGATATTCCATGCCCAGGGCTACGCCTGCCACTACTACCGCAGAGTTCCAGGGATATTCAAAATAATTTTTAGAATAAAATTCAATGCTTTGCTTTAAGTACTGTGTACTTCTTCCATATGCATTGTATCCTTTACTTTCTACCGGATACACAGCCATAGATATTCCTTTTCTTCCAGAAGGAAAATTAATGCGTGCTGCATCCCACATAAATGCTTTGGAGGCAGTCCATGAAACATCTCTGGAATTATGCATTTTAAAATGCCATGTTAATGTGCCGTTATGAGCCGGACGTGTTGATGCAAGTGCTATTTCATTTTCGTTAATTATTGCCACAGTGCTATCGCTTTTGCGTGCCTCATTAAGCCTGCTGATTTCTGTTGTCGTCAATACATCTTTTGGATTTTGCAAATCACCGGAGCCGGCAACAATCATATTTGCAGGTGCTGTAATAAAATAATCAAAGTTGCCATATTCGCAATAAAATTCACCAAGCCCCATATATGGTAGCGTGTTCCATCCCATAACATCATCATATACGCACATTCGGGGGTACCACTGTGCAAGCTGATATACTACTCCATTTTTAGTGTACAATCTGCCCATACGATCTGCGCCATATTGCGGTATAGAAAAATTATAACCAACTGTTATATCAATTTTATCTCCGTTAGGTTTCATAGAAAACGGTAACCGCAATTGCATGCGTGCATCTGTAATAACCGGCGTTACAGAATATTTTTTTCCTTTATATAACACTGACGCATACACGATATGGTATCCGCCCTTAGTATAGCCTTTTACATCAAACCGGTCTCCGGTTACCAAAGTTGTTGCAGCACCGCGTGAATCAGGATTAAAAAGATTTTGATCGAGCTGAAGCCATAAATAATTTAAAGTATCAGGACTGTTGTTTGTATAATTTATTGATACATTCCCTTTAAGTAAAGTGTCCTTTTCATCCAGCGTTGCATGGATAATATAATTCACTTTGTTTTGCCAGTATTTAGGCCCGGGTGCTCCATTTGCGCTACGATATATATTGCCATCATGAGTAAAAAAAGTTGGGTCGAATACTTTATTATGATTATAAGCAGATACAGAATCCTGAGCAAAAATAGTTTGTGAAACAATAATAAAAATAAGTGAGGCTAATGCAGGGGTGAATCTTTTCATGGGTAGTTTTCTTTTTTGCAAAAGTAACGCGTTTGCTTTTTATGAATAACTATTTAGTATTTTTAAGAGCTTATAAATATGATTTGTTCAGCTATAATAAAGCAAAATTTATAATTTATAAGGCTATAATTTGTTGTGATATATTCAAGATTAATAAAACTATTAAATGACTTTTTCATCTTTCAAAGAAAGCTTATCAAGCAATGAGCCGCCGCAAAATACATCGGTATATTTAAGAGCATTATGGTATGATGCCAAAGGAGATTGGAATGAAGCTCACAAATTGATACAAGATATCAACGATAAGAATGCTGCATGGATACACGCTTATCTTCATCGTAAAGAAGGCGATATTAATAATGCCCGTTATTGGTATCGTAACGCAAATAAAAAACTATCTTCTCTTACACTTGCGCAGGAATGGGAAGAGATTGTTGTTGCATTAATATAACCGTCTTCTTAATTTATTTATTTAAAGCTTAATTTTTAGAGGCAATGACAACAAAACTAAAATATTTTATATACCTGGTCTTTTCTCTGTTTATTATCTCATGTGCGGATAAAAAACAAGTTGAATTGAATATTCATAATTTTTATAAGCCAAAGGAAAATCCTGTTTTAAAAGCTGATTCCTCTTTTACATTTACAGATCCTATAACCAAGCAAATAGTTAAATGGCAAAAAGCAGATGTATTTAATCCTGCTGCAATAGTGAAAGATAATAAGGTTTACCTCTTGTACCGTAGCGAAGATAACCCCGTTGCGGCTATCGGTGGCCGAACCTCACGATTAGGCATAGCCGAAAGTGATGATGGCATCCATTTCAAAAAATTTCCAACACCCGTATTATTTCCTGATAGCAGCCAGTTTATGCAATATGATTATCCCGGCGGATGTGAAGATCCCAGGCTGGTACAAACACAAGATGGTTTATATGTTGTCGTTTATACTTCCTGGAATAATAAAATTGCAAGGTTATCTGTTGCTTTTTCGAATGATCTTTTTCATTGGCAAAAGAAAGGCCCTGCATTTGCCAAAGCTTATGAGAGCAAGTTTTTGGATGGATGGAGCAAATCGGGATCTATTATCACGAAATTTGTAAATGGCAAGCAGGTAGCAGCAAAAATAAATGGCAAATACTGGATGTACTGGGGCGAGCACCTCATCAATCTTGCATGGTCTGAAAATTTATATAACTGGAATCCTCTTCTTAATAGCGATGGTGAATTGAAATCTTTAGCTTCGCCCCGGCCAAAAAAATTTGATAGTGAACTTACTGAATGCGGCCCGCCGGCCGTTGTAACAGATAAAGGAATTGTGTTGTTATATAATGGCAAGAATGCAACTAATGAAAATGCTGATCCTGATTTACCAAAAGGAACTTATTCCACAGGTGAGATAGTATTTGATAAAAATGATCCTCAAAAAGTAATTGAAAGATCCGATACAAGTTTTTTAAAGCCATCGCTGCCACACGAAATCAGCGGCCAATACCAGGCCGGAACTACTTTTGCAGAAGGACTTGTTCTTTTTAAAGGCAAATGGTTTCTTTATTATGGTACTGCCGATTCTTTTGTGGGTGTTGCCGTTTCGGAATAATTATATTTTGGGCTGCTATTGGTTCGTCTATCCCTAAGAATTTTTTTGAGAAATCCTTCTCAATCGTTTTTATTACCTTCAGTCATCATTCTGTTTGCTATCTGGCAAACTTTGTACTTCCTAAAAAAGCATAAGTGTTTATTGCTTTTGCTTCGTAACTTAAATTTTTACAAATACTACTTTTATAATTCGATTAAACGATTGCCAATATGAAAAAAATATTTTATTGTGTTACGATAACTTTCTCATGCCTGTTTTCTTTTTGTCCCCATAAATCTTTTGCACAAAAAATTGATCCATGGAAAATTGTTGCAGACAAAATTGATCCGAATAATTATTATGGAGAAACAGTTGCTAATGGTGTTATAGGCATTGTTTCATCTGCTGTACCCTTGCTGTGTAAGGATGTTGTTTTGAATGGCGCTTACGACCAATACGGCCGGGGCAGAGTTAGCAATTTTTTAAAGGGCTTCAATCTGGTAAATATGTATCTCGATATCGACGGGCATCGCATTGGAAGCAGCGATGCATCAAATATGCGGCAAATATTGGATATGAAGAATGCTAATCTTACAACTACTTTTGATTACCAGGATAAGGCAACCATTTCTTATACCTATTATGCGCTTAGAAATCTTCCATACACTGTTTTAGTTGACGTAACTATTTCCGCAAAAAAAGATATTGAAATAATTCCTGCAAGTGTAATGGAAGCGCCGGATGATTTAAAAGACGTGCAAAATTACTATAACCAGATCGACAGGCCGCATGTAAAATTGAGTTTGCTATCATCAATTGCAAAAAGTCCTACCGGCAAGCTAACTCTTGCCGCTTCAACAACATTTTTATTTGATGAGCCTAACGGTTCTGAACCTGAGTTGATACATGAAATGTGGGATAACAATATGCATCTTTCAAAATTTAAAAAGAATTTAAGGGCAGGCAAATCCTATCATTTTGCAATAGCAGGCGCTTCGATAACCACTGCTCAACATGAAGATCCGTTGAATGAGGCGGAGCGCTACGTTATCTATGCAAAACTGCAGGGCACACAAACATTAATTCAGTTTCACAAAGCAGCGTGGGATAGTTTATGGAAAACTGATATTGTTATTGATGGCGATGACGCAAGCCAGCGGGACGTGCATGCTGCCATGTATCATTTATATTCTTTTGTAAGGGCAGGAACTGCTTATAGCCCGTCACCTATGGGTTTGAGTGGACTCGGCTATAACGGCCATGTATTTTGGGATGCGGAGTTGTGGATGTTTCCCGCATTGTTAGTATTACATCCTGATATGGCAAAGAGCATGATTGAGTACCGTTATGAAAGATTGAAAGAGGCAAAACATAATGCATTTGCTCATGGCTTCAAAGGCGCTATGTATCCCTGGGAAAGTGCTGCAACAGGTAACGAAGAAACACCCGTTTGGGCCTTGAGTGGTCCATTTGAGCATCATATAACGGCCGACGTTGCGATAGCTGCATGGAATTATTATGCAGTAACGCAGGATACTACATGGCTTCGTGAAAAGGGATTTCCTATTATAAAAGAATGCGCTGATTTCTGGGCAAGCCGTGTTGAAAGAAATGGTCCCGGCCATTATGATATTAAAAACGTAGTGGCTGCTGATGAATGGGCTGAGAACGTTGACAATAATGCCTTCACCAATGCTGCAGCAAAGTCGAATCTACGCTATGCTGTGATGGCTGCACGCATATTACGGGAACGCGTAGACGAAGATTGGATCAATGTAGAAAAAAATATCCCGATTCTAAAATTAAGCAACGGAGTTACTTCAGAGTTTGAAGGCTATCACGGGGAAAAAATAAAGCAGGCAGATGTGAATCTGCTTGCCTATCCATTAAATGAAATAACAGATTCGCAACAAATTAAAAAAGACCTGGAATATTACAATGCAAAAGTTGGCGAAGGCTCTCCTGCAATGACTCATGCAATTTTTACCATTTTGTATGCAAGATTGCAACAGCCTGCTAAGGCATGGAATGCATTTCAGGAAACAATTATCCCGAATAAGAAAGAACCGTTTGGAGTTATTGCTGAAACGGCGGGTGGCACCAATCCTTATTTTGCAACGGGTGCAGGTGGTTATTTGCAAAGCGTGTTGATGGGTTTTGGCGGCCTGGAAATTACTCCGAATGGAATTACACAGTTAAAATCTTCTATACCTACGCAGTGGAAATCACTAACGCTAATGGGTATAGGAAAAGATGGAAAAACGTTTGTAGCCAAATAAAGATTTGATAGCTGTTAATAATAATTTTTGTTCTTTCAAGTAGTTTGCGATAAGGTTTCCTCAGCGAAAAGGAATTTACTATTTCGCCCGGAATTTGATTTTATAAAGAATTTTTTATTTAAATTGCGCCATTATATTTGCTTGTTTATAATCGACTGACTGATTTGAAAAAAATTACTGCCTTATTTTTTATCATTCTATTCCTGTTCAATCTTTTTGGATACAGGCTTGTAGTTGAATACATGCAGGCTAAAGTATCAGATCAGTTAGAAGCCAGGCTGAACAACAATTTATATAGCGATTCGCAATTGATAGAATTAAAAGTGCCTATACATCTTCCCTATCAAACCAGTTGGGCCGATTACCAAAGATATGATGGTGAAATTGAGGTAGATGGTATAATGTATAAATATGTAAAACGCAAAGTAGCTGACGATACGCTTTATTTGATGTGCATTCCCAATACTAAAAAAATGCATCTGGAAACTGCTAAAAATGATTACTTCCGGCTTTCAAATGATATAGCACAAAATAATAACTCAAAAAAATCCGGTGACTCCAAAACCATTTCATTTAAAAACCTTCAAGGCGAATATGATGAATATTCCTTTCAATTAAACACCTCATTTGATGCTGATAATTACGGCAGGTTTTGGCCGCTAATCTGTTCAAAAAAACTACTTTCTTCTCCTCACATTTCTCCGGAACAACCTCCTGATTTCTTAGTTGCTTAATTTCCATTTTTAGCCACGTAATTAATTTGCAGGCAGTGCAAATGCAATGTTGCGTTCTCAAATATTATAACGCTTTTGCCTTTCCATAGAAATTGATGTAAGCCTCTTATTAAAGCTTTTTTACGTAGTTCAAAAATGAATTACTAATTATCTGCCACTGATAATTTAATCAGTTGCGGCAATAAAGAATAAGTAAAGCAGGCCTTATCACATGGCCCTAATTAAAGAGCTAATTAATGTATGCATTAAATAATAACCAGCATTTAAAATTTTCATCGGCCGGTAAAATTCATTACGCCTTGCGCATTGCTTGTGTAATGTGTTTCATCGGGCATGGTTCGTTTGGCATTATAACAAAAGAAATATGGGCAAATTACTTTGGCGTATTTGGAATCGGCCATGCCGAATCATTTCAGTTGATGCCATGGGTAGGAATATTTGATATTTTATTTGGACTTATAATTTTATTTTATCCAATCAGGGCAGTTGTTATGTGGCTTGTGTTATGGGGGTTTGTAACAGCTCTGTTGCGGCCGGTATCGGGTGAGCCGTTTGCTGAATTTATTGAACGCGGAGGAAATTTTGGAGCACCGTTAGCGCTTTTAATTCTATCGGGTACAACCACTTTAAAAAACCTGTTTGGGCCATTAAGACCAGATATTAAGTTAAGTGATACAACACTCAGGTCGGTAACAATAGTTTTGCGTGTTGTGGTTTGCCTGTTACTTTCAGGACACGGATGGTTAAACTTAATTGAGAAAAAAGGCATCATAAATCAATACATGTCTCTTGGTTTTACAAACCCGGGTGAGGCCGCTCAATTTATTGGCTTTTTCGAAATCGTTGCCGGGCTTTCTGTGTTGATCCGCCCTGTCCGTTCTTTTATTTTGATACTGTTTATCTGGAAAATAACAACTGAATTTTTTTATCCGCATTATGAAGTATTTGAATGGATAGAAAGGGGAGGAAGCTATGGTTCTATATTGGCATTATGGTTTGCTTTAGGCTCTGCATCCGCAGCTCAAAATATAGAGTTAACCAGGTGGCCTTTACGGTTCCCAAAGGCGGGCATACATTTTTTCTTATCTAAAATATCAAGTGCACTTTAATGAAGAAACTATTATTTCTGATTATCATCATTTCTTCCTGCAACAATAAAAACAATGTTGAAATTGATAATGCTCATGTAGAGAGTTTGGCGAAAGATTTTATGAAAACACATGTAATTCCTAAAATGAAAGATCCGAAGCCTTATAAAGTTACGGAGGCAAAAGTGATTAAAAAAACAGTAGCTGATCAAATCAATGATTACCGGTTTACGTATGAGCATTTATCTTTTAACAGAGAAGATTCAATGGAAAATAAAAGGCGGCTTGATTCTCTTAAAAAAGTTTCACAGCATCCCGACTCAGTGATAAGTATTACGGTAAATGTGGGTTACAAAACAAAATATCAGCGTGGCGATATAGTTATAGATAGTATTAAATTAGGATACAATGCGGAAAAAGATAAAATCACTTTTTGGCCATTTTAGCCACCTTCTTTAAAAATGAGCACAAAGGGCAACATGCACAATAATTTAAATTTAAATATGAAAAGGAACTCAGTTTTTTACAGCATTTTTTTTATCGCCTGCACACTCCTGTTTTTTTCTTCATGTAAAAAGAAAAACCAGGACTATAAAAAAGTTATGCACGATCCATTTTTATTTAACCAGGTGGAGCACAAGCTTAATTATGTTATTATTTATGATATTTTTTCGCCTCCGGTAGCAGCACGGGTTTTCGCTTATGCTAATCTTGCCGCATATGAAGTACTCGCCAATGAGGGCAAGCATTTTTCTTCGTTGCAGGGTAAAGTAAAAGGGTTGAATAATACTCCTCATCCCGCCGCAGACGCAAAAATTGACTATCCTTTTGCATCGTTAATTGCTTTAATTAAAGTTGGAAACGCACTTACATTTTCCGGCGACACAATGAAAAATTTAGTGGATTCTGTAAAGTCGCTTGCTAAAGACAATGGAATGCCTGATGATATTTATGATGGATCAGTTCAATACGGCAACCAGGTAGCTGACTCAATTATGTCATGGAGCAAAAAAGATCATTATGCACAAACAAGAGGTGCAAGATTTACTATCACTAATCTTGATGGACATTGGTCTCCAACACCTCCCGGATATTTTGACGCCGTAGAGCCTTTATGGCCAACCATCAGGTGTATGGTAATGGATTCTGCAAATATGTTTCCACCTCCGCCTCCGCCGCCTTTCAGTAAAGATACTTCCAGCACTTTTTACAAAATGGCGAAAGACGCTATGATAATCGGAAATACACTTGATTCTACACAAAAATGGATTGCAAATTTCTGGGATTGCAACAGTTTCAAATTACACGTGGAAGGGCATGCAATGTTTGCAACAAAAGCCATGACGCCTGGTGGACATTGGATGGAAGTTGTAGGTACTGTTTGCCGGAATAATAATGCTGATTTTTACAAAACTGCCGCAGCTTATACAGGCGCCAGCATTGGTATTTACGATGCATTTATCTGTTGCTGGTTTACAAAATATAAGTTTGATGTGATAAGGCCGGAAACTTACATTAATAAATATATTGACCAGGACTGGATGCCTTACCTGCAAACTCCCCCGTTTCCGGAATATAACAGCGCACATTCTACTATTTCTGCCGCTGCAGCTACAGTACTGGGGACTATGTTTAAAAATACCGCTTTCAAAGATTCCTCAGAAAGGGAATGGGGTTGGCCCGACCGTCATTTTAAAACATCTGACGAAGCTGCAGTTGAAGTTTCCTTCAGCAGGTTTTATGGGGGCATTCATTACAGGCAATCTGTACAAACTGCTTACATACAAGGCAAAAAAATTGGCAATTTAGTTATGAGCAAACTAAACGCCGATAAACCAAAATAATTGAACTAAAAATTTTTTAAAACAATCAAACAAAAAGCAACTTTTATGAGACAGACAATTTTAATTTTTATCAGCGTATTTTTTATCTTATTTATTTCAGATAAGGTAACTGCTCAGGGATGTGTTGCCATACGGAGTACCGGTGGTATATGCAGTGCGGATCACGATGCGCAAATGGATACTCTTTCAAAATGGGATCTGAATGTAAACAACCGTTACTTTAAATCATTCCGCCATTTTGTAGGAACAAAGGAGCAAAAACAAAGAGTAGCCCAGGGTACTGAAGTGGTTAACCATGCATATACTCTTGACCTTACTCCAACCTATCACGTTAATAAATGGTGGTCGTTTTCAATGGATATTCCGGTTATAGCTAACTCACGATCATCCCTATACGAACATGATGGCAAAAACAGGTTTACAACTCATTCTTTTGGCATCGGAGATATTCGCCTTACAGCCTACAGATGGGTTATTGATCCTGCTAAAATGCCAAGGGGAAACATCCAGTTTGGCCTCGGTATTAAATTGCCAACAGGCGATTATAAATACCAGGATATTTTTCATAAAAACGATTCAACACTTGCTCTTGGCCCGGTGGATCAGTCTATCCAGTTAGGCGATGGCGGTACTGGTTTCAGCGGAGAGATGAATGCATTTTATTATTTCTCAAAAAGTTTCAGCGTCTATAGTAATTTATATTATCTCTTGAGCCCCCGTGAGCAAAATGGTACGCTTACGTCGAGAGGCGGAACTCCTTCTGCTTCAAGCATCAGGAACGGAAGTTTTGTTATGAGTGTTCCTGATCAATATATGGTAAGAGTCGGGGCTAATTACAGCGTGAAAGACCTTACTATTTCTCTTGGCTTTCGCGATGAATGCCTGCCTGCTCATGATTTAGTCGGTGGCAGCAAAGGTTTCAGAAGGCCTGGCTATATTCTTTCTGCAGAGCCTGGCGTAACCTATAGTTTTAAAAAGGTAAGCGTTTATGCATTTGTACCTATAGCCTTGCAGCGGAACCGTACACAAAGCGTAGCTGATAAATTTCAAACGCAGCTTACAGGAGTATATACGCAGGGCGATGCAGCCTTTGCAGATTATACAATTAATGCTGGCTTTACGGTAAGATTTTAAGGTTTTTTTAAACTTAGTAAACTAAAATATAACAAGGCAGATAAACAATTGAAGCGCTGTGATAAATAATTATTAGAGCGTTGCAATAGAGCTCAACTTTTTTTTCGTAATCAGTGTTAATGTCCCGGTAATTCTTTACCGGGTTTTTTTTAAGATCATATTTTAACATGCTGCCACATTCTTTAAAGGGGTTAAATGTTTTGAAAAATATATAGAATAATGCAACGTTCACGGGCTTGAATGTTGATGTAAAGAAATTGCAAAAGCGAAATAATGTTAAAGCTTTTCTTATCTTGAAATCTTAAGCTTGTATAATGGCATCTACATTTTCGCAAATTTATATACAAGTTGTCTTTGCGGTTAAAGGAAGACAATCATTAATTCGCCCGCCATGGGAAGAAGAATTGTATAAGTATATTACCGGCATAGTTCAAAATAAAGAACAAAAAATGTTAGCGATTAATGGAATGCCCGATCATCTTCATTTTTTTATAGGTATGAAGCCTGCTTGTTGTCTGTCAGATCTTGTGAGAGAAGTAAAAAAATCAAGCAATGAATTTATTAGCGAGAAAAAGTTTTGTAACGGATTTCACTGGCAGGAAGGCTATGGTGCATTTTCTTATAGTCATTCTCACCTTTCAAATGTAATCAACTATATTATGAAACAAAAAGAGCATCATAGCAAAAAGACCTTTAAAGAGGAATATATGAGCTTATTAAAAAGATTTGAAATAGCGTTTGAAGAAAAATATTTATTTGAATTCATAAACGATTGAAAACATTTGATCCCTTCGGGATCACTTGTTCACCGGTTACATTGTTATAAACATTTGATCCCTTCGGGATCACTTGTTCACCGGTTACATTGTTATAAACATTTGATCCCTTCGGGATCGTTCGTTAACCGCTTACATTGCTATAAACATCCGATCCCTTCGGGATCGCTCGTTCACCTCATTACATTGCTATAAACATTCGATCCCTTTGGGATCGCTCGTTAACCTGGTTATATTGGTATAAACATTCGATCTCTTCGGGATCGCTCGTTAACCTGGTTATATTGGTATAAACATTCGATCTCTTCGGGATTGCCGCAGATTAAAAGCTATAGCCATATCCTTTATGCTTCGCTATTTCTGATATTCAGTAACCCCAAAGGGGTTAGAATTATGGAAAAAATGAATGAAATTAATTCGACCAGCGAGGTCGACTGTTAATTTACAGAAATTGCAAAAGATGAAATAAGCGTGCGTTTGAGGGAAATTATTTATTTAAATGCTGAGATAAATTTTTAGTAACCCCAAAGGGGTTAAATATTTATAGAAAAAACGAATGAAGTTAGTGCGACCCTAACGGGGTCGAATGTGATTTTGTTTCAGCGGGTTTTTCTTGCCGTGAATCTTTTGATAAAAGATTATTTCGGAAGACCCCCGATGACCCTTATATCATCTGCACTTATTTAATATATTTGAATCTCTGATTTGAAAAAATAACTGCAAAGGTTTCCCACCCCGTTAGTAACAAAAGCATTCGCTTTGGAAGGTACAAGTACACGATTGTCCGCAATTATAATTGCAGTTCAATTGCGCCTATATCGGTAATGCAACCCAACCGTAAGCTGATGTATTCTTTAATTATTACTAACCCGTCATGCCTACACACATTACCATCATTATTGCACACAGCCAGCCACTGCTTCGCCTGTTGCTGCAAAATATTTTCAGCTCAAAGCCGGGCATTGCCATCGCAGCCGTTGTTGCCAATACCTCCGGCCTGCTGAAAGCCATTGCCATTCACCGGCCCGACATTATTGTTGCTGACATCTCTCTTCCCCGTATGCGCCGCCTGCCGCAACTGGCAGCGGTTGCGCAGCAGGAGAAGCCGCTGAGGATCATTTTTTGGTGGAAGTATTGCCATGAGGCGTTAGTACGAAAAATGATAAATAATACGGCAAGCTTTATTGCGGAGGATGCGCCGTTATCAGCATATGTTGTCGCTCTTAAAGAAGTAATGAAGGGAGCCATCTATCATTGCCCGCAGACAGAAAAGCTTGCAGGCTCTAAAAATGACAACATGATTGCATTGGTGCAAAAGCTAAATGAGAAATACGTGCTGCTGTTGCATTGTGTGCTGAA
>Ga0070679_100001830_pt1 | contig 19170 bp, 17 predicted proteins | sample KBSC63BmetaG_FD_65652 | JGI IMG/M metagenome (GOLD analysis project Ga0070679, IMG submission 65652) | Corn rhizosphere microbial communities from Kellogg Biological Station, Michigan, USA - KBS C6-3B metaG | ecosystem: Host-associated > Plants > Roots > Rhizosphere | place: USA: Michigan... | reverse complement strand
ATCGCCGCCGCGCAGGCGGGCAAGCACGTCGTCTGCGAGAAACCGCTCGGCCGCGACGCCGACGAGAGCTACGAGATCTGGAAGGCGGTGGCGGCAACCGGCGTCAAGCACCTGTGCGCCTTCAACTACCGGTTCGTCCCGGCCGTGCGGCTCGCGCGCGAGCTGATCGACGCGGGCGAGCTCGGCGAGATCCGCCACTTCCGCGGGCGCTACCTCCAGGACTGGGGCGACGACCCGTCGCTGGACACCTGGCGGTTCCACGCGGACGAGGCGGGCAGCGGCGCGCTCGGCGATCTCGGCGCGCACGTCGTCGACCTCGCGCGGTACCTGGTCGGCGATCTCGCTTCGGTCTCCGCGCTGGTCAAGACGTTCCTCCCGGACCGCCAGGTCGACGACGCGATCGAGGCGGCGGTCGAGTTCGAGAACGGCGCCGTCGGGACGATCGAGTCCACCCGCCTGGCGCTCGGCCGGCGGAACGCGTTCCAGTGGGAGATCAACGGCTCGAAGGGGTCGCTGGCGTTCGACATGGAGCGGCTGAACGAGCTGGAGGTGTTCCGGAACGGCGGCCGCACGCGGGGGTTCACCAGGGTGCTCGTCTCCGAGGCCGACCATCCGTTCTGGGAGTTCTGGTGGCCGCCGGGGCACATCATCGGCTGGGGCGACACGTTCGTGAACGAGCTCCACCACCTGCTCCGCGCGATCGCCGACGACTCGGAGGTCGCGCCTCACGGCGCCACCTTCGAGGACGGCTATCGCGCGGCCGAGGTGTGCGACGCGATTGTCCGCTCGGGAGAGAGCGGCAAGCGCGAGCAGCTCTCGTACCGCTCCTAGAACGGCAGTGACAGGCTCGAGCCTGTCACTGCCGGTGACGCGCTCACCGACGTGATCGCCGGCGCCGCCCTCGGCTGCGTGGTTGCGTACGCCGCCTTTCGCATCGCCGCGATAATCGGAGTACGGACGTCCTCGCCCTGACCTCGCTCCTGCCGGAGCTTCCGACCGAGCGCACGCGGCTGCTCGACAACCTCGGGCGCGTGCGCCGTGAGGTGGGGCCGATCACGCCCGAGCTGTCGGACTCACTCGCCGACCACATGAACATCCGCCGAGGCGAGGTGCACGAGGTCGTGTCGTTCTATTCGTTCCTGCAGGTGCCGGCGGACGTCGTCCGCATCTGCACCGGGCCGGTGTGCGACTGCATGGGCGCGAACGCGGACGGCGCGCTGGCCGTCGCCTGTCTCGGCCACTGCGACCTGGCGCCGGTGGTCATGGACGGCGACGACGTCCGCGGCGGCGTCACCCACCGGACGAACGGCTTCCTGCTCGAGCCCGACGAGCCGCGCGACCCCCCGGAGCTCCCGCCCGAGGAGGTGCTCGCCCGGCTCGAGGCCGCGGGCCTGACGGGCATGGGCGGCGCCGGCTTCCCCACGCACCGCAAGTGGGACGCCGTCCGCCGCGAGCCCGGCCCCCGTGTCGTGATCGTCAACGCCGACGAGGGGGAGCCGGGGACGATCAAGGACCGCTACGTGATGGAGCTGCGCCCGCACCTCCTGCTGGAGGGGCTCGTCGCGGCGATGCGCTTCTGCGAGGTCGACGAGGCGTTCGTCTACCTCCGCGAGGAATACGCCACGTCGCGCGCCCGCCTGCACGACGCGATCGCGGAGCGCGGGTTGAACGTGCACGTCGTCGTCGGCGCCGGCTCGTACGTCTGCGGCGAGGAGTCGGCGATGCTCGAGTCGATGGAGGGCCGCCGCGGGATGCCGCGGCTGCGCCCGCCGTTCCCGGCGCAGAAGGGCTACCTCGGCCGGCCGACGCTGATCAACAACGTCGAGACGCTCGTCCACGTCGCTCGGATCCTCCGCGGGGAGTGGCAACCGGGGCGGTTGTGGTCGGTGTCGGGGGCCGTCCATGAGCCCGGCTGCTACGAGGCGCCGCCGGACGTGACCGCGCGGCGGCTCGTCGACGAGCACGCCGGCGGCTTCACCGCCGAGGTCGGCGCGTTCGTCCCGGGAGGCGCTGCGAGCGGGATCCTCCCGCCGGCGGCGCTCGACGTCCCGCTCACGCGCGAGGCGCTCGGGGAGTGGGGGAGCGGCCCGGGCTCGGCGGCCGTCCAGGTGTTCCCCACGAGCTATCCGGTGCTCCGGCTGCTCGGCGAGACGATGCGCTTCTTCGCCGAGGAGTCGTGCCAGAAGTGCACGCCCTGCCGGATCGGCAACCGCGCCCTCCACCACGTCGTCGAGGAGCTGGAGCACGGTCGTGCCGCGATGCCGCGCGAGAAGGTCGACGAGTGGCTGGAGGCGATGGCGCAGACCTCGATCTGCGGCCTCGGCCAGGCGTCGCCGATCCCCGTGCGGAACGTCGCGCGTCACTGGCCGGCGCTGATCGAGCCGCTCGGATGATCGTCGCCGTGGCGCTGGCGGCGACGATCTGGGGCGCAGTGACCGGCTTCTACGGCACGCGGCACTGGCGGCCGGTCGACGTCTGCAAGGCGACCTACATGAGCGACCGGTTCGCGGTGGTGAAGGCGACGATCCACGGGACGCCGCACGTCGCTGCGCTTCACTACCTCGACCGGCGAACGGGGTGGGTGGTGATGTGGGCCGACGGGAGGGTCAACCGCAGGATCGGTCCCTCGACCCGCCCGTTGGTGCTGGCCGAGGTGACCCGGCTGAAGGCGAAGTGCCTGGCCCCATGATCGTGGCGCCGCTCGTGATACAACCGCCCGGGGAGTCAAACGGTGAAAGGGGAGAGTGATGAAGGCAGGTCTCGTTCTGGTGGCCGCGGCCCTCGTGGTCGCGGGCGTGGCGGCCTCCGCGAGCGGCCATCCTCGCGACAGCCGCGCGGCCTTCCGACTGCAGCCGGCCCGTGCATTCGTCCCGCTGCGCGCGGGCGCGGGCTCCCAGACGTACACCGACCGTGTCGGCGACGCCGTCAACGGCGCGCCGGACATCAGCAGCATCGGCGTCGCCAACGACGACCAGGGGAACATCACGGTGACCGTCACGCTGGCGAACCACTCGTCGGACTTCCAGCCCAACGAGGGGATCCTGGTGGTCATGGACACCGACGGGAACGGCGCCACGGGCAACGGCGGATTCGACTACGTCTACGCCGGGGTCAAGGACCACACCGGCCTCTTCGCCTGGAACGGGTCGTCGTTCGCGGCCGCGAGCGCGCCGACGCTGCAGAGCTCCACTGCCGCCGGGCAGATCTCCTTCCGGATCAACCGCTCCGATCTCGGGAACACGACGGGGCTCAACTTCTACGTGGAGACGACCAGGGACAACGGCGGGTCGATCGGCGACGACGCGCCCGACGGGAACGGCATCTTCACGTACCGGTTGATCCTGCCGACCGCTCCTCCGCCGCCCCCGACCACGACGACGCCGCCGCCCGCGCCTCCGCGGTTCGTCGTCTCGCCCGTCGGGCTTCCGCATGCCGGGCAGCGGTTCGTCGTCCGGGCGCGCGTGCTGCTCGGCGCCCAGAGCGTCGCGCCGTCGGCGCTCGGCTGCGCCGCCAAGGTGGGCAGCTCGCCGGTCAGGACGACAGCCGTCAACGGGCCCGCTCCCTATCGGTCCTGCGTGGTCGGCGTCCCCGTTCGCTCGAAGGGGAAGTCGGTCACCGTGACGCTGCTCGTCCAGTACAAGTCGTCGGCGACCACGAGAAGGCTGACCTACAGGATCAGGTAGGCGCCGGGAGCAGCGTGGTCAGTTTCACGGTCGACGGTCGCGAGGTCGCGGCTCCCGAGGGCGAGCTGCTCCTCCACGCGCTCGCCCGCAACGACGTCTTCGTTCCCACGCTCTGCCACGACTCGAAGCTCGACCCCTACGGCGGCTGCCGCATGTGCGTCGTCGGGGTCGAGGGATCGCCTCGTCCGCTGCCCGCCTGCGCAACCCGTGTCGCCGCCGGCATGGTCGTGTCGACGAACTCGTCGGTGCCCCAGTTCCAGCGGACGCTGACGGAGATGCTGCTGGCCGAGCACCTCAACGCCTCGCCCGCAGGCCGGCCGAACGAGCTGCTCGAGCTCGCGGACGATCTCGGCGTCGAGGCGCCGCTCGTCCTGCCGGATGCCAAACGCGAGCCGTACGAGGACCGCGACCTGCTGATGGGCTACGACCCCGACGCGTGCATCCTGTGCGCGCGCTGCGTCCGGTACACGCAGGAGGTGATGCAGTGCTCGGCGCTGTCGCTGGAGGGCCGCGGCGCCGAGGCGCGGGTCGTCCCGACGTGGGGGCGAGGCTGGCTCGACACCGAGTGCGAGTTGTGCGGCGGGTGCCTCTCGGTCTGCCCGACCGGCGCGCTCTACGAGAAGTTCGAGGAGGGCGCGCCGCCCGGCCGCGAGGCGGCGCTGACCAGGACGAAGACGACGTGCACGTTCTGCGGCGTCGGCTGCCAGGTCGACCTGAACGTCGACCCCGAGACGAAGCGGATCGTCAAGGTCACGTCCGACCCGTCGTACGTCTCGAACGAGGGCAACCTCTGCGTCAAGGGGCGCTTCGCCTTCAACTTCGTCCACCACCCCGACCGCCTGACGCAGCCGCTGATCCGGGGCGATGACGGGGAGCTTCACCCCGCCTCCTGGGACGAGGCGCTTTCGGCCGCGGCCGGGGGACTGTCCCGGGTCAAGGAGCGACACGGCCCCCAGGCGGTCGGCTTTCTCGCCTCGGCCCGGTTGACGAACGAGGAGAACTACCTGATCCAGAAGCTGGCGCGGGGGGTGATCGGCACCAACTCCGTCCACTCGTGCGAGGCGACCTGACACGCTCCGACCCTCTACGGCCTGGTCAGGTCGTTCGGCAGAGGAGCAAGCACCAACTCGATCCCCGAGATCGAGAACGCCCGCTTCCTGCTCGTGATCGGGTCGAACACGACCGAGGCGCACCCCGTGCTCGCGCTGCGGATCAAGAAGGCGGCGCGCAAGGGCGCCACGATCGTCGTCGCCGACCCGCGCAAGATCTGGCTGACCAAGCTCGCGAAGCGCCATCTGCAGGTGCGCCCAGGCACCGACGTCTGGCTGATCAACGCGATGATGCACACGATCCTGGCGGAGGGGCTCCAGGACGAGGACTACATCCGGGCGCACACGGTCGGCTTCGACGCGGTGCGCGAGGTCGTCTCGCGCTACTCGCCGGAGGAGGCGGCGCGCGTCACCGGCGTCGACGCGGAGGCGATCCGCCAGACCGCGCGCGAGTACGCGGGCGAACGGTACGCGGCGATCTTCTACACGCTCGGGATGACCGAGCACGCCTGCGGCGTCGACAACATCTGGTCGCTCTCGAACCTCGTGCTGATGACCGGCCACCTCGGCTACGAGTCGACCGGCCTGAACGCGCTCCGCGGCCAGAACAACGTCCAGGGGCTGAACGACTCCGGCGCGAACCCGTCGTACTACCCCGGCTACCAGCCGGTCGAGGATCCCGAGGTCCACGCGAAGTTCGCGGACGCCTGGGGCGTCGAGCTGCCGCAGACCCCCGGCTACCGGCTCGACCAGATCGTCTCGGGCCTCCACGACGGGCGGGTGAAGGCCCTCTACCTGATCGGCGAGAACCCGGCGCAGACCGAGCCGAACGCCCACCACGTCGAGCAAGGCCTCGCCGGCTGCGAGTTCATCGTCTCCCAGGACATCTTCCTGAACGACTCGACCCGCAAGTACGCAGATGTCGTGCTGCCGGCGTCGAGCTTCGCGGAGAAGGACGGCACGTTCACGAACACCGAGCGCCGCGTGAACCGGGTGCGCAAGGCGCTCGACTGCCCCGGCGAGGCGCGCGAGGACTGGCGGATCGTCTGCGCGATGGCGGCCACGCTCGGCGGGTCCTGGCCCGCGTACGAGTCGCCCGAGGAGGTCTGGAACGAGCTCGCCGACCTCTCCCCGAACTGGTACGGGATCCGCTATCCGCGGCTCGAGCCCCACGGCATCCAGTGGCCGTGCACCGACCTCGACCACCCCGGGACGCCGTACCTCCACGCGCCCGAGCCGGCGCTGCCCGGCGGCCGCGGGCGGTTCTTCCCCGTCGAGTACCAGCCGCCGATCGAGCCGACCGACTCCGAGTACCCGTTCATCCTCTCGACGGGGCGCACGCTCTACCACTACAACTCGGCGACGATGACGATGCGCGAGCCCGGCGTCCTCGAGAAGCAGGAGCAGCCGTTCTTCGAGCTCAACGCCGAGGACGGGGCCGCACTCGGGATCGCCGACGGCGAGGTCGCGCGCCTCGTCTCGCGGCGCGGGACGCTCGAGGCGGAGGCGCACTACTCGGAGCGCGTCTACCCGGGTCTCGTCTGGATGGCGCTGCACTTCGCGCAGGCGAAGGTGAACTGGCTCATCCACGACGTCGGCGACCCCCTGATCGGCACGCCCGAGTACAAGGTCTCGGCCGTTCGGGTCGAGCCTCTTCGGGCCGCCGTCCGGCCGGCCGCGCGCTAGTTCGGGTCAGACCCCCTACAGAAGTGCGCCGGAATCGTCACCCGGAAGTCACGATCCTTCCACCAAAACGCGAGAACGAGCGACCTCGCTGCCTGTGGAAGATTCGTTGCGCTTCCGTCAGGGGTCAGACCCCATACGAGAGTGCAACGATGTGTCCACAGTGCCCGAGAACCACTTCGGAGAGGCCGTTGCCGCCCGCTACGACGAGTTGGCTGCCGGCATGTTCGATGCGGCCGTCGTCGAGCCCGCCGTCGACTTCCTCGAGCAACTCGCCGGTGACGGCCGCGCGCTCGAGCTCGGGATCGGCACCGGCCGGATCGCGCTGCCGCTCTCGGCGCGCGGCGTCCGGGTCGTGGGGATCGACCTTTCGGAGGCGATGGTCGCGCGGTTGCGCGCCAAGCCCGGAGCCGAGCGGATCGAGGTGGCGATCGGCGACTTCGCGACCGTGCGGGTCGACGGCACGTTCACCGTCGCCTACCTCGTCTTCAACACGATCGGGAATCTGACCACGCAGGAACAGCAGGTCGCGTGCTTCCGCAACGCCGCCGCCCACCTCGTGACCGGCGGCTGCTTCGTGATCGAGACCGGCGTCCCGAGCGACGACCCCCTCCGCGTCTTCGACCTCGGCGACACGCACGTCGGGGTCGACGAGTACGACGCTGCCACCCAGCGGCTCGTCTCACACCACTTCACGCTCGTGGACGGCGCCTGGGAGCGGCGGTCGATCGCGTTTCGATCGGTTGGGCCGGGGGAGCTCGACCTGATGGCGCAGCTCGCGGGTCTGACCCTGCGCGAACGCTGGGGCGGCTGGAGCCGCGAGCCGTTCACTGGCGAGAGCACGAAGCACGTCTCGGTCTGGGAGAAGCGGTGAAGCTGGGCGAGACGCGGATCCATGTCGAGTCGTGCGAGTCGACCCAGGCGCTGCTCGATCCGTCGATGGCGGAAGGGACGGTGGCCGTCGCCGACGTGCAGACGGCAGGGCGGGGCCGGCTGGGACGGACGTGGGAGGCGCCGCCGCACTCTGCCGTCCTCGCTTCCGTCCTGCTCCGGCCACCCCCGGACCGGCCGTTGCCGCAGCTCGCGCTCGTCGCCGGCGTGGCAGTCGCCGACGCGCTCGAGGAGCTGACCGGTCTTGCCGTCCAGATCAAGTGGCCGAACGACGTCATGCTCCGCCGGACGAAGGTAGCGGGCATCCTCGCCGAGGTGCGCGACGGCGCCGTCGTGCTGGGGATCGGGATCAATGTCAACCAGACGCGCGAGCAGCTGCCCGAGCGCGGCGGCTCGCTGCGGACGGCGACAGGGATGGAGTGGGACCGCGACGCGGTTCTCGATGCCGTTCTCGACCCGCTCGGCATCCGGTACTCGCAGTGGCGGGAAGGCGGCCTCGACGCCGTCTACGACGGGCTCGGTGCACGCGACTTCCTGCGCGGCCGGACCGTGACCGTCGACGGGACGTCGGGCGTGGCCGAGCTGATCGACCGCGACGGCCGGCTCCGGATCGCCATCGGGGGCGGCGAGCACGTGACCGTCGAGAGTGGGGAGGTGACGTATGAGCGCTGAGACCGATCCCGACATCCCGCAGGACCCTGGCATCCCGGGCCAGAAGGTTCCGGAGGAGCTGCCTCCCCAGGAGGAACCGCAGGTCGACGAGGTCCCCGACGCCGACCAGCCCGACTACGACGAGGAGGGCTCGAGGGCTCCGAAGGGCGAGCCCTGATACATCCGGAGCCGCGAACGTCCGACGTCGGCTCGGCAGGCTGGCGCCGGCAAAGGACTGAGCAGCGCTCCGAGCGGGGTCGGACCGGAAGGTCCGACCCCGCTCGATCTCTCCCCGTCTACGGCTCGATGTTCTGGTTGAGCCGGAAGACGTTGGTGGGGTCGTACTCGCGCTTCAGCGCCACCAGCCGCTCGTACGTCTCCGGGCCGTACGACGACCGCCCGGCGCCTGCGTCGCCGAGGAAGTTGACGTACGCGCGTCCGGTCGAGGCGCCGGCCGCCGCGTCGTTCACGGCTCGGGCCCAGGCGATGTGCGCCTCCGCGGCCGTGGCGTCGTGCCACCCGGTGACCGCGTTCAGGACGAACGGCATCGAGCGTTCCGCGAAGGCGGTGGCGCCCTCCGCAACGCGCGCGACCGCGCCGCCCATCTGATGGACGTGGATCTCGCACTGCGGCCCCGGCGCCGCCAGGTGCAGCTCGGAGAACGTGTCGATCAGGCCGTCGTCCAGCGAGGCCAGGTTCGTCGCCTTGAAGTACGCGTTGATCCCCTTCGGCCAGAGCGGGTCGAGCAGCGACTGCATCGCCGTGTACGGCATCGGCCCCGCCAGGTCGGCGACCGGCTCGGCGACCGTGCGAAAGGCGGAGACCTGCGCGTCCGCCTCGTCGATCGGCCCGGGGGACACCGCGACGAACGCGGACACCTTCTGGCCGTGCCACTGCTCCGGGATAACCGGGAGAGGGGGCGCGGTCATGAGGGTGACGAAGCCGGTGAGGTCGTCCGGCCCATCCGCCGACCACTCGCGGAACAGACGGAGCAGCGCCCCCGCGGCATCGGCGGGGTAGAAGATCGGCCCGCCGAACACGGTCGGCCCGACGGGATGGAGCGCAAGCTCGAACTCCGTCACGATCCCGAAGTTGCCGCCGCCGCCCCGGAGGCCCCAGAAGAGCTCGGCGTTCTCCGACTCGGAGGCATGGACGGCCCGGCCGTCGGCCGTGACCACGTCGGCCCCGAGCAGGTTGTCGCACGCGAGGCCGTGCTTGCGCATCAGCCAGCCGATCCCGCCGCCGAGCGTGAACCCGCCCACGCCGGTCGTCGAGACGAGACCGCCGGTGGTCGCGAGCCCGTGCGCCTGGGTCTCGTGGTCGACGTCGGCCCAGGTCGCGCCGCCGCCGACGTACGCACGCCGCGCCGCCACGTCCACGCGGACGCCCCGCATCTTCGAGAGGTCGATCACGATCCCGCCGTCGACGGTCGAAAAGCCGGCGACGCTGTGGCCGCCGCCGCGCACGGCGACCGGCAGGTTGTGGCTGCGCGCGAAGCCGAGGGCGGCGACAACGTCCGCAACGCCCGTTGCCTGGACGACGAGGGCGGGACGGCGGTCCTCGTGCAGCCCGTTCCAGGCCGCGCGTGCTTCGTCGTATCCCTCGTCCTCGGGGGTGACGATCGGTCCGCGGATCGCCTGCCGCAGCTCCTCGAGCGTTGCCTCGCCGAGGACGGGTGTGAGTGTCTCGGTCATCTCTAGCTCCTTTCGAGCGTGTCGATGCCGACGTTCTAGCCGCGCCCTCTTTGCAGCGGCTTAGCGGGGCGAAGCCGGCGCGCGCAGCCGGCTCTCCACCTCGGCGAGCCCCAGGGCGTCGCCTTTCGCCTCGTAGAGATCCCGCGCTTCGAGCAGCAGCGTTTGCGCCCGCTCGGGCTCGTCCCGGGCAAGGGCTGCCTCGGCCAGGTGCATGAGGGTCTGTGCGATCCACAGCTCTCGGCCCGCCTCGCGCTGGACGGCCAGTGCCTCCTCGAGCGCTTCGACGGCCGTGTCCAGGTCGCCGCGGCCGACCGCGACGTCGGCGGTGTTCCACAACGCACCGGTCAGGCCCCACCGGTCGCCGGCGCGACGGAAAAGCTCACGGGCCTCGGAGAGCAGCTGCTCGGCCCGCTCGTAGTCGCCGGAGGCGGCGTCGACCAGCCCGAGACCCGAGAGCGCCATGCCGATCCCGCGCCGGTCGCGGAGACGCCGGCGCAGATCCAGCGCCTGCTCGAATGCCGTGCGGGCGGCGTCGAGATCACCGGTCGCCAGCTCCAGGTGGGCCTTGCGGATCAGAGCGTCGGACTCCCCGCGCCTGTCATCGTCGGCTCGGAGGAGTGCGATGCTCTGGTCGAGCAGCTTCCTCGACCGGTCCGGGTGGCCGCGCTCACGCGCAATCTGCGCCTGGTTCGCGAGGATGTAGCCGACGGCGGCCGAGCACGAGATCTCGACGAAGGGCTGCAGGGTGTCCTCGAATACCCGTCGCGTCCCGAGCCCGGACGCGACGCCACGGCGGATGTCGACGACGCTGATCGGCGTCGGGATCGGCTCGGAGCTGTCTTCGAGCCGCTCGAACTCCTCGATGCTCTTCGCGACGAGACGTTCGACGCCCTCGAGTTCGCCGAGCCGCCAGCGGGCGACGCCGAGCGAGTACACGCCCAGTGCGGCTGCTCCGGCAAAGCCCTCCCGCCGCGCGAGGTCCAGGGCCTGTTCGAAGGTCTCGACCGCGGCGGCGGAGTCGTCCCGTGAGATCGCGATGCCGCCGAGGAAGTGGAGCGCACGCCAGTGCGACCTTGCGTCGCCGATCTCCTCCGCGATCGCCTTGCACTCGGCGACCGCGGCTGCGGCGCGCTCGAGGCGGCCCGCCCGCAGGTCGAGGGCGGAGGCGGCCAGCAGGGCCGCTTCGCGCGTCTCGGTCCGGTCGGGGACGGCGGCGAGGGCCTCCTCCAGCCGCCGGTGACCCTCCTCGAGGTCGATCCGGCGGAGCCAGAACGGCCAGAGGGCGACGCACAGGCGCAGTGCCTCCGGCGGGTCGACCGCGAGCAGCGTGTCCAGGGCGGCCTGCAGATTCGCCGCGTCCCGGTCGAGCCGCGGATCGTCGCGTTCCCGCTCGGCCAGCTCCAGCGCCCAGGCGGCATGGGCACGCGCGCGGGCCGCCGTCTCGCCGGCCTCCTCGAGCCGCCGGCCCGCGTAGAGCCGGACCGTCTCCAGCAGGCGGTAGCGCCGGTCGCGGACGCGGTCGTCGGCGGCGACCAGCGACTTTTCGACCAGGCGCGCTAGCACGTCGGCGACCTCGCGCCGGTCGAGGCCGTCACCCGCGCACACGGCCTCGACGGCGGCCAGGTGGAAGCCTCCGGCGAAGACGGCGAGGCGACGGAGCAGCGTCCGCTCGTCGTCTGCGAGCAGCTCGTGGCTCCACGCCAGGGTCGCCTCCAGCGTCTGCTGGCGGGTCGGCGCGGAGCTGCTGCCTGCGCGCAGCAGCCGGAAGCGGTCGTCCAGCCGCTCCGCGATTGCATCCGCCCCCAGCGCGCCGAGTCGGGCTGCGGCGAGCTCGATCGCGAGCGGGAGGCCGTCGAGCCGGAAGCAGATGCGTACCACGTCGCGGGCGTTCCGCTCCTCGAGGGCGAACCCGGGAGCAGCCGCATGCGCCCGCTCGACGAACAGGCGGATCGACTCGTAGCCGAGGAGCTCATCGGGCTCGATGGACCTCTCGGGATCGGGGAGCGCGAGCGACGGCACCCGGAAGACGGTCTCGCCCTGGACGCGCAGCGGCTCGCGGCTGGTCGCGACGATCGAGACGCCCGGAGCCGACCGGAGCAGCAGGTCGGTGACCGCCGCGGCGGCACCGAGGACATGCTCGCAGTTGTCCAGCACGAGCAGGAGCGACCGCCCGGCCAGGAACTCGGCGACCGCGGCCTCCAGGTCACGGCCGGGCAGCGCCCGCACGTCGAGCGCGGCGGCGACCGCCTCCTGGGCGTGTGCCGGCTCGGAGACGGGAGCCAGCTCGACGAGCACTGCGCCGTCGGCGAACGACGCCTCCACTCCGCGGGCGAGCTGGAGCGCGAGCCGGGTCTTGCCCGCACCGCCCGCGCCCGTGAGCGTGAGGAGCCGCGTCCCGGCGAGCAGGGCTCCGAGCTGGTCGAGCTCGCGCTCGCGGCCGACGAACGAGGTCGCGTCGATCGGCAGGCCGCGCACGCCCTCGACCACGCCGAGCTCGCCCAGCTCGTCCGCCAGCGCGGCCGAGAGCTCGGCCAGCTCGTCGCGCCGTCCCTCGACCCAGTCGTCGTAGCGGTTCTCGGGCAGGAGCTCGCCGCCGTACAGCGCGAGCGCCGCCCGGTAGGCGGCCGGAGTTCCCGCCCGGCGGGCGTCGGCGGCCGCAAGCTCGAAGTCGTCGACGTCGACGGTGACCGCGGCCCCGAGGTGGAGCAGCTCGTCCCGCAGCTCGATCGCGTCGGCCCCCAGCGCGCGCCGCGCGACGTGGAGGGCCTGGTGGAGGTTGTTCGCCGCCGCGTCAGGGCCCTTCTCACGCCAGAACCTGTCCATCGCCTGCTCACGATGGAGGCGGTGCTGCGGCGCGAGCGCCAGCAGCTTCACCAGCTCGCGGGCCTTCTTCAGCCGCCAGGCCCCTTCCGGGACGGGGCGCCCGTCGACCACTGCGCTGAACCCGCCGAGCAGCTCGATTCGCGTGTCGGGCATCCGCACAAGGATGACGGTACTCACAGGGCGCTTCCAGCGATTAAGGCGCGGCAAACGGCGCGCAAAGACCGCCCTCCTACCGTGGGAGCGTCCTATCGACAAGGAGGAGTCATGAGGAAGCTGAAAGTCGTCGTACCGGTGGCGGCAGCACTTGTTGCGGCGGGCGTCGCCTCCGCCTCGGCGAACGCGCCGATCACGGCGCAGGCCCTGGCCGCGGCGAAGATCGCGCATCCGCTCAGCATCAGGACGTCGAAGCCGGGCAACGTCGTCTTCGTCCAGGTGAAGGTGATGCCCGGCGGAGACTTCGGGTGGCACTTCCACCGTTCGCCGGTGGTCGCCGCGGTCACCGCAGGGACGCTGACCCTGTACGACAGCAGCGACCCGAAGTGCACGCCGCAGCGCATCGCGGCGGGGAACGCGTTCACCGAGGCGGCGAACCACGTGCACCTCGCGCGTAACGAAGGCACGACGCCGGTGCGCGTGATGGTCGCCTACCTGGGCGCGCCGAGCGGCCAGAAGCCGGACGTCCCGGCCAAGGCGCCCGCGCAGTGCGCATCCGTCAAGTAGCAAGCGCACGGCAGGGGCAGACCGGGGTCTGCCCCTGCCGCTAGCTGATGAAGGTCAGGGGGATCTCGACCTGGTGGATGCGGGAGCCGTCCGCCGCCGAGAGCTCGTACACGACCAGCTTGCCCGTCCCACCCGGCGGCCCGAAGGGGATGGCCACGTCGTAGGTGCCGCGCGTCCCGCTCCCGGACGTGGCGGTGACGAAATGCTTCGCGAGCGTCTTCCCGTTCGAGTCGAGGAGCTCGTACTCGAAGGTCGCCTCGAACGTGTTCGCGGTCCCCCGCAGGCGGAGCGGCGCCGAGACCGTGGCGAATGGCAGCGGCGCCTCGACCAGGATCGCCGGCGTCAGGTCCTCGAAGTCGGCGCGGGTGTACGACCGACCCCCGACGTCGACCGCTTGCTGCGGGGCGAACTGGGAGAGCGTGTACACCTCCTCCGCCGTCCGCTCGTTTCCCGTGCCCTGGGTGAGCCCGATCGCCCGCTCGGCGTCCGTCGGCCCCGCCTCGAGCGCGGCGAGCAGTGCCGTGCGGTCGGTGGTCTCGGCCTCGCGTGCGACCGGCCCGACCTTGCCGTCGCGCATGAAGTAGACGCGCACGTCGTTCTTCGCGGTCGTGGCCGTCTGCGTGACGGTCTTGGTCGTCGTCACCGTGACCGTCTTCGTCGAGCCGCAGGCGGCCGCCAGCGGGAGGAGGAGAGCGAGGAACCACAGCCTGCGCATGGGCGCTCCAGCGTACCCGCGGCTCATCGCTAGAGTCGGACGATGTCTGCCGCTCGCAACGGGATCGAGGTCGAGGGGCTCGTCCGGGAGTTCAAGGACGTCCGCGCGGTCGACGGCATCGACCTGACCGTCTCACCCGGTGAGATCTACGGCTTCCTCGGCCCGAACGGCGCCGGCAAGTCGACGACGGTGCACATGCTGACCACGCTGCTGCCGCCGAGCGCCGGGAAGGCGACTGTGGCGGGCTTCGACGTGGTCAAGGACGGCCCCGAGGTGCGACGGGCGATCGGCGCCGCCCTGCAGGAGGCCGCACTCGATCCGCTCCTCAGCGGCCGCGACCACATGCGCCTCCAGACCGCGCTGCACGGGATCCCGCGCCACGAGCGCGCGCAGCGCGGGGACGAGCTGCTCGAGCGCGTCGGGCTCATGCTCGCAGCCGACCGCCGGGTCCGTACGTACTCCGGCGGGATGAAGCGCCGCCTCGATCTCGCGCTGGCGCTCGTGCACCACCCTCGAATCCTCTTCCTCGACGAGCCGACCACAGGGCTCGACCCGCAGAGCCGGAACGCGCTCTGGGGCGAGGTCGGGCGGCTGGCGAAGGAGGAGGGCGTGACCGTCTTCCTGACCACGCAGTACCTGGAGGAGGCCGATGTCCTCGCCGACCGCGTCGGGATCATCGACCACGGCCACATCGTCGCCGAGGGGACCCCGACCGACCTGAAGGCCGAGATCGGGCGGCCGACCGTCGAGATCATGCCGTCCGACCCCGAGCAGCGCGACCGCGTCGCCGACATCCTCCGCCGCTTCGGCGAGCTCGTCCAGGTCTCGCCCGACAGCGTCGCCGTGCGCTGTGCCCACGGCGATCTCGACCTCGCCGAGATCATCCGCGCGCTCGACGCCGAGGATCTGCCCGTCGCGAACCTCCAGCTGCACGCCCCCTCGCTCGACGACGTGTTCCTGGAGAAGACCGGCCGGACGCTGGAAGGAGCGGCGGCCGAGATCGACGCAGAGCCGGAGCCCGCAAGGCGGTGACCGAGACCGCGCTCCAGGTCTACCACCTCGCCCGCCGCTCGGTCCTCCGCCAGGCCAGGCAGCCCGCGAACGTGGTCGCACCGGTGATCTTCCCGCTCGCGCTGCTGGCCGTGAACTCCGGCGGCCTCCAGCCGGCCACGTCGATCCCGGGCTTCCCGGCCGACCGCTTCGTCGCCTTCGCGCTCGCGATCCCGTTCATGCAGGGCGCGCTGTTCGCGACTATGAACGCCGGCACCGACCTCGCCCGAGACATCCAGACCGGGTTCCTCAGCCGCCTGTCGCTCACCCCCGTGCGCGGAATCGCGCTCGTCCTCGGGCAGCTCGCCGGCGTCGGCTTCGTCGCGACCATCCAGGCGGTCGTCTACGTCGCGGTCGCCTACGCGGTCGGCGTGCACCCGCGCGCCGGAGCCGCGGGGGTGGTCGTGCTGCTCGGGCTGGCGATCGCGATCGCGATCGGGTTCGGGGCGGTGGGGGTGTTCATGGCGCTCCGGACCGGCACGGGCGAGTCCGTCCAGGGCCTGTTTCCGCTGCTGTTCGTCTTCCTGATCATCTCGTCGATGAACTTCCCGCGGAACCTGATCGAGGTCGGGTGGTTCCGCTGGCTCGCGACTGCCAACCCCGTCTCGTACCTGATCGAGGGCCTGCGCAGCCTCGTGATCGAGGGCTGGAACGGCGAGGCCCTGGCGCTGGCGTTCACGATCTCCGCGGCCCTGATCACCATCGCCCTGGCGGCGTGCGGGCTTGCCCTGCGCACGAGGATGACCCGCACCTGACCGCATGAGCGCCGTCCGCGACTTCCGGAACGTGTCCCTGGCGGTGGGCTGGCGGACGCTGCACAACGTCCTGCACAACCCGTCGCTGCTCCTGCCCGGGATCCTCTTCCCGCTGCTCAACTTCGTCGCCTTCTTCGGCGGTCTCTCCCGGCTGCGCCATCTTCCCGGCTTCGACTATCCGCCCGGCTACGCCGGCTTCCAGTTCAGCTTCGTGCTGCTGCAGTCGGCCGCGTTCGGCGGCGTCTTCACGGGCTTCGGGATCGCGCGCGACTTCGAGTACGGCTTCTCGCGGCGGCTGCTGCTCGCCTCGCCGCGGCGCAGCGGGCTGATCGCCGGCTACGCGCTCGGGGCGCTGATCCGCTGGCTGATCAACGCCTCCGTCGTCACCGCGGTCGCCTTCGCAGCCGGGATGAGGATCAAGGGCTCGGTCCCCGACGTGGCCGGCATGTACCTGCTCGCCGTCCTGGTCAACGTGGCGTTCCTCTTCTGGGCCTGCGGCGTCGCGATGCGCTTCCAGTCGGTGCAGGCCGGGCCGATCATGCAGACGCCGGTATTCCTGATCCTCTTCTTCGCGCCGGTCTACGTCCCGCTGAAGCTGCTCCAGGGCTGGATCCACGGGGTCGCGAGCGGGAACCCGATCACGCGGGTGCTGGAGGCGAGTCGAGGGCTGCTCGCGGGACAGCCGGTGGAGGTCGGCGCCGCCTACCTGGTCGCCACCGGGCTGATCTTCGTCCTCGGCATGTGGGCGGTGTTCAACCTGCGCCACGCCGAGGCGAAGGGCTGACCTGCACCCACCGGGAGGCGAGGACGGCGAGGGCCATCCAGGAGGCTGCGTAAGCGAAGGCGACGGTCGGAGAGGCCGCGGTCCAGATCAGGCCGACGGCAGCCGACGAGGCGAGCGCGCCGAACGACTGGATCGCGCCCAGGAGGCCGAAGCCGCTGCCGCGGATGTGCTCGGGGACGGCCTGCGCGAACAGCGCCGACTCGGCGGTCTCGGCCAACCCGATGCCGCTGCCGGCGAGACAGAAGAAGACGAGCAGCGGCGGCCACGAATGTGCGGGCAGCGCGAACCCGGCATACGCGAGCGTGAAGAGGAGGGCGCCGGCGGCGAATGCGCCGCGCGGGCTGCTGCGGTCGATCCAGTGGCCGCCGGCGTAGGCCACTCCGGCGCCGAACAGGTTGTGCGCCGCGTAGATGATCACGGCGAGAGAGGTGGCGGCGGTCAGGGAACGCCCGCCGTGCTGCAGCAGATGCGTGGCGCGCAGGATCAGCAGCGTCGTCGCACAGTTGCCGAGCTCGAAGCAGACGATCGACACGAGCGGCCGGCCGATGCCTGCGCCGAACAGGGCGCGTAGCTCGAGCCGTGCCCGCCGGCGGGACCCGGCGCCGGCGGCGCGGGCTTCGGTGGCGGCGAACGTGATCGCGAGCGCCGCGATCGTGCCCGGCACGATCGCGAGCACCATCGTCGTGCGGATCCCGATCAGGCCGACGAGGAGAGCAGCGAGCAACGGGCCGACGACCGCCCCGAGGTTGTCGCCGGCGCGCTCGAGTCCGAACGCCCGGCCGTACGCCTCGCGCGGGGCGATCGAGGCGAGCAGCGCGTCCCGCGCCGGCGACCGGACGCCGCGAGCCGCCCAGGCCGTCGCCCGCAGCGCACCCGCCTGCCACACGGACGTGCTCAGGCCCACGGCGCTGGTGGCGACCGCGGTGACGACGTAGCCGCCGCTCGCGATCCGGATCCGCCGCGTGGGATCGTTCGCGAGCGAGCCGCCGAACAGCTTCATCAACCCGACGAGCGCGTCGCTGATGCCTTCGATCACGCCGAGGACGCCGGCCGAGGCGCGCAAGGTGACGGTGAGGAAGCTCGGCAGGATCGAGGTGGTGATCTCGTGGCCGGCGTCGCTGAAGAAGCTGGCCAGCCCGATGCTCAGCACTCCGGGCGTCAGCCACGCTCGCCGCCGAGCCCGCGGGGCACGGTCCCGCTCCAGGAACGCCGTCAGCAGACCCGCCCGGGCCCGATCTCCGCCGAGAGCACCATCCGTCAGCGGCGAGTGTAGGCACCGTCCACGGGAGGGACGCGCGCTACGATGAAGTTGCAGCAAACGGGGTGAGGCCCCCGTCCAACCGCTCAGCCGAGCCGATGGCCTCTACCAACCGACGTTCGTCAGGAGGTAGAGGCAGTGAGCGACATCGCAGTAGCAGTACTGCTCGCCGGGACGGTTCTCGTCGCGTCGATGATCAGCGTCGAGATTGGCCTCTCGGTCGCGTTGATCGAGCTCTTCCTCGGCGTGGTGGTCGGCAACGTCTTCCACCTCGACGTCCCGAGCTGGCTCGATTTCCTCGGTGCGTTCGCCGGAATCGTGCTCACGTTCCAGGCGGGAGCGGAGGTCGACGTTCCCCAGTTCCGGCGCGAGTGGCGCGCCTCACTCTCGATCGGGCTCGTGTCCTTCTTCGCCCCGTTCGCGGTCGTCGGGCTGATCGCCTACTACGCGCTCGACTGGAGCCGCAAGCAGGCCGAGATCGGCGGCCTGGCACTCTCGACCACCAGCCTCGCGGTGGTGTACGCCGTGCTCGTCGAGACCGGACTGAACCGGGAGCTGGTGGGCAAGCGGCTGATGTCGGCCACCTTCGTCACCGACATCGCCACCGTCGCCGGGCTGACGGTGCTGTTCGCCAAGCCGACGATCTGGGCAGTTCCGTTCGTGCTCGTCTCGATCGCCCTGATCGTGGGGCTGCCGAAGGTGGCACCCTGGTTCTTCGGCCGCTACGGCAACCGGGTGATCGAGCCGGGGATCAAGCTCGTCTTCGCCTCGCTCTTCCTGCTCATGTGGCTCGGCGGGCGTGCGAACTCGCAGGCCGCGCTGCCTGCGTTCATCCTCGGTCTCGTGATGAGCGGCCACTACGCCCGGCACCGGACGGAGCAGGTGCGGATGCGGGTGGTCGCGTTCGCGTTTCTGACCCCGTTCTTCTTCCTCAAGGGCGGCATGAACGTCTCCGCGGCCGCGCTGTGGGCGAACCTCGGCATCCTCGCCGTGCTGTTCGTGGCGAAGATGGTCCCGAAGCTCGGGGGCGTGTACCCGCTGGCGCGCAGGTATGCCGCGCCGCATGCGACGTTCACCACGCTCCTGATGTCGACGGGCCTCACCTTCGGCACGATCACGTCGCTCTACGGGCTGAACGCCGGGATCATCGACCGGACGAAGTTCTCGCTCCTGATCGCCGTCGTCGTCCTCTCGGCGATCGTGCCGACGGCGATCGCGCAGCGGTTCTTCAGCCCGGGCCTCGAGCGCGAGCACGACGCCGGTGTCGAGGGGCAGGCCCAGCCGCGGCCCCAGCCGTCGGTCGGCACCGAGGCGGTCTAGATGCCCTCCGAGAAGACTCTGGTCGCGATCGACGGGTCCGAGTGGTCCGACCGTGCACTTCGTCCGCGACCGGCTGCTCGGGTCGACCGCCGAC
>Ga0070679_100001829_pt1 | contig 19170 bp, 12 predicted proteins | sample KBSC63BmetaG_FD_65652 | JGI IMG/M metagenome (GOLD analysis project Ga0070679, IMG submission 65652) | Corn rhizosphere microbial communities from Kellogg Biological Station, Michigan, USA - KBS C6-3B metaG | ecosystem: Host-associated > Plants > Roots > Rhizosphere | place: USA: Michigan... | reverse complement strand
GACCGACACCCACCACGCATCAATGGTTTGACCACTGAGCGTGCGCCCCGATTTGTCGGTGATGGTGACCGACAGCATCACCGGCACGCGCGTCTTGCGCTCCTCGAAGACCTCGTCGATGGCGAAGAGGCATGCCTTCAGGTTGAGCGTGTCGAACACGGTCTCGGCGAGGATGACGTCGACGCCGCCGTCGAGGAGCCCGCGCACCTGCTCGGCGTAGGCCAGGCGCACCTGATCGAACGTCACCGCGCGGAACGACGGATCGTTCACCTGCGGCGAGATCGACAGCGTGCGATTGGTAGGACCAATCGCGCCGGCGACGAAGCGCCGCCGTCCGCTCTTCTGCGTCGACGCATCCGCCGCCTCGCGCGCGATGCGCGCCGCCGCGACGTTGATGTCGTAGACCGCCGATTCGAGCCCGTAATCTGCCTGTGCGATCGACGTCGCGGTGAACGTGTTGGTCTCGATGACGTCGGCGCCGGAGTCGAGATACGCGTCGTGAATCGCGCGAATGACGTCGGGCCGCGTGAGCGCGAGCAGATCGCTGTTGCCCTTGAGCTCCGTCGCGTGATTGGCGAAGCGTTCGCCGCGGAAGTCGGCCTCGCCGAGCTTGCGCGCCTGGATCTGCGTACCCATGGCGCCGTCGATGACGAGGATTCGCTCCTTCATCAGCGCGCGCAGGGCGACTTCGACCTCGGATTGGTTAAACCAATTTTCACTCATGACTTGTGTGCCACCGCAGTGATGACCTGGAAATGGGGCTCGCGCTTCTCGCGGCTGGAGACCGCGCAGCTCTCGACGGTGAGCCCGGCCTTTTGCAGCATCTTCTTCACCGCGGGCACGGTGAAGCCGCTATTGACGTGCTGATACGCGGCGACGATGTCCTCTTGCTGATGGGCTTCGAGCGTCACGACGACGAGGTCGCCGCGCGGCCGCAGCACGCGCGCCGCCTCGGCGACGACGCGTGCGGGCGTATGCGCGTAGGTCAGCACGTTGAACAAGAGCACGTGATCGAACTGCCCGTCGCCGAAGCCGAGCTCGTGCAGATCGCCGACGGCGAAACGGACGTTGCGCTCGCGCCCGAGCCGCTGGCGCGCGGCCGCCATCACCCGCTCCGAGCGATCGAGGCACGTGACCGTCTTGGCGCGCGCGGCGAGCAGCTGCGCGATGGCGCCGTCGCCGCTGCCGGCGTCGAGCACGTCGCCGAGCCGCAACAGGCCGATGAGGCCGCGCGCGGTCGCTTCCCACGTGCGCCCGGGCGAATAGTGCCGCTCCATCTGCCCGGCGACGGCGTCGGGCCACGACTGCGCCTTGTCGCGCGCGCGCACCAGCTGTTGCATGCGCTTGCGATCGCTGTCGATGACGTCGTCCTGGATCTGGCTGCGCAGGAGCTTCCACAGCGCGCGCGCCGCCGGCGGCATGGTCTCCTCGTTGACCGAGTAGTAGGTCGAGGCGCCCACCTTGCGGTCGCGCACGAGACCGGCTTCGCGCAGCTTACCGAGGTGCGTCGAGACGCGCGGCTGCTGCAGCTCGGTGATCGTCGTCAGCTCGGCGACGGTCAGCTCCTCTTGCGCGACGAGGTTGAGCAGGCGCACCCGCGTGGGGTCCCCGAACAGGTGCAGCCAACCGACGGTAGAGTCGAGCGCGAGCAATGATATCTCCGTATCCGTATACGAAGATATAGCGCCGACTGACGCGGTTCGTCAAGTAGGCGTGCACCTCAGCCCGGTCGTCGCCCGAGCCCCAATGGTTTGACCTGTTCGATGGCCACGCCCTGCTCGCGGAACAGCCGCTCGAGCTGCTGCCGAGCGATCGGATGGTAGGCATCCCGGTGCTGCCGGTACAGTCGCGCAGCTTCGCTTCGCCGAGCGGGATCGCGACAGAGCGTCAGGTAGATGGGACGCAGCTGCTTGATGCGGCCGCTCTGCAATTGGTTTAACCAATCCGCCGGGAGCGCCTCCACTGCTGCCGTCGTTTCCGGCTCCCCGTCGCTGGCAGCCCGATTTGGCAGCGCGGATTGGTCAAACCATTCCGCGAAGCGGAAGTCGGGTGCGTGCCGCGCCGCCAGGCCGGCAAAGTCGGCGCTGGTGATCGCACGGCCGGCGAAGCGCGTGAAGTAGTCGCGCACGAACGCCGCAAACCCGTCGGCGCCGAGGCGCTCCTCGAGCGCGCGCAATAACAGGTAGCCCTTTTCGTAGGGCACGATCGACAGCCCCTCGTCGGGATCGACGCCATCGAGCGCGAGCACGAGATGCGTCCGCTCCGGCTGCGCCGCGAAGGCGACCAGCGCCGTCTCGAGCGCCCGCCGCCCCGCCGCCGCATGCCTCGCTGCCACGTCCGCCCCGGCGACGGCGGCCAGGATGCGTCGCTCGCCCCAGACGGTGAACGCCTCGTTGAGCCAGAAGTGCTCGGCCGACGCGGCCGTCACCAGGTTGCCGCTCCACGCATGCGAGAGCTCGTGCGCGACGACACCGAGGAGCGCTTCGGAATCGGCGAGCAGCGTCGGCGACAAGAACGCCAGGCGCGGATTCTCCATGCCGCCGTAGGGGAACGACGCCGGCGCCACCAAGAGATCGAAGCGTCCCCACGGATAGGCCCCGAACAGCTGCTCCGCTTCGCCGATCCAGCGCTCGACGTCGGCGAGCGCGAGCGCTGCCGCTTCAACGAGCGCCGGCGCCGCCCACACACGCGAACGCGGCGACAGCTCGCGCGCGACGTAGTCGCCGACGGCGAAGGCGAACAGATACGGCGCGATTGGTTCAACCATTTCGTACGACGTGGTCGCTTCGTCGCCCGCCTCGACGCGGCCGATCGGCGTCGCAGCCATCAACGCGGTCAGCGCGCGCGGCGCCGTCAGCGACGCGCGATAAGCAATGCGTGACGACGGCGAATCGGGCAGCGGCAGGAGCGAGCGCGCGTAGATCGGCTGGCACTGGCTGTACACGGATTGGTTAAGCCAATGCAGCGCCGTGGCGGCCGGCGACGTGCGATAGCGGATGCGCACCTCGCGCGGCGGACGCAAGATGCGCAGGCGCTGCCCGAGAAACGAACGCGGCGCCGCGAGCTCGAGGTCGAGCCGCGTACCGTCGCCGTCGCTGACCCGCTCGATTACGAGATCGCGCGCGTCGACATCGAGCCAGTCGCCGCCGCTGCCGTCGATCACGAGCGTCGCCTCGGCTTCGATCACACGCGCGGCGAAGTCGAAGCGTGCGCGCCAGTCGATGCGTTGCACGCGCGGCTGCGCGTCGTCGAACACCGAATGCGGATCGGGCCGCGCCATCTTGTCTTCCGTCGAGTGTAGCGCGGCCTATATTATTGTCGCGCGCCGATGTCCACGCGACAGCATGTCCTGCTCGTTCCCGGATTCTTCGGATTCGCCAACCTCGGCGACTTCGCCTACTTCGGCCACGTGCGCGAGTTCTTCGCGCGCTACATGCGCCGCCGCGGCATCGGCGGCGAGGTCGTGGTCGTGCAGACCTTCCCGACGGCGTCGTTGCGCCGGCGCGCGACGCGCGTCCTCGAGACCATGGTCGATGTCGTCGAACAGGGCGACGGCATCGTGCACCTCATCGGCCATTCGTCGGGCGGCCTCGACGTGCGCCTTTTGACGTCGCCCGAGGTGTCGCTGCCGACGACGCTCGACGTCGAGAAGTACGCGGCCAAGGTGAAGTCTGTGGTGACGTTGTCGTCGCCGCATCGTGGCTCGCCGCTGGCGACCGCGCTGTCGAGCGTGCTCGGCGCGCAGATCCTGAAGCTCATCTCGCTCGTCACGATCTACACGCTGCGCACCGGGCGCGTGCCGATCGCCGCGGTGTTCTACCTCGTGCGCGTGCTGTCGCTGCCGCGGCTGCCGATCGCCGCCGGCACGCTGCTCAACAACATCTACCGCGATCTGCTGAGCGACTTTTCCGGCGATCGCCGCGAAGCGCTCGAGCAGTTCATGGTCACGGTCGGCGACGATCAGGAGCTGCTGTCGCAGTTGACGCCGCTCGGGATGCAGGAGTTCAACGCCACGACCTTCGACCGGCCCAACGTGCGCTACGGCTCCGTGATCACCTGCGCGCGTCCGCCGGGAATGCGCACGTCGTGGACGGTCGGGCTGTCGCCGTTTCGCCAGGCGACGCACCTTCTGTTCGCCGCGTTCCACCACATCACCGCGCGCATGCCGGCCGGTCCGATTGGTTTAACCAATTCGCAGCAGGGCGCGCTGACCCGCGCCTACGATCGCGTGCCGGCGCCGCGCGACAACGACGGCATGGTGCCGACGCTGTCGCAGGTGTGGGGCGAGATCATCCACGCCGCGTGGGGCGACCATCTCGACGCCATCGGCCACTTCTACCTGCCGGCCAACGTGCCGCCGCACTTCGATTGGCTCAACAGCGGCCAGCGCTTCACCGTCGAGGACTTCGAGAGCATCTGGCACGACGTCGCGCGTTTCTTGTTCGACTAGCCTCAGTCGCGCTCGGTGCGATTCCAGCTCTGCCGCCGGCGAGCGAGCGCGACGACGGCCGCGCGCAACGCCGGCAGCGCGTACAGCGGAGCGCCGATCACGACCGACGCCGGCACCCGATCGCGCGCGAAGCGCAGCCACGCCGCTACGATCGCGAGCGCGCACGCGCCGAGCCCGCCCGCGGCCGCGGCGAGCGGACGCCAGCCATGCTCGACGAGCGCGACGACGGCGGCACCCAACAGCGCAACCGCCCACAGCGCGAACAGCATCGTCAGCGGCGGGACGGCGAGCTCCGCCGCCAGCCCGATCAGCGACGGCTGCCGATGGCGCACGGCCGCGACGACGAGCCGCGGCGCTTGCGCGATCGCGCGCACGACGCCCCACAGCCAGCGCGTCTGCTGCGCCGCCGCCGCCGGCTCGGCCGTCGGAAACATGCTGGTCACGCGCGCTTCGCCACAAAAGCGCGGCGGCGTGCCGTCGGCGGCGAGATCGATCGCGAGCTGCAGATCCTCGACGACGCTTCCCGACTCGAGCGGCGCCGCGCGAATCAGCGACCACGGAAATGCCATGCCGGCGCCGGTGAGCAGGCACGGCACGCCGAGCCGCTGCAGCCCGAGCGGGCGCACGACGTTGCGCACGAGGAACAAGAGCTCGGCGAGGCGCCGCGTCGGTGGCGCGCCGTCGGGCGCGCGCATGACGTAGGCGGCCTGCGCGGGGCGTTCGGCGGCGCACGCGCGCAAGGCGTCGATGGCGCCGGCTTCGACGCGGCAGTCGGCGTCGACGAGGATGACGATGTCGGGCGCATCGGCGGCGAGGAAGGTCACGCCGCTGGCGACCGCGAAGCTCTTGCCACGGCGCGCCTCGTCCGAGCGCTCGAACACCTCGGCGCCGGCGGCGCGCGCGACGTCGGCGGTGGCGTCGCTGCAGTTGTCGGCGACGACGAGCAGTCGATCGCCGGCGCGCAGCTGCGGCGCGATCGTCGCCAGCGTCGCGGCGATGCCGCGCGCCTCGTCGTGCGCGGGTACGAGCACGGCCACGCGCAGCGACGGATCGACGGGCGGCAGGACGCGGCGCGCGCGTGGCAGCGCAGCCAACACCTCGACGACGAAGACGAGCGTCGGCAGCGCGGCGAGCGCGAGGAGGCCGTAGACGGCGACGGTCACGCGCGCCGATGGTACTCCGGCCCCGCCTAGTGCGTCGTGTCCTTCTTCGCCGGCGGATTTTGCGCCGGCGGCGGGCTGTAGTGCAGCGTGCCGTTCTCGGGATTGCCGTGCGGCATGCCGCCCGGCGGCGGCAGCACCTTCGTCGCCGCGCCCGGCTTGGCATTCTTGTCGCCCTTGTGCGTCTCAGGCTTCGCCGCCTCGCCCGACGCCGACGTCCCCGTCGGCGACACCGCAGCCCCCGACGGCGCCACGGCCGCACCCGACGGCGCCACCGCCGCACCCGACGGCGCCACGCTCGCGCCGGTCGCCGCCGGCGACAGGGTCGTCGTCGGTGTCGGCGACGGCGCCACCACCGCCGCATCCTTCTTATCGTCGCAACCCGCGAGCGTCGTCACCACCGCCAGCGCCATCAGCATTCGCATCATCGTCCGCGAGTACTGCATTCGGCCGCGCCCGTCAATCGCGCGCGCTCGCGTCGTCAGCCGCAGCTTCGAGTCGCGTGCTTGCGGGAGCTGCGTGACCGACCGCACGCGCACGCAACTTCTTTTCACACTTGGCGATAACCGTGTAGTACCTAGCCGCCCCGGAGACTAGAAAATGAAGCAGCTGGTGATGATCGTTCTCGTTCTCGTCGCCGCAACGACCGCGCACGCCGACGACCGCGACAAGGCTCGCGCCGCCTTTCGCCTCGGCAGTCAGCACTACTCGCTCGGCGAGTACAAAGAAGCGCTGACCTCGTTCAAGGAGGCGTATCGCAACTACGAGGATCCGTCGTTCCTCTTCAACATCGCGCAATGCCATCGCCAGCTCGATCAGCGCGCCGACGCGATCCGCGAATACCGCATGTATCTCGTCAACGCGCCAGACGCGGCGAACCGCGACGAGGTGCGCCAGCTCATCGCACGCCTCGAGCGCGAGCTCGCCGAAGAGCGCGCCACCAAAGCGGCGCCGCCCCCGGGCGTGCAGCCACCGACGGCGACGCCGGCGGCGAGCGAGCCCGCGCACGTCGCGGCGCCGCCTGCCACGACGCCGGCGCTGACGCTGACGGCGACCGCACCGCACGAACGCGAAACACCGACGTACAAGAAGTGGTGGGTCTGGACCATCGTGGGTGTCGCGGTGGCCGGCGGCGTCGCCGCGGGGCTCGCCGTCGGTCTCACGCGCGGCGGAGGCGCGGCGCCGACCGCCCCGACGAGCTTCGGCACTGCGAGCCCCTTCTAATGCGCGCGCTCATCATTAATAGCGTGTGCGCGGCGTTGGCCTTCGGCGGCTGCGCGTCGAAGTCATCGGTCAGCCTCGTCGTCGTCTCCGTCGATGCCGACGCGCCGCTCGCCGACGTGGCGACGTTACACGCGCGCGTCACCGTCGCCGACCAGACGCGCGAGTTCGATGTCCACCCGACCAGCGGCGCGACGCTCAGCATCCCCCCGGCGCAGAATTTCGGCATCGACATCCCGCGTAGCATGTCGGGGACGCTCGCCATCCACGTCGAGGCGCGCGATTCGAACGGCAACGTCACGGCCACCGGCGACGGCAGCGGACCGATCCGCGTCGGCGGCCGCGCCGACGTCGGCGTCAGCCTCGCCGTCGTCGACAACAGCGGCGACATGGGCGAAACGATGAGCGGCGACATGGCGGTCGCGCCCGGTAGTGACATGGCCAAGCCGACCGGCGACATGATCGTCGTGCCGCCCGCGATGTTCACCATCGACAAATCATCGCAGTCGTTCGGCGACATCACCGTCGGCAAGACGAGCACGACCGCGAGCTTCCTCGTGATCAACGCCGGCGGCATGGCCTCGAGCGTCGCGACGCTGACGACAAGCGGCGCCAACATCGGCGAATTCAGCGTCGACACCGACTGTGGGCCGTCGCTGCCGCCGGGCGGCCGCTGCCACGTAACAGCGTCGATCACGCCGACCTCGGCCGGGATGAAGAGCGGCACGTTCACGCTGACGGCGGCACAAGGCGGCAGCGTCGGTGGCATGCTGACTGCGAACGCGCTCACACCGGGCGCCGTCAAAATCGCGCAGTCGAGCGGTGATTGCGGGTCGGCGCTCCTCGGCGTGCCGAGCACGACGACCGCCAGTTTCACCGTGCAGAACACCGGCGCATCACCGACGACGGCGCTCGGCGTGACGATGAGCGATCCGCAATTCGTTGCGACGGGCTGCAGCGGCATGACGCTCGCTGCCGGCGCCATGTGCACCGTCACGGTCAAGTTCACGCCAACGGCGTCGGGCACGCAAAACGCGTCGCTCACGGTATCGGCGACGACCGGCGGCACGGACACCGCGTCTGTCGTCGGCGTTGGTTTGAAGCCGGCCGCGCTGAGCGTAGCGCCGCCGAGCTACTCGTTTGCCAGCATCGCGCGCGGCACGACGAGCACCGAGACGGCGACGTTCACGGTGTCGAACAGTGGCGACGTGGCGTCGGCGTCGATGTCGGCAGCGACGCTGAGCGGTGCGAATCCAGCGTCGTTCGCGATCATGAGCGACGGTTGCAAGGGCGCGCCAGTTGGCCCGGCGCCGGCAGCCTGCAGCATCGTCGTGCAATTCAAGCCGCAGATGTCAGGCACCAATAATGCGACGCTCAACGTGACCGCAGGATCGAGCACGGTCGGCACGCCGTCGCTGACCGGCGTCGGCCTCAATCCCTCGGCATTGAAGCTTTCGCCCTCGGCGATGACGACGTTCACCAAGGGTCAAACCGCGACGTTCACCGTCACCAACGACGGCGAGGTGGCGTCGGGCGCCCTGTCGACGGCGATGCTGGGCGGTACCAACGCCGCATCGTTCTCGATCAGCGCTGACAATTGCGCCGGCAAATCGATCGGGCCGTCGCCCGCAAGCTGCACGATCGACGTCAAGTTCGCACCGACGACGACGGGGACGCAAACCGCGACGCTCTCGCTCGCCGCGACGCCGGGTGGAAGCCTGTCGGCAACGCTCGGCGGCCCCGGCCTCAATCCGGCGACGTTGGTGATGTCGCCGGCGATGCCGACGTTCACCAAGGGCCAGACCATCACCTTTACCGTCACCAACAGCGGCGAGCTCGCCTCGGGCACGCTCGGCACACCGACACTCGGCGGCGCGAACGCCGCGTCGTTCTCGATCGCGGCGAACGGATGCAACGCGAAGTCCGTCGGCCCGCCGCCGGCTAGCTGCACGATCGACGTAAAGTTCGCGCCGACGACGACGGGGACACAATCGGCGACGCTGTCGATCGCCGCGACGCCGGGCGGCACGGCCTCGTCGACACTCGGCGGCCCTGGCCTGAACCCCGCGTCGTTGCGCTTGAGCCCCGACCACTACGCGTTCGCCACGACGCCGCGTCTGTCGACGACGGGTCCGACGGGAACGTTCACGCTGACGAACGACGGCGACGTCGCGTCATCGACGATGGCGCTGGCGACCGTGACCGGCAGCGGGGCGAACGCACAGTCGTTCACGATTACGAACGACGGCTGTCAGGGCCGACAGATTGGCCCATCGCCGGGCAGTTGCACGATCACGATCCGGTTCACGCCGCAACTCACCGGCGCGAACAGCGCGACCCTCAACATCAACACGTCGTCAGCAACGGTGATCATGGCGGCGCTGACCGGCACCGGTGCAGCGACGTGGGTCCAAGAGGCGGTCGATCTCACGCTGTCGCCGCTACACGCGGTCTGGGCCGCCGACGCGACCCACGTCTACGCGGTTGGCGAGAACGGTACGATCGTGTATCGCGATCCGACGAACAAATGGAGCATCCGTACGCTGAGCGCCACGGCCCCGCTACCGACACTGGTCTCGATCTCTGGTACGTCAGCTACCGACGTCTACGTCGCCGGCGGCGGCATCTTTCACTCAAGCAACAACTCGACGTGGACCGTGTGGGAAGCCGGCAAATTTTCCAGCGTCATCGCGTTCAACTCGCTCGACGTGTGGGGCAGCTATTACTACCTCGACAGCAACAGCCAGGCGCAATCCGCGATCTACCGATTCCTGTCTGGAACCGGATGGACGCAGGTCAAGAACGGCGATGGAAGTCTGGCGCCTGGCCTCGGATTCCTGTGGGGCACGAGCGGCAGCGACCTCTATTCCTTCGGCGCGGATTTGCGCTGCGGTCTTGGCTCGTGCTCCTCGGATGCGGTGATTCGCCGTCCGAATGGCACTGGGAATTGGGTAAGCCAGTACGACGCGAACCTGCCAAACCCCACGGCCGCGGTGACCTCGATGTGGGGCTTCGGCACGCCGGCGAACGACATCTACGCAACGACGACGACCAGCGACACGCCGCTACATTCTAGCGGCGACGGCACGTGGACCCCGATGACTGGCGCGCCGGCGGGCTGCGCCGCCGTTTGGGGCACGAACGCGACGAACATTTGGTTCGCTTGCGGCAACTCGCTGTACTCGTACGACGGCAGCACGTGGACCGCCGCGTCGACGAGCTTTGTCGGCTACGGCATCTTCGGCACCGACGCAAACAACGTGTACGCGGTCGGCGAAGACAGCGCCTTCAACGGCGTCATCTACCACTACTACTAAGACTAGAAATGAAAACGCCGCCCGGATTCCTCCGGGCGGCGTCGTTGGTACGATCCTCGTGAGGCTAGTTCTTCACGGTCAATGAGGCCCACCAAATGCTCAGCTTCGTGCGGTCGGGCGATTGCGCGATGATGAGGATCGGATTGACCTTGCCAACGCTCGCGGCCGGGAACGTGTTGTCCACGTTGAGCGTCACCGTCGTCGTGCTGCCCGGCAACCCATAAGCGCGCATGCCGAGCACGCCACCCGGATTGTTCGGATCGGCGCGGCGCGCGATGTCGGGCGTCAGCGTCACGCCCGCCGGAAGCAGCGAGCCGACGACGTAGAAGCTCATCGCGCCGAAGTTCGGGTCGTACGAGAACGGCTCGATCTTGAACGTCGCCGATCCCTTGCCGGCGGTACGCGTAACGCTGATCACCGCGTCGTTCGTTCCGCCGCTATACAGGCCGGCGCCCCAGTATGGATCGCTCGCCACGCTCGGGTCTGGGCAGAACTGCTTGTTGCCAGCCGCCGCATTGGCGTCGGAGAAGATCTTCTGAACCATGTACGTGTCGCCGGCCGGGCTCTTGATGCTCGCGTTCATTGCGATGCAAAGATCGCCGGTCTCGCCGCCGCCGATGATCTTCGTCTTCGTCCCCGGGAAGTACGCCGCGTTCACGCCGAGGTTCCAGTCCGAGGACGCCTCCGCCGCTTCGTGGCTGATCGTGACTGTCAGATTCGCGAAGTCCGGTTTGCCAGCAGCGTCATTGCAGTACGCGTTGACCAGGTACGGCACGCCTCCCTGGGAGATGATGTGATAGCCATCGAACTGGACGCACCCGGCGGGCTGACCGCCCGAAGTCACCGTCGTCTTCGGGTTCGTCACGATCGAAATGATCGTGTTGGCATTCGCCGTCGGCCAACCACCCTTGCCCATGTTGGCGTCGATAATCCCGTCGAGCTCGATCTGGTCGACGGTCGCCGGAGCCGCGCCCGGGATCTTGATGACTCCCTTCGCGGTGCCCGCGCCGACGCCGTACTCGGCCATCGACGTCGTCCAATAGCTGCTCGTGAGCATCCACGCCGTGAATTTTTGGGCGTCGGCACCGATTGTCGCTTCGTCGCCTTCCCACACCGCCGTCCAGATCTCGGGTGCCGGGATTGTGCTGTTGTGGTTCACGACGCCGCCGCTGCCTGCGTTCAAGCGCGGTGCTGCGGGATGGAGAGTGGGATCGTGATCCGGCGCCGGCAGGCCTGATAGATCCGGAAGCGCGGGACCAGCCATGTCGCCGACCATCGCCATGTCGGCGACACCAGTGCCGCCGCCACCGCCACCGCCACCGCCGTTGCCACCGGTGCCGTCAGCCATGTCGTCGCCGACCACGACGGGCGGATGGTTGCCGTTCGAATTATCCGAGCATCCGAGCCAGACCAAAGAAGAGAACGAAAGAGTAACGAGGGCCAGCGACCGCAACATGAGAAGCCTCCTGCGGGCCGCCGCCCAGTGCAATGTTCGATCCCTACATGTGGGCCTGCCAACCGCGCGTCGCTCCTGCGCTTCGTCTAATTGGGGCGCCCAGCCCCTGTCACACATCTCCACACCTGTGTAGCCAAAGGAAACGGCGTTCTCCTTGGCCGGTGTCCCGACTCCCACGGACTGCAATGTCCAGTTTGCAGCTGACACCGCGATTTTGTTGCGGAAGTCAGCCAACAATTGCGCTATCAAGGCATCGTGCGGCGTGCTCTTTTCGTGGCGCTTTCAGCGTCGCTTTCGTGCGGCGGCGGTAAGGCCGCGCTGCCGACGTCGACGCCGCCGCCCGCGACCTACTTCTTGGCCGAGCGCACCGACACCACATTCAACACCGCCGATCACTTCCTCGCGTCGATCGAGATGCAGATCTCCGGCGAGCCGTTCGCGCAGCTGCTCGGACGCAACCTCGCCGGCTACGATCGCTTCAACCGCACGCCGGATCTCTACTTCGATCCCGATACCGGCCGCCCGACCGTCGACACGCTCGGCTATTCGACGGCGATCGAATCGTACGAGTACTCGAAGCAGCCGATGAACAACACGTCGTTCGAATCGGGCGCCGGGCTCGCGCTGCAATTCGGGCCGCTGCTGAATCCGAGCCAGGTGAACGGCGAACAGGCGGTCGCGCTCTTACGCGCGCGCATTCAAAACTTCGCGCTGCAATCGAACGCCGGCGGCGCGCCGGGGACCAACTTCGTCGTTTCGCCGGCGCCCGTCGACAATCCACTCAACGTCTACGGCTGGCCCGGCTACTGGCCGGCGTTCGCGGAGTTCTCCAGCTTCGATACGACGATCGCGCCCGCGACGAACGGCAATCGCCTGTTTTGCAGCTTCACCGCCGGGTACGCCGGGTCCGGCGCAGGCGCGCAGCTCATCGGCGATTACGAGTGCTCGTACAACTCGCTCAATCTGCCCAATCGCGACGGCCAGGTCAGCAAGATCCTCGCGCCCGACGCACTCGGCTACGCGACGTGGAAACAGGGCCTGTGGACGATCAACTACTGGCAGACGCTGCACGACGTCGCCGGCAACGGCATCACCTTCGTCGCCGACGCCGATCTGGCGCAGGTCGGCGTTCACGGCAATAGCGTCGTCGGCAAGTTTCCCGATCCGAATGATCCGACGGGGCAGGCGCTGGTGGATGGGTCGCCTGGGGTTTATCTCGGCGATATCGTCATCGAAGGGTTTCAGGGGCAGACGATGATCGACGAGATGGATAACAAGGCGGCGCTGCTCCTGCGCGTGCTCTTGACCGGCGACGGGGCGACGTTCGCCGGATTTGCGACGACGAAGGAGGCGCTCGAGTACGGTTACACGTCGCCGCTGCGCTGGTGGCCGGCGCAGACGATGGTGACCGAGAGCTCGGCGCAGCCGCCGCAAGGGACGTCGTGGAAATATTTTCCGCAGCCGCTGCGCTACGTGCCGTCGGACGGGGCCAGCCACTTGCGCGGGCTGACCGCGCTCGCCGGCGGATTCGCGACGTTCTACGCGCTCACCGATTTCGCCAATCCCGACGTCGGCGGGCAGCCGTCGTCGCGCGCGACCTTCGACGGCGATCCGTTCGCCGCCGACGACCAGCTCGCCGACGGAGAGGAGTCGCCGCACGATCGCGCGCTCGCCGTCATCAAGGTAGCGCTCGTCGACGTCGATCGGCTGCATTGGGACGAGGCGCATCAGGTGCTCGTCGACACCGCGAGCGTGTCGGCCGGCGGCGCCGTGCAGCGCGGCACGATCGTGTCGGCCGTCGACGCGGCGTGGGCGATCATCGGCATGCGGCAGGCGCTGCGATCGATCGGCTCGACGTTGACGCTGTACTCGAACGATACGCCCGACACGCACGGCGCTCCGACGGCGCTCGACGCGGTCAAGCTCGACGGCGCCGTCGCGCCGCTGCCGGCACGCACGCTTCAGCTCATCACCGCCGAGGCTGACTTTCTCGCGGACAAGCTCACCGACGCCAATGGCGCTGTCGCCAACAGCTACGATGTCGCCGCCGGCATGCGCGATCCGACGCCGACGCGCATCGAGTCCGAAGCCGCCGTCATTCGCGCGCTGCTCGACGCGTATCTCGCGACCTCGAACGAGCGCTACCGGCAGACGGCGATGCGCATCTACGCCGATCTCGAGCGCCGCTTTTGGATGAGCGACGTGCGCGCCTTCCGCACCGTCGACGGGCAGAGCGATCGCATCGTCTGGACGCCGATCGCGCACGGCACGTTGCAAGGCGCGCTCCGGCAATATTGGAAGCTGGTCGCGCGCCGCCCCGGCAACGAGCGCGTCGCGGCCGAGCTGCTCGAGCGCGTCAAGCGGCAGAACAAGCTCGTGCTCAACGGCTGGGACGACGCCAACGGCGACGACGTCGTGCAGTATCCGGCGGAGTGCACCGGCGCCGGGCTGCAGATGGGCGAGCGCGCGCTCACCGGCGAGCTGGCGCGCGTCGATGATCGCGGCGATCGCGATCGCGATTGCGTCGTCGAGATCTCGCTGGCCAAGCGGCCGTCGGCGCTCGCCGCCGAGCTCGTGCTACAGCGCCGCGCGACGACGAAGTAGCGAACGGGCAGAGAGTAACTAGAGGCAGAGCTGGTACGGGCTGCCGTTGCCGGGGCTGCGGCAGAGCGCGCCGCTGACGAATTGCGTGCAATCGGCGTCGACGTGGCACATGAACTTGCCGGCCATCGACGAGCAGTAACCGGAGGGTCGGCACGCGGCGTAGCCGCCCTGCACGCAGCACTCGGGATTCGCCGGCTCGCAGTCTTCGGGGCCGTCGCACTGGAACACCGACGCGCCGCACATCGGATTCTGCACCTGCTGGCAGTCGCCGCTCCTGCCGCTGTCGGAGGTGCAGCAGAGCTGGAGCGTCGTCGTGCACGTGTTGGCGCCGCAGGCGATGCCGGCGATCGGACGCGGCGTCAGATCGGGTGGGCCCGCAGTCATGTCGACCGGGCCGCCGCCGCCGCTGCCGCCACCGCCGTCGCCGCCGCCCTTGGGCGCGCTCGAGCACGCGGCCAGCGCGACGGCAACGACGACGATGAATCGCATGCCTCTACGATAGCACGCTCGGCGTTACTGCAGGTCGATGCGCTCGACGCCCCAATAGCCGCTCGACAGGAACAGCGCCGCGTCCTGGCGCGATACCGCATTGGTCCACCAGCCGCGCGTGCGCGCGAACTGACGGAACTCGGGTGCCGCGCTGTCGGAGAGCTGATAGATGTCGACGCCGTTCGGGCCCCAGCCGGAGCTGACGACCGCGCGATCGCCTTCGACGTCGAGCAGCCAGCCCCAGCCCGCCTTCGCCGTCGACGCGCGATCGACGGGCGCGCGCGGGTTCGACAGATCGAGCGCGTGCAGGCGCACGTGGCTCGAGTCGTAGCCGTAGCCGTTCGGATCGTAGGTCTCGGCGCTCATGTACGCGCGCTGTCCGCGCACGAACGTCGAGCCGACCCAGCCGTCGAGCGTCGTCTTCGACAAGAGCTCCGCCTTGTTGCCGTGCAGCTTCAAGACGTCGAAGTCGTTCTTGGCGATGTTCGAGTCCCAGCGATAATCGATCGTGTACAGGATCGATGGATCGGCGTCGCTGCCGCCGACGACGAGGCCGGGCACGTTGATCTTGGCTTCGATGCGCGGATGCTTGCGATCCGACAGATCGATGCGATCGGCGTAGTACTTCACCGTCCACGTGTTCCAGTTGCTGCCGTCGGTGGTGCGGTAGAACCACTCGTAGTGCGTCGTGTACAGCGTCGAGCCGACGACGCGCATGTTGCCCCACCAGCCGTCGGGATCGTCGGTGATGAGCGTCGACGCCACGGTCGGTTGATCGGGGTTCGATAGATCGACGACGAAGAGCGAGCTGTTGTCGTCGACGTAGTGGCCGCCGTTGTCGTAGACCGGCTCCCAGCGACGGAACGCGAGCACGTCGTTGCCCACCTGCACGGCTTCGCCGCCGTCGTACCAGTCGTACCACCAGAAGCCGTACCAGCCCCACCAGTAGTAGCCCCACGGATCGGACGGCAGGCGCACCGTGCCGCGCTGCACGGCGCCGCCCGACGACAAATCGACGACCGTGATCTGCTCGGCGCGTTGATAGCAGCCGCTGCCGACGCCGGTGCCGGGGCACGGCGAGTCGAGGCGAACGTTGGTGACGACGTACGCGAGATCGCCGTTGCGGAAGACGCGCGCGTTGGTGCCCTGCACGTTCAGCGACGGAATCGTGCCCGAGTCGGTCGACTCTTCGGCGTTGGCGATGGGCAGGACGCGCACTTCCGACGACGAGACGTCGTTGTCCCACCAGTCGCTCGAGATCTCGGCGATGGTCGCGCCGCCCGGCTGCGCGGCGATGACGTTGCGCGCCAGCGTCAGCTCGGCCGTCACCGTCGGCGCGTCGTGGTTCGTGTAGTCGACGACCGAAAGCGCCAGATCGCTCAGCGACACGAGGCGGCTGCCGACGAAGATGCCGCGCTCGACCCAGCCCTTGGTCTTGGCAGCGCCGGCAGTGCGCTCCGTCGTCGGCGTGAACTCGATGAGCTGAAGCCCGTTGTTGTAGCCCTGCGTCTGCGAGCTCCAGCCGCTGAACGGCAGCACGACAAGCCCTTTGGTCGCGTCCATCGTGAACGCCTTGAACGTGCCCGCCGCCGGCGTCCACGCCCAACCGGCGCCGAACGTCGACGTTCCGAGCAGCTGCGGCGCCGTCGGATTCGAGACGTCGAGATACTTCAGCGACACCGAGTCGCCCGTCGATTGGTTTGACCAATCGTTGCCGAGCGCGAAGATGCGCTGCTGCGGCGCGGGCAGGATGTTCCACACCGTGCCCGGGATCGTCGTCGAGCCGGCGAGCACCGGCGCTTTGGGATCGGTCGTGTCGTAGACCTGCAGCGGCGTGCCGCCGTTCTGGTTGTACGAGTAGTTGTCGGGCGACAGGTACAAGCGGTTGGTGTCGAAGCGCGCGGCCACGCTGTAGCCCGCCGACGGAATCGCCAGCTTCGACTGCAACACGGGCGCATCGGGATTCGTGAAGTCGACGGTGTCGAGGAGATAGCCGCTGCCGTCGCAGCCGTACTGACCGCCCGCGCAGCCGATCACGTGCGCCATTTTTCCGTCGGCGAAGTCGAGGTTCCAGCGGCCGTTGTCGGCGCCCCAGCCTTGCGCGCGCCCGTCGACGGTGATGGCACCGCGCTTGACGATGGCGCCCGCGGGATCGCTGATGTCGAGGTAGAGCAGCTCGGTCGCGGCCGTCTGCGTGCCGGGATCGTGCGCGAGCAAGATCGAATTCGGCGTCACGTTGAAGATGCCGCTGTAGCCGGTGAACGTCTCCTTGCCGACGGCGGCGATGACGTTGTTGGCGAAGCTCACCGACGACACGATGACGGTCTCGGTGGTCGTGCCGCCGGGCGACACGGTGCCGCTGCCGCCGCCGGCGCTGTCGACGCCCCAGCCGTAGCTCCAGCCGTAGTCTTCGCTGACGGCGTAGAGCACGTCGCCGACGACGCGCGTGTCGCGCACCCAGCCGCCGAGCTTGGCCTCGCCGAGCACTTTGATGTTCGACGGATCGGTCGCGTCGAGGCCACGCACGATCGAGCCGCGGAACGGCGTGCCGTCGTCCAATTGGCCATACCAATCGGCGACGACGATGACGGCGATGCCGTTACGCACCAGCATCTCGACCGGCGAGCCGTAGATGGCCGAGCGCCCGAGCATCTTCGGATGATCGACGTCGCTCACATCGAAGACCATGAGCCCGCGATAGCCGTTCAAATAATAGAGGCGCGTGCCTTCGAGGCGATAGAGATCGGTCTCCTCGACGGTGCGCGTCGGCAGCGGATTGTTCGCGGGCGTGCCGGCGCCCGGAGCTGGCGCGCCGCCCGCGGTGCCGTCGCCGACGCCGTGGCTGACGCCGCCGCCGCTGGAGCTGCCGGCCATCGGCGCCGACACGAATTCGGTTTGACCGGTGATGCGATCGTTGGGATTGCCGCTCGTGCTGCAGGCGGATACGGCGAAGGCGAGCGGAAGAACGTAGGCTATGCGCGTCATGCGAAGTCTCCTCGGCACATCGATCACCCCACACGCCATCGCAAGTGGGATGCCACGCCGAAGCCCGCGAAATCGCGCGCGCGACCCTCAGATTTCCGCAGTCCGCCTCAAATAACTTTGAAGAGGACGAGCCCGACCGAGAGGATCATGGCGACGAAGATCAGGGCGACCCCGAGGTTGCCCTTCTTGATCTCCTCCCACTCGTTGATGTCCTTCGACATCCAGTCGAACACCTTGATCGACAGCCCCATCGCGAAGGCGAAGCTGACGGCGGCGACGACCGCCCATGCGAGGCTGCGTCCCATCTGCAAGAGCGTGAGCGAGAGCTCGTTTCCCATTGTCATCCCCTTTTGACTTCGCCGTTCACTTCACTCGAATCGGATACTCGATCGTGCGCGGCGCGGCGTTGTGCCGCGGCAAGCGCAGCGCGCCGATCACTCCGGACAAGCACGATTTGAGCGGCGAGGCGCGCAGCGCCGGCTCCTTGACGTCGATCTTTTCGGCGCGGCCGGCGCCGGTCCATTGGAATGTCACGACGACGCCGCGAAAATTGCGATTGCGCCCCACTTCGCCGCGCGCGCACACCGCCAGCGACTGAAAGTTCGACGTGAGCACGGCGACCGCCTCGGCGTCGTCGGGATCGGGCGCGCTCGCGTCGCCGGCCGCCGCATGGCCGCTCGCTTCGGCGTCGTCGAACGAGAGCTGCTGCTGCCCCTTCTTCAGCTCGGCGACGTAGCTCGCCCACAAATCGCCGGCAGACAGCTGGCGATCGAGATAGAGCCCGACCGGATTTCCCGGCGCGCGAAAGCGACGCGGCCCGTCGCGCATGCCGGTGTCGACGTCGACCTCGATCGCCTGCTGCGCCGGCGTCTTCGGATTGTCGCGCAGCCCGGCGGCGCACGCGGCCAGCGCGTCGATCGCCTGCTGTTGCGTGCGGCTGCGATCGCCGCGCACCTTGACCAGCACGTCGACGGCCGAGGCGACGCGCTTCACCGACGGTGGACCGGCGAGCGCGACGCGGTGCTCGGCGGCATGACGCGCGATCGCCTTGGTCACGATGGGCTCGTACGCCTCCTCCGCGTGCGCTTGCGAATCGAGCCACGCGACGCCGCCGCCGGCGCGCTTCGACGCGGCGATGCAATCGGCAATTGGCACCTGGTACACGGCGACCTCGTCGTCGTGCAGCGTCGTCTGCGTCTTCAACGTCAGCGACTGAAAATTCATGCGCCAGCCGGGTCCGCTCACGCTCGGCTGCGCGACCGCGCGACCGACGAGCTCGATGTGCTTGCCGACGGCCTCGCGGCAGACGCTGCGATCGCACGGATCCATGACGAGCTCGATGTCGACGTTGATGTCGCGCATCGCCTTGAGCTTCTCGGCGCTGATGCGTCCCGGGTACAAAAAGACGATCAGCCGCGGCGAGGCGCGCGGGCGATCGCGGCGCAATTCGGCGCGAATGCGATCTTCGATCTGCTCGAGCGGCTTGGT
>Ga0070679_100001828_pt1 | contig 19174 bp, 17 predicted proteins | sample KBSC63BmetaG_FD_65652 | JGI IMG/M metagenome (GOLD analysis project Ga0070679, IMG submission 65652) | Corn rhizosphere microbial communities from Kellogg Biological Station, Michigan, USA - KBS C6-3B metaG | ecosystem: Host-associated > Plants > Roots > Rhizosphere | place: USA: Michigan... | reverse complement strand
GCGCGACCCGCCGACCACGATCAATGCGGCCGCCTCCTGCTCCGCGATTCGCTGCAGCCCGGCCGCCGGCGAGCGGTCGGTCACGATTTGGAGCGATCGCTCGCCCGGGGCGAGCTCGAGCGCTTTCAGCTGTGCGTGCACCGAGTCCGCCAGCTCATTCACGAGCTCCTCGTATCTCGACTCGGACAGGGTGCGCGACAGCGGTCCATACGGGTGGACGAACACCGGCCACAGCCGTGCCCCGCGCGCTTCCGACAGGGTGAGCGCGAGCGCCAGCGCGTCAGCGGACTCGCCGGAGCCGTCGACACCGACGATCACCTTGGCTGCCGACGGCTCGCCCATCACCCGATCGAGTTGACCACTACCACCGCCACCACCGCAGCCACAGCCGCGATCATGAGCGCGAGGATCGCGGTCGCCACGCGCCGCGAGCTGCGCTGGCCGACGCTCGCGAAGATCGGCACCGGCTCACCGTCGCTCTGGGACTGCCGTTGATTGGTCGTCGCCATGGGTCCTCCCTGTGTCGCGGGTGTGCACCAATGGTCCACTCAGACCCCGGATCATCCAATCGGCTCCGCCATCCATTCGGAGAGGGAACGGACCCCATCTCCGCCCGCGCCGCTAAGGCTGGATCAGCCCGCGGCGGATCGCGTAACGCGTCAGCTCAACCCGGTCGCGAAGGCCCAGCTTGTCAAGAATGTTCTGGCGGTGACGCTCGACCGTCTTGACCGAGATCACGAGCTGCTCGGCGATCTCCTTGCTGGTGTGCGCCTCGGCGATCAGCTTAAGCACCTCCAGCTCGCGCGGGGTGAGGATGTCCGGCTGTTCCTCCGCGCCGCGGTCGACGTAGTCCCGCACCAGCGTGTTCACCGCCGACGGGTACAGGAACGACTCGCCCCGCATCGTGGCCCGGGCGGCGTCGACGATGTCCTCGTCGGCCGCGGACTTGAGCACGTAGCCGGACGCGCCGGCCTTCAGCGACTCGAAGAGGAACTGCTCGCTGTCGTACATGGACAGCATCAGGAGACGGATTTCGGGCTTGCGCTTGATCAGCTCGGCCGCCGCCTGGATGCCCGTCATGCGCGGCATCGAGACGTCGAGGATGGCGAGATCGACATCTTCGGCCAGCGCCTTCTCCACGGCCTCGGCCCCGTCGGATGCCTCGGCCACGACACGCAGATCGGGCTGCGCCTCCAGCACGCGCTTGAGCCCGGAGCGCACGAGCGAGTGATCGTCGGCGATCAGGATGCGTGTGACGAGCGGGATGCTCATGGCCGCATCAACCGCCCGGCTCGCTCGTCGCCGGAACCTCGAAGCGCACCTCCACGCCGCCCGCGGGCGATCGCTTGACCGCCAGGTCCCCTCCCACGAGGAGCGCGCGCTCGCGCATCCCGCGTATGCCGCCCTGCCGCTCGGGCGGTGCCCCGTTCAAGAATCCGCGGCCGTCGTCGCGGACCGTGAGCACGACGCTTTCCGGGCCCCGCTCGAGCGCGACCCACGCTGTTTCCGCGTCGGCGTGGCGCGCCACGTTGGTCAGGCTCTCCTGGGCGACGCGATAGAGCGCGAGCTCCGCCTCCTCGCTGAGCGGCGGCAGCGCCTGGTCGAAGTCCCGCTCCACGCGGAGACCGCCGCGGCGCCCGAAGGCGCTCGAGAGCTCCGTGAGCGCGCTGACGAGGCCAAGCTCCTCGAGTATCTCGGGTCGCAGCTCCCGCGAGATCCTCCGAACCTCCTCGAGTGCGCGGCGGACCGTCGCCTTCGTCTCCGCCAGCTCCTGCTGCCGGTCGTCCGCCAGCGACGGCCCAAGCGCGTTGAGCTCGAGGAGCACCGCCGTCAGAACCTGCCCGACCTCGTCGTGCAGGCCACGAGCGATCCGCGAGCGATCCGCCTCCTGGGCGGCGAGCGCACGGCTGCCGCTCTCCCGCCGCTCCGTCTCCAAACGCTCGAGCATGTCGTTGAAGGATGCAACCACGCGGCCGATCGCGTCGCCCGCCGGGGCAGGCACCCGCTGGCCGGGGCGCAGAAGGTCCACGGTCTGCATCGTCTTCGCGAGCTGCTCCAACGGCGCGAACGCCCGGCGCAGCAGCACGAACTCCACCAGCAGTGCCACACACAGGCCGGCCAGCAGCACCACCGTTTCCACCAGCGCGACGTTGGCGCTGATCGTCACCGGCGTCACGATCAGCAGCACGGTGGCCACGACGAGCACGAGGCCGCTCGCCGCAAAGATCCGCCAGAAGAATGGAAGTCGCCGGGTGCGCATGACTTCGCAGAGCTAGTTCTAGCTTGCGCCGACTACGGCCTCCGCGGCGCAAAGACTGGGTCGGCACCCCATTGGTCCGTCGCCCCCGCGCGCCTAGCGTCATGTGCATGGCACAACTGGCTCTCGACAACATCCACGATCGCGCGCAGGACGCCGTTCAAACGCCGGCGTTGACGGCCGTCGTGGGCTACGACGGCTCGCCCGCCGGCGCGGCTGTGATCAGTCACGCCGCGAGGCGCGTGGGATCGGACGGTTACCTGATCGTCGTGCACGCGCTGCCGCTCGGCGTATCCGCGAGCGACGTGGAAAGCAGCTCGTACCGCGGCCTGGCTGGCGCCTTGCTGCGGAGCATCGAGGCTGCCCTGCCGGAGCACGTCTCCTACGAGCTTCGCATCGTCACCGGGCCCGCATCCAGGGCCCTGCTCGACGCCGCCGGCCGCTCCGGCGCGGACGAGATCGTGCTCGGCGCGTCCAGGGGACGCGCTGCTCGCGGCGCCATCGGGCGCGTGGCCGATGCCGTGCTCCGTCATGCGGCGCTGCCGGTGACCATCGTCCCGAGGAGCGCCTGACGTGGCGATGTTCTCGGTGAGATCCAACGGCCACCGTGCCGGGGTGATCGTGTGCGGCGTCGACGGCGGTGCCTCGTCGCGCGAGGCTCTGCGCACAGCGCGGCGCCTGAGCGATCGCCTCGGGCTGTCTCTCGTGGTCGCGCACGTGGTCGCGCCCCTCCCCGTCAGGACGGAGCCATGGACTCCGCCAGGCGCATCCACCAGCACCGAGGACCTCGCGGCCGGCGAGGAGCTCGTGAGCGCTCAGTGCCGCGCCGCGGGGATCGAGCGAGCGGAGCGCCGGGTGCTCGTCGGGCGGCCTGCCGAGCGGCTCGCAGAACTCGCGGATGAGCTCGAGGCTGAGCTCATCGTCGTCGGCTCGCGCGGGCAGAGGCACCAGGCGGCGCTCGTCGGCAGCGTCTCGTCCGAATTGCTCGGGCTCGCGCCCTGCCCGGTGCTCGTCTTTCCCGCCCGTGCCCTCGACTTCGAGGAGCTGATGGAGGCGTGAGCGTCTTCGTCTGGGTCATGATCGGCGTGGCCATCTGGCACGCGACGATCTTCGTGCCCGACCGCTTCTACGGCGGCATCATCGGTGCGTTGCTCGCGGCGGTCGCGGGCGCGTTCGCTTCCGGATATCTGCTCCCCACGCCCGGGATACCCCCACACAATCCGCCCGGTCTCGCGGAAGCGCTCTGGCCCATGCCGGGGGCGCTCCTGGCGCTGCTGGCTGCGTACGTCTGGGGCCACCGGAAGGCCGAGGCCGCGCGGAACCCTGTGCTCAGACGGTCCGCTCGTGGGTCCACCACGCGGCGAACGCGATGAGCAGTACGGCGAGGCCCACGAACAGGCCCGTTTCCGTGAGCTGAAGGGGCCAGAAGTGGCTGGCCGGCTGGTAGACGGCTTGGAAGACCGTCGGGGTCGCGCCCTTCGGGGCCGCGATCTGGGAGCCCGCGCCGACCGGTCCCTGCAGGTGCACATGTGGGTGACCGAGCACCGTCTGGCTGAGGATCTCCGCGTGATTGAGACGCGCCGGCGGGTTGCCCTTGAACGTGGCCTTGAGCGGCGCGACCAAATGGTCGCGCAGGTACGTGTCAACGAAGATGCGCACGGCGAAGTAGCCGACGAAGGCGACCGTGATGGAGGCGGCGGCACGGCGCCAGACCGCGCCGAGCGCGAGAGCCAGGCCGAGCGCGAAGAGGGTATAGCCGATGGCAACGGTGCCGACAGCGTCGTAGGTGCCGTTGCCGAGGCGGCCGTCGAGGCGGATGTCCGGCGTGCGCCACCAGGTGATCAGCAGGATCATGACGCCGGCCGCGACCACCGCTGCCGCTATCGGAAGGCTCAGCTTGCTGGCGAGCCAGCGGCGGCGGGTGATGCTCTGCGTCCAGGCGAGGCGATACGTGCCGTGTTCCAGATCGAAGATAAACGGCGCCGCGAGCAGCACGCCAATCACCCCCGGAACGAGCGTGAACCAGTCGGTCAGGTGGGTCAGCGACTCGAAGCGCATCTGAAAGTCACCGATCTTCTGCCCACACGCCGAGCCCTGCTCGATCCCCGTGCACGAGCTCAGCCCGAGGTGGTGGTAGGCGTTCGCCATGTTGATCCCGGTGGGAACGAGCAGCGCGGCCAGCAGGGCGAGGATTCCCAGCGTGATGAGCGTCTCGGTGCGTTGCAGGCGCCAGGCGACCCAGGTCATACCGGCACCACCTCCTCCGCTCCGGCCTCCCAGCGGTTCGCGCCGGGCCGGTAGCCGAGGTACGCGAGCACGATCTCCTCGAGGTCGACCTCGTGCTGCTCCCAGCAGGAGTCGTACACATGCCCGTTGGCCCGCACAAGCAGCGTCGTCTGCCGTTCGGTGTGGCTCTCGCGGATCACCTGGTGCACGCGCGCGACGCTCGCCGCATCCGAGCGGGGACCGGTGAGCAGGCGGTGGCTCGCCACGATTTCGGCGATGGAGCCGGCCAGTTGGGCCCGGCTGTCGACCAGCGTGATCAGGTGGTCGCACACGCGCTCGAGCTCGGACACGATGTGCGAGGAGATCACGACCGTCATCTGCGTATCCGCGACGGCCTCCAGCACCGCGCCCAGGAACTCGCGGCGGGCGAGCGGGTCGAGCGAAGCAACCGGCTCGTCCAGAAGAAGCAGCTCGGGCTCCTTCGAGAGCGCGAGGGTGAGCGCAACCTGCGCCTGCTGGCCGCCGGAGAGCTTTGAGACCTTGCGGTGTGGATCGAGACCAAGCCGCTCGATCCGCGCCTGCGCCCGCTCCTCGTCCCAGCTGGGATTGAGCTTGCGCGCAAGCTTGAGCGTGTCGGCAATCGACAGGCCCCTGTACAGCGGATGGTCCTGCGCCACGAAGCTCAGCCGTGGGAGCAGGACGGCCGCGTCGCGACGCGGCGAGAGTCCCAGCACCTCGACCCGTCCGGCCGACGGCTTGCCGAGCCCGATCAACAGATGCAGGAGCGTCGTCTTACCGGCCCCGTTCGGACCCACCAGTGCCGTCACCGATCCGGCGGGTATTTCGAGCGTGCAGTCCCGGAGCGCCCAGGTCGAGCCGTAACGCTTTCCCAGCCCATCGGTGCGGACCGCCGCCTGCTCGCTCATGCCACCCTCGAGACAGAGTCCGGCCGGATGGCTTCGGCGAACAGCGCTGCGATGGTGTCTTCGTCGACGCCGGCCTCCCTCGCCCGTGCTACCCAGCGGTCCAAGGTGGTGCGAAGACTTCTCAGGTCCGAGGCTGGGATCGCCGGCCTGCTTTCGGCGACGAAAGTGCCCACACCTCGCCGCCCTTCGGTCAGGCCTTCGAGATCGAGCTGGCGGTACGCGTGCAGCACCGTGTTCGGATTGATCGTCAGGGTCGCGACCACTTCCTTCACGGTCGGCAGTTGATCGCCTGGGCGGAGGATCCCCAGCCGGATGGCCTGCCGCACCTGCTGCACGAGCTGGAGATAGGCGGGAACGCCGGAGCGGCTGTCGAGATGGAACTCGATCATCGGGGCTTATGCCTTTCACTAGTCATCTAGTTAAATGACGTTACACCTCCTAGCTGGGCTCGTCAAGAGGAAGCGTGAAGCGGAAGGCGCTGCCGCCGCCCTCGCCCGGCTCCACCCAGATCCGCCCGCCGTGGGCCTCCACTATCCGGCGGCACATCGCAAGCCCGATGCCAAGGCCGTCCACGTCCCCGCCGCCGCGTGAGAAGAGCCCGAAGATCCGCCCGGCCTGCTCCGGTTGCACGCCGATGCCGTTGTCGCGCACGCTGACGATCCACTCGCGGCTCCCGCGCTCGGCCGACACGTCCACGCGCGGCGGCGCCTCGCTGCGGAACTTCAGCGCGTTGGCCACCAGGTTCTGGAGCACGCGACGGAGCTGCTGCGGATCACCGTTCACCTCCGGCAGGGCGCCCGCCTCGATCGTCGCCCGTTCCTCATCCAGCCGGGCCCGCAGGTCCTGCTCGACTTCGGACAGCAGCCCGGAGAGCGCCACCCGCTCGGTTTGCAGCACGCCCGCGCGCGCGTAGTCGAGCACGCAATCGATCAGCTCGCGAGCGCGCGCGGTGCTGCCGCGCAGCTGCTCGAGCACCTCGGCGGGCGGCGGCTCGGCGGCATTGCGCTCGAGCAGCGTCACCAGCAGCGACATCGCGAGGATCGGCTCGCGCAGGTCGTGTGCCACCACCTCGGCGTAGCTCCGCAGCTCGGCCTCCATGCGCCGCTGCTCCGTCACGTCGGTGAGGAAGGTGATCAGGCCGTCGCCCAGCTTCATGGTCCGCTCGGTGAAGGTCCCGAGCATGTAGCCGTCGCCGAACGGGGTGTCGTAGGTGATCTCCTGCACCCATGGCTCGCCGCTATCGACCACGCTCACGTACGCGTGAAAGGCGGTGCTGTCCCGCATCTGCGGCAGCGCCTCGAGCAGCGTGTAGCGGTCGCGCGTGGCGGCCGGCAGGCGGAAGCTGCGCAGGATCGCCGGGTTGCCGTAGCCGAACGAGAAGTCCACGATGCGCCCGGCGACGTCGCGGATCGCCCACAGCACGCCGACCAGCTCCGGGAAGCCGTCGAGCACCGCGCGCAGACCCGCCGCGCCCGGCTCTCCCAGCAGCGCGACCAGCCTGGGATCGTCACCCCAGCGCTCCTGATGCACCTCGAACTCGAGCACCACGCCCGCCAGCATAGGGGCGGAGGGCTCTCACCCCATCTGGATGAGGTAGCCCGCCACGCGACGCCGGATGATCCAAGGCTGTGTCCGAGGTCACGACGCCGCAGTCCGCGCACGCCGGCAGCGCCGCGCGGGACGAGGGCGGGTCGGGCACGAGCTGGTACGCGCAGGAGGCGACGGCCGTCGTGTCCGCCCTGGGCAGCAACGTCCAGTCCGGGCTGACCCGCGCCGAGGCAGCAAGCCGCCTGTCCGTCTACGGGCCGAACCAGATCGCCTCCGAGCCGCCGCCATCGGTGTGGGAAGTGGCGCTGGGACAGCTGCGCGAGCCGATGAACCTGATGCTCGTGGCCGTGACCGCCGTGAGCTTCGTGATCGGCGAGTCGGCCACGGCGATCCTGGTGGGCGCGCTGATCGCCCTCAACGTCGTGCTCGGCTCCCGCCAGGAGCTGAAGGCGAGAGAGAGCGTGGACGCGCTGTCGAAGATGCAGGTGCCGCAGAGCCGCGTGCTGCGCGACGGGCACCTCGGCCCGGTTCCCGCATCCGACCTGGTGCGGGGCGACCTCGTTCAGCTCGAGGCCGGCGACATCGTGCCCGCGGACGGCCGCCTCATCCGCTCCGCCACGCTCGAGGCGCAGGAGGCCGCGCTCACCGGCGAGAGCGCTCCTGTGGCGAAGGACGCCTCGGTGCTGCCGGCCGGCGACGTCGCGCTCGGCGACCGCTCCAACATGCTCTTCCAGAACACGTCCGTCACGCGCGGCACCGGCTCGATGGTGGTCACGGCCACAGGCATGGACACCGAGATGGGCCGCATCGCCACGATGCTCACGTCCGTCAAGCGCGTGCGCTCGCCGCTCCAGAAGGAGCTCGACTCGCTCACCAAGGTGCTGGGCGTGATCGCGTGGAGCGCCGTGGCCTTCATCATCGTCGTGGGGCTGATCCGCGGACTCAAGTTCCACGACCTGATCCTGCTCGGCACCGCGATGGCGATCTCGGCGATCCCCACCGGCATGCCCGCGTTCGTGTCGGGCCTGCTGTCGCTCGGCGCCAAGCAGCTGGCCGAGGCCCGCGCCGTCGTGAAGAACCTCACCGACGTCGAAACGCTCGGCGCCACGAGCGCGATCAACACCGACAAGACCGGCACCCTGACGATGAACGAGATGATGGTCTCGACCATCTACTCGGACGGCTCGTGGTTCAACGTCACAGGGCACGGCTACGGCAAGGAGGGAAAGATCGAGTCCGTGGCGGGCGTGCCGGTGCCCGACTTCACGCGCCTCGCCTTCGGGCTCGTGCTCGACACGGACGCCAGCGTGGACGACGACGGCAGCGTGGTCGGCGACCCCACCGAGGCCGCGCTGGTGGTGCTGGCCGCCAAGCTCGGAGTGAACGCAGAGGAGACGCGCCGCGCCTACCCGCGCCTCGCGGAGGTGCCGTTCGACTCGGACTACAAGTTCATGGCCACCTTTCACAAGGTCAAGCTCGACGGCGCCGAGCACGTGATCGAGCTCGTGAAGGGCGGACCGGACGTGATCCTCGACCGCTGCACCATGTCCGGCGGCCCGCTCAGCGGCGCGCAGGTGCCCGTCGGCGACGTGCGCGCGGACGTGGACGCCGCCAACGCCCGCATGGGCGAGAAGGGGCTGCGCGTGTTGGCCTTCGCCACCCGCCTGATCGATGAGAACGAGATGGCGGCGATGACGGCCGATCCGATGTCGCTGACTCAGGACCTCGCGTTCATCGGCATGTCCGGCATGATCGATCCGCTGCGCCCCGAGGCCAAGGACGCCGTGTCCACGGCGCTGCGCGCCGGCATCGACGTGCGAATGATCACCGGCGACAACCCGATCACGGCGAACGCGATCGGCGAGTCGCTCGGCCTCGGCCCGGGAGCGATCAGCGGCAGCGAGTTCCAGGGGCTGTCAGACGTGGAGATCGTCCGGCGATTGCCGCAGCTCCACGTACTCGGCCGCGTGACGCCAGAGGACAAGCTCCGGCTCGCCCAGCTGATGCAGGAGGAGGGCATGATCGTGGCCGCCACCGGCGACGCTGTGAACGACGCCGCAGCGCTCAAGCAGGCGGACATCGGCGTGGCGATGGGCAGCGGCAGCGAGGTGACCAAGCAGGCCGCGCGCATGATCCTCACGGACGACAACTTTGGCACGCTCGTGAACGCGGTCGAGCTCGGTCGGCGGGTCTACGACAAGGTCGTCGCCTACGTCCGCTTCCAGATGACGCAGCTCCTGTCGCTCGTGCTGCTGTTCGTGGCGGCGTCCGCCTTCAACATCAACGAGGGCGTCGCGCTCATGCCGCTGATGATCCTGTACCTGCTGTTCTTCGTGACCGTCGCCGGCGTGGTGGTGATCGCAATCGATCCGGGCGACCCGGACATCATGGCCCGCCCGCCGCGCGACCCGAAGCTGCCGATCAGCAACCGCGGCGCGATCACGTCGTGGGTGCTCTACGCGAGCGTCCTGTTCGTGGCGGCGCTGCTGCCGCTCGTGATCGGGCCCGACGATCCCAAGCCGGACGCCGCCAGCGTGTCGATGACGATGACGTTCGCGGTCCTGGGCTTCGGCACGATCTTCAACGCAATCACGAACAGGCGCGAGCCGGCGAGCGGGATCGCCCCGCCGATCCTCAAGGCGCTCGCGATCTCGGTCGTGCCGCTCGTGATGCTCGTGCTGGCGGCGGAGCTGCCCGGCCTGCAACGTGCGCTGCTCACCGAGGAGATGAGCGGACTCCAGTGGTTCGCCTGCGTGGGGCTCGCGGCGCTGCTGCCCATAACCGTCGAGGGGCGCAAGTGGCTGGTGCGGCGGCGCGCCTCCGCCGCCGCGCTGGACGTCCCCCGCGCGGTGGCGCCCACGCGCTAGTGCATCACGAGCTGCGGAGCCTCCGCGGCGTCGGGTGACTCGCCGCCCTGTTCGTCGTCCTCGGGGATGGGCTCCGGCTTCTGCTTCGGCAGCAGCACGATGGCCACCACCAGCGCGACGATCACGAGCGCGAACGCCCACCAGAACGTGGCACCGAACGCGTCCGCCATCAGGGGCGCCACCTTCTCGCGCACTCCCGCGGGAATCGTGGCGCCGATGCCGCCGCCACCGCCGGCGGCGGTGCCCGACAGGTGCGAGGCAAGCTGGTGCGCCAGGAGCACGCTCATCACGGCGGTGCCGATCGAGGCGCCGGTCTGCTGGTTGATGTTGAGCGTGGTGCTCGCCTTCGCGATCTGCGACGTGCGCAGCGTCTGCATGGCGGCGGAGAAGGTCGGCATCATCGCGCTGCCCATGCCCAGGCCCATGATGAAGACGGTGACGCCGAACAGCACGTACGACGTGTCCGCGCTGAGCTGCGTGAGCAGGACGAAGGCAGCAGCCACGAGCGTGAGCCCGACCGGCACGATGCGGCCCACCCCGGTCTTGTCCGTGAGGCGCCCGGCGATCGGCATGGCGATCATCGCGCCGAGACCCTGCGGCGCGGTGAGCAGGCCGGTGGTGAGCGGCGACTCGCCTCGCACCACCTGGAGGTAGAGCGGCAGCAGCAGCATGCCGCCGAACACGGCGATGATCACGAGGATGAGGGTGCCGGACGAGGCAGCGAACACCTTGTTGGCGAACAGGCGGACGTCGATAAGCGCGTCATGCGTGCGCAGCGAGTGGCGCACGAACAGCGCGAGCATCGCGATGCCCACGAGCACCGGCACGAGCACCTGCGGGTGCCCGAAGCCGCCGACGGCGTTCGTCCTCGCCAGGCCGTAGATCAGCGCCGCCAGGCCCGGCGACAGCAGGAACAGGCCGGTCCAGTCGAGCCGGTGCTCGTGCGCGGCCACGTCGCGCGGAAGGATCCGGAACGAGGCGGTCAGCGCGGCGACGCCGATCGGCAGGTTGATGAAGAAGATCCAGCGCCAGGAGAAGTCCTCGACCAGCCAGCCGCCGAGGATCGGGCCGATGATCGGGCCGAGCAGCATCGGCACGCCGATGATCGCCATCACGCGGCCCACACGCTGCTGGCCGGCGGCGCGCGTGAGGATCGTCATGCCCGCCGGCATGATCATGCCGCCGCCGAGCCCCTGGAGCACGCGGAACGCGATCAGCGAGCCCGCGGACCAGGCCAGGCCGGACAGGGCCGACCCGGTCATGAACATCGCGATCGAAAGCATGTAGAGGCGCTTGGTGCCGAAGCGGTCGGCCGCCCAGCCGGTGAGCGGGATCACCGTGGCGAGCGCGAGCGTGTAGCCGGTCGCGACCCACTGGATCGTGGACAGCGACGTGTGGAAGTCGCGCGCGAGGGTGTTGATCGCGACGTTGACGACGGTCACGTCGAGGATCGACATGATCGCGCCGAGCACGACGACGGAGGCGACCATGAGGACGCCGCGGTCGAGTCCGGCGTCGTTTGAGGCGGTTGAGGCGGCGGGCGAAGAGGTCATGCGAGTACCGGTTGGACGGGGGCGGCGGGCGTGAAAAATGGAGGACCGGCCTCCATTTCATCGGTCAGAGTAGCAGAAACTGGAGGTAGTACCTCCGTTTTGTTACTAGACTAATCCGGCCATGGAGGCGGCACCGGCCAGTCCCAAGCTGCGTCGCGACGCGCAGCGCAACCGCGACAAGATCGTCGAAGCCGCGCGCAGGCTGTTCTCGCAGCGGGGTCTCGGCGTCTCGCTCGACGACATCGCGCGCGAAGCCGGCGTGGGCGTGGCCACGGCGTATCGCCACTTCCCGGCGAAGGATCCGTTGATCGACGCCGTCGTGGCGGACCTCCTGACACGGTTCGTCGCACTGGGCGAGGAGGCCCTCGCGATGGAGCGGGCCTGGGACGGGCTCGTGCACTGGCTCACCACCGCGACGGAGATGCAGGCGGTGAACGCCGGCCTGAGCGCGGTGATGAAGTCTCACCTGCGCGGAGGCGAGAGCACACAGCGCGCGCACGAGCAGATCGGCGAGCAGGTTGGCGAGCTGGTTCGCCGGGCCCACGCGCAGGGCGACCTGCGTCGCGACTTCGAGCTGAGCGACATTCCGGCCCTCAACCACATGCTGGGCGCCGCGGTCGACCTCTCCGAGCAGGTCGCGCCCGGCACGTGGCGCAGGCACCTCGGGCTCCTGCTCGACGGGATGAGGCGCTCCCGTGAGCGGCCGTCCAAGCTCGGCGCTCCGCCGCTCACTATCGAGCAGATGGAACAGGCGCTCGAGAAGTAGCCAGGAGAATGACCCCGCAGTCCATCTGGCATCCGCCGATCCGCAAGCACGAGCGCCTGGCCGCGAAACTGGTCGCGCTTCAGCGCCGCGGCCGCCTGGGCAAGCTGATCCACCGGCTGATGGTGGCGCGCGGCACCGACATCTGGCCGGACGTGGAGATCGGGCCGGACCTGATGCTCCCCCACGCCGGCATCGGAGTGGTGGTGCACGGCGACACGAGGATCGGGCGCAGCGTGATCATCTTCTCCGGCGTCACGGTCGGCCGGGCCGACCCGTGGGTGCCCTACACGGACGGCTTCGGCGGCTTCGTGATCGACGACCACGCGATGCTCTGCGCCGGGTCGGTGATCCTCAACCGCGGCGAGGAGCCGCTCACGATCGGCGAGGGCGCGGTGGTGGGCGCCAACGCCGTGGTGAGCGAGTCGGTGCCGCCATGGGAGATCTGGGCTGGCGCCCCGGCGCGCAAGGTGGGTGAGCGGGCTCGGCCCTGACCGGCCAGAGGTCGCCGCTCAGCCTCCGAGCTTCGTCATCCTCACGTTCACGTCGAGCTCCGAGCTCGGCGCCCCGCGGTACACGCCCTTCACCGGCGGCACGTCCGCGTAGTGGCGGCCGTGCCCGATCTTCACGTGCTGCTCGCCGGTGAGCCGGCGGTTGGTGGGGTCGGCCCCCACCCAGCCGTAGCCGCCGTCGGGACCGGCGCCGGGCAGCAACGCCTCGAGCCACGCGTGCGTATCCACCTCCACCGAGTCCTCTCCCCCGTCCGCATCCGCGGCGAAGAGGTAGCCGGACACGTAGCGCGCGGCCACGCCGTGCCGGCGCAGCAGTATCAGCCCCAGGTGGACGAAGTCCTGGCACACGCCGGCGCCCGCGTCGAACAGATCGTCCACCGTGGACCCCACGTACGTGACCCCCTGGCGGTACTCGAACCGGGACGGGATCAGCTCGCACACCGAGCGCACCAGCTCGAGGGGCGACTCGGCGGACAGCTCACGCGCCAGCTCGTCCACTCGCCCGCCCGAGCCGTCGCGCACGAGGTACTCCTCCACGCGGTCCCGGTAGTCGGGCACCGCCAGCGGGTCGAAGCCCGTCTCGGGCGGCGGCGCGGGCACGCTCGTGGTCACGCGGGCGCGCGCCTCGATCAGCAGCCGGTCGTGGCTCTCCCACACGTTGAACTCGCTCACCTCGGTGCCGAAGTAGTCGCGGTAGTTGAACTGCCGCGCGCGCGGAGTGACCGTCAGCTCATACGAGTCCACGCGCTGGGTGGGCGTCTCGGCGGGCTGCACGCGCACCGCGTTGTGCTGGTCGGAGACCGCCTGCTCGTAGCCGTACGCGCAGCGATATTGGATCGCGAACCTCACGCCGCTGCCGAGGGGGCGACGCCGGAGAAATAGCGCTCGTCGATCTCGGAGTCCACCAGCTCGAGCTCATGCTGGAAGAGGCGAAACGCGGGAATCAGCGCTTCGCGGCCGGCCCGCGCGCGGAACTCGAGATCGGCCGTCAGGCGGGCGAGCCGCAGGATCGGCGGGGAGTCGCGCCACGCGGCGTCGCCGCGCACGAGCGAGTCGTGCAGCGACTCCGCCGACGCCGCCACGGAATCCGGAAACCCGCGCTCGAAGATCAGGAAGCGCGCGACCGGCTCGGCATTGGGCGGCGTGGCGGCGGATCGCATGAAGGCCTGGAAGCCGCCGACGGCGTGCAGCAGCGCGAGCGCATTGCCGTCGCGTCGCGGCGCCTCGTCCTCACGGCCCTCAACGATCGGCGGCAGCGCCACGCGCAGCATCCGCAGCACCATGTCGGCCGACTCGATGCGCCCGCCGGCGATCAGGAACGCGCGCGCCCCGTCCTTGAGCATCGTCCGCGAGGTCAGCCCCCAGAACAGGCCGCAGCGCTCCTTCACGTAGCTATAGATCGAGTACGGCCCGGTGCGCACGCCGGTGGACAGATCGCGCCGCTGCAGGTCGAGGTGGAAGGTGTTGATCGCCTCCCACATCTCGGCCGAGATCGTGTCGCGCAGCGTGCGCGCGCCCTCGCGCGCGGCCGCCACGCAGGACAGGATCGAGCTGGGCGTGTCGCGGTCGAGCGTGAGCCGCGCGGCCACGTCGCTCCGCTGCGCCGACCCTCGCTCGACTCCCTCCGGCACGTCCACACCCATGATCACGAGCATCGAGTCCCACGACAGGGTGACCGACTCGGGATCCTCCGGCCGCCCCTGAAGGTCGGAGTGGAAGAGGCCGTCGAGCATCCGCGCCGTGTGCTCGGCGCGCACCATGTGGCGCCCGAGCCAGTAGAGGTCGTGGCCGATCCGCGCGAGCATCAGCGGCCCCGCTCCTGTTGCTGCTGGCGCTGCTGCTCCGCCCAGCCGGCCTGGCGCATGCCCGGCATCGTGGGCGGGTTGTAGACGTCGTGCACCGGCTCGAAGCCGTCGCCCGTCCCGTCCCCCTCGAGGATCCAGGTGTCCTTGGAGCCGCCGCCCTGCGAGCTGTTCACGATCATCGAGCCCTCGCGCAGCGCGACCCGGCTCAGCCCGCACGGCACGATCTTGATGTCGTCCCCGAACACGGCGAAGGGCCGCAGGTCCACGTGCCGCGGCGCCAGCGTGCCGTCCGCCGACACGGTCGGCACCGTCGACAGCGCCACCGTCTCCTGCGCGATCCAGCGCTCGGGCGCGATCTTCACCAGATCGATCTGGGCCTGGTGCTGCTCCTCGGTGGCGGTCGGCCCGATGAACACGCCCTTGCCGCCGGACTCGCCCGTGGGCTTGACCACAAGCCGCTCGATGTTGTCGAACACGTACTCGCGCTGCTCGGGGTCGTCGAGCATGTACGTCTTCACGTTCTCGAGGATCGGCTCCTCGGCAAGGTAGTAGCGGATCATCTCGGGCACGTAGTGGTAGACCGCCTTGTCGTCCGCCACGCCGGTGCCGACGGCGTTGGCGAGCGCGACGTTGCCCGTGCGGTAGCAGCGCATCAGCCCCGGCACGCCCAGCAGCGAGTCCGGGCGGAACGCCAGCGGATCGATGAAAGCGTCGTCCAGGCGGCGGTAGATCGCGTCCACCTGGGCCAGGCCGTCTGTGGTGCGCATGTAACAGGTGGCGTCGTGCACGACGAGATCTGACGCCTCCACCAGCTCCACGCCCATCTGGCGAGCCAGGAACGCGTGCTCGAAGTACGCGCTGTTGGCGGGACCCGGAGTCCACACGACCACCGTGGGGTTGACCGCGGGCGCAACGGCGCGCAGCGCGGCCAGGAGCACCTGCGGGTAGTCGTTCACCGGGCGCACGCGGTAGCCGGCGAACAGCTCGGGCAGGAGGCGAGTCATCGCGATCCGGTTCTCCAGCACGTACGAGATGCCGGAGGGCGTGCGCACGTTGTCCTCGAGGACCTTCCAGCCGCCGTCGGCGCCGCGCACCAGATCGCAGCCCGACACGTGGCACCACACGCCGCCGGGAGGGCGGATGCGGTGCGCGGCGCGCTCGAACGCCGGCCGAGTGACGATCAGCTCCCACGGCACCACGCCGTCCTGCACGATCTCGCGGTCGTGGTAGACGTCCTCGATGAAGCGGTTGAGCGCGCGCAGCCGCTGCGCCAGGCCGCGCTTGATCCTGGTCCACTCGCCCGCCGGGATGATCCGCGGGATCAGGTCGAGCGGGAACGGGCGGTCCACCACCGGGTTGTCGTCGTCGGCTCCGGTGGCGTCGAAGGTGATGCCCTGCTGGACGAAGATCGCGTCGCGCCGCTCCCCGGCCGCGCGCAACCGGTCCGGCCCCATGCGCTCGAGCGCCTCCACCAGAGCTGCCGCATGCGGCCGCGGCCTGCCGGGCGCTTCGAACAGCTCGTCGTAGAACCCCGGCTCTGGCGCGAACCCGGCGGTGAGCCCGCCGTTCGGCTCAGCGGCCAGCCCTGGTCCAATGCGGCTCCCGCCTTCCACCCGAAGGAGGGTAATGAGAAGGCTGTGCCTACGCGCCTAGAGCCTGGGCGGCGGGTCGACCGCCCTTCAGCTCCTCGGCGCGGGCAAGCGCGGGCGCGGCGCCAAGCGAGCCGAAGACCTCGGTGGCCGCATCCAGGAGCGGTCCGGCCTCCGCGGCCCGCCCGCTGTCGATGAGCCAGGCGGCGAGGTCCATCTGAGCACGCGCGAGCCAGTAGGGATAGCCGAGCGCGCGGAAGCCGTCGACGGCGTCCGTCAAAGCCTCCTCCACTCCGTCGCTCTCCCCGCGGGCCGCGCCGATCACGCCGCGGCTGCGGCGCAGGTGCGCGCGCAGGTAGGTGCCGACGTGGCCCGGCGGCGTCTCCTCGAGGATCCGGCACAGCTGCGCCGCCTCCTCGAGGCGGCCGGCCAGCACCGCGGCGTCGGTGGCCTCGGGCCAACCAACCCGAAGCCCTTCGCTCACGGGTCCCTCCACCCGCAACGCATCGCGGATCGTCTCCGCCAGAAGCTCGAACGCACGGTCCGCATGACCCTCGAGGAGCAGCACCATGCCCTCGGTCGCGTCACGCAGCTTGCGGGCCTCGAAGGTGGTCGTCGATCCCCAGGCGCTCGTCTCGTCCTGGTTGCGCCTGGCGCCGGCCGCGTCGCCCCGATAGGCGCAGAGGATGGCCAGGCGATTGATCAGGTATTCGCGGTCCGACGGCGAAGACGAGCGATCGAGGTAGTCGCCGGCGAGCGGCTCGAGCGCGTCCCAGTCGCCGGTCAGGATCCACGCGAGCATCAGGTTGCCGGACGCCACCGCCTCCTGCCCACGGTCCCCGAGCTGCCGTGTGAGGGGCAGCACGCTCAGCGCGCGCTCGAGCATGTCAGCCCGGCCTCCGCGCAGCGACTGATCCGCCGCGTTCAGCTCGGCGCGGACGCGAAGGCGCCCTTGCCCGATGCGCTCTGCCACCTTGCTCGCGCCCTCGAACAGTACGACGGCCTCCTCGATGCGGCCGCTGAGAGCGCAGTAGATGCCGCGGTTGATGAACGCCTCGCACAGAAGGTCCGAGCGGCCGAGCTCGGACGCGCTGGTGAGCGCCCGTTCGAGCGGCGCGCCTGCCTTCTCCATCTCGCCGGCGAAGGTGTAGATCGAGGCAAGCTCCGAGTTCAGCTCGGCCACGGCCGGACCCTCCTCGTCGGGCCCGAGCAGCTCGAGCGCCTGCTCCATCAGAACCGCCGCCTCGTCGTGGCGACCGAGGTAGCCGAGCGCCTTGCCGATCGGCGCCGCGAGACGCGCCGCGTCGCGGGGGCGGCCGGCGGCCTCGAGCGAGCCGCTCACCTGCCGGTACAGGGCGATGCTCTCCTCGTAGCGCGATGCCCGGAGGGCCATGTCGCCCGCCGCCTCGGTCAACTGGAGCCGCTCCTCATCGTCGGCCGTCAGCTCCATCGCGGTGCGGTACGCGCGCTCCGCCGCCTCGGGGGCACCCACCATCTCCGCGCGCCGCGCGGCACGGCGCAGCGTCTCTAGCGCCTGCGCGCGGAGCTGCCCGGCGTCAGGGTCGTCGTGCGCGGCCTCGTAGGCCTCGAGGTAGTGCGCGGCAACCACCTCCGCGACCTCTTCGCCGTCATTCGGGAAGCTCGCGCGCAGGTGGGTGGCTATCGCCAGATGGCGCGACTTGCGCTCGTGCCGCGACAGCATCTCGTACGCCACGTTGCGAAGCAGCGTCTGGGCGAACGCGTACTGCCCGCTGTCCGGGGAGAGGCGGTCCGCTCGCACGACCAGCACTTGCTTGCGCACGAGCGAGGAGAGCAGCGCGTCGAGGTGTTCGTCCGGCAGATCCGAGATCGCGCTCACCGTGGAGCGGGGGAAATTGCCGCCCATCACCGCCAGGTCCTTCACGAGCGCGCGCTCGTCGGGTTCGAGGCCGTCGAGGCGGGCGGTGAGCAGCGAGCTCAGCGTGGCCGGCACCTCGAGCTCGCCCACGTCTCCCGCCACAGTCAGCCGGCCGTCTGACTCCGTCAGCACCCCGCGGTCGGCCAGCGCGCGCACGGTCTCAAGCGCGTACAGGGGAATGCCCTCGGACTGCGACACGATCCGCTCGCGGGCGGCCGGCGGCAGCCCCGCCACGAGCTGGTCGAGCAGGATGCCCACGGCGTCCGGCGTCAGCGGCTCGAGGAACAGCGGCGTCACGCCCGCACGCGCGGGCGGCCAGGCGGCCCGCCGCTCGCTCAGCTCGGGACGGGCCAGCGTGACGATGAAGATCGGCCGCTGCGCGGACCAGTCGAGCAGGTGCTCTATGAAGTCGAGCAGGCCGTCGTCGGCCCACTGGACGTCCTCGAAGATCATCACCACCGGCAGCTGATCCGACAAGCGCTCGAAGAACAGCCGCCAGCCGGCGAACAGGTCGGGCCGTGTGAGCGTGGCCTCACCCAGTCCCACCAGCGGGCCGATGCGGGTGGCCAGGAACTCACGCTCGGCGGCGTCGGGAACCCACTCCTCGAGGCCGGCGGTGAGCTTGCGCTCCACCGCTTCCGCGGGCGCGTCCTCGGAGATGTGCAGGCGCTGGCGCACCATCTCGGCGAGTGCCCAGTACGCCACGCCGTCGCCGTAGGACGGGCAGCGCCCGGAGTGCCAGAGGATCGTGTCCTTCAGGCCGTCGATGTACTTGAGGAACTCCCAGTGCAGGCGCGTCTTGCCCACCCCTGCCGGGCCGGATACCGCCAGGAGCCGCGCCGCCGGGCGGTCGGCCGCGCCGTGGAACAGGTCCTTGAAGAGGCGCATCTCGGACTCGCGGCCGACCAGCGGAGCCTCGATCTCCTCGTCGCCGCGGTAGCTGCCGCCCACGCCCGCTACCACGCGCACCGCCCGCCAGAGGTGGAGCGGCTCCTGCTTGCCCTTCACCTCGTGCTCGCCCGCGTCCTCGTAGAAGATCGCCGCGGAGGTGACCTGGCGCGTGGCCTCGTCCGCGTAGAGCGAGCCCGGCTCCGCCGCCGACTGCACGCGCGAGGCCGTGTTCACCCGGTCGCCCACAACGAGCCCCTCTCCGGGCGCCGTGCGCGAGGCCACCTGGCCGGTGGCCACCCCGGCCCTTGCCCGTAGCAGCGGCGCGCCCACCTCGGCGCCG
>Ga0070679_100001827_pt1 | contig 19205 bp, 20 predicted proteins | sample KBSC63BmetaG_FD_65652 | JGI IMG/M metagenome (GOLD analysis project Ga0070679, IMG submission 65652) | Corn rhizosphere microbial communities from Kellogg Biological Station, Michigan, USA - KBS C6-3B metaG | ecosystem: Host-associated > Plants > Roots > Rhizosphere | place: USA: Michigan... | reverse complement strand
GGTGGCCATCTCGCTGCTGCTGGTGCTGATCATCCTGGTGGCGGCGTTCAACATCATCGCGTCGCTGACCATGATCGTGCTGTCGAAGGTGCGCGAGATCGCCATCCTGGGCTCGATGGGTGCGCGCGCCGGCATGCTGGCGCGCCTTTTCCTCGTCGCGGGGACCAGCGTGGGGGCGGTAGGCACCGTGATTGGCATCGGCTGCGGGCTGCTGGTGTGCGGGCTGGCCCAGGCCTACGGCTACCCGCTGGACCCGAAGGTGTATCTGATCGGCCAGCTTCCGGTGCAGATCGCGCCGCGGGAGATCGTCGCCGTGGCCGCGGCCACGCTGGCCATCTGCGTGCTGGCGACCCTGTACCCCTCGCTGCGCGCCAGCCGCATGCGCGCGGTCGACGGATTGCGACACACCTAGCCGGGCCCCGGGCGTTCGCCCGGATTCGCCGTAACCTTGGGTGGTCGAGTTTCTCTGAGGGGACATGTCGTCATTGTTCGATACAGCCGCGCCCCAGACCGAGCCGGCGCTCGAGACCTCCGACGAGGAGCTGGTCGAGCGGGTCCGCCTGGGCGATCGGCTCGCGTTCGAGCTGCTGATGCGGCGAAACAACCGCCGCGTCTATCGCGCCGTGCGGACCGTGCTGCGCGACGGCGCCGACGTCGAGGAGGTGATGCAGCAGACCTACGTGCTGGCATTTTCGCACCTGGGCCAGTTCCAGGGGAACGCGCGCTGGTCGACCTGGGTGTGCCGGATCGCGTTCAACGAGGCGCTGGCGCGCCTCCGGCAGCGCGGGCGGTTCGTGTCTATCGACACGTCCGAGACCGCGGTCCCCGACGCGTGGCGCGCCCCCGCGCCGGATCCCGAACGGCAGGTCCGCGCGCGGGAACTGGGCCGTCTGGTCGAGGAGACGATCGACGGGCTGCCGGACATCTACCGCAGCGTGCTGATCTTTCGCGAGATCGAGGGGATGACCACGCTGGAGACGGCGACCATTCTGGCCGTCGAGGAGAACGTGGTGAAGACGCGGCTGCACCGGGCGCGGGCGCTGCTGCGCGAGGCGATCGAGCGGCGCATCGGCCGTCAGCTCGACGATGCGTTCGCGTTCGAAGCGCGGCGCTGTGACCGCGTGGTGACGGCGGTGCTGGCGCAAATCGCGCCGGCCGGCTGATCGCACGTCACCTTTTCTGGCCTCGTTCCTCCATGGGCTGCGCCCGCGAGGCACGGCCCGACGTGGCTCGCTTTTCCCCGGCGCCCACACAAGGAGAACGAGATGACCGATTCGAAGATCCGCAAATCGATCTTGATCCCCGCCGTCGGCCTGACGCTGGCGATGGTGACCGCGAGCTGCGCCAGCAGCAACGAGGCCGCGCCCGCCACGACGGCTTCGCCCGCCACGGCGGCCGCCCCGCCGGCCACGTTCGCGGAGCAGGTGGCGGCGGGCCAGACCTTGTACGGCGCGAACTGCGCCGGCTGCCACGGCGACGCGGGCCAGGGCGGCAAGGGTCCGCGGGTGGTCGGCCTGGCTCAGGGCGCGCTGCCGCTGGATCCGCCGGCCGATCGCAAGTTCCGCAAGACGCGCTTCGTGACCGTCGGCGACGTCGCCGACTTCGTCGTGGCGAACATGCCCCCCGGCAAGGGTGGCAGCCTGCCGGCCGATCAGTACTGGGACATCCTGGCGTTCGACCTGCACGCGAACGGCGTCGACCTGCCACAGCCGTTGACGGCCGAGGCGGCGAAGACGCTGACGATCCCCCGCTGACGCTCTCGCGCGGATCGCGGCGCCTGGCGAGCTGCCGGCGCCGCGATCGCGTCGCGCTTACGCCTGCGCGGGCGGCTTCGGCGGCTTGGCGGCTGCCTTCGGGACGGGAGGCACCGGGGGCTTGGCGGCGGGCTTGCCGGCGGCGGCGGCGCGCGCCGCCTTCCCCTCGGGCGAGTTGTAGGCGCTGCGGAACTCGTGACGTTTGCGGCGGTGCGCGGCCTGGGCGGCGGTGGTGGGTCGATTGCGTTTGCTCATGGCGGCGGACATTACCAGTTTTCGGCCGGTTTCGTTCGCGCCGCGAAGAGGCCGGCCGCATGGAACAGGCTGGCCAGGGCCAGCAGCGCGCCGCCCTGGACGGCGTACGAGAAGCCTGACATCCACGGCCCCTGGTTCATGAAGTACAGCTGCGCCGGATACTCGCCCAGAGGATCGGCGGGAGCGCCGATCAGCAGCCAGACCTTCGAGAACAGCAGCGACGCGCTGACGAAGAGGCCCAGCTGGCCGGGCGACAGGCGGCCGTCCCAGTCCTGGGCCAGAAACGGGACCAGCATGGGCCACAGGTTGCTGAGGTAACGAGACTCGCTGTTCAGCGACAGCGCCAGGGTCAGGCCCAACGTCAGCACCAGCCCGAAACCCGCCTTCGCCACCCGCGCCTGCACGTTGGGCCACGACGCCACCAGCAGCAGGACGATGGGGCCGAAGTACAGGACGTGCGCCACCAAGAACTGGAGCGGCATCGTCACCGACGTCCAGCAGGTCAGCTTGATGATCATGTCCATCGGCATCTCACTGCCCGACGCGTTCGTCAGCCGGGCAGCCAGAAACGACACGCCGGCCAGCACCGCCAGCGTCACCGGCGTCCGAACGTTGGCGACGTGGCGGATCCTGACCTTGCGCATGTAGGCGAACGCCCAGGACGCCGGATACATCAACGTCAGCGCCAGATAGCAGGCGGCGAGCGCCAGGCTGAGGGGCCACACCGGTCGCACGAGATCGGTGATCGAGCCCCAGATGCGCAGGTTGCCCGAGACGAGCTGCGCCGTGAAGGCCACGAAGACGATCACCAGCGCCAGCGTGCCCGCGACGCCGAACGCCCGGGCCCTCCGGTCGACGGCCGCCACGACGTCGCGTGGCGCCAGCAGCAACAGCGCCCCCACGAACACCGCAGTCGGCCAGACGAACCGACCGATGGCGGTGACCACCAGCAACAGCACGAACCGCCGCTCGAGCGCCGCCAGCAGCATGCACAGCCCCAGGAAGAACGCGGGCACGTCGGTGAGCACGGGATAGAAGGCGGGCATCTTCGCGATGGCTAAGTTCAAGAACAGCCCGGTGAACCCCAGGATCCGGCCCGAGACGCCCAGCCGCAGGTCACGGGCGATCCGGATCCAGAGCCCGCCCCCAGCGATCACCAGCAAGCCGTTCATGACCCTGAACGCGGTCACCACGTGTGGCGCGGTTCGCGCCACTCCGAACAGCCGCAGCGCCCAGTAGATCAGGAACGAGGGGAACAGCCGGCTGACGTAGTACGACGTCACGCCGGCGTGGTAGCGACCGGGAAAGTCCTGCGCCAGACCTCCGTAGATCACGCCGTCCCACCCCATGCCGTTGCCGGCCGGGATTCCGTCGGACGTCAGCAGGTACCACGCCGCGATCAGCACCACCGCCGCCATGATCGCCAGGTCGCACCGGCGAACGGAGGGCCATCGGGGAGACGCTGCCGCGTCTGACGGGTCCATGGCCGACAGCGTAAACGATTCGCGCTGCCAGTTCGACGTCGCGCGAACGAGCGGTGCACTAGCCGTCGCGGAACAGCCGCGCCGGACGCCAGCCGTGCCGCCAGGCCAGCACGACCACCACGATCAGGGTGGTGCCGAACAGCGCCTCGCGCAGCGCGCTCGCGCGCATCTTTCGCTTCAGGCGCAGCAGGGCCTGGTCCTCGCCGGCATGGTCTCGCAGCGCCCACCGGAACAGCGCCAGGAAGAATCGCGTCGATCCGAAGACCGCCCAGGCGTTCCGCCGTGGATGGCGCGGCAGCGCCGCGCGAACGTCGGGGGGCAGCGCCGCCATCACGCGGGTGAGCAGCGGCACCTGCAGCAGGATCTCGACCACGTAAGGGATCGCCGCGCCGCACGCCAGCAGCGTCCACCACACCTGTTCATCCATGCCTGCCGCAACCAGCAGCGGGCGTGCCAGCCAAGAGCACGGTGAAAACCGCCTGTCACCCAGCGTCGGTGGCCGGCGTGGCACGGACGCGCGCCGCCGGTTGCCGATCCGGCAACCGCTACATCTTCGCCGGCGCTTCGGTGTTCGTGGGGGTGGCGGCGGCTGACGCGGCGGGATCGCCCACGTCCTTGGCGCCCCCCTTCGTGTCGTACTTCGACGGGCACTTCGCCATGATGCCGTCGGGCACGACGGCCAGCACGTTGTCGGGACCCAGCGACCCCTTCGCCACCACCTCGGCGCCCGACTTGAACGTGTCCGGGACGATGCCGGAATAGACGGCGGTGATCACGGCCGGGGGACGAGGCGCGCGGCTCTCGATCTTGAACCGGTACTGCAGCGTCCCCTTCGCCTGCTCGATCGAGCCGTTCACGACGTTGCCGTGGACCTGCAGCCGCTTGCCGCGCACGGCGTCCGGCGAGGCCATCACCTCGTCGACGTGCTTGTAGTACTCCGCCCCTTCCTTCATCGAGCGCGTCAGCAGGAAGCCGACCGCGCCGGTCACCGCGACCACCGACAACACGATCTTCAACGCGGCGCCACGGGTGGCGGCGGGGGCCGGGGCGCTGGGGCTCATGCCGTGAATGGTAGCTGCCGCCCGACCTTATTCAAGGTCGGGCCGACCACGGCCTGGCCCGATCACGCGGCGCGGCCGGCCGGATTTCTGCCCAGGGCGCCCAGCTCGTGGAAATAGCGGCAGAACATCTCCATGCCCCCCGAGGCCTGGCCCCAGTCGTAGTTCTCGTTGATGGCGTGGTAGCCGTGCTCGGGCAGCGACAACCCCATGAAAATGACAGGTGCTTTCAACAGCTTGCGCATCGTCAGCACGGCCCCGATCGAGCCGCCCTCGCGCGTGAAGCCGGGCTCCTTGCCGAAGGTGTCGCGCATGGCCCGCACCGCGGCGGCGTTGTACGGCCCGCCCAGCGGCGCCAGGTAAGGCGCCAGCGACGCCTCGTGCTCGACCTGCGCGTCGGGCAGCTGCTTCTTGATGAACGCCTTGATCAGCCGGAACACCTTCGCCGGGTCCTGGTCGGGCACCAGGCGCGTCGACAGCTTGGCCTCGGCGCGGTGAGGGACGATCGTCTTGATGCCCGGGCCGCTGTAGCCGCCCACGATGCCGTGCACCTCGAACGTGGGCTGCGCCATGATGGACTCCATCACGCGCAGATCGTCGGCGTGCGGGCGCAGGCTCTTCAGCTCGTGCGCGGCCTTGAAACGGCGGGCCGAGAAGCCCGCGCGCCCGAAGCCGGCGCGCTCGGCGGCCGTCAGCTTGCGCACGTCGTCGTAGAAGCCGGGGATCTTCACCCGCCCGGTGCGCGCGTCCACGCACGCGGCGACCAGCGCCGCCAGCTCGGCGACGGGGTTACGCGCGGCGCCGCCCGTGGTGCCCGAGTGCACGTCCTTCGCGCCCGTCTGCAGGCTGACGGTGAAGCCCATCAGGCCGCGCAGGCCGTAGGGGATCGATGGCTTGCCGGCGGCGGTCCAGATGGTGTCGGAGACCACCACCGACTCGGTGGCGAAGCCGGCCGCCGTCGTGGCGCTGCCCAGGCCGCGCCCAAAGTTGGGGCTGCCGATCTCCTCTTCCAGCTCCCACAGGAACTGCACGTTCACGCGCGCGTCCGTCTCCAGCGCCAGCTTGGCCCCGTACAGCGCCGTCAGCGCCGGCCCCTTGTCGTCGGTCGCTCCGCGCGCCACGTACCGGTCGCCCTGACGGGTGAACGTGAACGGCGGCGAGTTCCACTCGGCCGGATCGGCCGGCTGGACGTCGAGGTGATTGTAGACGGTGACCGTGGGATACGACGGATCGCGCGTCACGCGCCCCAATACCAGGGGGAAGCCGCCCGTCTCGACGACGTCCACGCGCGCGCCCAGCTCGGCCAGCGCGTCACGCGCGGCCGCCACGCAGCGATCCATCTCGGGGCGGCGCGTGGGATCCATGCTGACGGTAGGAATCTCCACGAACGCGGCCAGCTTCTCCTCGAAAGCGCCCCGCCATCCGGCGATGCGGGCGCGCGCGGCCTTCACGTCGATCATGGCGCGCGATTATGCGCGGCGCGCCGGGGTTGCGAAAGCCGCGCGGGTGATGATGCTGGTCGTCGGCCGCTAACCGCCGATCTGCACCATCGCCTTGCGCGGGCCGCCGATGCCCACCAGGCCGAACTGGTGGCCGTCGCGCTTGGCGCTGACGGCCACGCGGATCGCCTCGACCACGTCGCCGCCCGCGCGCAGCACGGCGCGCAGATCGGTCGCGTCGTCGTGACCTAAACAGGTATGCAGCGCGCCGCTCGCCGACAGGCGGACGCGGTTGCACGTGTCGCAGAAGTGCTCCGTCAGCGGCGAGATGATGCCGAACCGCCGCGTGCCCTCGCCCTCCACGCGCCAGTAGCGCGCGGGACCGGCGCCCGCCGCGGGACCACCCGCCTCGTCGGCCACCAGCCGCGCTCCCGGCAAGGCCGCCCCGAGGGTGGCGCGGATCTCGGCCGCGCCCAGGAACGTGCCCGGCACGAACAGCGCGCCGTCGGCCATCGGCATCTGCTCGATGAAGCGCGGCACCAGCCCGCGCTCCCACGCGTAGGCGCAGATCGCCGGCAGCTCGTCGTCGTTGAAGCCGCGCACCGCCACGGCGTTGATCTTGATCGAGCGGAAGCCGGCCGCCCGCGCCGCCTCGATCCCGGCCAGCACGCGCCGCACGTCACCGCCGCGCGTGATGCGGGCGAAACGCTCGGGATCCAGCGAATCGACGCTGACGTTCAGCCGATCGACGCCGGCCGCGCGCAGTGGGACCGCCAGCTCGCCCAGGCGCAGGCCGTTCGTCGACAGCGCCAGGTCGTCGATCCCCGGGATGGCGCGCAACATCGCCACCAGCGCGGGCAGCTCGCGGCGCAGCGTCGGCTCACCGCCGGTCAGGCGCAGCCGGCGCACGCCCAGCCGCGCGAATGATCGCACCAGCGCCACGATCTCCTCGAACGACAGCACGTCCTCGCGCTGCAGGTGCTCGACGCCCCCCTCGGGGATACAGTACGTGCAGCGCAGGTTGCACCGATCGGTCACGGACAGGCGCAGGTATTCGACGTGGCGACGCTGCCGATCCACCAGCGGCCGCAGCGCCTCGCCGGGCCGCTCAGCCAGCGCCGTCTTGCTCATGATGCTCCCCGGCCCGCGCCGCTGGCCTCAGCTGACCCACCAGATGGCGCAGCTCGGGCAGGATCAGCTTGCCCAGCGCCAGCTGCACGGCGGCCGGCGAGCCCGGCATGGCGAACACCGCCACCTGGCCGACGGTGCCGCCGGCCGCGCGCGACAGCATCGCGGCGGCGCCCACCTCGGCGAACGACAGCATGCGAAACAGCTCGCCGAAGCCCTCCAGCCGGCGCTCGAACAGCGGGGTCAGCGCCTCGACCGTGGCGTCGCGGCCGGCCACGCCGGTGCCGCCCGTCAGCAGGATCGCGTCCACCTCGCCCAGCAGCGCGCGCACGCGCGCCGCTATCTCGTCGGGCTCGTCCCGCACCAGCTCGCGGCGCGTGACGTGAAAGCCGGCCTTCGCCGTCAGCGCCTCGGCCAGGCTGCCGCTCTCGTCGGTCTGCAGCGTCCGCGTGTCCGACACGGTGATGACGGCGACGCGGATGTCCGCCGCCCGGGGCCCGGCGTGCCGATGATGCGAGGCGCTCACGCTGGCATCCTAGCAGCAGCGTTCGCGACCGGCCGGCGGGGAAGCGCCATCCCCGGGCCCGATACGTTGACTGGGCCGGCGGGCGCGTGGCATGACCAGCGCATGTCTCTGTTTTCTTCGTTGAAGGACGCGGTCATCGGCCAGGCGATGCGGGTGGCCACCGATCCGCGCCTGACCAAGGTCGCCAGCAACCCGCGCGTGATGGGCGCGGCCATGCGGGCCCTCAGCCTGGGCGGCACGGTGAAGAGCGAGGTCTCGAAGGCGACCCGCCTGGCAGCCGGCGTGTTCGGCATCGCCACGGAAGAGGAAGTGGCCACGTTGCGCACCACGATCCAGACGCTGGAAGACACCGTCGCCACGCTGGAGGCGGAAGCTAGGGCCTCGCGGCGCACGCCGTCCGGCTCCTGAGCGCACGGCATCGGTTCGGGCGCGTCCGGGGCCGGAAACGGCTGCCGCCTGTCGCCAATCGTCGCGCCGGGCCGACCCTGGCTTTGCGAGGACGGCGCCACAGCTGATACCCTTGATCCCGTCAGGCCTCTCGCGTGCTCGCGAGGCCGGGCGGGGCCATGTCGCCTCCCTCATCTCCCGAACATAGGGCTCTGTTCTTCCTGCGCCGCGGGGATGGCCGCATTTCCGGCCCGCACAGCCAGGGCGCCATCGAGCAGATGCTCGCCGCCGGCGAGCTGAAAGGGGACGAGCACGTCGCCATCGACCGCCGGTCGTGGAAGCCGCTGGCGTTGCTGGTGGGGCCCACGAATCAGGCGGGGCCGCCCGCCCCCGTCGCGCCGCCGCCCGCGAAGCCGGCGGCCACGGGTGGTCGTCCGGCCTACGTCGATCTTCCTGGCGGCCTGGATCTCGGCATCCAGCTGGGGGGGGACGAAGAGCCCCCGGGCGCGGCAGGACCGCCGCCGATCACCCACCCGAAGCCCGAGCAGATGTCGGCGCCGGCGCCGGCCACGGGAGTGGCGAACGCCGACCTGGACCTGGGGGACGGCGTCTCCCTCGAGCTGGTCGAGCGCAAGCCGGCGCGGGCGGCGGCGCCCCCCGCCGTCACGCTGTCGCGGCCACCGGCCCCGCCGCTGGAAGCGACGACCGCGCCACGCCCCCTGCCCCGCCCTGCCGGGGCACCACCCGCAGCCACGGATCTGTCGGCGGTGCCGACGCCGGTCTCCCTGTCGGCGTCGTCGCGCGCGGTGGTCTCGCCCGCCGACGCGCCCGAGGACGAGCTGCACCACCCCGATCCCACGCGGCCCGTCTCGATCGAGGCGGCTGCCCAACCCAAGAAGGCGACCCGCCCGCGCACCATCACCGCGGCGCGCGCCGGCAATCCGCTGGCGAAGGCGGCCCCGGCGCGGCGCTGGCGCCGGGTGGTCATTCCGGGCGCGATCGTCGTGGGACTGGGCGCGGCGGTGGCGGTGGCGGTGGCGCTGGACCTGCCCGCCCGGCTGCGACCCGAACCGGCCGTGGCAAAGCTGCTGGGCCCGCTGGCCGACGAGCTGGCGCACGATCGCTTTCCCGCCTACTCGCAGGCGGCGCGGCTGCTGGAGGACGCCGTCGCGACGCGGCCGCAGGCGCCCCACGTGCGCGCCCAGGCGGCGCTGCTGCTGGCGAGCTCGGTCGTCATTCATGGCGGCGAGCGGGGGCGACTGGCGCAGGCGGACGCGCTGCTGCCCGACAGCGCGGGCAAGCCCGACCCCGCGGTGACGCTGGCGCGCGCGTGGCTGGAGCTGGGCAAGGGGCGCTGGAAACCGGCGCAGACGACGGCCGAGGAGGCCGTGCCGCCGCTGCAGGCCGCTGATCGCGCGGCGCTGCGCGGCTGGGCAGCGCTGGGACGGCAAGACCCGGCCGCGGCGGAGGGCGCGTTCGCCGAGGCCGTGGCCGCCAGCCCGCCCCCCGCACCGTCGCTGATCGCCGCGCGCTTTGGCCTGGCGCTGGCCCGCGAGGCCGCCCTGTCCCCGGCGGCGCTGGCGGCGTACCGGGCGGTGCTGGCGGACGCCCCCGCCCACGTCGGCGCGAGCCTGGGCCTGATGCGGCTGTCACCGCTGGCGCCCGCGGCGCGCCTGAAGCTGGCGCAGACTCTGCTGGCCACGCGCGCGGCGGACGCCTCGCGCGCGGAGCTGGGCGAGGCGAACGCCATCGCCGCGGAGGCGCTGGCGGCGATGGGTGACGCGGGGGGGGCGGAGGCGGCGCGCCTGCGGGCGAGGCAGGCCGATCCCGGAAACGCCGCCCTGGCGGTGGCGCGCGGTGATCGCGCCCTGCGCGAGGGGCGGCGCGACGAGGCGCTGGACGACTACAAGGTCACGCTGGCCCCCACGCCGTCCACGCCGCGCACGCCGGCGTTTCATTTCGCACGCGTCGGCGCGCTGCTGGCGGCGGGCCGCGTGCAGGACGCCGGCAAGCTGCTGGCGCGGCTGGAGCAGGCGCTGCCCGCCGATCCGCGCCCGCCCTACTGGCGCGGGCAGCTGGCGGAGCGAGGCCCGGCGCCCGATCTGAGCGCGGCCGAGCACGACTACGAGACGGCCTTGAAGCGCGACGCCGCCTTCGTGCCGGCCAGCCTGGATCTGGCGCGGCTGCGCCTCGGCCAGCACCGCACCGCGGACGCGCTGGGCGTCCTGAAGCGCGCCGAGGGCCAGGGGGCGACGCCGGTGGCGCTGCGGATCGCTCTCGGCGAGGCGCTGCTGGCGTCGGGCAATCCCACCGAGGCGGTGCGGGTGTTCCGCCAGGCGGTGGCGGACGATCCGCAGAACCCCGCCGCGCGGCTGGGCTTCGCCAGCGCGCTGTACGGCACGGGCGACGCGACGGCCGCGGGCGCCGAGGTGACGGCGCTGGCGAATCGCCCCGACAGCGCCACGCTGGGCAAGCGTCTGGGGGATGCGCTGGGTGATCGCATCGGTGAGATGCTGGTCAAGCTGGGCCGCCGTGAGGACGCGCTGGCGTTCTATCGCAAGGAGATCGCCGGCGGCGGCGCGACACCGGCCACGAAGGTGGCGGCGGCGCGGCTGGCGCTGGAGCGCGGCGATCGCGACGAGGCGCAGAGGCTGGCCGAGGCCGCGGCCGCCGAGGATCCGCGCGCGCCCGGCGCGCTGTTCGTGGTGGGTGAGGTGCTGCGCGCCCGTGGTGATCTGGCCGGGGCGCTGGCCGAGCTGCGGCGGGCGCAGGCCGTCGACGCCTCGCCGGCCGTGCAGCTGGAGGTGGGGCGGGTGCTGGCGGCGCTGGGCCGCGACGAGGAGGCGATGGGCGTGCTCGGTGACACCGGCGATCTGCCCGAGGCCAGCGTCGAGCGCGGGCGGATCGCCCTGCGCCGGGGGAACACCGAGAAGGCGGTGGACGAGCTGACCGTGGCGACGGCGCGGCTGCCCGGCAACGCCGACGCGTTCCTGTTGCTGGGTCAGGCCGAGGATCGGCTGGGCCACGCGGACAAGGCCGAGGCGGCTTTCAAGACGACGACGCGGCTGCTGCCCGCGTCGGGCGAGGCCCATTATCGCCTGGGACGGCTGCTGCTGGATCGCGGCTCGGTGGCCGCGGCCCTGCCGCATCTGCGCGCCGCGACCGATCGGGCCCCCGCCACGGCGGCCTGGCGGGCCGACGCCTACTTCCAGCTGGGGTTCGCCGAGCAGCGGCAGGGCAACCGCGAGCGCTCGGTGGCCGCCTTCCGCCGTTATCTGGAGCTGGCGCCCAGCGACGCCCCGGCGCGCGGCGAGGTCGAGAAGCAGCTGGGCGCGCGCTGAGCGCGAGGGACTGCCGTCAGATCCGGTACGAGAGCCCGCCGCCCAGGAAGAAGTACGGGAAAAAGTAGCCGCCCTCGACCTTCACCTCCAGGCCGTCGACGCTGGGGATGCGGAAGTCGAAGCCGGTCAGCAGGTTGATGATCGGGTAGACGGGCGGGATGTCGCCCGAGGTGAAGCGTGACCCCTGCGCCGGCGTGTCGATGCCGCCCTCGCTGGCCTTCAGCTGGCTCTCCGAGCAGGGGCCCGAATTGCAGGGCGGCGTCAGGTTCGGATAGCACTTGGTCACGTCGCCGGGCGAGCTGGCGCAGCCTGGGCTTCCGTCGGACGTGCGCAGCATCTTTCCGGTCATGATGCCCAGGCCGAAGCCGCCGCCGTAGTGAAACGTCACGTACTGGCTCAGATCCTTGCGCAGGATGAAGGCGGCGTCGATCGACACGGCGCCCAGGCCCCGGAACTGCACGTAATCGGTGTCGACAGCGGGGTTCTTTCCCGCGCCCAGCCAGTTGCCGTCCGACGGCGACAGCGACTGCCAGGCCACGCCCAGCACGAAGTCGAAGTCGCCGTGACGGCGGAAGCCTTCCAGGCCGACCGTGTACGAGCTGAGGGGCTTGCTGTTCTTCAGGAACAAGCCCAGCATCCACGACGGCACCGACGTCCAGCGCGACCGCAGCCCCAGGCCGTAACGCGCGCCGGTGGCGTCCTGCTTCGCGATGTCGACCATGGGCACGCCGGCGGCCACGGTGGTGTCGGCGTCGGGGGCGGCATCAGCGCCGGTCGCCGATTTGCCGGCCGTCGTCTCTCCCTTGCCGGTGTCGGCGTCGCCGGCCTGGGCATGGGCCAGTCCCGCCGCCAGCGCCGCCAGGCCCCAGAACGCGAGCACCAGTCGAAGTCGAACCATGGTCTGTCTCCTCGAGCTCAAGGAAGGCACAGGACGAAAGGCGGGCGATTATACACACGCGCCCCGGCGCGCCCGACGGCGCCGATCACAGGAAGGCAGCGCCGTTGTCGCCGTCATTCATCAGACGGCGGCGCCGCTTGCGGTACCCCCGCACCAGCACCACCCCCACGCCGATGACGATCGCGATCAAGATGCCGTGCTCGGTGTGGCGGGCGTAGGTCACCACGCGATCGATCTGGCCGCCGAAGAACCAGGCCATGTACACCAGCACAGGCACCGACATCGCGGCCGCCAGCGCGTCGTAGATGAAGAACACCGACGGCTTCAGGTGCAGCGTCCCCCCGCAAAAGTAGATCGAGAACCGCAGCCCGGGCATGAAGCGCCCCAGGAACACCACCCGGTTGCCGAACTTGCGGAAGTACGCGCGGACGCGGCGCTGGCGGCGGGGCGTGAAGTAGCGGCTGGCCCACGGGCTGGAGAGGATGCGCCGGCCGAACCAACGGCCCATCAGGAACGAAGCGGTGTCGCCGGCCAGCACCGCCGTCCAGCAGATGGCGAACGCCTTGTGCACGTTCAGGTGCAGCGGCAGGTGGCACTCGGCCGACGAGAAATAGCCCGCCGCGATCAGGGACAGATCCTCGGGGATGGGCAGCCCCAGGCCGCACAGCAGCAGGATCCCGGCCAGCCACGCGTAAGCGCCCGTCGGCGTCAGCGCGGACAAATGATGGATGAACCACTCCATTACGGGCTCGGGAGCGTTGACATATCACGGATGCGGCCGCGGGCGCGATGGCGACGTCCGGTCCCGGGCCGTGCCGCGACCCTGTTGCGGCCGTTGACACGACGGAGGGCGACACGTAGCTTTGGCCCCCACCGGAGGCCTCCCATGCTCTCTTATCGCTCTCTCGTCGTCGCCAGCCTGTTCTCTGCTTTTGTCGCCGTCGGTTGTACCCCCGATTATCCGAACTGCGAGACAGACAAGAACTGCAGCTCGAAGAACGAGTTCTGCGTGGCCGGTAAGTGCCAGCAGTGCCGAGACAACAAGGACTGCGGCGAAGGGTCGTCGTGCAACGCCGGCCGCTGCGACAAGATTGCGAACTATTGCAAGGACAGCTCGGGCTGCCCCGCGGGAACGCCCTGCATCGCCAACCGCTGCACCTCTTGCGCGGCCGACAAGGATTGCCCCGCCGGCTCGAAGTGCTGGAAGGGCACCTGCGACGCGAAGAAGCACTGCTCGAAGGACGACGATTGCGCGCAGAACGAGGACTGCCTGAACGGCGTCTGCTCGACCGACAAGCACAAGTCCGAGCCGCCCCCCTCGTGCTCGCTGGGCGCCGTGTTCTTCGACTTCAACGAGTCGGCGCTGACCACCGAGGCCAGCACGACGCTGTCGCGCAACGGCGACTGCCTGAAGAAGGTCTCGCGCCCCGTCACGGTGGTGGGCCACACCGATCCGCGCGGCACGGCCGAGTACAACATCGCCCTGTCCGAGCGTCGCGCCCAGTCGGTGCAGACGTACCTCGAGCGTCTGGGGGTCCAGGGTGGCCGCATGGCCGTCCTGCCGCGCGGCGCGCTGGACGCGACCGGAACCAACGAGCCGACCTGGGCGCAGGATCGTCGTGTCGACTTCACCTGGCGCTAAGTCGATGGCGCCCCGCCGCGCCGGCGGCCGCGCCCTGGCCGCGTTCCTGCTGACCGTGTGGGGCGGGTCGTTCGTCACGGGTTGCGTGACCAGCGGCGACGGCGACCGCATGCGCCACGACATCGCCGATCTGAAGGTCCGCCTGGACGCGATCGACAAGCGCGACGCCGAGTACAAGGAGCAGGTCGTGCGCCTGAAGAAGGTGCTCGACGACGCGACGGCGCTGCTGGCGCGCAACTCGGCCGACGTGGGCGCCAAGGCCGCCAAGAACGAGCAGGACGTCGCCGTGCTGAACGGCCGCCTGGAAGAGCTGAACCACACGCTGGAGCAAGAGACCCGCACCTCCGAGGATCTGAAGACGCGTCTGGCCTCGATGGAGCAGACGCAGGGCAAGATCGGCAACAAGCTCGGGCTGAACATGCCCGAGGACAAGGAACAGCTGTGGGTCCAGGCCGGACAGCTGGTGGCCCAGGGCCAGCGCGACGAGGGGCGGCGCTTCTTCCGCACGTTCATCCAGCGTTTTCCGCAGGACGCGCGCGCGCCCCAGGCGTATCTGTTGCTGGGCCAGTCGTTCAGCCAGGAGAGCAAGTTCCCGAACGCCGCGGCCGAGTTCCAGAAGGTGCTGGACAACTACCCGTCCTCGCCCGAGGTCCCCGAGGCGATGTGGCAGCTGGCGCTGACGTTCACCCAGCTGAAGTTCTGCAGCGACGCCCGCGCCCTGCTGGGTGACCTGATCAAGCGCTACCCGAAGTCGAAGCGGGTCAGCGACGCCAAGGGCGAGCTACGCCAGATCGCGAAGCTGCCCAAGGCCGAGTGTACGAGCTAGCGGGCGCTGCCCGCGATCGGCTTCCCCTCACCCTGAGGGTCTGGCTTCCTGGGCGAAGGCGGCGTTGACGGCGCGGGCGGCGGCCTCCGGATCCGGGGCGGCCTCGATGGCGCTGATCAGCGCGGCGGCGGAAGCGCCGGTGGCGGCGACCTCTGCGGCCCGTGCGATGGTCAGGCCGCCGATGGCGACCACGGGGATGGGGGCGGTCGATGCCACCTGGCGCAAGATTTCCAGGCCGACCACGGGGTCGGGGTTCGCCTTCGTCGTGGTGGGGAAGATCGGGCCCAGGCCGATGTAGTCGGCGCCGCCGGCCATCGCGGCGGCCGCCTGGGCCGGATTGTGGGTCGAGATGCCGATGAGCAGGCGGCCGGCGGCGACGGCGCGGGCCGCGTCTAGCGGCAGATCCTCTTGTCCCAGGTGGACGGCCTGGGCGCCCACGGCCAGGGCCACGTCCAGGCGATCGTTCACGCACAGGGGGACGCCGGCCGCCTGGGCCAGCGGCAACACCGCGCGCGCCAGCGCCGCCAGTGCGGCCGCCGGCGCCTCCTTTGCGCGGAGCTGCAGCATCGCCGGCCGGCCGGCCAGCAAGCGTGCCGCGCGCGCCGCCGCGCGCGCGGTGTCGTGCGCCTGCGCGGGCAGGACGTCCAGGATGGCGTAGTAGCCCCGAAGCGCGATCATGGCCGATGGTTCTAGCCGATCGCCGCTGGCCGCTGCGCTGCTAAAGCGTCGCCGCTTCGCACGGGCACCCCGCCGTCCGACCGCGTAGACTATTCGGCCGTGCCGACACCGTTTCGCTTGAAGACCGGCCTGCGTCCCATGGGCGATCAGCCGCGCGCCATCGAGGAGCTGATGGCCGGCGTGACGCGGGGCGATTCCGCGCAGGTGTTGCTGGGCATCACCGGCAGCGGCAAGACCTTCACCATGGCGAACATCATCGAGCAGGCGGGTCGCCCCGCCCTGGTGATGGCGCACAACAAGACGCTGGCCCACCAGCTGTACCTCGAGTTCCGCGAGCTGTTCCCCGACAACGCGGTCCACTACTTCGTCAGCTACTACGACTACTACCAGCCCGAGGCCTACGTGCCGTCGACCGACACGTACATCGAGAAGGACTCGATGATCAACGAGGAGATCGACCGGATGCGCCACGCGGCGACGTACGCGCTCCTCACGCGGCGGGACTGCCTGATCGTGGCGTCGGTGTCGTGCATCTACGGCATCGGCGCGGCGGAAGCCTACCTGGGCATGAAGCTGGACCTGGCCGCCGGCGTGGAAGTGCGGCGCGACGCCGTGCTGCGCCGCCTGGTCGAGATCCACTACGAGCGCAACGACGTCGATTTCGCGCGCGGCACCTTCCGCGTGCGCGGCGACGTGGTCGAGATCTTCCCCGCCTACGAGCGCGAGAAGGCCATCCGCGTCGAGTGGTGGGGCGACGAGATCGAGTCGATCTCCGAGGTCGATCCCCTGCGGGGCAAGGTGCTGCGCAAGATCGACGAGGTCTCGATCTTCCCCGGTTCGCACTACGCCACCGGCACCGATCAGCTGGTGAAGGCGCGCGACTCGATCCGCATCGAGCTGCGCCAGCGCCTGACCGAGCTGCACGCGCAGAACAAGCTGGTCGAGGAGCAGCGGTTGCAGCAGCGCACGCTGTACGACCTGGAGATGCTGGAGCAGATGGGGCGCTGCAAGGGGATCGAGAACTACTCGCGCCACCTGTCGGGCCGCGCCCCGGGTGAGCCGCCCCCCACCCTGCTCGACTACTTCCCGAAGGACTACCTGCTGTTCGTCGACGAGTCGCACCAGACGGTGCCGCAGGTCGGCTCGATGTGGAAGGGCGACCGCTCGCGGAAGGAGACGCTGGTCGACTTCGGCTTCCGGCTGCCGTCGGCCCTGGACAACCGGCCACTGCGCTTCGACGAGTGGGAGGCGCGCACGCCCCAGACCGTCTTCGTCTCGGCGACGCCGGCCGAGTACGAGATCCAGAAGGCGCAGGGGGTGATGGTCGAGCAGATCATCCGCCCCACCGGCCTGCTGGATCCGATCATCGAGGTGCGGCCGGTGGCCTCGCAGGTGGACGATCTGCTGGGCGAGATCCGCGAGCGCGTGAAGGCGGGCGACCGCGTGCTGGTGACGACGCTGACCAAGCGCATGGCCGAGGACCTGACCGAGTACTACACCGAGCTGGGCGTGCGCGTGCGCTACCTGCACTCGGACATCGACACGCTGGAGCGGATCGAGATCCTGCGCGACCTGCGCCTGGGCGAGTACGACGTGCTGGTGGGCATCAACCTGCTGCGCGAGGGGCTGGACCTGCCCGAGGTGTCGCTGGTGGCGATCCTGGACGCCGACAAAGAAGGCTTCCTGCGCGCCACCCGCTCGCTGATCCAGACCATCGGCCGGGCGGCGCGCAACGTGCGCGGCACCGTCATCATGTACGCCGACCGGATGACCGCGTCGATGAACGAGGCCATCACGGTGACGCGCACCCGCCGCGCCACGCAGGAGGCGTACAACCAGGCCCACGGCATCACGCCCAGGACCATCCAGAAGGCGATCAAGGAGCTGGAGGGGACGGCGCAGGACGACTTCCACGACCTGGGCGAGAGCACGGCGGCGAAGAAGCGAAAGCGCCGCCCCGAGGTGCCGCTGGAGGAGATCCCCGACATCCTGCAGGCGCTGCGCAAGGAGATGCACGCCCTGTCCGACGCGCTGGAGTTCGAGAAGGCGGCCGCGGTGCGCGACCGCATCAAGGACCTGGAAGAGATGCAGCTCGCGATCGCAAGCTGACCGGACCCCTGCTAGCGTCCGGGCCCGATGGACTTCTTCTACGGACGGCTTTCGGGAAATTCGGCGCGGTCGGCGTTCGCGCTGTTCGAGGCGGGGGCCCCGTTCACGGCGCACCCGCTGGACACGCCGTCAGGCGAGAACCGCACCCCCGATTACCTGGCGCTGAACCCGATGGGCAAGGTGCCGGCGCTCATCGACGGCGAGCTGCAGCTGTGGGAGTCGAACGCCATCAACTGGTACCTCGCGGAGACGTTTCCCGGCGCGGGCCTGCTCCCCTCTTCCCTCGGCGCGAAGGTCGCCGTCCAGCGCTGGATGTTCTTCCAGGCGGGCCACCTGTCGCCGGCGTCGATGCCGATCATCCGCGCCACCAACAGCCGGGTGCAGCGCCACTGGAAGATCAGCGGCGACCCCGGCGCGCTGGGGCCCGTGCGCAAGGAGCTGGAGCGCTATCTGGCGGTGCTCGAGCCGGCGCTGGCCGGACGCGACTGGCTGGAGGGAACGTTCTCCCTCGCCGACATCGCCTGCGCCCCCCACTTCTGGTTCCTGGCGTCCAGCGAGCCCGCGTTCGACTTCGCCCCCTGGCCCCACGTCAAAGCCTGGCTCGATCGCCTGTGGAGCCGCCCCGCCTGGAAGAAGGCGGTCGACGCCACCCTCTCCGCGGGAGAGTGAAGTCAGGCCAGGCGGTACAGCAACCGCCAGACGCGCTTCTGCTCGCGATCGCACTGCACCTCGCGACGCGAACGGGCGTTCCATAGCGGGCCGGGGTGAAAGCTCCACGGGGCGTGGGCGTTCACGAAGGTGCCCGGGCCCTCCTCTTCCAGCGACGCCATCGCCTCGAGCGCGATGTCGAAGATGTCGGTCATGACGTGGATCTCGCCCCCCGGCTCGAGGCGCGTGGCCAGCTCGGCGATGAGGCCGCTGCCCACCACGCGGCGCTTCTGCTGGCGGGCCTTCCACCACGGATCGGGGAAGTTCACGTGGAACCGGCGCACCGAGCGCGGCGCGAACAGGCGGCCCAGGTCGACCGACATGTTCGCGAACACGTTGCGGACGTTCGTCACGCCCGCCTCCCGGCACAGGCGCTCGGCCCGCGTCACCATCTCGCTCCGGATCTCCACGCCCACCAGGGTCGCCTCCGGGACGACGGGCGACCGCTCGATCAGGAACTGCGCCTCGGCCGACCCCAGCTCGACCTCCAGGAAGCCGCCCGGCGGGGGCTCGATGCGGGGGACGCCCTTGATCTCGAGCAGATCGGACTTCAGCGGGTTGACGTGCTGGCGGATCTTCGGCATCCGTCACAACCTCGCCGCGGCGCGGGGCGGTCCGGCGCTAGTCACTCGAACCCGGCGAGCGGTATCCCGTCGTGGCGGTCGATTCACCGCCCGGCACATTCCCGTGTGACCCGCCCTCACCCAGCCGCCGCCGCAGGTCCGCCAGCCGATCGGCCACCGCCAGCAGCCGCTGGCGCGCGTCAGACGCGGACCGCCGCGCGTCCGCCAGCGCGGCGCGATCGTCTCCGGAGCTGCTTCCGTCGTCGACCAGGCGCAAACCCATGTTCGAACCTCATCACCCCTTGGCGGGGGCCGGATTGCTGATCTGCGGACCGTTGTGCTTCCGATCGAGGTGGTTGATCCACAGTTGCTGGAAGATGCCGATCAGATAGCTGGTGAGCATGTACAC
>Ga0070679_100001826_pt1 | contig 19206 bp, 14 predicted proteins | sample KBSC63BmetaG_FD_65652 | JGI IMG/M metagenome (GOLD analysis project Ga0070679, IMG submission 65652) | Corn rhizosphere microbial communities from Kellogg Biological Station, Michigan, USA - KBS C6-3B metaG | ecosystem: Host-associated > Plants > Roots > Rhizosphere | place: USA: Michigan... | reverse complement strand
CGTGAGCCCCTCCGGCTCAACGTTTTCGACCCGGCGGCCACGGACCGGAAGCTCGTGATCGCGGCGGCGCTCGCGGCGTCGCGCGCCGCCACGCGCACGGGTCCGCTCATCACCGTGGATCACTTTCGCGGCATCTCGCTTCAGGGCGGCAAGCGATTCGCCGTGCGGCTGCGGCGCACGCTCGACACGCTCGGCCCCGGCGTGACGGAGCTCATGGTGCACCCGGGACACGACGACGCTACGCTCGCGGCGCAGGACTCCTACACCTGGCAGCGGCCCATCGAGCTCGAGGTGCTCACCTCAGCCGGGACGAGGGAACGGCTCGCGCGAGGCGACATTCGGCTCGTGAGCTTCCGCGACCTCTGACGGCCGCCAGCGCAGCTGCTCCCATAACATGGTGAGCCAGGCGATCGTGCACGGCACCGTCTTGAGCCGGTAGTGCACGAAGAAATGCTGCTGCCAGCTCTTCGGCGTGATGTCGGTGGAGGAGAGCGATACGACCACGAGCGTGAGCACGAGGATCGCGTCGTGCCACCCGCTGCGCGGAGTGGTCACGAACCAGATCGCGATGCCGGTCACCGCGATCACGAACGACGGCGACTCGGATTGGTGGTTGAAGATCACCATGTAGACGAGCAGCGAACAGAGAAAGCGCAAGCGGAACTCCTCCCACCTCCACTCGCGCCATCGCGCGAGCGGGAGGAGCAGCAGCGTGGTGCCCGCGAGCTGTACCGGCCAGTTGGGCCAGCTCACGCCGAGCCAGATGCGCAGCTGCTGCATCACTCCGCCGTACAGGCCGCCGCCTCCGCCGCCGCCAACCGATAGCGCGTCCACCGATTCCACCAGCCGCCACGAGTGGTATTGCGCCGCGAGCTCCGACGGCGAGACGACGAGCAGCGGCAGCGCGAGCACGGCGGCCATCGCGACGGCCATTACGAGCGCGAATCGGATTCGCCCGCGGTAGAACACGGCCAGCGCCAGCGCGGCCAGCGGAAAGATCTTCACCGCCGCTCCGATCGCGATCGCGGCGGCTGCGCCGAGCTGTCGTCGTCGCTCGAACGCGATGAACGCGAGGATCACGAGCGCGGTGACGAGCGAGTTGCTCTGCGACCGCTGCATCGAGCGCAGCGCCTCCAGATAGATGATCGCGAGCGCGATGATGCCACGCCGGCCCGGCAGCAGCCGGTCGACGGTGAAGAAGAGGAGAAGCGTGTTGAGCGCATCCCAGAGCGCGAGCGAAACCGCGAACGGAATGAGCGCGAACGGCGCGAACAGCACCGCGAAGCTCGGGCTGTACTTGTAGAGATCGGCGTGGTGCTGCGGCTGCGCGGCGTACATGTCGTGCCCCGCCGCGAGATTCAGATACGACCAGCGGAAGATCAGGAAGTTGTTGTCCGGCCCGCGATGCGAATACGCCTTCCCGATCGCGACGACCAGAATCGTGACCACGTAGAGCGCCACCATCCACGTGTGCGGCGAGATGCGCGAGAATCGCCAGTTTCGCATGCGGAATTCTCGTCGGTGACCTCGAGCGGCGAAAGGTGCGACGGTTGACGCCTTCTCCCGGAGCCGCCACTCTTCCCCATGCGACGAGAGCACCATCTTCCCGTTTCACGCACTGCCCGCTACTTCACCGTCGGCGAGCCGGGAGATGCGCTGCGCGAGCTCTGGTTCGTGTGTCACGGCTATGGGCAGCTCGCCGGCCGCTTCGTGCGCCACTTCGAGCCGATCGCCGGGCCGGAGCGGATGATCGTCGCTCCAGAGGCGCTCTCACGCTTCTACGTCGAAACACCCGGGAAGACGCACGCCGACACGCACGTCGGCGCCACGTGGATGACGCGCGAGGACCGGTTGAGCGACATCGAGGACAACGTCGAATACCTCGACGCGCTCTACGCGCACATCCGTAACGGCCTGCCCCGCGTGCCGCCGTCGTGCACGGTCTTCGGCTTTTCGCAGGGAGTGGCAACCGTGTGCCGGTGGCTCGAGCGCACGGACGTTCGCGTGGACCGCGCGATTCTCTGGGGCGGGATCATTCCCGCCGATGTCGATCTCGCCGCGTCCCCAGCGCTGCGCGCCGCCCGCCTCATCGTCGCCGCGGGCACGGCCGACGAGCACGCGACTCCCGAGCTGCTCGCCGAGCAGAGCGCGCGACTCGCGTCGCACGGGCTCGCGTGCGAGCGCGCGAGCTTCAACGGCAGCCATCGTATCGATCGCGAAACGCTCGCGCGTATCGCCGCCGGGAGCGTCCCCGCGAGCTAGTGCTCGAGGATGATGTACTTCGCGTCGTCCGCGGACATCTTCCTGAGCCACGCCAGCAGCTCGCTCATCGACGCGGCAGGGAACACTCCCTCGGTTCCCGTGAGCCGTCGGCTCACGTGCAGCTCGTTCCCGGTCTGCGTGTACTCGGACGCGTACGAGCCGAACGCGCTCGTGGCCGTGTCGCTCGCCGGCAGCTTCGCCTTCCACCCGGCGGGCAGCGTGAGGCGAAGGTCCTCGATCTCCGTGTGCGGGCCCCACACCTTGGCCGCATCGATCGGAAGCTTGCGCGGGCCGCGCGCCTCCAGCGACGAGATGAAGCTGGGATACGAGTAACTGCGCAGCGGGATGGTGAGAATCTCCGTCCCGCCCGCATCCGCCGCCGCCTTCCCGTGGCGGATGAGCACCGAGATCTTCGGCTCCGCGGCGAGGTCGCGTCCGTCGAACAGCTGCAGGCTGTCGCCCACCGACCCGTCGAAGATCGCGTTCGCGATCGCGAGCGTCGCGCGCGCACGCTCGGCGGAATCGGGCTTGGTGGACTTCATCATCGAGCCCCGCATCGCGTATTGCTGCGCGCCCGACGCCTGGCGAGTCCACTTGCCGGAGAACATCCCGTCGGGGGTGAGCGAGCCCACCAGATGGATCTCGGCCCTGTTTCCCTTGGCCGAATCGGTGGGGAATGTGATCTCCTCGCTCGTGCCATCCGGGTGCACCACCAGCCCGAACTCGCCCTGCTCGGCCGGCGGGAGCGAGCCGTAGGGGACGATCTCCGCGGTGAGATCCACGTACGTCCGCGCGCCATTGCGGTCGACCGCCGCGATCATGTGGTCGAACTGGTTGCCGCTCGGCAGCGTGCGGTCCACCCCTCCCGCGCTGCTCAGCAGCACCGGATACGCGGTGACGCCCATGCGGCGCGCGAGCGCGATGAAGAACGTCGCCTTGTCCTTGCAGTCTCCGTACTTGTTCGCGAACACCTCGCTCGGATGGTGCGGCTGAAAGCCGGCGATGCCGAGCGAGAGCGAGACGTAGCGGAAGTCCTGCGCGACCCACCGATGGACGGCGCGCAGCGAGTCGGCGAGCGTCTTCGAGCCGGCCAGGGTGCGCGAGAGCGCGGAGTCGATGGAGGGAGTCAGCTCGTAGCGATCCCGCGCGAGGCCGGCGTACCACTTCGCGATGTCGGACCACGCGATGGGTGACGCCACGGCGAGCCCTTCGCCGTAGCTCGAGTCGGGAGCGAGCGGCTCGACGTCGAGCTTCGGAATCTCCGCGCGCGCCCACGTATAGATGCGCCGTCCCTTCGAGACCGTCTCGTTGCGCGCGACGCTCAGGTGGTGCTCCTCGATGCGCGGCTTGAGCGATTCGGGGAGATCCACGATGAGCCGCGAGCGCCGGGTGAGGCGGCCGGTGGTGACGCTCCACGACGTCAGGAAATCTCCGGGGATCACCGGCTTACGCGTCTCCACGGTGTAGCTGTAGTCCACGAGCGTCCCCGGCGCGACGCCGCCGAGCGAGATGCGATGGATCATCTGGTCCGAGTACACCGGGGCCTCCATCGCCACCGGCGCCATCGACTCCTGCTCGTGCACCGGCTTCGCGCTGATCACCGTGCCGTCCGGCTTGAGCACTCGCGCCCAGTTGAGCGTGAGCTTCTCGCGGTCGGGCGAGTAGCCGAACGACTGCTCCCCCCATCGCTCCGCGGCCTCGGGCGTGAGCACCTGTATCACCTGGCGATACGTACGGCTTCCGCTTCCGTCGGCCTCGTATCGCACGATGCCGTCGTCGAGCAGATAGACGTACGGTTGATCCGCATAGTTCGCCGGGTTCACCGCGAGCTTGTAGATCGTGTCGCTCCGAACGGAGGGATCGCCGGCGGGCGTGACACGCGGCGACTGCGCGCTCGATGCTGCCGCACCGAGCAGGATCGCGATAGGAACCATCAGGCGATGCATGCGACTCCTCGAGGGAGGAAAGGGGCCCCGGTACCGAAACGCGCCGCGCGGCTAGTGGGCCGGCAGCAACTGTACGACGACGAAGCGAGAGGAATCGAAATATTTTTTCGCCGCCGCCTGGAGTCCGGCCGAGGTCATGGCCTTCACGGCGTCGTCGTACTTGAGGATGAGCGCGGGATCCCAGCCGTTGAAGTCGTAGCTGGAGAGGAGGCTCAGCCAGATTCGATTCTGGCGCAGGTTCGTCTCGCGCTCGCGCAGGTCGGTCTCGCGAACCTTCTGCAGCTCGCTCTCGGAGGCGCCCTTCGCCTTGATGCTGTCGATCTCCGCGAACACCGCCTTCTGCAGCTCGGCCGCCCGCTCGGGCGCCGAGCCGAAGTCGATGCGCACCGCGTACGTCTCGCGCGGATAGTGGGTGGGGCTGATGCTCACGCCCACGCCGTAGGTACCCCCCAGGTCCTGCCGCAGCCGCTCGCGCAGCTTGATCTGCAGCAGATCCGACAGCTCGTTCAGGTCCTGCACGTTCTGCCACGTGTACTCGAATGGTCCGGTGAAGACGATCGCCGTCTGCGCCTTGGGCTCGATCCCGCGCTTCACCTCGCGCCGGATCACGCCGGTGGGATACGACATCCCCACGTCCTTCCACGTCTCGCCCGCGTGCGTGGCGGGAAGGCTCGCGATGTAGCGCTCGACCAGCGGCTTGAGCACCGTCGTGTCCATCGTCCCGACGAACACGAAGGTGAAGTTGCTCGCGTCCGCGAACCGCTGCCGGTAGATCTCGAGCGCGTGCTTGAGATTCACGTACTCCATGTCCTGAGCGGAGGGCGGCTTCGCCCGAAAGTGGTGCTGCGCGAGCGTGAGGTCGAGCGTGTCGGAGAACGCGGCGGCCGGGCTCACGGCGCGGTTCGCGAGCAGGACCTCGATCTTGTTGCGATACGCCTCGAACGCCGCGCTGTCCTCGCGCGGCGCCGTGAACGCGAGGTAGACGAGCTGCAGCAGCGTTTCGGCATCCTTTGGCGATCCGCCTCCCGCGAGCCCCTGCTGCGTGGAGCCGATGAACTCCGAGAGCGAAGCCGACTTCCCCGCCAGCGCCTTCTGCAGCGACGACGCGTTGAACGTCCCGAGTCCCCCGGCATCCACGGCCGCGGTGGCGAGCGTGGCGTCGAGATACGATGAGTCGCTCACCACCGACGTACCGCCGGGCGCGTACGCGCGGAACAGCAGCTCATCGTCCTTGAAGTCGGTTGGCTTGAGCAGCACGCGCGCGCCGTTCGACAGCTTCCATTCGGTGACCCCCACCACGGGGAGCTGCTTCGTGGACACGATGGTGCCGGGCGTGGGTGGCGTGGGGACGAGCGGCGCGTTGGACACGGAATCCGTGTACGCGGCGAGCGTCTCGTGCTCCGCGCTGTCGAGCACGGAGCGCAACGTGCCGGCGCTGGGCAGCTTGCCCGCCACCTTCTGCGGCGCGTTGACGACGATCACGCGGCTCCTGTCGCTGAGCCACGTGTGCGCCAGCGCGTTCACCTCGGACAGCGAGATCCCGGGCACGAGCTGGCGATAGAGCGTGTACTGCTGCGCGATGCTCGGGGTGGCCGTCTTCTCGAGGTACGCGCCCATGTACTCCTCCACGAACGACTCGGACGGCGTCTTGTCGCGCTCGGCGTACGCGCGCTCCATGCCGCGCAGCATGTCGGCCTTCGCGCGCTCGAGCTCCGTGGCCGTGAAGCCGTGTTGCGCGACGCGCTCTCCCTCGGTGACCATCGCGCGCAGCCCGCGCTCCACGTCGCTGTCGGCGACGACGGCCGTGAGCGCGTACACGTCCTTCGAGCGCACGATTCGCCCCTGGTTGGAGAACGCGCCGATGAACGGAGCGCCCGGCCGCTGCGCGATCTCCTGCAGCCGCGCGTTGAGCATCTCGTTGTACAGCGCACCCAGGATCTGCTGGCGGAAATCGCCCACCGTGCGCTCGGGGTGCAGCGGCTGCAGATAGTACACGGCCACCGTCGAGCGGGTCGCCTCGCTGTCGGTGGCGATCGTCACGAGCGTGGAATCGTGATCGGGCACGGGATAGATCACGCGCGGCTGCTCCGTCTTTCGCGCGGGCCAGCTCGCGAAATGCTGCTTGATCTGCCGGATCACGCTCGCCTTGTCGAAGTCGCCCACCGCCACGACCGCCATGAGATCGGGGCGGTACCAGGTGTCGTAGAAGCGCTTCACCGTGGCGACGGGCGCCGTCTCGAGCGTGTGCTTGTCGCCGATCGGGATGCGCTTCGCGTAGCGCGAGTTGCTGAAGATCACCGGCAGCTGCTTGTCGCGCATCCGCGCCGACGCCCCGCGCCCGAGCCGCCACTCCTCGATCACGACGTTGCGCTCTCTCGCGAGCTCGGTGGAATCGAAGGTGAGCTCGCGCGACCAGTCGGAGAGGATCTCGAACCCCTTCGCGAAGAGCGCGGCGCTGTCCGTGGGCACGGTGAGCTGGTAGATCGTCTCGTCGAAATTCGTCGACGCGTTGAGGTCGGCGCCGAACCGCACACCGGTGGACTCGAGATAGTCGACGAGCGCCTGCCGCTTGAAGTGCGTCGTTCCGCTGAACGCCATGTGCTCCACCATGTGCGCCAGCCCGCGCTGCGAGCTGTCCTCGAGGATCGATCCCGCATTCACCACGAGCCGGAGCTCCGCCCTCTTCTCCGGCCGGTGGTTCACCCGAACGTAGTAGCGCATCCCGTTCGGCAGCGTGCCGACGGTGATCGCGGAGTCCATCGGCAGGGGAGCGCTCAGCCTGGGTGGCGCGCCGACCGGTGCGGTGCTCTGGGCGCCAAGGGGAGAGATCGCGGCGCCGACGGCGGCGAGCGCCGTGAGCAGCCACAGGCTGCCGAGCGCGCGTGGACGATGCGGGAACATGCTCATACGGTGCGGGTGAGTGAGAACGTGCGTCCCGGAAGATAGTCTGGCGCTGCGGCGAACGCTCTGGACACGCGCGCACCCGTGCCCAAATTGCTGCATGAGAAAGTTCGTGCTCCCGCTGTCGATCGTGATCCTCGTGCTGGCGCTCGTGATGGCCGTCCGCACGATGCGCTTCGTGCCCTATCCGGACACGGCGCGCGGCGGCGAGCCCCTGCCGGTCGTGAACGACTCGCTGCTGGCCGCGCACCTGGCCGGCGCCGTCCGCATCCCGACGGTGTCGTATCAGGATTCGACTCCGCAGGTCGCGCAGCTGCGAGCCCTTCACGGCTATCTCGAACAGACCTTTCCGCGCACGTACGCCGCGCTCTCGCACGAAGTGGTCGGCGACGCGAGCCTGTTGTTCCGGTGGGCGGGCTCGGACACCACGCTCCAGCCGGTGGTCATGATGGCGCACCTGGATGTCGTGCCCGTGGAGCCCGGCACGGACAGCGCATGGACGCACCGCCCGTTCTCCGGCGACGTCGCCGAGGGATTCGTCTGGGGCCGCGGCACGCTCGACGACAAGGTCGGGGTGCTCTCGACACTCGAGGGGGTGGAGGCGCTCCTCGCGCGCAAGTACCGGCCGCGGCGCACCGTCTATCTCGCCTTCGGCGACGATGAGGAGGTCGCCGGACACGGGGCCGCGGACATCGTCGAGCTGCTGCGCGCGCGCGGCGTGCGCCCGCTCGTCGCGGTGGACGAAGGAAGCGCGGTCGTGGAAGGGATCGTGCCGGGGATCGACCGCCCGGTGGGTCTCATCGGCATCGCCGAGAAGGGGCACATGAGCGTGCAGCTCACGGTGAGCGCGGAGGGCGGCCACTCGTCCATGCCGCCGCCGCAGACAGCGGTGGGCGTGCTCGCGCAGGCGATCGACCGGCTCGAGAAGCATCCGCTTCCACCGCGACTCGACGGCCCCACCGCGGCGATGTTCGACCACCTCGGCCGCGAGATGCCGCTCGGCACGCGCATCGCCATGGCGAACCTGTGGCTCACGCGCTCGCGCGTGATCCGCTCGCTGGCCGCTTCGCCCACCACCAACGCATCCATTCGCACGACCACCGCACCAACGGTGATCCGTGGGAGTCCCAAGGCGAACGTCCTTCCCACCCACGCGCAGGCCATCGTGAACTTCCGGATCATCTCCGGTGAGACGCCGGCGACCGTGCTCTCGCACGTTCGATCCGTCGTCGACGATCCTCGCGTGTCGATCACGCTCTCCGGTCAGCCGGCGCCGCCGTCTCCCGTATCGAGCACGACGTCGGCGGCGTACCGCACGCTCGAGCGCGGGATTCGTGCGCTCGCGCCGAGCGCCATCATCTCGCCCTCGCTCGTCGTCGGCGCGACGGACGCGCGCGTGTACGGCGGATTCGCCCGCGACGTCTATCGGTTTCTTCCCGTACGCGTGGGGCCCAACGATCTCGATCGTTTTCACGGGACAAACGAGCGGATCGGCGTGCGCGACTACGGCCGCGCCGTCGGCTTCATGACGAATCTCATCGCCGCGCTTTCCACGCAATGAGCACGATCTCGCTCGACCGCCGCGTCCAGATCGAGACGCCGGAGCAGACGATCTTCTCGTACACCGTGGCCGGAATCGGATCGCGCGCCGCGGCTGCCGTGCTCGATCAGCTGCTCATCGGCATCGCGACGCTCGGAATCTTCCTCATCGTCATTCAGATCGGATCGGCGGTGGGCGGACACACCTCCGCCGCGACGAAGATGTCGGGCGCCTGGGCGCTCGCGATCTCCACGCTCATGGTGTTCGCGCTCGTCTGGGGCTACTACGTGGTGTTCGAGGCGATCTGGGATGGACAGACGCCGGGCAAACGGTGGCTGGGCATTCGCGTGGTGCAGGACGGCGGCTACTCGGTGTCGTTCGGCGCGTCCGCCGCGCGCAACCTGCTCCGCGTCGTCGACTTCATGCCGGGGATGTACGGCGTTGGGCTGGTGAGCATCGCGATCAACAAATCGGGGAAGCGAATCGGCGACATCGTGGCCGGCACCTTCGTGGTGCACGAGCAGCTCGCGATCGTCGCCTCCGCGCCAGCGCGCGCGGCGGAAGGTGCGGCCGCCGCAGCCATCACCTCGCGCCTCACCGAAAGTGAATTCGCCCTGCTCGGCCGCTACGTCTCGCGCCGCAACCAGCTCGAGCCGGAGCGCCGCAGCGCATTCGCGGCGCAGCTGGCCGAGCGTTTTCGCGCGCACCTCACCGACAACGGGAGTGCTCCCGCGGCGCAGCTGCTTCGGCTGTACGAAAGCGAGGCCGACTCGCGGGCGCGCGGTCTGCCGGCACGCGGCTCGCAGGGTGCGGCGCGCGAGCGGCATGCGATCGTGGCCCGCAACGCGGCGCGCTGGCGCGACTTCGCCGCCGCCCTCGCCACGGCGCAGCGCACGGGCCTCCGCGCCATGGCGCCCGAGGAGGTGAGCCGCTTCGTCGCGCTCTACCGCGAGGTCGCCACCGACCTCGCGCGGCTGCGCACCGCGTCGGACAGCGAGGATCAGGACGCGATCTTCTACGTGAGCCGGCTCGTTGGCGCTGGGCACAATCTGCTCTATCGGCAACGCTCGGTCGCCGCGCGCGATGTCTGGCGTTTCCTCTCGGTGGACGTCCCGCGCGAGGTGAGGCGCTCCGCGCCGTACATACTCGCGTCCGCGTGCTTTCTGTTCGGACCAATGGCCATCACGTACGGGGCGGTGGTGCGGAAACCGGCGCTGGCCTCACGGCTTCTTCCCGCGGGGATGATCGACCGGGTCGTGAGCGGCGCGCACGCCGACAGCGCGGGGAATCGAAGCTACGTCAAGACGAAGGACTATCAGCGTCCCGTGATGGCGAGCACGATCGTCCAGAACAACGTCAAGGTCACGTACGTGGCGTTCGCGGTGGGCATCCTCGCCGGCGGGCTCACGCTGTTCATGCTCATCTTCAACGGCATGAGCATCGGCGCAAGCTTCGCGCTGTACGCCAATCACGGAATATTCCACCAGATCGGCACGTTCGTGATCGCTCATTCGGTGTTCGAGCTCAGCGCCATCTGCATCGCCGCGGGAGGCGGGCTGCTGCTCGGCGCGGCGGTGCTCGTGCCGGGCCCGCGCACGCGCCGCGAGGCGATCGTGATCAACGGCCGGCGCGCGCTGCGCCTCATCTCCGCATCGACGCTCATGCTGCTCGCCGCGGGAACGATCGAGGGGCTCATCTCGCCACGCGTGGACATCCCCATCGGGGTCAAGTTCGCCGTGAGCGCTGCCTCGGCGCTGCTGCTCGCGTTCTGGTTCTCGCGCGGCCGCGGCGATGCGGCGCAGGCGCCGGAGGAGATGTTCGCCTACAGCGAGCCGCGGGCCTTGAGCTCCAGGTAGTGATTCACCACCGAGGTCGCCAGGCGTCGGGGCGACACGTCCAACACCGACACGCCCGCGCGCCTCATCCGCACGATCGCCTCGTTCCGCGCATCCAGCAGCTCCTCCGCCGCCGCGCTGGCGTAGAGCTCCTCGGACGTGCTGTGCCGCGTGGGGATGGCCGAGGTCACCAGCTCGTCGTTCCGCAGCGCGACCACCACGAGCAGATGGCGCATCGCGCTCCGCACCGTGTGCGCGATCAGCGCCTGCGACGACCGCGGATCGATCACGTCGGTGAACAGCACGATCAGCGAGCGCTTGCGATTCCGCATCGCCAGCGTGCGGAAGGCCGACGCGTAGTCCGGCTCCGCCATCGTCGCGCGCGCCGGGATGAGCGCCTGCCGGATCGCCCGCATCGCCTTCGTCCCGCGCGAGGGTGGAACGAACGCGCGCAGCTCGTTGTCGAACATGAGGAGCCCGACGTGGTCGCCCGCCTGCACGGCCACCGACGCCAGCAGCGTCGCGGCCGACAGCGCGTACTCGAATCGCGGTACGCCGGCGGCGAGCTGCGTCATCATGCGTCCGGCGTCCACCGCGATGATCACGGTTTGGCCCTGCTCCACGGTGTACTCGCGGGTGATGAGCTTCTGCCGCCGCGCCGTAGCCTTCCAGTCGACGTGCCGGGGATCGTCGCCCACCGAGTACTCGCGCAGCGAGGCGAAGGTCGTGCCCTCACCGCGCCGGCGAATCGAGCGGATTCCCGCGTCGCGCAGCCGATGCTGCACCGCGAGCAGCCGCAGATTCTTGACGCCGGCGAGCGAAGGCGTGACGAGGAGCTCGTCCGACGGCTCGCTGCGCAGCGTTCGCTGAATCAGCTCTCTCGCGCCGAAGATGCGGAGCGCCACGGGTCCGAGCGGAAAGCTCCCCCTCTGCTCGGCCACGAAGGTGAACCGGATGTCCGTGGTGGAATTCGGGGCGACGATCGCGGCGACGCCGCGCGGATCGGGCGACCGGATCGTCGCGGGCAGCGCATCGTACAGCGCAACCCGAACGGGCCTGGGAAAGGTGGAGTGCACGCGATACTCGCCGCGCTCACCGTCTCCCAGGCCGACGTTCGCCGGCACGACTCGCTCGACCGTGATCTGCGACGGCGCGGGGAGCAGAAGCAGATCCGCCGCGACGGCGATCGCGATGAGCAGCAGCGCGACCACCGCCGCGGCCGACGAGAGAAGCCAGAGCAGGGAAGCGACAGCCACGATCGCCACGAGCCGGCGCGTGGGCACCACGCTGATGAGCCACCGCCCGATGCCGTCGAGCGCGGCGCGCAGCCAGCTCACTTGGGCGCCACGACCCGGGTGAGCAGCGCGTCGAGCACGTCGTCGCTGCTCCGCCCCTCGACTTCCGCTTCCGGCGCCACCATCACGCGATGCCTGAGCACCGGCAGCGCGAACTGTTTGACGTCGTCGGGCGTCGCGAAATCGCGGCCCGCGAGCAGCGCCGCCGCGCGCGCGGTGCGGAAGAGCGCCACGCTCGCGCGCGGCGATCCTCCCAGCGTGAGCGATGGGTCCTCGCGCGTGGCGCGGACGATCCCCGCGATGTACTCGCGTACCTCGGGCGCGACCTTCACTCCGTCCACGGCGCCTCGCAGCTCCCGGCACGATGCTTCGTCGAGCACCGGCGGCGGGCGCACGTCGCTCGGTCGCTCGGCGTCGAAGCCTCGCGAGTAGTTGTCGAGCATCCCGAGCTCGGCGTCGCGGGACGGATACGACACCCGGATCTTGAGCAGGAAGCGGTCGAGCTGCGCCTCGGGAAGTGGATACGTGCCCTCGTACTCCACGGGATTCTGGGTGGCGAATACCGTGAACAGATCGCCGAGCGTTCGCGCCTCGCCATCGATGGTGACCTGCCGTTCGCCCATCGCCTCGAGGAGCGCCGCCTGGGTTTTGGCCGGTGCGCGGTTGATCTCGTCGGCGAGCAGGAGATCGGTGAACACGGGGCCGGCGCGGAACTCGGCGGATCGCCCGCCGTCGCGCAGCACGTTGATCCCGGTGATGTCCGCGGGCATGAGGTCGGGCGTGAACTGGATACGTCCGAATCGCGTGTTGAGCGCGCCGGCGAGCACGCGCACGAGCATCGTCTTCGCGGTGCCCGGCACGCCCTCGAGCAGCGCGTGCCCTCGCGCGAGGAACGCGACGAGCGCCTCATCGATCACTGTCTCCTGTCCCACGACGCGCTCCGACACCACCGCGCGCACGCGCGCAAGCGAGTCGGCGATCTGCTCCGATGTGATCACGTGATGAAGTTCCTCTCGATGTGGTCGATGGCGGCTCCGGCTGCGACGAGTCCTTCCGGGGTCGGTTTCTGCGCGAGTGCCTGCGTGAGCACGTCGATGTCGGCGCCGAGCGCCGGGAGGCGCACGCGCAGCAGCGCGAGATATTCGGCGTCGCCGAGCTGGCGCGTGGTGCTGAGCGGATGCCGGCGGCGCATGCCGCCCACGAGCCGCTTCACGACGAGGCGGCTCGCGTCGATCGCCTCGTAGGCGCGCGACAGCGCGCCCACGTGCTCGAGTGGAGATCGCCGCTCGAGCTTCGCGCGGCTCACAGGCGGTATGGGGCGTACGCCGATCGCGAGCAGGAAGAGGAGCGCCGCGAACGCGAGCTGCAGCGCGGCCCGTCCCGGTTTCGTGAGCGTGAGCGCCTCCACGAGCACATCCACGGGCGAATCCGTTCGACCAAAACCCTGATGAAACTCGTCGAACACCACCGGCGCGTGGCCGGACGGGTCGATGCGTTCCATGATGCGAACGGCGAGCAGCGCACCGGCGGTGCGTTTGAGCACGTCGTTGCGAAGGAAGCTCGGATCGGCGATGGCGACCAGCTCGCCTTTGCCCGCGCGCAGAATCGCGATCTCCGGATGCAGGCGCTGGTGTTCCGACCGCACGCGCAGGAAGCTTCGTGCGCTGTCGGGCCACACGCCCACCGTGTCGGAGTCGGACGCGGGCACGCTCTCGAGATAGCGATGGAAGGTTCGAGCGCTCGTCCCGCCGAGGATCTCGCGAAGCGTATCGAGACGATCGTAGCTGCCGAGCAGGCTGTCGGGATAGGGATGCAGCGGGACGGTGGTCTGCCGCGAAGCACGCAAGCCGATCGAGTCCGAGATCGCGGATCCCGGTTCCGGAATCACGATCGCCCGCGCGCCCTGGCGCACTCCTTCGAGCAGCGTGTGCGTCTCCGTTTCACTCAGCTCGATCTGATTCCCGAGCACGAAGTACACGGTGCCGCTGTCGAGCGGCGTGTTGAACGGCGCGAGGCGCTCGCTCGTCGCCCATCCGAGGCGATCGAGGAGCTGGCGCAGCCCCTTCGCGCCGTTGAGCGTGGTGGATCGCGTGGTGAGAAACTCCGGGCTCTTGTCCTCATCGCCCACGGGCGTGAGGAGCACGGCCACGAGCACGACGACGGCGAGCGCCGGAAGGATGACGACCGGGCGGAGCACGCGCCCGAGGAAATCGTCAGCCATTCGGCCGCACGATCGGAAGCGCGAGCGAGAAGAGGCGCTCGTAGCGTTCGCGGTTGCACTCGCCCAGCCCGTAGATCACGTGCTCGTACGACCGGGCGAAATCGCGGAAGACGGGAAACGCGGGTGGGGCGCGGCGCCGCACTTCGCGCACGTAGTCGCCGGCGGTCTTGGATGGATGCAGGCGGAGCTGCTGCTGGCGTGCGCCCGCATCGAGCAGCGCCGCGTACAGCGCGTGCGCGGCCGCGGTGTAGCTTCCGCCCGCCGCGAGCTGCTGCGCGGCGGCCCACGCGTCGCCGCGCGCGCCTCCCGACTGCTGCTCCCACCCCTGGCCCGCCGCCCGTCGCGCCGTACGGGTGCGCCACAGATAGAGCCAGCGCGCCACCGCGGCGGCGACCAGCACGGCGATCGTGACGATCACCGACCAGTAGAGCACCGGCGAGCGCTCGAGTGCGTGGAAGCCGGGCGCGAGCCAGGCGTTCAGACGGTGCAGCATCTCCCTCAGCCAATCCCAGAGGCGATCGAGAACGGTCGTTCGCTGGTACGCGCGGGCGCGAAAGATCGCCGCGACCGCCTCGTGAATCGTTCGCTCGGGAATCTCGTCGAGGAGCACGCGCATGATTGTCGGAGGCGCCACCGGAAGGACGACGCCCTAAGATACCGCGCGCCCGCGCCCCCGGCGAACGCGGGTCAGCGGTCGCGGCTTCTGCACACCGAGTGCACGGGACACACGCCGCAGTGGCGCACGCGCGCGGTGCACACGAGCGCACCGAGCTCCATGAGCGCCTGGTTGTGCGTGTACGCCGTGCGCCCGGTGCGGGGCAGCACCGCGTTGGCGATCTGCCACGTCGCGCGATGTCCCGCGTGCGTGCGCGGATCGATGTGCGGCGCGAAGACGCGCGTGAGGACGCGAGCCACGTTGGTGTCGACGAGCGCGGCGCGCCGCTCGTAGGCGAAGGAGGCCACGGCGCCCGCGGTGTACGCGCCGATGCCGGGAAGCGCGCGCAGCTCGAGCGGGTCGCGCGGGAGCGCGGCACGCTCGCCGTCGCGCGCGACCGTGCGCGCGAGCGCCTGCAGGTTGCGCGCGCGGGCGTAGTATCCGAGCCCGCTCCAGGCCTCCCTCACGCGAGCCGGGCGTGACTGGGCGACGGATTCGAGCGTCGGAAAGCGGGCGAGAAACTCGGCGTATTTCGGAATCACGCGCGACACCTGCGTCTGCTGCAGCATGAGCTCCGACACCAGGATGTGGTACGGATTCCGGGTGCGGCGCCAGGGCAGGTCGCGGGCGTTGGCGCGATACCAGGCGCGGAGCTTCCGGCCGAACGACGCACGGCGCGCCGGCGCGATCGAGATCGTGGTCACGGCGTGGAACGCTAGAGCGCTGTCGCCGATGCAGCAACCGTGGTATTAGATTCTCAGACTGCCGTCCGCCCGCCGCTCGCGGGCCCTTCGCTCGCTTCAGGAGCCACGCATGATCCCCGCCCGTCTCTGCGCGCTGCTGCTCGCCGCCACGACCCTTCCCGCGCTCGGCCAGATCCACTACGCGCCCGGCACTCAGCACTACCGGCTGCACTCCACCGTGCGGCGCATCCAGGAGCAGAACGGCCAGAAGACCGACGGAACGATCACGAACGACCAGCTCGTGACGGTCGCGATTCAGGCGGCCAGGGGAAAGAGCACTGTCGGCGATGGCGACACGCTGCACTTCGCGGTATCGCTCGACTCCGTGAATCTGAGCTCCAATCTCGCCGTGCAGCTCCCGGACATCTCCGTGATGCAGGGAACGAAGGTCACGGGCGACATGCTGCCATCGGGGAAGGTGCTCAGCTTCAACTCCGACACCAAGGCCGCCGACGGCGTCGACCGCGAATCCATCGTGTCGAGCATGGCGCACTTTCTCCTGCCGCTGCCGGATGCGGCCAAGCTGGGCACCAACTGGACGGACACGGCGAACACGAACGTCTCGAAGGATGGGAATACCATCAAGACGCAGACGATCACGACGTCGTCCGTGCTCGGCGACACCACCTATGCCGGGCAGAAGGCGTGGCGCGTGCGGCGGCAGTCGGTGCTCACGGTGTCGGGCACGCAAACGCAGTCCAACCAGATGATCACGATGGACGGCGACGGCACGGGCGAGGGGATGTACTACATCGGCGCGAATGGGACGTATCTGGGATCGACAGCTTCACAGAAGATGAACATGACGGTGAAGGCGGCGGGGACGGTGATACCGGTGACGCAAACGGCCACGTCCACCGTGGAGATCGCGCGCTGACGTGAATGGCCGCCGCGCGCCTGGCGCGCGGGGAACGCTGGTGCGGCATCCTCAATCGCGGAGGCTCGATGGCTGACGAGCAGCGGATCGCGGTGCTCGAGCAGCACGTTCGCGCGCTGTACGAGCAGATCGCGGAGCTCCGGAAGGAGCTGGCAGCGAGCGGCCGGCGCGTTGCCGCAGCGGCGCACGCGCCGGAGCCGGCGCGCGAGCGCGAGCGGCCGGCCGCCGCTCCCAGCGCTGCGCCGCCGCCTCCTCCGCCGCCTCCGCCGGCGTCGGCTCCTCCGCCACGGCACGACGAACCGTCCTCCGCGCCTCGCGCGCGGTTCGCCGGCGGTCCGCCGCCAACGCCCGACATCGATCTCGAGAAGCTCTTCGGCCGCTACGGCACCATCGCCGTCGCCGCGCTCGCGATTCTCATGGGCGTCGGGACCTTCCTTTCCTGGGCGATCCAGCACGGACTGCTCGGCCCAACCGTACGCGTGGTGCTCGGCTTCGTGGGCGCCGCCATCGTCGCCGGCGTCGGTGCGTGGGTTCGCGAGAAGCGCGACGTGCGTTTCGGGAACGTGCTCCTCGCGCTGTCGCTCGCGATCGTGCATCTCGACGCGTGGGCCGCCGGACCGCACCTGCACGTGCTGTCCACGGTCGCCGCGCTCGCGATCGCGGCGCTCGCATCGGTCGCCCTCGCGGCGCTCGCGCTCACCTCGGACGAGCGCACGCTCTTCGCCGTGGGCGTGGGCGGCGCGCTGCTTGCGCCCTTCGTCACCGCGAGCGAGCCGGGTAGCGTCGTCGCGCTGATGACGTACGGATGGATCGTGATCGCCACGACCATCTTCGCCATCCGCGAGCGCGGCTGGCAGCCGCTTCTCTGGCTCACCGTGGGCGCCGCCGCCCTCTACGTCGCGGCCGGTGCGAGCACGGTCGCCACCACCGGCGGCGGATGGATCACGACACACGCGCCGAGCGTGTTCGCGTTCGCGTGCGCGGCGGCGGCGCTCCTCTGGGCGCGCGACGCGCTGCGCTCCAAGCTCGCGCTCGCCTTCCTCGCGCTCGCGTGCGCCGCTTCAGCCGCGTACGCGTTCGACGCGCGCTCGGTGGAGGTCGCGATCTCGATCGCCGGCACCATCGCGGCGTACGCGATCGCCCGCGAGCTCGAGACCGATGCCATCTGGCTCGCGATCGGCAACGTCGTCCTCCCACTCGGCTTTCTCGCGGCGACGCTCGCTTCCGCCACCACCAACGCCACGCGCGCGCTCGCCGCGATCGCGCTCACCGCGCTCGCCGCGCTGCTCGCGTGGGATGCGGACGAGGAGCGCGAGCAGCATCTGTTCGTGACGTTCGTTTCGAGCTGGCTCGCGATCGTGCTGTATCTGGACAACTATCAGACCCGCTCCGTCGGCGCGCTCGCGCTCCACGCCGCCCTCTTCGCCATCCTCCTTCGCTCCACCGGATCGAAGCGGCTCGTCTTCCCAGTCATTCTGAGCCTCGTCATCACGTCGGGCTCGTCGCTCTGGCTCCTGTCGGAGCGCACGGCCTACGCGTACACGCCGTTCCTCACCACGCCATCGCTCTGCGCGCTGGCGACCGTGGGCGCGTGGGCGGTGCTCGCGTTCGCGATGAAGCCAGCGCCGGAGCATGCGGCGGGAGACGATTCGCTCGCCGTTCTCGTCGGCGCGCTCGCGATCATCGCGGCGTTCGGGTGGGTGAGGCAGGAGCTCGCGGAGGCGTACTCGCGCGACATCGCGAGCTTCGCCCTCATCGTGTACTACGCCCTCGCGGGTCTCGCGCTCATCTTCGCGGGGCGGTGGCGGCACGTCACGCTCTGGCGCGGCGCCGGCCTGGCGCTGGCGTTCTATGCCGGCTACAAGGCGCTCGTCGAGACCTTCGCCATCGACGCGGTGGTGCTGCGCATCAGCGCGCGCATTCTCGTTGGCGTCTTTCTCGCCGCCGTGGCGTACTGGTACCGCGCACCGCGCGAGCCCGAGGTGGTCGAGGCGCCGCCGCACGAACCGGCTGCCACGGTGCCGTGAGGCCGAAGCTCTTTCGACGCAGAGGCGCAGAGAATTCGCAGAGCCGCGGAGAGGGACAGGATTGATTCTGTGAATTTCTCTGCGACTCTGCGTCAAAAGAGTCACACACCCACGCGTACTCACTCAAAATCGTCACGCCCGCGCCGCCGCTTGATCTCCCCGCGGCGCTTCTTCTCCTCGAGCCGCCGCTCCTTCGACGCCCGCGTGGGCGCCGTCTTGTGCCGAGTGCGCTGCACCACCAGCGCCCCCCGCACCAGCCGCGCGAGCCGCTCCTCCGCCGCTTCCCGATTCCGCAGCTGGCTTCGGTGCTCGCTCGACACCACGCGCACGAATCCGTCCGCGCTCGTTCGCGACGCGAGCCGCCGCTGCACGATCTCCCGAAGCTCCTCGGGTATCGCGCGCGTCGCGCCCACGTTCCAGAGCAGCTCCACCCGTGTCGACGACGTGTTCACGTGCTGTCCGCCGGGCCCACCGGACTTGCTCACTCGAAACGACAGCTCGTCGCGTGGAATCGAGACGGTGGTCGTCACCTCGAGCGCGTCGCTCATCCGTGGCTGCCGCTCGCCGCCGCCGCCGACTCGGGCGCGCGGTGCACGCGAACCGCGGCCACGCGCCGCGAGTCCATCGCCACCACCTCGAGCTCTCCGCCGTCGAACGGCACCCGGTCGCCCACGCGCGGCACGCGACCGATGCGCGAGAAGACGTAGCCGCCGAGCGTAGACCAGCTTCCCTCCGGGATCCGAATGCCGTGGTCCGACCGCACATCGATGAGCGACATCGACCCGGAGAGCTCTAGCACGCCGTTCATCTCGAGCGCCTCCCGCTGCGCCACGTCGTACTCGTCGGCGATGTCGCCGATCACCTCTTCCACCAGATCCTCCATCGTCACGATCCCCGCCGTTCC
>Ga0070679_100001825_pt1 | contig 19208 bp, 15 predicted proteins | sample KBSC63BmetaG_FD_65652 | JGI IMG/M metagenome (GOLD analysis project Ga0070679, IMG submission 65652) | Corn rhizosphere microbial communities from Kellogg Biological Station, Michigan, USA - KBS C6-3B metaG | ecosystem: Host-associated > Plants > Roots > Rhizosphere | place: USA: Michigan... | reverse complement strand
ATTTTCTTCGCTGTGCTCGGACTGTTCAAAGCCTTCACCCGGCTCAGCATCCTCCTCATCGAAGTCGCCAAACTCGCCGGGATGACCTGTCTCCTCTTCGTCGGTCTCTTCTGCGCCTTCGTCGAGGCCCTCGGCTTCATATTGCCCGGTCGCGCGCTCGTTGATGTGCGCATCCCGGACGGCATCGGTCAGTTCGCCGCCCATCGCAACATACTGTTCGTGGCCCGTCCCGAGCACCTCTTCTTCCAGCTCTTCGAAATCGCCCAGGTCAAGTGAGTCTTCGTACGTCGCCAGTTCGCTTTCTTCTTCCTCGATCGTTTCTTCTTCGAAGACTCCGCTCGCCGGTGCTCTCCATGGATGCTGTTCCGTGACTTCAGTCTGCTGCGTCGTCTGTTGCTGTTGCTCTTCCTGAGCAATTTCTTCGTGCGTGCCGGCAGATTCCTGAACCCGCTCGTGTGCAGCGTGCTGCGCCGGTTGCTGAACTTCTTCCTGGATCTCGTCTTCGGTCTCAGTCTCTGCTCCTCCGAAGGCGGCAGCCACATTCATGCCTTCAAAACGCTGCTCTTGCTCGGCGTAGGCTTCCTGCGCCGACCGCTGCTCCTCATGCTCAACTGGCTGCTCATTTTCTGCCGGAGCTGTCAGCGCAGCTGCCGAGCTCGACTCATCATGATGCTCCTGGATTTCCGGCTCGGGCACATCATGGTGATAGGTCTCCTCTTCCACCTGTGCTTCCTGCATTGACCCTTCATGCTGCTCAGCAACTGCGGATGGCCGGGCAGTCTGCCTGTGGCGATACTTGGAGATCGATTCTCCAGGCAGAACCATAGAGCCCGGAGTGAAATCAGCGGGGTTGAGCGCATACTCGGTAGATGGGCGGACGGATGGCCGCGGAACACGCGTTGCCTGTTTCTCTTCCCTCGCAGGCGTGGAACCCTGCGGCTGGTACTTGGAGATCGACTCTCCCGGCAAGACAACTGGAGAATGCGCAGGAGTCTCATGCCTGGCCTGCGGTTGGCCGCTTTCACTCGGAGCCGCCTCCGCGTGCTGGCCATGGGATCCGTTGCCATGTTCGGGGCGGCTTGCCTGAGCCTCTTCGCGCGCCGGACGTTCTCCACCGTCCTCACGATCCTGGAAACGACCACCACGTCCACGGCGACGGCGACGCCCTTTCCACTTGCGGGCGCCTTCACGCTCGCCTTCCTGGTCTCCGCTTTCTCGTGATGCCGCTGAACTTTCTTCGCCGCCAGCATCTTCTTCTCCTGCCACCTCAGCCGGAGGAATAATCTCTTCCGCTTCAATGGGCATGCTCGAGGCAGCGGCCTGCTCCTCGGCCGGCTCAGTAATGAGCGGCCGGCTGCGTGTGACCGCCTGCTCCAGGCCATCAGTATCTTCCTCTTCGAGAAGGAAGTCCGATACATAGAGGAATGCGTCGCGCTCAAGTCCAATATTGACGAACGCGGATTGCATGCCCGGCAGCACGCGCGTTACACGGCCTTTGTAAATGGATCCGGCGAGAGTGTATTCATTCTCGCGCTCAAAATAGATTTCCGATAGTTGGTCGTCTTCGACCACCGCAACCTTGGTTTCGTGCGGTGTCGATGAGACGAATAATTCTTTCGACATGGATGTCTCCGGTTTGCTTACCGGCACGCAGAAGAAGACGTCGGGAGAGTCAGGACAAGAGCGTTGCCAGCACCAGTGAAACCGGCGCGGGACAAACTCTTCAATGCCGTGGAGTTCAATCTCGTTCTGAGCAGGGATACACTTCCACCCGCGCGGGGCCATCCCCGATCGTGGGCCTCAGCTATCTGCCTGTAACTTGTTTGAAGAATCCTGGCACCTTCGCATTTCCCTGGTTTGTGGCCACTCTGCGCTCTGGCGCGGGGCCGTTACCCGCCCGGGAATGCATCTCTTGACTCTCTCCGGCTCGCTCCTTCAGGGCCGGCGCCCTCGTTACCGTCAGGGCTTAACGTTGAATCTTGTTTTCCGGTCAGTTCACGAACCGGCGCATGCGAACGTTCATAATAATTCCCAGCGCCAGGAACATGAACAACAAAGATGAGCCACCATAGCTCATCAGGGGTAGCGGGATGCCGGTAACCGGCATGTACCCAACCACCATTCCCGCGTTCACCAGGATATGGAACAGTAACACTGCTACCACACCCATCACCACGAACCCCCCGGCGCGATCCGGCGCCGTCTGGGCGTTGTGGACGAGACGCATTAACACTAAGAAGTATAACAGTAATAGTGCAACCGCGCCTACGAAGCCGTGCTCCTCAGACCACGCGGCGAAAATGAAGTCTGTGTGCGGCTCCGGCAGGAACGCTCCTTGCGTCTGCGATCCACCACGGATTCCCCGGCCCCAGATCCCGCCGTGGCCCACCGCAATCTTTGACTGTTCCAGCTGATAACCTGACTTCTGCGAATCCGCCTCGGGATGCAGGAACGTGGTCAGCCGGTCTTTTTGATAGGGCTTGAGTCCGTAATGCCAGATCGCTGGCGCCAGAACACCCGCGATCACCACCAGGATGAGCGTATGACGAAGCTGAATTCCGCCCAGGAACAAGGCCATCACAGCCAGAGGAACATAGGTCAGGGCCGTACCCATGTCCGGCTGTTTGAGAACCAGCAGCATCGGGACCCCGACTATCATGCCGGCTTTCATCACATCCAGCACTGACGTAAGGCGTTCATTTTCGTCGCTGAAATACTTGGCCATGGCCAGGATAAGCACCAGCTTCACCCACTCCGATGGCTGGAAGTGGAACCCTCCCGGAAACTGGATCCAGCGGCGCGCCCCCAGGTACTTCTTCCCGAAGACTGCAACCGCCAGAAGCGAAAGCACCGCGGCGACGTAAAACCAGTGCGCGTTCTCGAGCAGCAGTTGGTAATTCAGCAGGCTGACGATGAACATCAGCACCACGCCGCCTATGATCCAGTAGACCTGCTTGATATACAGAGGCGTTCCAGAAGTGGCGGCAAACTTTGTCCCGAACGTGCTGCTGTAAATTTCCAGCACGCCCAACGAGCAGATCAGGAGCACAAATGACAACAGGACCCAGTCAAAATCTCGAAAGCTGAAGTTCCGCATCAGTCGCCCTTCACCACCCCGATGCCAGGCACGGCCACAGGCTGGATCTTCTTCGCCAAACTTGTTGGGGCGAGCTTCATCATCAGAGTGCCGCCGTGGAGATGCTCGTCTGCAGGCTGCGGCTCCTGAAATTCGGCATTCTGCTGCTTGTCAGCGCCGCCTGCAGTCGTAGTCGTCCACATACCTGCAATCGGCACTGAACCGGGATCCGCCTTGTCACTGAACAAAGTCGGATTGTTGCGCAGCCGGCGCTGCTTCTCCACATAGGCCTTGATCACCTGCGAAGCCACGCGCGCAGCCAGATACCCGTGTTCGCCCTGTTCAATCAGCACGCAAACCACTATCTCAGGATTGCGGCGCGGCGCCACGCCGGCGAACCAGCCGTTATCGTTGAACTGTTTGCCGCCTGCGCCCTTGCTCTTGCGCAGCGCATTACTCACAACCTGGGCGCTCCCCGTTTTGCCCGCGAAATCAACTCCTTGCAGATGAGCGCTCGGCGCTGTACCGCCCGGATTCACCACACCTGCCATCGCGTCCGTGATCGTGATCCAGGCCTGCGGATCAAGCTGGACGCGGCTCACGTCCGGCATGCTGGTATTCACCAGCCCCTTGAACTGGTCGGGCAACTGGTCCGGATTCACTACGTGCGGACGATAAAGCGTTCCGCCCATCGCGATGCCGCCAATCGCCCGCGCCAGCTGAATCGGCGTAGTCGCCACCGCGCCCTGCCCAATGCCTACGGAAATCACCTCGCCAGCGTACCACTTCTGCCGGAAGGTCCTCATCTTCCACTCTTCTGATGGCATCACGCCGCTGACTTCGTTCGGCAGGTCGATTCCAGTCTTCTTGCCGAGCCCAAACGCAGTGGCCCACTTCGCGATCTTCTCGATCCCGAGCCGCTCGGCAAGCGTGTAGAAAAACACGTCACACGATTGATATATCCCTTTGGCCAGATCCACTGGCCCGTGCACGCGATGCTCGGCAACCACCCAGCATTTGAAGTAGCGTCCGTAGAACGTTCCGCCGCCAGGGCAGTTCACATGCAGGTTTTGGGCAATGCCTTCATTCGTGCCCGCTACCGACATAATGATCTTGAAAACTGATCCCGGAGCCAGCTGTGCCTGAATGGCCTTGTTCAACAGAGGATGCGCCGGATCACTGACCAGGTCATTCCACTCTTTGGCCGAGATGCGCACCGCAAAATCGTTCGGATCAAAAGTCGGCCGGCTTACCATGGCCAGAATCTCGCCGTTCCGCGGATCCATTGCCACGATGGCACCGTTCTTTCCTTCCAGTGCCTGCTCTGCCGCCTTCTGCACGTCGAGATCAATCGTTAGCTTCAGCTTCTGGCCGGGCACCGCGGGCACGTTCGCGTCCGACGGCCTCCCTACTTCGCGCCCGTGGCTATCGACGATCACGCGTCGCGATCCATCGCGCCCCATCAGCACGTCGTTATACTGCAATTCCACACCCGATTGGCCTACAATGTCACCACGCTGATAAACCTCGAACTTCGGCGAGTTCAGCATTTCTTCACTGACCTCCCCAACGTACCCGATCAGGTGTGCAAGAAATCCGTTCTTCGGGTAAAGCCGCCGATGCACCATCAGCGTTTCCAACTCGGGAAGCTGATCACGATGCGCCTCAATGAACGCGCTCTCGTCCGGCGTGATGTCGTCCTTGATGATGATCGGCTCGAACGAGGGCTTCCGTGCAAGCGCGTAGCGACGTACCTTCTCGCGAATTTCGTCAGCGCTGATATGCAGTCCGTCGGCGATCTTTTGTGCGTCGGCATTGAGATCGCGCCCCTGGTCACGCAGCAGCAGCGCGGAGAACGATGGATAGTTATCAACGATCAGCTGACCATCGCGGTCCAGCAGTTTGCCACGTGGTGCGAGTACGGGAACACGGCGAATGCGGTTCTGCTCGGCTCGAGTGAAATACTCGTCACTCTTTCTTACCTGCAAGCTCCACAGCCCGTAGGAAAGGACGAGAAACACTCCCAAAATGGTGTACTGTACGACCGTGAGTTTTATTGCCGGGATTTTTTCGTCGCGACCGGACATACCTTGCTGCTGAGCGCCGCCTTTGCCACCTGCAAATGGTTGGATTTTCCTTGGAAGGCCCTGTAAATAGAGTACCCCAATTCAAGCCCGCTCAACCTAGGCGGTATCCCTCAATACAGTTACCGAAGGATTACGTTGAGCGGCGGGGCGTGAGCGTAACGGAAGCCCGAGGTCCCGTGAACGCGCGCTGTCCGCGTGTTGACGTGAGAGCCCGCTGGCCGCATCCAAAGCCGTGCTTTCCGGGGAGGAACTAAGCCCGTTCTTTGAGCCTGTCCAGTAGCGCGAACAAGACCACCGCAAGCAGACCATTCGCCAGCGCGGCGATAAGAGAATGTGTCCAGTTCACCGCTTCGTTCATGCCCGCCATCCAGATCGCGATGACCACGTAAACCACGCGGTGGATAATGTAAAACGCAAACGTCATCAGGAAGCGGGATCCGGGATTGTCAACGTCCAGCTTCACACCCAGCGAAGAAGCCAGGTACCCGATGATCGTCTTGGCAATCCCGTTCAGTCCTACCGGGATACCTGCAATCGAGTCCTGAAGTGTTCCAATCAGCGCTCCGGTGAGCATTCCGGGAATAGGACGGCGCCGGGCTACGGCGAAGAAAATCGTCACCAGCAGCGGCAGGTCAAACGTCTCCAGGAACTGGACGTGCCGCGTGAAGAAACTCTGGACGAAAATGGCAAGCAGCGGCACCCCAAAGGACGCCACCCAGCTAAACCGGTGGACTTCAACTTCCTCCCGCGATGTCAGCGTAATGGCAGCGTAGTTCATCGCGGCGGCCTTTCCGCAGACCCTGCGGCGGGCGTTGCCGTGTCAGCAGCAGGCGAAGCAGTCGGGCTCGCGCTCGGTTTAGGCTGAGGCTTTTTCGGCGTTCCCGTTTTTGTCGTCGTGTTCCCCGCGCCAGCTGCTGACGTTGTTGCCCCACTGGGATTTTTCGGTGAAACGCTCGGGCTGGGAGTAGGCGAGGCCGTTGTCGCCGGTTTCTTCTGAGCCGACGGATTGCTTGTCGCGGTACCGGTCGCCGAATTCGCAATTGGCTGCGTCCCGCCCGTTTTCGTCGTAGTATTTTGAGCTGGTTTGGGCTGGCTTCCACTACCCGTGGTAACCGCACCTGACGGCTTCACCCCGGTCACTCCCGTTCCGCTTGCTGCGGATGGTGACGGGCTCGGCCGCGGTGCAGCCGCAGCAACCGCGGGCTTCGCAGCCCCTGTAGCAGGATTTGTGCTTCCTGCCAGCGGACTGGCCTGAGCCGGAGCGGCCGGATTCGCTGAAGCAGCCGTCTTCTTTGCGCCAGGCGCCTTGGCCGGCGTCGGCGAAGGTGTTGGATTCACTGTCGGCAGCCGTTCGGCAAGGATGTCTGCCGCACGCACGGAGTTGTTTCCCGACGTGAGCTGTGTTGACTGCTCTGACTGCCGCGTCACAATCAGCACTTCTTCAAGCTGGCTGAGATTCGATGCCGGCTTCACCTTGATTGAGAGAAACGGATCCCCCTCCCGGTCCGGGCTCACCTCGCTTACCGTTCCCACCGGCATGCCTTTGGGGAAAATGCGATCGCCACCGCTGGTCACCACCGGCTCGCCGACACTCACGTTCTCATCGGCCATGATGTACTTGACCTTCAGTTCGCCCTGCGGTGTGCCGCTTAGTACACCCTGCAGGCGCGAGTTCTGCAGGATCACACCTGCGCCGCCGTCGCGATCATTGATCAGAATGATCTGAGAGCTCAGCGGAAAAACATCCTTTATCTTCCCCACCACACCATCCGGCGTGATCACGGCCATGTCGATCTTTACGCCGTCGCGTGCTCCCTTATCGATGTAGAGAACGCGTGACTGCTCGCTGCCGCTCGCGCCAATCACCTGCGCCGCCATCGTCTGTCCGACATAGCGCTCACGGAAGCCGAGAAGCGCCTGCAAACGCTGCGCCTGGCCCGCATCTTCCCGCAGGCGCACCTGTTCCAGTTTCAGTCGCGCCAGTTCCTCCTGCAGTTGCTGGTTCTGCTTGCGCGCGTCATGAAGGTCAATGTAGTTGTGCCAGTTGCGGCGGAAGAAGTGGCCAGTGCTCACCAGCACACGCTCGACGGGAGTGATTGCAGTTACCGTCCAGACGCGAATCAGCCGCGTGCCGCCGGAGGAACTGGCTGTCCTGCCGCCAGTCTCCGCGCGTTTCACCTGCGTCGCCAGTGCTACCACCTGAATAAACAGGATCAGCATGAGGACGAGCGGGTTCTTGTAGCGGCTGAAGAAATTTTCCATGAGCTGCTTTTCAGGAGGGTCGTTCCCTGCAGGCGAACGTGTTCAGCACGCGTCCGCCACTCGGGTTAATCGATCGAGATCTTCCGCAACAGCTTGAAGTCGCTGAGCATCTTGCCCGTTCCCAGAACCACGCTGGCAAGGGGATCGTCGGCAATCGAGACCGGCAAGCCCGTTTCTTCGCGGATACGTTTGTCCAGATTCTTGAGCAGTGCTCCGCCACCGGTGAGCACGATCCCGCGATCGCTGATATCGGCGCTCAACTCCGGCGGCGTACGTTCCAGCGCCACGCGAATTGCATTCATGATGGTGCTGATGCACTCGGAAAGCGCTTCGCGAATTTCGCTGTCATCGATCGTGATCGTCTTGGGCACGCCTTCAATCAGGTTGCGGCCCTTGATTTCCATGGTCAGCGGCTTGTCCAGCGGATATGCCGACCCGATTTCAATCTTGATGGTCTCAGCGGTGCGTTCACCAATCAGCAGGTTGTATTTGCGCTTGAGGTAATTCATGATGGCTTCGTCCATCTGATTACCCGCCATGCGCACCGAGCGCGAATAAACGATACCGCTCAGCGAGATTACGGCGATATCAGTGGTGCCGCCGCCGATATCCACTACCATGTTGCCGCTCGGTTCCGTAATCGGCAGCCCTGCGCCGATCGCGGCCACCATGGCCTGTTCTACCAGATGAACTTCACTGGCCTTGGCCCGATAGGCGGAGTCCATGACCGCTCGCTTTTCCACCTGGGTGATCTCAGAAGGCACGCCGATCACGATCCGCGGATGCACCAGCATCTTGCGGTTGTGCGCCTTCTGGATGAAGTAGTTCAGCATCTTTTCCGTAACTTTGAAATCGGCGATCACGCCATCTTTCATCGGTTTAATGGCTACAATGTTGCCGGGAGTGCGGCCCAGCATCTCTTTCGCTTCCTTCCCAACCGCTTCTACTTCACCGGTGTTCTTGTTGATCGCCACGATAGAGGGCTCGTTCACCACAATTCCCTTGCCCTTTGCGTATACCAGTGTGTTAGCGGTACCCAGATCGATGGCTAGATCGCTGGAGAACATGCTGAACAGCGAGCGCAGATTATGAATCCGCGAATTTTCCAGTTTGAAACCGTTTGACGACATACCTGCTTCTTTCTTCTCCAATTTCCCGGGGCACTTTTTCTATCTGGGACGCTCCACTGCTGGCGGGCAGGAACGGCAAATCAACTTGTGCGGGACTCGACTCTTCTACTCTGGAGCAAAACACCGCTCGCAACAATAAGGATTTTACTGGATATTTACCGGCCGCGACACGACGTTGTACCCGCCTTTTGCGTCCTGTGCCGTAATAGTAATCCAGTTCTCCCCCGGCGGCAGCTGATTGGTATAATGCGTGAACTTACCTTCGCTGCTGACCCTCGGCACTTCCTGCCCGTTCACCATCACACGCGCACCCGCCTCCGTTTTCCCCCGCACCTCAAACGTATGCCCGTGCTGAATGAACGGCTCCACGTCCAGCAGCAGGTTGGCACTTGAATCAGCCTTCGAAATCACGGTGAAAGAACTCCGGTCCGCCGCCACCGATTCTTTCCCGTTCTCTCCCAATGCCTGCACTTCCCAGAAATACGTCCCTGGCTCCAGTCCCTGTACTGCCAGTTCCAAATGTTGCCAGTTCTTTTCCTCCACCACCAGCGGCCCGCTGAAGAACTGGTTTTTTGCGAGCTTCAAGTGATATCCCTTTGCTCCATCCACCAAAGACCAGTACAGGCTGATACTCTTCGTCTTCGGGTCCAGATGAACCACATCACCTGCCTTGGGCGCCATTAACGTGGGTGGGGCGATTACCTTGCTCTTCGCGATTGTGGTGCTACCGGTGGGCAGCGTGGCCTTTTCATTGACCGCCAGCGTCGTATTCGTAGTGCCGCGGCTCAGGTCCGAAGTTCCTTTGGTCTGCGTGATGGATGTCTCGTCTTTCGTCGGATCGTTCACCACCGTCGCCGCGCTGCTCGGCGCCATGCTGGCCGTGGTGTCACCCACGATCACCTGCGACCTTGAGCCGCGAGCCATTGAATCTGTGGTGGATAAATCTACGGTGCCTGTCGTCACCTGGACTGCCACGCGCGTCTGCTGCTGTGCCGTCACGGAGTTTTCCTGAATCACGATCAGCGAATCCGGCTTTACGGAGTAACTCGTTTGGTCAGTGAAAACCACACGCGCCATGCCCTCGCCGGACGTCTGCACCACATCGTTCTTCTCCAGAGCCAGACTGTAATCAGCTGTCACCCAGACGTTTGAACTTGCCTTTCTCACCCTGACCACACCCACCAGATTCGTGAAATGTGCCTGCTGCGGCCCCGGTTCAGTTACCTGTCCGCTTGCGCCCGCTGAACCAACGCCCACCTTGGAAAGCGCATGCCCTATCTTCACCTGCCCGGCAACAATCATTCGGTTGGAAAAGTCAGGGAAAGCAAAGTAGATGACAATCAATGCTAGGCCGAACAAGGCCATCAGGCCCATCAGCACGCTGCGATAGGTGATGGTGACGTATGAAACGTGGAAGCCGGCGGATTGTCGCTTGTGCGCCACTGTTATTGCTGGTGGATGGGGAGTTTTCCAATTAGTTACTACAGAGTACCACAAGTATTTCGGGGCGAATCCATGTGTCAACTGCCCAAAGGTGCTCGAACCTGAAGAGCCTGGCGGACGCCGGATCTCGCTCCGGCAGTTAAACCTATAGCGCTCTTAGTTCCCTGGAAAGTGGATCAGGGGGAACCCCGGATTCGCTTCTACCGCAAAGCGACAGCCGCGACATTGGCGTCGCGGCTGTTCTACTTCTCAGCGAATTGCCCTAGAGCGAGCTCATATTTGCCAGGAACTCGGCGTTGGATCGGGTCTTGGCCATTCTCTCCGTTAGCAGTTCCATCGCTTCTACCGGTGAAAGTGGATTGAGCACCTTGCGAAGCACCCAGATACGCGCCAGGTCTTCCTTGGGAATAAGCAGCTCTTCCTTGCGGGTTCCAGAGCGCTGGATGTCGATGGCCGGGAACACGCGCTTGTCGACCAGCTTGCGGTCAAGGATGATTTCCATGTTGCCGGTGCCCTTAAACTCTTCAAAGATCACGTCATCCATGCGCGAGCCGGTTTCCACCAGGGCTGTGGCAATGATCGTCAGCGAACCGCCCTCTTCAATATTGCGGGCCGCACCGAAGAAGCGCTTCGGACGCTGGAGCGCGTTCGAATCCACGCCGCCGGAGAGCACCTTGCCCGAGGGCGGAACAATGGTGTTGTATGCGCGCGCCAGACGCGTGATCGAATCCAGCAGGATGACCACATCGCGCTTGTGTTCGACCAGACGCTTGGCCTTTTCGATCACCATCTCGGCCACCTGGACGTGGCGGGCCGCCGGTTCGTCAAACGTCGATGAAATCACCTCGCCCTTCACCGAACGCTGCATGTCCGTAACTTCTTCCGGACGCTCGTCAATCAGCAACACGATCAGCACAACTTCAGGATGATTCGTGGTTATGGAGTTGGCGATGTTCTGCAGCAACATCGTCTTGCCGGTGCGCGGGGGCGCCACGATCAATCCGCGCTGGCCCTTACCCACTGGAGTCAGCAAGTCCATAACACGGGCGCTGATATTTTCTCTCACCGTCTCCAGCTTCAGCCGCTCCTGCGGATACAGCGGCGTGAGGTTGTCGAACAGGATCTTGTTGCGCGCCTCTTCAGGCGATTCGAAGTTGACCGCCTCGATCTTCACCAGCGCGAAGTACTTTTCCCCTTCGTGGGGCGGGCGCACCTGGCCACTGATGGTGTCGCCTGTCTTCAAGTCGAATTTGCGGATCTGGGAGGGAGAAACGTAAATGTCGTCAGGACCGGGCAGGTAGTTGTAATCGGGGGACCGCAGGAATCCATAACCATCGGGCAGGATTTCCAGCACCCCTTCGGCAAAGATGTGACCTTCTTTTTCACTCTGAGCCTGCAGAATCTTGAAGATGAGGTCCTGCTTGCGCAGACCGCTGGCGCCAGGAAGGTCGAGGGTGCGCGCGATCTTAGTAAGCTCAGTGATGTTTTTTTCTTTTAGCTCCGCAATTGTCATTTGTCACCTACGGGATTGAATGTATCTGGGAGGAAATGAACGCTGGGTTACAGCAGGCGAGACTTCTTGGGCCTCAGGTCTTTCTGAGGACCCGCCAGGTGGCCTCACCCGGCGGGCTTTCAGGAACATCTATTATGCAGCGCGACGCTCCGGTTCTGCAACTTGAGCCGTGACGGTATTGATCACCTCTTCGGCTTCCTTGGCATCGCCTACGCGCACGAGCACGTCGTTCATCGTCTCCTGAATGCGCGTATTGGGCTTGTGGAACTGACGCGTTGCCTTTGACACCAACTGGCAGAGAAGATAACGATTCTCCACTGTTTCCAGCGCGTCATAGATCAGGTTTGAGCGCATAATTGTTCTCCTTATCAAAACTTAATTAATTGCGAAATAAAATCAACTTCTTACAAAGTCCGCGACCGGGACAGAGCACGTGCCCAAAACTGCCTCGTAGCCTCTTTTAGAGCGGTACAACGACAAGCTGGTGTGTTGGGAGTTCCAGAGACCCTGGTGCGATTATTAGACGCCACAGGTGGCTTCTGAGTTGCTCAAAATGCTCCAATTTCTTGAAGCGGCCTGAAATGATCCCGTAGATTTAGCCAGAACTGCGTGCTTTTCGCCCGCGGATGTTACAAGTTATACGCCAATACGGTCGAACGTCAAGTAAATTCCTTGTATCATAGAAGTTATGTAAGTCCCTTATTTTGTTATATCAGCGCGACTTGTGGCATTATGGTGGCGAACTCTTACTCCTGCACGAGGTTGTGGCATGCCTGACCCTCGCTACCCCTTAGGCCCTTTCATCCCCGACGCCCATTCAACCGAAGAAACCCGGGCCCACCATATCGTACAGATCGCGACCTTACCCCAAAGATTCCGGAATTCCCTGCGCGGCCTTTCTGCTCAACAACTGGAAACGCCGTATCGCGAGGGGGGCTGGACGCTTCGTCAAGTAGCACATCACGTTCCTGACAGCCATCTGAACGCCTATGTTCGTTTCAAGCTGGCGCTCACGGAGAACGTTCCCACAATCAAGCCCTACGAAGAAGCGGCATGGGCGCGACTGAACGACACTGAGCAGACGCCGATCGAAGTATCTCTGGCACTGCTCGACGCCTTGCACCAGCGCTGGGTAGTTCTGCTGAAGTCCATGAAACCGGAAGACTTCCAGCGCAAGCTGAACCATCCCGAATCAGGCGTACAGGACCTCGATCGGATGCTCGCCCTATATTCATGGCACGGCAATCATCATCTCGCTCACGTCACCACCACCCGGGAGCGCATGAAATGGTGATCCCGTTACCGAATCCGGATGTTCACCAGGTATTGGCTGGTGAAATCAGTCATTTCGCCAACGCGCTTTCCCGGAGCCGGCAGCAAACGGGCGGAAAGCGGTTTTTTCCACTTCACGGAGAGGCTCGCAACGTCGGCGATAATGTTCTCCAACTCCTGCGGAGTTGTGTCTCCGCTCATGGGGATGGCGTCAAGCCCCGCGCTGCACACGGCAGAGTATGAGAGCAGTGCATCTCGACTGATACGGCCTGCTTCCCATCGACGAGCAAGCACGGAATCTTCCAGCACTGGCAGCATCAGACCGCTGTAGCCGGCGTGCAAGACCGGGATCCGCTGCAGCGCCGAAGTGATCGTAAAGGCCGCACTCAGCGAACCCGGCGAGCCGATTGGGCCGTCCAGCAAACTTTCGATCGCACCGCCGATGGAAACTTCCTTTAGCGGAACCGGCGTTAGATCGATTCCCTGATAGGTCCACCCCGTCATCTTCTCCGCTCGACGCGCGATCTCTTCGACTTTCCTGGCCTCGGCTCCGAGCATCTGGCCCAGTTTGTCACCAGCAGCTACTACGTCGCCATTGGCGCCCGAGAATGCCTGGTTCACGACCCCCGCAGACTCGATTCCCACAGCAAACGACCGCCCAGCCCCCTGCGTGTAGGTCACCGGGAAAAAAGGTCCGTTCATCGGCGGGAATGCACCGGCGGCAAAACGGAAGTTCCCTTCCCCGTGGTCAGTATGGTCCTGAAGGTATTTATTGACCCTCGCTGCGGCATGGATTCCGTTCCAGTGAATCCCCGCTGAATCAGCCACTACGACGAAACCATTAATGGTCTGCGTGTTCGCGATGATCTCGCCCAGCAACTCTGCCTGATTCGGATCGTCGCTGTCGCGCAGCATCGCGGGCCCGATATCTGAATTGAAACCCTCCTGCTGCGCCAGACGGTCAAACTCCCGGAAAAAATTGAGCGACTGCGCTGCCGTGAGCCCGCGCGTGATTTGCGGGAAGGGCTGGGTGGCAATGCGAATCGTCTCAACTTCGTATCCGGCGGCGACGTACTCTTCACGGGCGACCCGCAGCATCCGCACAGCGCTGGCCACCTGCTCACGATAGGCGGCTCGGTCCAGCCTTACGAATGCAGTGATGGTGCGTATCTTCGGCGTGGTTCCCGGAACCCTCACCTGCTGCCCAATCTGCGCCTCCGCGGCGCCAGCCAGCAAACCAAACGACAATAGGAACGACCAAAGTCGAGCAAACATTGGGTGACTCCGCACGATGTTTCACAGTTTGCGCTTCAGACCGGATCCGTGGACGGGGGTCGCGGGCACAGCTTGTGGATTCGGGGTTCTAAGCGCTAAGAGTTTACCCTGCAAAAAACTCGGCTGCAATCCAGAGACGCTGCATCTCACGTGCTCATTCAAGTGCGGTGGCTGAGTTGCAGTTCTTTATGATCACACTTCGCGCTTCTTCGCCCATCTTCATGAATTCGAGTCCGTATCGGAAGCCCAAAGAATTACGGACGATGGCCTCGATTGTCAGTTCCGCCGGCGAGTACGGGAAGCTGATCTCCAGGGTCACCTGAGTGCCGATCGGCATATTGTACGGAATAAACGCACCCAAACCGCCCTGCCCAAGCACGTTGGCTCTGCCGAAAACAGACATAGGCTTACCGTCGTCCCGGAAAGAGACCTTCAGGCGTACATCAATCTGATGTCGCGTAAAGCGGCGCGTCGATGCGCCACCGGCAGTATGATCCATGTTGGGAAGCGACGAGCCCCTTCTCCTAAAAGGCTGCTTCGCCAAAAGTGACAGGCAAAAGCTCAGTGCGGGAGATTGTACCCTGTTTATGCCATCCGGGAGAGCAATTTCTAGCGCATAGGTGACGGGCTGGATGGAGCTGCAGTTCCTACCAGCCGGCGCTCCATGCTCGTAATCAGCGATTGCCACAGCTCGATCTCCAGCTGGAACTGGTGTTTGAGCGGAGACTGTGTCACGTCCACGAAGGCAAGATTGGTCTGCATCTGATGTACCAGGGCCTTCATCTTCTCCAGGTCCTGGCGCATCGCCTGTGCCTCCTGAGCAGAGACCGCATGGGCGCAACCACAATTTGCAGCTTTCGCTTCGTTTGACGACTTGTGAGGGCTTTCTTGCGCGTTCAGTAAGAACGCGGTGAGAACGATGAAGGCAAGGACCGCTTTAGGCATGGGAGCCTCCCGCTAAAGACTCTATCCACGGATGCGCTAGGCTGTCACCATGCGGCACTACCAGGAAAACTCCCCTAACATCAGGGCACCTCAGCCCCTGCTGTTTCCTTGTGTGCTTCAAAGTCTTCAGCGGGTACCCTTGCTGATGCCATCTTTCACCACCACTCCGCCCTTCATCACGAAGCCGACGTTCTCAAGCGCCTTAACGTCCTGCAGAGGATCAGCAGACACCGCAATGATATCCGCATATTTGCCCGGCTCGATCGTGCCTACATCTTTAGATCGGCCAATCAGGTCGGCGGCGTTGCTCGTTGCTGCGCGGATTGCCTGCGCCGGTGTCATCCCGAACTTCACCATGTAGAAGAACTGTCTGGCGTTGTCCCCGTGAGGATAAACTCCCGCATCTGTCCCAAACGCCATCTTCACGCCGGCCCTTACCGCCTTTTCGAAGTTCTCCCGCTGGGTGCGGCCGACCATCTTTTCCTTTTCCACATTTTCCTTTGGCAGCCCGAACTCAATGGCTTTGCCCAGGATGTAATCGTCGTTGTAAATGTCCATCACCAGGTAGACGTTGTGCTCTTTTGCCAGCCGGATGCCTTCGTCGTCAATCAGGCTGGCGTGCTCGATCGAATCGATGCCGGCCAGGATCGCGTTCTTGATTCCCTGCGCGCCGTGCGCATGCGCTGCGATCTTCCGTCCTGCCATGTGCGCCTCTTCGGCGGCCGCCTTCAACTCTTCCGGCGTGTATTGCGGAGCGCCCGGACTATCACCTTTGGAAAGTACGCCGCCCGTCGCCAGAATCTTGATTACATCCACCCCGTATTTGACCTGTGCCCGGACCACATGCCGGATCTGATCGACGCCGTCAGCAATCGCGAAATCCCGTTCATCAGGGAACATCGTGACGCGCGTCTGTGGAGAGTAGTTGTTCAGGTCGCCGTGGCCGCCGGTGATGGAAATTGCAGGCCCGCTGGCAACGATCCTCGGTCCAGGCACAAGGCCTTCATTGATCGAGTTGCGCAGGTCTACCGCCAGAAATGGCTCCGAGCCTACATCGCGCACGGAAGTAAATCCCGCATCCAGAGTCCTGCGTGCATGGACGACGGCTGCAAAAGCGCTGCTGAACGGCGTGTCCTTGAAGCGGTAAATCTCATCGTAGCGGTCGGCACGGGCGCCAAGATGTGTGTGGCAGTCAATCAGTCCAGGCAACACCGTGGACCTGGAAAGATCAATCACCGTTGCTCCAGCCGGAATCGAAACTGCCGAGGCCGGTCCCACGTTCTGAATGCGGTCGCCGAGGATAACAATGACCACGTTGTCTCGAATCGAATCACTGGTTGCGTCGAACAGGTGGCCGGCACGGACATAGACCGGCTTTGGCGCCGGCTTCGCAGGTTGTTGCTGGGCAAAAACGGCGAGGCTTGCAGCAAACAAGAGAACGTGGAAAATCGCTCGCTTCATCAGTTCGGGGAACTCCTCTGCAGGAAAGTAACGCAAGAGTATAGCGGAGCAGCAGCGGCGCCGCAGGAAAAATGCTGGTCTAGGTTGTAAAGCGAGGACCTCAGGCGTCGTGGCGGCTGATCAGAAGGGCACGTGAAAATTGCATCCAGATCCGCCAGCGGTCGTACTCGCGACTGTGGGAAACCGCAGTGACTACCGCCTCTTCCACGCACGTCTTGCTGAAGATGACGCTGAGCTTGTTGCCAAGCTCAACCAGCGGGCCAATCAGCATGGTTGCATGGCGATCGCCGATGGGGAGGATCAGGTCCCGTTCCTGAAATGGCATCCCATTGCTGGCGATGCCTCGCAAAATAGCTATGGTGCCGCCGTCGGGGATATGCAGCGGCTCCGGCCCGGACGAAGTTTCAAATTCTTTGCTTTGCGCGCTACGGGGTTGGCTGGCGCCGGCGGCGGGCGGCCCTCCATAAACAGTCACGCTGGGTACTCCCAGCTCCCAGTCTTCCGGTGGAAAATAAATTCCCCAAAAATTTTCCGGACGATGCAGCTCGATACCATACTCGGTGTGCTCTGTGTCCGCCCACACAACCTGCCCAACTCTCCATTTATAAGGAGCCAGCATGGCCACACGAACTTCCATCTGTGGTTCCAGGGGAACAGTTGATCGAATGCGCGCACCGTGCCGGTTGACCAGGATGGTCTCCGCCGATCCGCTTACATGCGAGCCATCCCTCTTCTGGCCGGATACAGCCAGCGCGAGTGACACCAGTACGCGCGAACTCCTGCGTCCGCGCTCAGTTCCTGCGGCTTGGGCCATGGTAATGGGGCGAAGCGGCAATCGCCTCTCGGGGAGACTATAACTTTTCGGCCAGTGAGGGTCATATTACCTCAGACCAGAGGTTTCGCCGCGAAATCGTAAGACCTCTGGCCTAAGGTAACCTTGGCAGTAAATATCGAAACGGACCCCAGCTCTGCCCCGCCATCAAGTTTTTGTTGCTATTTCGCCGCTTCAATGCGGACCACGTGAATGGTGTCGCGGTCCAGATTCCCGGTGACTTTCACGCTTTTTGCGGCGAATTCCCCGGGTCTGGTCTGATCATCAAGTTTGTAGACCTTCTTGCTCGCTCGATCATAGAGAACGTATCCGTGCGTGCGCGCGCAGCCTTTCGTGCAATTGGCAGCCGAGTTGACACTGGCTTTCTTCATTACCATGTCATGCGATCCCGCCTTGCTGCACTGACCGTCAGAGATTTCTCCGCTGAAGGTTTGCAGGGGGCCTTTGGCGCTCGCCTTGGGGGCCGGCGCAGGAGTCGCGTCATGCTGGAACGCAAAAGCCAGCACACCGATGTAAACCACGAGGGTAAGAACGAAATAATTGCGTTTCATGAATAGAATCCCTCCGAAAAATCATCAGGAAGGGTCGATTCTATGCGCAGAATTGTTTCAGGAGATGTGGCATTCGTCACACCCGCTTCGATAGCTCCTGCTCGCGCGAAGCCCCTCTGGTACGGGAAAGCGCGACTGAGCTCACCGCATTAGGTGGATTGTGGTCCTGCGGCCTGCTCATCGTCACAAACACGTGCGAGGCTCAGCGCCTTCGCCCAGAAGAGCCAGGAGACAATGGTGAGGGAGAGTGAACCGAGTATGAGTAAGGTACCCATAAAAACTAGAACTGGCGTCTTTCTTCAAATAGAGCCTCTTTAGACCACAAGAAATATAGGCCTCATCAATTTTTCGCATGAAAGAATTCTCATAACACTTCCGAGTAAGCTCCCGCTGCTAGACTGCTTTGTCTTATAATCCGCCGTTCGCTGATACAGGCATGCGGAGGGGAACCAAATGTCAGACAACAAACTGAACCAACCCAGAAACCATGAACTCGAAGCCACACCGGAAACCAGAACTTCCATTGATCGGCGCAGCTTTCTGCTAGGCACGGCAGCAGGTGCGGCATCGCTTGCGATGCCACGATGGATGTCAGCTGCGTCAGAATCTGCCCTGTTCCAGGACGACCTCGCCGCCATCCGAGCGGAAGTCACGAAACGTCACACCGAAGCGGTGCAGCGCCTGCAGAACTGGATTCGGCAGCCTTCCATCGCCGCAGAGAGCCGCGGCATGAATGAAGGTTGCGAACTCATGATGAACATGCTGCGCGACGCCGGGTTCCAGCAGGTGGCCAAAGCTCCGACGGAGGGCCACCCGGGTGTGTTCGCCACGCTGGATGCCGGCGCCCCGAAGACGCTTGGGCTCTACTTCATGTATGACGTTAAGCAGGTGGATCCTTCCGAGTGGTCCTCACCGCCCTTTGAAGCAGCGCTCGTCGACAAGCCTGGGTTCGGCAAGGTGATCGTCGGCCGCGGCGCGGTGAACCAGAAAGGTCCTGAAGCTACATTCCTTGCTGCTTTGCATGCGATCCGCGGTGCAGGAAAGAAACTCCCTGTGAATTTCGTCTTCGTAGCCGAAGGCGAGGAAGAAATCGGCTCACCGCACTTCCCACAGGTGGTTCGCCGGCCCGAGGTCCAGGCCGCGCTGAAAAAGAGTGTCGGAATATTCATGCCGTCAGCAGGACAGGCTCCCGACGGTCAGGTCACAACCACGCTCGGCGCCAAGGGCGTAGTGGAACTGGAACTCGTCTCCACCGGCGAGAAATGGGGACGCGGTCCCAAAGCCGATGTTCACTCCAGCAACAAAGCCCGGCTTGATTCGCCCGCGTGGCATCTTGTTAAAGCGCTCAACACGCTTGTCTC
>Ga0070679_100001823_pt1 | contig 19226 bp, 18 predicted proteins | sample KBSC63BmetaG_FD_65652 | JGI IMG/M metagenome (GOLD analysis project Ga0070679, IMG submission 65652) | Corn rhizosphere microbial communities from Kellogg Biological Station, Michigan, USA - KBS C6-3B metaG | ecosystem: Host-associated > Plants > Roots > Rhizosphere | place: USA: Michigan... | reverse complement strand
CAGCTCAACCTGACGGCGTCGACCGATTTGCAATCGGTGGACGAGTTCAAGCGCCTCGTGATCCGGCAAGAGGGCGGCACGCTGGTGCGCCTCGAGGACATCGCCGACGTCGTGCTCGGCGCCGACTCGTACGATCAAGACGTGCGCATGTCGGGCAAGAGCGCCGTGTTCATGGGCGTCTGGGTGCTCCCCAACGCCAACTCGCTCGACGTCATCACCAAGGTGCGCCACGAGATCGACACCATCCAGAAGGAGCTGCCGACCGGCATGTCGGCGCACATCGCCTTCGACGCCACCGCCTACATCCACGACGCCGTGCACGAGGTCGAGCACACGCTCGCCGAGACGGTGCTCATCGTCATCATCGTCATCTTCCTGTTCCTCGGATCGATGCGCACGGTGCTGGTCCCGCTCGTCGCCATCCCGCTGTCGCTCATCGGCGCCGTCTTCCTCATGCAGGCGTTCGGCTTCACGCTGAACCTCTTGACCCTGCTCGCCATCGTCTTGTCGGTCGGCCTCGTCGTCGACGACGCCATCGTCGTGGTCGAGAACGTCGAGCGGCACATCCGCGAGGGCAAGACGCCGCTGCAGGCCGCGCTGGTGGGCGCGCACGAGCTGGTGGGGCCGATCATCGCCATGACCATCACGCTGGCGGCGGTGTACGTGCCGATCGGCCTGCAAGGCGGTCTCACCGGCGCGCTGTTCCGCGAGTTCGCCTTCACGCTCGCGGGCGCGGTGTTCATCTCGGGCATCGTGGCGCTGACGCTGTCGCCGATGATGTCGTCGCGCCTGCTCCAGAGCGATCACAAGCCGGGCCTGCTGGCGCGCGGCGCCGATCGCACGTTCCTCGCGCTCAAGCGTGGCTACGAGCGCGCGCTCGGGGCGGCGCTGTCGGCGCGCGGCGCCATCTACGCGCTGTGGATCGTGCTGACGCTCCTGCTGGTGCCGATGTACATGTTCTCACCGAAGGAGCTGGCGCCGACGGAAGATCAGGGCGTCGTCTTCACCTCCCTCGACGTGCCGCCCAACGCCACGCTCGAGCAGCTCACGCCCTACTCGGAGGCGGTGCAAAAGGTGTGGGCGGCCACGCCCGAGTTCGATCACAGCTTTCAGATCACGCTGCCGACGGCCGGCTTCGGCGGCATGCTGGTCACGCCCTGGGGCGTGCGCAAGCGGACCATCTTCGACATCCAGGCCGAGGTCGGGCCCAAGATGGGGATGATCCCGGGCGTGCGCGCGCCCGCCTTCTTGCCCCCGGCGCTGCCGTCGGCGGGCACCTTCCCGGTCGAGGTCGTGATCGCCTCGACGGCGCCGCACGAGGAGATCATCCGCTTCGCGCAACAGCTGGTGCAGGAGGCGATGAAGTCGGGGCAGTTCGCCTTCCCGCCGATGACCGACGTGAAGATCGATCAGGCCAAGAGCGAGATCGTGATCGATCGCGACAAGGTCGCGTCGATGGGCCTGACCATGCAGCAGGTCGGCGCCGACCTGGCGTCGATGCTCGGCGGCAACTTCGTCAACCGCTTCTCCATCGACGGGCGCAGCTACAAGGTCATCGCGCAGATCGAGCGCGCCGGCCGCCTCACGCCCGACCAGCTGGCCAACGTGCACATCACCGGGCCCAACGGCACCGTCATGCCGCTCAGCGCCGTGGCGACGCTGCGCGCGGGCGTCGAGCCGCGCACGCTCAACCGCTTCCAGCAGCTCAACGCGGTCAAGATCTCGGGCCTCGCGCCGCGCGGCCTCGACGGCGGCCTGCGCGTGCTCGAGGACGCCGCGGCGCGCATCCTGCCGCCCGGGTATCGCATCGACTACACCGGCGAGTCGCGCCAGCTGCGCCAGGAAGGCGGCAAGTTCCTGCCCGCGATGGGCCTGGCGATCGTGCTCATCTTCCTGGTGCTCGCCGCGCAGTTCAACTCGTTCCGCGATCCGTTCGTCATCCTCGCCGGGTCGGTGCCGCTGGCGATGTTCGGCGCGCTCACCTTCACGTTCCTGAAGTTCGGCGGCCCGCCGGGCGTGCGCTTCCCGCTCACCGAAGGCTGGACCACGACGCTCAACATCTACTCGCAGGTCGGCCTGGTCACGCTCGTTGGCCTGGTGGCCAAGAACGGCATCCTCATCGTCGAGTTCGCCAACGTGCAGCAGCGGCTCGGCCTGTCGAAGCTCGAGGCGGTGCGGCTGGCGGCGTCGACGCGCTTGCGTCCGATCCTCATGACCACGGTCGCCACCGTGGTCGGCCATTTCCCGCTCACGCTGGTCACCGGCGCCGGCGCCGTGGCGCGTAACTCGATCGGCATCGTGCTCGTCGGCGGCATGACCATCGGCACCATCTTCACGCTGTTCGTGGTGCCGGCGGTGTACGTCCTCATCGCCAAGGACCACCGCAAGGAGGCCGAAGCTGCCGCCGCGCTCGAGGGGGAAGCCCCCGTTCTGACTCACGTTATGTAACCTCCGCCCTCGGGCCTCAAGCCGAGGCCGCCCGCGCCGATGGGATGCGCACGATGCCAACGTCGCGCGGAGTGTCGATTCGGCGGGTGTGGGCGTTGTCGGCTATCACCCTGCTGGTCGCGACCTTCGCGGTCGCGGTCATCCTGCGCACGCAGATGGCTCGGCTGTTGGCGCGCATAGAAGCCGACGACCATCGCGTCGACGCGCTCAACGTGTCGGTCGACAACCGAATGAGCGCGATGCTCAACCAGGAGGTCGGACTGCGTGGCTTTCTCGCCACCGGCGCGCCGGCGTTCCTCGAGCCGTACGAGCTCGGGCGTCGCGACGAGCAGCGCATCCGCGCCGGGCTCAAGCTCGCCGATCTGCCCGCCGAGGACCGCGACGAGGTCCAGCATGCGCTCGGGCTCGAAGAGCGCGCTGCCCGTCGCTGGCACGACGAGATCGCCGAGCCGCAGATCGCCGCGGGCCACCAGTCGATCCTCGTCGACGTGCCGAGCATGCTGATCGACGGCAAGCCGGTGTTCGATGCCTACCGCGCAGCCCACGGCACGCTCAAACAGGCGGTGATTCGCGCCAGCCTCAATGTGGCTCGCCGCCACCGGGCGTCGCTCACCGAGGCCAGTCTCGTCGCCGGCGGCCTGTTGGCGCTGTTCGTGCTCGTCGGTGTCGTGGTCTCGCGCGCCATCGTGCGCCGGACCGTCGAGCCGATCATCGCGCTCTCCAAGGCCGCCGAGCGCGGCGAGGTCTCCGTCGACGTGGCACGCGTCTCCGGCCTGCGCGAGCTGATCCTGCTCGCCGAGACGATGGAACAGCTGTTCCGCTCGGTCAACGATCGTGCGATGCGCGACGGCCTGACGCGCGCCTACAACCGCGGTTACCTCGCCGACTGGCTGCCGCGGCAGCTGCGCCTGGTGCGCCGCTCCGGCGCGCCGTTGTCGGCGCTCATGGTCGATCTCGACCACTTCAAGAAGATCAACGACACGCACGGCCACGCGGCGGGCGACCAGGTGCTGGTGGCGCTCGCGCGCTGCATCGAGTCGCAGCTGCGCTCGAGCGACGTGGTGGTGCGCTACGGCGGCGAAGAGTTCACGGTGCTCCTGCCCGACACGCCGATCGCCGGCGGCTTCGTCACGGCCGAGCGGCTGCGCGCGGCGATCGCGGCGATGACCGAGCGCGAAGGGCTGCCGCCGGGCCTGCGCGTGACCGCCAGCATCGGCGTGGCCGCGATCAGCAACGGCGACGACGGCGCGCAGCTCATCCCGCGCGCAGACGCCGCGCTCTACCACGCCAAGCGCGGCGGCCGTAACCGCGTGGTGACCGCGCCGCCGGCGCGCAGCTCGGCGACCCTGGCCGTCGTCCCCGAAGAGCGCCTGGCGAGCTGAAGCGTTACAATGAGAGCGTGATCGAGCTCGGAGTGGTCGCGCTCGTCGTGGCGGCGCTGGTGGCGGTGCCGGGGCTGTTGGCGGCGGTGCCGTGGGACGTGACCTTCGGGTTCGGCGTGGCGCTGGTGGCGATCGGGATGGCGATCGGCGTGCCGGCGGGCGCGCTGTACCACGTGCAGCTGTATCGCGCGCTGCGCCCGACGGGGGCGCGCTGGTGGCTGCATCCGACGGGGCTGCATCCGCAGCTCAAGGACGGGCAGCGCGGCGCGGTGATGCGCTGGTTCCGGATCGGCGCGATCGGGTTCCTGCTGGCGATCACCGGCTGCGTGATGGTCGCTGTCGGGGCCTGGCGCAGCTAGGTAGTGGCGCCGAAAACGCGGGTCAGTCGTGTAACTAGTTACACGACGAGACGCACTTCTGGAGGGACACATCTCATGCCGGGCCGCGGCGCATCGGCGTGACCGTCACGTCCGTGCCGAAGCGGAGCGCGGGGCCCGACTCGACGAAGCCGTGGCGGCGGTAGAAGGTGAGGTTGGCCGGGTTCGACGACTCGAGGTACGCGGGCATGCGCTCGGCGTCGCAGCGCGCCAGCATCGGCGCCAACAGCGCCGCGCCGACGCCGCGCCCTTGATGCGCCGGATCGGCGCCGATGGCGAACAGGTAGTAGTGCGGCTCGCGCAGGTGCACGCGCTCGACGCCGGCGAGCAGCTGCAGGAGCCTCACGGTCCCGGCTGCACCGAACGCGCCCAGCACCGCCGGCGCCACACGCGCCTCGTCGGCGAGCGAGAACTTCCACGCGCCCGGCGGCGTCCACACCGCCGAGCCGGCGAAGTCGCCGGCGGTGAACACGAGCTCCTTGCCGGCGTAGACCTTGCGCACGAGCGCGCCGAAGAAACGGTCGAGCCGCGCGCGCCGCTCGTCGGTGGCGTCGCGTCCGAGCGCCCAGCGCCACATCGGATCGTCCTGGAACGCCGCCGCCAGCACCGAGCCCACGCGCCCGAGCTCGCCGTCGGTGGTGCGCCGCGCCTCCCACTTTGGCTGCTGCATGCGCCGAGTGTACGTCAATGTGGCCAGGGGCGTTCGGTTCTGTAGCGGCGCATGACGTAATTACAACGCGATTCGAGCGACGATCACGGCGTGAGCGCTGTCGAATCCCCGCGGCCGACGCCGTTGTCGGCGGGCATCTCCAAGCTGGAGTCGTTGCCCGAGGGCTTCGCTGAGCAGATGCGCCGTCAGGTCGAGCCCGGGGACATCGTTGGTGAGCGTTATCGCGTGCTGCGTCCGATCGGACACGGCGCCATGGGCAAGGTCTATCTCGCGGAGAATCAGGCGATCGGCCTGAAGGTCGCGATCAAGCTGCTCAAGCCGGAGCTGCTCGCCAATCCCGACTTCCGGCTGCGCTTCAAGCACGAGGCGGAAGCGGTCGCGGTCATCGCGCATCAGAACGTGGCGCGCTTTCTCGATCTCGTCGTCGGCGATCCGACGTTTCTCGTCATGGAGTACGTCGACGGGCCGACGCTGCACCAGGTGATCCACAAAGAGGGCAAGCTGTCGCCGAGGCGCGCCGCCGACATCGGCGCGCGCCTCGCGTGGGGCCTGCACGCGGCGCACAAGGCCGGCGTCATCCATCGCGATCTGAAGCCGTCGAACATCCTGCTTCAGCCCGACGAGGAGACGGGCGAGGTGCCGAAGATCATCGACTTCGGGCTGGCCAAGCTCGCGGCGGCGCCGGGCGCGCCGCTCACGCGCGCGGGACAGATCGTCGGCACGCCGCAGTACATGGCGCCCGAGCAGATCGCGCGCAAGGAGGTCGACGCGCGCACCGACGTCTACGCGCTCGGCTCCGTGATCTACGCGATGCTGTGCGGGCGGCCGCCGTTCACCGACAACAACGACGACGTGCAGCTGCTCTACAAGCAGGTGCACGAGCCGGTCGAGCCGGTACGCGCGCACGCGCCGCACGTCGCGCCCGAGCTCGAGGCGGTGGTGATGCGCGCGCTCGCCAAGGCGCCGGCCGATCGCTACGAGTCGGCCGCCGAGCTGGCGCGCGCGCTCGTGCCCAGCGTCGAGAAGCGCGCGCCGCGGCCGCCGTCGGAGGTGACCGAGGTGATCGCGCGTCCGCGCGCGCCGCGCTCGCCGGCGTGGTGGGCGATGCTGGCGACGTCGCTGGTGCTCATCGGCGTGGCCGCGGGCGTGTACATCGCGCGCCACGCGCCCGCCGGCGGCATGCTCATCGTGCTCTCCGATCCGGCCGGCGTCGACGTCATCGTCGACGGCAAGGCGACCGGCGAGCAGACGCCGGCGTCGCTGCGCGGGCTCGGCCCCGGCGAGCACACGGTCCGGCTGCGCCATCCCAGCTTCGACGAGCTCGAGCGCGTGGTGCGTCTCGAGGACGGGGGCCGCGCGGTGGTCGACGTGCACCTCGAGCCGCGCAGCCGCACCGTCGAGGTGTCGACGGTTCCACCGGGCGCCATCGTGTTCCGCGACGGCGAGCTCGTCGCCGGCAAGACCCCGCTGACGCTGACGCTGTCGGACGGCGAGTACCACGCCTTGCGCATCGAGAAGGCCGGCTACGAGACGGCGACCAAGCGGATCAGCCCCGACGACGCCAATCAGCTGGCGCCGTTCGTGCTCGAGGTCGAGCGTGAGCCGCGCGGCACCATCTTCGTCGACGCCGGCGGGCCGGCCGCGGTGTGGATCGACGGGCAGTACTCGGGCTTCATGACGCCGACGCCGGGCCTGCGCGTGAGCGCGGGCGAGCACGAGGTGCAGCTGCGCGACGGCGGCGGCAAGGTGCTCGATCACGCGCGCGTGAAGGTCGACAAGGGCGAGACGGCGCGCATCAGCCTGCTGCTCGAGCCGGTCGCGCGCACGGTGGCGAAATGAGGCGCGCGCTGGTGGTGCTCGCGGCGGTGACGGCGCTCGGCGGCGTCGTGCGCGCCGCGCCGATCACCATGCGCATGGCGTCGGTGGCGCCGGAGGGCAGCGCCTGGGCGATCCTGTTGCGCGACTGGGCGCGCGAGCTCGAGACCGTCTCGGGCGGCCAGGTGCGCGTGCGCTGGTACTTCTCCGGCATCACCGGCGACGAGCTCGAGACGCTCGACGGCATCAACAAGGGCCACCTCGACGGCGTCGCCTCGGGCGGCATGCTCTGCGAGCGGCTGGCGCCGTCGCTGAAGGTGCAGGGGCTCGCCGGCGTCTTCCAGAGCCGCGAGGAGGCCGCCTACGTGGTCGAGCGGCTGCGTCCGACGCTGGAGGCGGAGACGGCGCGCGCCGGCTTCGCGCTGCTCATCGCCACCGGCCTCGGCCCCGACGTGCTGTTTACGCGCACGCCGGTGCACTCCATGGCGGAGCTGCGCAAGCTCAAGCTGTGGCGCTGGTCGGCCGACGAGCCGGGCATCGCCATGTCGAACGAGATGGGCCTGACCATCGTGCCGACGGAGCTCGACGCCGCCGCCAAGGCCTACGACGCGCGGCGGGTCGACGGCTTCATCGCCATCCCGACGGCGGCGCTGGCGTTCCAGTGGTCGACGCAGGCGCGCTACATCACCGACCTGCGGCCGGGCTATCTCACCGGCTGCGTGCTCGTCGCGCAGCGCGCGCTCGATCGCCTCGGCGCCGATCAGCAGAAGACGTTCCGCAGCCTGTTCGCCAAGTACGACTCGCTGTTTCAGGAGATGGGCAAGCGCCAGGACGAGGCGCTCCTCGGCGGCCTCTTCGAGAAGCAGGGGCTCAAGCCGATTCCGCCGTCGGAAGGATTTCGCTCCGAGTTCTTCGAGGCGGCGCGCGCGGCGCGCGAACGGGCGGCGACCCGCTTCGTGCCGCGGGCGTCACTCGACCGCGTCCTCAAGCTGCTCGCCGATTATCGCGCCGAGCATGCCGAGGTCGTGAACCACTGAGGGACTCATGAAATATTCGACGTTGGCTTTGATCTTCGCGCTGGCGGGCTGCAACTTCCACCTCTCCGGCGACAACGGCGGCGCAGGAGGCGGCGACGACCTGGCCGCCGGCGGCGACGACCTCGGCGACGTCGATCTCGGCGGCGGCGGCAACGACCTCACGACGCCGAACGACATCGCCGGGCTGCCCATCGTCTGCACCGCCGGCTCGGCGTCGTGCAACGGCGGCACGCTCGTCAGCTGTCCCGACGGCACCGCCGAGATGATGACCACCTGCTCGCTCGGCTGCAGCACGACGAACGGCGCGCACTGCGAGCAGATGTATCCGCGCGCGCCGGTCGCGCGCAGCGACTTCGACACCACCGGCCTCACCGACATCACGATCAACATGGGCGGCGGCATCTCGACCGACAACGGGCAGATCAACGCCGGAAACAACATCTTTCGCCACCCCAACACCGACGCCAACGCCTACGAGGTGCACGACGGCATCGGCTTTCACGTCGTCAGCATTCCCGGGCAGACGACGCGCCTCGGCATCTTCACGTTCAAGTCGCTCACCATCCCGCAGGGGCAGTCGTTCAACACGTACGGATCGAATGGCCTCGCGCTCGTCTCGGCGGGCAACATCACCCTCGCCGGCACCGTCGACGTCACTTGCGCGGCCAACGTGTTCGTCGCGGCGCTCGGCGGGGCGGCGAACGCCAAGCCGTATCTCGGCGGGCCGGGCGGCGGCAACGGCGGCATTCCCGGCGGCACCAGCAAGGACGGCGTCTCGATCGTCAGCGGCGGCGGCGGCGCGGGCGCCGACATCACGCACCAGGCGGGCGGCGGCGGCGGCGCGTTCGGTGACATCGGCGGCCCCGGCGGCGACGAAGGCGCCAACACCGGCGGCGCCGGCGGGCTCGCCTACGGCGATGGCGCCATGACCATGCTACTCGGCGGCTCCGGCGGCGGCGCCGGCGGGCTCGGCGGCGTGATCGGCGATCCCAACGGCGGTGGCGGCGGCGGCATCGCGCTCGTCGTCGCACAGGGGACGCTGACGCTCGGCGGCGGCAACATGGTCGGCGGCGTCAACGCCGGCGGCTGCGGCGGCGGCGCGGCGACGGGCGTCGGCGGCGGCGGCGGCGGCGCGGGCGGCGCGGTCTACTTGCAGGCGCTCGCCGTGCACATCACCAACAACGGCGGCGTGGCGGCCAACGGCGGCGGCGGCGGCGCGGCCAACACCAACGGCGGGATGTCGAGCGGCAAGTCGGGCACCATCTCGACGACGGCGGCGGGCGGCGGCTCGGGCGGCAGCGCCAGCGGCGGCGCGGGCGGCGTCGTCGGCAGCACCGACGGGAAGACGGGCGGCTCCTCGGCCATGGCCGGCGCCGGCGGTGGCGGCGGCGTCGGGCGCGTCCGCATCGAGACCCAGTCGGGCGCCGCGACCATCGACGGCAACGGCATCCAGAGCCCGAACGCCATTCAGGGCACCATCGACATCCACTAGAGTCGACTGAGCCATCGACGCGACGCGATCGGGCCGCTACACTGAGCTACGGATGACCTTCGCCCCCTCGATCTTCCGCCAGGTCGCCGTCACGAAAGTGCGCGGTTCGGGAAAGTCGCGCGAAGTGCGCGGCTGGTTGGTGGCGCCGCTCTCGATCGGGGGGCGGCTGGTCGTGCGCCAGGACGACGATCGTCAGCTCACGTCGACGGCGATCCGGCGCATGCTCGTCGAGGATCCGGAAGCGCAGGTCGTCTTCCTCGAGACGCAGAACAGCGCCTATCGCATTCGCTTCATGGGCGGCGAGAACGAGATCGCGCCTCCGGCGCGCGCCGTGCGCGTTCAGTTCGACGACACGAGCCGCGAGATTACGCTGGTGGAAGAGATCGCCGGCGAGACGAGCACGAAGCGGCGTTAGCCGCGCGCGCTCAGAACGAGTAGCACTGGCCGCCCGTGACGTAGCCGAACTTCGGCGCCGTCGCCGGGAAGAAGTAGGCGGTGGCCATGCACATCTCGTTGGTCTGCGCGCTCGACCCCGACTTCACCGTCGAGCCGGCGTTCGAGCCGGTGTTGTCGTAGGTGCAGCTCCAGGTCAGGTTCGGCTGCGTGAACGTGAAGAACGTGGGCGCGTTCCAGTTCTTCGAGCCCGGGTGCTCCCAGTCGGTGCTCTGGAAGATCATGCTCGAGCCGTCCTGCACCTCGGTGCCGATCGACTGCTTGTGCGAGTGCGTCGACATCGTCCAGAACTTGAGGTCCGGCACCGGGCACGACGCCGTCACCGTGAAGTTGGTGGCGTTCGGCGGGATCGCGATGTCGTCGTTGTAGGTCACGTAGGCTTCGGTCTCGGTGTACGCGGCGCTGGCCGGCAGCGCGTAGGCCTTGAGATCGACGTGCGCGGTGAGCGCGTTCTGCGACGCGTTCAGGTAGTGCATCTGGAAGTAGCCGGCCGAGCCCGGCGCGATGTCCTGCGCCAGCGGCTTGCCCGCGCCGTCGTCGCTCGGCAGGTCGATCTCCTGCTCGGGCGTCTGCGTCGCGTAGGTCCAGACCGGGAGGTTGGTGCCACCGCCGCCGCCGATGCCGCAGTTCTCGTCGATCATGCCGTCGGCCGGCTGCGAGCCGCCGGGGTTGAGGAACATGATCATGTGATGGCTGCCCGGCGCCATTGACGAGACCCACTTGTTGATCGCCACCGTCGCCGTGTTCGACGTGTGGAAGTAGTAGCAGTAGGTCACTTCCTGCCCGGGCATGAGCATGATGTCGGGGCTCGTGATCTCGAACGCGGGCGTGCCGTTCGGATCGACGCCACCGCCGCCGCCCGAGCCGGCGCTGCCACCGCCGCCGGTACCGCCGGACCCGCCACCCCCGTCCATCCCCTTACTGCTGCATCCCCCGACGGCGAAGAAGCCGATCGCGAGCACGAGAGCTGTATAACGCATTGGATGACCTCCTTGAGGCGGGCGGACTATAGCCCAATCGGAGATCGAGGGGGAATCGCGCGGCGGCCCTAGCGCGGCGCTATTTCATACAGGTGATGTTCGGGTTGTTGTCGTCGGCCGGGTAGTACTGCCCGTCGAAGATGCACATGTCGTTGGTGTTGGCCGACTCGCCGAACGTGAGCGTGCCCGACGCGTTCGGGTTGGTGATGTTGCAGGTCCACGAGATCGCCGTGCCCGCGGTGACGGCGATCGCCGGCGCGTAGACCTGGTTGGGCGCGTTGTCCCACTGGTTCGTCTGGTAGATCATGTTCGCGCCGATCGATGCACCGAACGTATTGGTGAACTTGTGGGTGTGCGCAGTGGCGAACATGATGTTCGCAGCGACGGGGAACGTGCACGACGTCGTCACGTCGGTGGTTTGGCCCGCGCCGACGTGAATGCCGGAGATGTTGTCGAAGAAGAACACGCCGGCGTGCTGCGTGATGGTGCCCGGCATCGCCTTGGTGAAGCTGATCGTCACCTGCGCGTGGATCACGTTCTGCGTGGCGTTGAGGTAGTGCATCTGCATGTGGAAGCCCTGCGTGCCCTTGATGAGCGCCGCGACGCCGGGCGGGTAGGGCAGCGACGTGTGCGGCTGCTGCGAGCCGTAGAGCATCGTCGAGAACTGCAGCGGATCGCAGGCGGCCACGTCGGTGTCGGTGGCGTTCGGCTGGAAGAAGAGCAGCATGTGGTGCGAGCCGGGCGTCATGTCCGAGTCGATCTGCGAGACCTCGGTGTCGGCGCCGCCGAACGGGTTGGCGAAGTCCTGGCACATGAACACTTCGCCGCCGGGCTGCACGTCGAAGGCTTGCGTCTGAATCGTGACGACGTTCGGATCGCTGGCGCCGCCGCCCGAGCCGCCGGTGCCGCCACCGCCGGTGCCGCCGCCGCCGGTGCCACCCGAGCCGCCGCCGCCGGTGCCACCCGAGCCCCCCGCCCCCATCATCCCGCCCGAGGAGCTGCAGCCGGTGACCGCCATCAGCGCGATCAACAGGCCTGAAAACACGTGGCGCATGGGGAACCTCCTTACGTCGCGAACTATACCCTAGTACACGTAGGTCAGGGCGGCCCGCGCCAGCACCCCGGGAGCGCTGGCCATCTGGATCGCGGCTCCGCCCGTCAACAATAGGTGATCTTTGCGTAATGAAAGGGCCACGTCGGGGCCGGCGTAGAAGCGGGCGCCCCCCTCGGCGTCGTCATCGTCGTCGGCGAGCGCCTCGAGATCCTGGCCAATGAATTCGGCGCCGACGCGGACCAGGCGGTGCACGCGCACCGAGGCGCCGAGGACCGCGTAGGTGTCGATGGGATCGCGGCCCGGGCCGAAGATGTGCTCGACGTGCATGGCGCCGGCGAGGCGCACGCGCCCGAAGTCGACGGTGGCGGTGAGCTCGCCGAAGGCGCCGAGGTCGGCGCCGAACTCGCGCAGGAACGCGCCGGTGAGCATCAGACGGAAGACGTGCCAGCGCGACGGCGTCAACAGGACGCGCGCGCCGAGCTGGATGGCGACGGCGTCGACGTCGCTCGTGGTGCCGATCGACTGCGCGATCATCGTCTGCGCATAGACGCGCAGCGCGGCGAACACGCCGACCTCGAGGCCGAGCTGGTGGACGATGCCTTCGGAGTCGAAGTTGCCGGGGATGGGGCGGATCGCGCCCGCAGTCGACGAGAAGGCGAGCGCGTAGCCGGCGAGCACCTGGCGCGCGCCGGGGCCGTGCGTGTCGACGAGGTAGGAGAACGGCTGCTCGACGGGCGCGGGCGTCGTCGTGTCGGTCGCCACCGGCGAATCCTCGACGGCGTGGGCCGGAGCGGCGAGCGCGAAAACGACGGCGAAGGCGGCCAGGAGGCGCACGAGCGCGATCCTGCAGCAAACGGCGACGCTTGTCAGTTGAGCATTGCGTTCGGGGGACGCGGCGGCGGATCGCGATCGGGCTCGATCACGAGCGTCGGCGCGTGGTCGAGCTCGAGCGCGGCAATGCGCTGCTCGAGTCGCGCAATCGCGCGATGGAGCTGCGCGCGCTCGCGGATGAGCGCAAACACCGCGGCGGCGGCTCCGAGCACGAGGAGGACGACGACGGCCACCGAGTGATTCTAGGCACCCACCAGCGGTGGGGAAGCGGCGGGCCGGCGGAAGTCGCGCTCGTAGATGCGCAACATGGCGAGCAGGAAGGCGAACACGAGGGGGCCGAGGACCAGGCCGATGAGCCCGAACATCTCGAGGCCGCCGAGCAGCGCCAGGAAGACGATGCCGGTGTGCATCTCTTGCTGTCCCCCGAGCACGTAGCGCAGCACCAGGGGCTTACCGATGTGCTCGGCGCCGACGACGAAGACGAGGCACCACGCGCCGAGCAGGATGGCGCCGGCATGGTGCCCCGCGATCCACAAGAACGCGCACGCCGGCAGCCAGACGAGCAGCGTGCCGACGACCGGGATGAACGACGCGACGAGCGTGCACAGCCCGAAGAAGACCGCGTGCGGCACGCCGGTGATGACGTAGCCGAGCGTGGCGGTGAGCGCCTGGAAGAGCGAGGCGATGGTCGTGCCGAGGATCGACGCGCGCGACACGGCCCGGAACTCGTCGAGAAGGTCGCGCGTCTGGCGCGCCTCGAGCGGCGACACGCGGCGCATCCAGTCGGTGATGCGCGCGCCTTCGACGAGGAAGAAGTAGAAGGCGATGAGCATGATCGCGGTGTGGAAGGTGGCGCGGCCCGACGAGGCCACGATCTTCGAAACGCCGCCCTCGGCGACGCTCTGGGCCTGATGCGCGAAGTCGGCGAGCTGCGTGCGCGTGACGTGCAGCGCGTCGAGCAGGCGATCGAGCAGCTCCTGGCCGCGCGGAGAGAGCTGCCCGTGTCGGAGCTGGGCGACGTTCTCGATGCCGAGCTCGTCGCGCACGAAGGCGAGGCCGCGCGCGATCTGCGTGGTGGCGAACGCGATGATGGCGGCGAGCGGACCGATGAGCAGCACCAGCAGGCTCAGCGTCGTGGCGACGCCGGCGACGGTGCGGCGGCCGCGGGCGAGACGGGCGAGCCAGCGAAACGGCCCTTGCAGCACGCTGGCGAGCACGGCGGCGAGGATGAGCGGCGCGCGGAACGGCCAGGCGACGTAGATCGCCAGCGCGACGGCGACGAGGAACAGGAGCGCGAAGGTGATGCGCATGCGCGCCACCGGTCTTTGTGCCTCGGGCGGCAACAGCGACGGCGTCGACGGCGGCGTCGTCGGATCCATGTCAGCGCGCGGCCAGCATGGCGGCGATGGCGAGCGCGGCGGGCAGCGCCTGCAGCCAGAGGATCGTGCGCTTGACGGTGGCCGCGCCGACGACGCCGGCGAGCACGACGCAGCCGAGCACGAACAGCACGACGTGGCTCTCGCCGCGCAGGAGGCCAAGCGCGAGCCCCGCCGCGAGGAAGGCGTTGTAGAGGCCCTGGTTGGCCATCATCGGCGCCGTCGACGCGGCGAACTCCGGCGTGGTGCCGAAGGTGCGCCGGCCGTAGGGCGTGTTCCACAGGAAGCACTCGAGCACACAGAAATAGAAGTGCTCGACCGCGACGAGGCAAGCGAGGAGCTGGGCGACGGCGTGCATGTCGGGAGCATACCCCTGGGCGGACGAAGTTTCGCGGCTTAGGATCCCGTGGTGCAGCACACCGTCCTCGTCGTCGATGACGATCCCGACATCCGCGAATCACTGCGCACGCTGCTCGAGGACGAAGGCTTCGTGGTGCGCAGCGCCGCCGACGGCGCGGAGGCGGTGGCGATGATGGAGGCGGAGCCGCCCTGCTTCGTGGTCCTCGATCTGATGATGCCGATCATGGACGGCTGGGAGGTCGCGGGGCGGATGCACGACGATCCGCGGCTCGGCGCCATTCCGGTGTGCGTGGTGACGGCGACGCCGGAGTGGGCGCCGGCCGATTCGACGTGCGTGCTGCAGAAGCCGGTCGATGTGCAGGCGCTGCTCGATCTCGTGCACGCGCGCTGCGACGATCCACATTAGTGGCGGAGCGTGCGGTCGCCGCGGCCGTCGTGGCCGAGCACGAAGGCGAGCGGGAGCACGAAGGCGAGCACGACCACGGCGAGGATGAGCCACCAGTAGACGTGGTGGACACCGTCGGTCACCGGGGCGCCCAAGCCGGGGACGAGCTGGCTGAGCTGCGTCATGGTGACGATGATGCGGCGCCGATGCGCGCCGGCAAGTGACGAGCGAAACCGCGCGTGCGGCGAGGGCTAGCGGCGGATGCCGGCGGAGCGGGCGTAGGCGCCGGGCGCGACGCCGGTGGCGCGGCGGAAGTGGCGCGTCAGGTGGCTCTGATCGGTGAAGCCGCAGCGCGTGGCCACGTCGGCGAGCGCCATGCCCTCGGCGATGAGCACGCGCGCGCGATCGAGGCGCATCGCCAGCTGGAAGGCGTGCGGCGGCATGCCCACCTCGGCGCGGAAGCGGCGCACGAGGTAGAAGCGCGACAGGCCGATCTCCGCCTCGAGGTGCTCGAGCCGCACGTCGTCGGCGAAGCGATCCTGCAAGAGCTTCTTGGCGCGCGCGATCGGCGGCGTCAGCTCGGCCGGCGGCAGCCCGGTCGTGTCGCTCGCGGCCTCGAGGAAGGCGGCGAGCAGCTCCTCCTGCTGGAGCGGCCCATCGTTGCTCGACACTGCGGTCCAGAACTCGTCGAAGGCGGCGAGCGCGGCTTCGCCGAGGAGACCGCGGCGCAGCTTGACGCCGCCGTCGGGGAACGCGGTGGCGAGGAAGCGATCGGCATACTCGGGCTCGACGAGCAGCGTGCGGAACGACGACTCCGCCGAGCGGCGGCGCAGCGGCGTGACGCAGTCGCCGGGCTCGAGCGCGAGCAGCACGCCCCCCTGCATGCGGAGCTCGGTCGGGCCGACGATCACGTCGCCGTCGCCGGCGTCGGTGCGCGCGAACGTCCAGCGGCGATCGATCGTCGAGGGCGGCATATTGCCGCGGAAGGTCGAGGTCACGAGCATGATGCCGGGCAGCGCGTCGACGCGCATGTAGACGACCCGTGGAGGGATCGTCGGCTCGGCTTCGGGTTTCGGATCGGGCATGGCTTTCACGTCACCGAATGTCAATTTGGACCTGCGAGGTCAGGGTCCTGTGCACGGGGCAGCGTGCGGCGATCTGTCGCAGCTGAATACGTTGCTCATCGGTGAGCGGGCCGGTCATGTCGAGCTCGAGCGTGATGCGATCCAGCGAGCGCGGCTGATCGACGCATTCGGCACAGTCGCGCGCGTGGATGCGCTCGTGGCGCAAACGGACGGTGATGTCTTCGAGCGGCCACTTCTGATTGCGCGCGTAGAGTCCGACGGTCATCGATGTGCAAGTACCTAACGCGGACAATAATAAACCATACGGTGAAAACCCGATAGAAGAACCGCCAAAATCTTTTGGCTCGTCGGCGAGGAGATGCAGACCGTCGGACTCGACCATTTGCGCGAAGCTCCGTGCGGAGCCGCGAACGACGATTTCCCCCGGCGCGCTCATTGCGCCAGTATATCGCGTCAGACGTTTCGAAAGGGTTTATGGAAGCAGTTAAATTGGTTGGGGCTCTAGACCAGTGAGCTCGGCAGCGACGGCTTTGAGCGCTTTGACCAGCTCGCCGATTTCGCCGCCGCAGAGGTTCTGATCGATGGCGGCGAGCACCTTGACGACGAGACGTTTTGCCTCACCCACGCGTTTCGCCGTCGGCGAATCGATCGCCGCATAACCGAGGGCCAGCGCGCGACGCGCGGCCTGACGCAACTCACCTGGATTCGATTGTTTCATGGCGTGCCTCCGGTTCGGGTCCACGCCTGCGGGGTTAGCTGACGGGCTCGGAAGGGGAGGTCTCCCGGCGCTTGCGCGCTTCGCCCCAAGTAACTGGTTCCCCCGCTCCGTCGGGATCGACGGATTCGGCGTACGGCCAATGATTGGCTTCCGCGCTCGGACTTGTCAAACAGAACTGATAGATTTTTTCGCATGCTCATCGACGCGCTGCGACGCCGGCTCGGGGATCCGCATGCGCAATCGTTTCAACTGAACGGCGAAGATTTGCTCGCGCTCACCGGCGGCGATCTCGCCGATGCGGCGGCGGCGTGGCGCGCGGCGCTCGAGCGCGTGCCGGCCGCGTTGCGCGCGCGCGTCGACGGAGAATTGACCGCGCTGCAGGGCGAAGCGCATCGCTTCTTGCGCAAGTACAACCGCAGCGTGCACGCGCGGCTCGCCGGCTACGTCGAGATCGGACGGCGCTGCCGCTTCGCCTATCCCTGGCCGGTGGTGGCGATCCTCGGCATCGAGCAGGTGATGGAAGGGATGCGGCACAACCGCGTGTACGGGCTCGTGGGCGAGGCGGCGCGCCGGCTCGGGTGGCGCGCGCTGGCCCAGCTCACCGATGGCAGCGAGGATGTGCTGCGACGGACCAACCGGGGCATCTTCGCCGATTCGCTGCCGACGGTTTTGTTGGCTTTGCGCGCCAGCGAGCTGCGGCGCGGCGGCGAGGCGGCGCTGGCCGAGGCGCTCGTCGACGGGCCGCTGCCGCCGACGTTCGACGAGGAGTGCCGGGCGCTGGCGCGCGCGCTCTACGACGGGCTCGGGATCGAGGACGCGGGCGAGCGCTTCCGGATGCTGGCGCGGCTGACGTCGCGGCATTTTGCGCGCGAGCAGGCGATCTTCACGCACCAGATCGGCCCGCCGCCGTCGCGGCCGCAGCCGTGGGCGCTCAGGCGCCTGCTCGCGATCCGCGCGGTGCCGGCGCCGGTGATCGACGGGCGCCACGTGACGCTGGCGCCGTTTTCGCTGCCGCGCGGATTCGACATGCGCGATCACGACACGCGCGTGGCGGCGTTCGGGCGCGCGTTCGTCGACTCGGTGACCGGATCGATCGACGACTATCGCGTCGCGGCGGCGCACGTGGTCACGCGCTGGGGACGGCCGGGCGAGCGCGCCGACGTGGGTTACTAGCGCGCTCGCTTCGTTATACAATCAGCGCATGGCGCGGATGGCACTTTCGGTCGCGCTCTTGTGGGCGCTGGCCGGTTGCAGCGGAAATGGCGGCGGCGGTGGCGGCGGTATGGGCGGCGGCGGCGGTGGTGGGAACGGCGGCAGCGGCGGCAGCGGCGGCGCCGGCGGAGGCGCGGGCTGCGTGCCGATGTGCGCGGGCCTGTCGTGCGGCGACGATGGCTGCGGCGGATCGTGCGGCGCGTGCGATGCGAACGCGCTCTGCTCGGGCGGCGCCTGCATGCCGCTTTCCGGCAGCGCGCTCGTGGTCGACGCGGCCAATGGACGCCACGCGATTCATCCGGAGGTCTACGGCCTGGCGTTCGCTTCGCCGGCGACGCTGACCGCGCTGCGCGTGCCGCTCAACCGCTGGGGCGGCGACGGCACGACGCTGTTCAACTGGCAGACCAACGTCGGGAACCACGACTACAGCTACTACTACGAGAACATTCCGGGCGACTCGGCCGACGACTTCGTGAGCGCCAACAGCGGCGCCGGCGCGGCCACGCTCATGACGATTCCGACGATCGGCTGGACGCCGAAGACGGGCAGCGCGACCAATCATCCGTACACGTGCGGCTATCCGACGGACAAGTACCCCAACCAGCAGATGATCGATCCGTACGACTCGCACTGCGGCAACGGCAAGGATCAGAGCGGCAATCTCATCGCCGGCGATCCGACCAACGACGCCATGACGGTGACGCCGGACTTCGAGGGGCAGTTCGTGCAGCACCTCGGCTCGACGGTGAAGCTGTTCCAGCTCGACAACGAGATGATGCTCTGGCCGTCGACGCATCACGACGTGCGCTCGACGCCGGTGTCGTCGGACGACGTGTGGGCGGCGACGATGAATTACGCGCCGCAGATCAAGAACAACAACGCGGGCGCGTACGTGCTCGGCTACACGGCGTGGTACGCGCTCGATCTGTTCGTGAGCGGGCTCGACACCGCCAACAGCAACACCAACGATCAGATGGCGCACGGCAACATTCCGCTGGCGCAGTGGTACTTGCGGCAGCTCAAGGCGTACGAGACGGCGCACGGCATGCGCCTCGTCGACTGTCTCGACTTCCACTACTACCCGCAGGGCGGCGATCCACTGGAGAACACGCGCTCGATGTGGGACGCGACGTATCACGATCCGTCGTGGTTCAACGACTTCATGAACGAGCCGATGCAGCTCCTGCCGCGGGTGCAGGGCTGGATCGCCGCCGAGTATCCCGGCACCGACGTGTGCGTGAGCGAGTACAACTGGGATCTGAACGACGCGACGAACCCGGTGGCCGGGCTCGTCGAGGCCGACGTGCTCGGGCTCTTCGGCAAGTACGGCGTGCGGCTGGCAGCCTACTGGACCACGCCCGTCGACGGCGGCGGGGCGCCGCAGCCGGCCTATCGCGCGTTCCAGCTCTATCGCAACGCCGACGGCGCGGGGCGCGGCTTCGGCGACACCTCGGTGACGGCGGCGAGCCCGCTGCCCAAGGTGGCGATCTACGGCGCGCTCGATTCGGCGACGGGCGCGCTCACGGTCATGGTGATCAACAAGGACACGGC
>Ga0070679_100001822_pt1 | contig 19228 bp, 15 predicted proteins | sample KBSC63BmetaG_FD_65652 | JGI IMG/M metagenome (GOLD analysis project Ga0070679, IMG submission 65652) | Corn rhizosphere microbial communities from Kellogg Biological Station, Michigan, USA - KBS C6-3B metaG | ecosystem: Host-associated > Plants > Roots > Rhizosphere | place: USA: Michigan... | reverse complement strand
CGGTTGAGCTCGTGGATCGCGGCGTCGTCGCAGATCCGCAGCACGACCTCGTAGTCGCGCTTACCGTCGGTCAGCGCGGCGGCGCGGACCATGCGCGCGACCTCGCGGCGGAGCTTCGCGCGGGTCGGCGCCGGCAGCGCCATGCCGTCGTCGACGACGAGATCGAGCATTACGACGAGGAGTCGCGCACGGTGGTCTTGAACACGCCCGCACCGACGAAGATCTCGAACAGGTCGCGGTCGAGCTGGCCGCGCTTGACGTCGCCCGAGAGGATGTCGAGCGCGCGCTCGGCGGGCATCGCCTTCTTGTACGGGCGGTCGCTCGCGGTCAGCGCGTCGTAGATGTCGCTGATCGCCATCATCTTGGCCTCGACCGGAATCTCGTCGCTCTTGCGGCCGTACGGGTAGCCGGTGCCGTCGAGCTTCTCGTGGTGCGCGCCGGCGATCTCGGGGACATCGCGGAGCGTGCGACTCCACGGAATCTCCTTGAGGAAGTTGTAGGTGTGGACGACGTGGCTGTTGATCTCGAGCCGCTCCTGCTCGGTCAACGAGCCGCGCTTGATCTGGAGGCACGCTGCTTCGTCGTGCGACAGCAGCGGCAGGTCCGCGCCGGCCTCGTCGAGATAGCGCATGCCGGCGATCTCGGCGATCCGCTCGAACCCGCCCTGCTCGAGCACGGTCGGCTCGTTCGCCTGCAGGATGAACTTGATGACGTCGTCGAGCTCGCTGATCTTCGAGCCGATGTCGCGATCGATCGCCTCGAGCTGAGCCTTGATCTGGTCCGCCGACGCTTCCTGGTAGTACTTCAGCTTCTGCTCGAGCCCGGCGATCTTGTGGCCGCGCTTGATCAGCTGGAACCGCTGGACGATCAGGTCGCGCTCGTGCTCGTACAGCTTCTTCGCCTTGACGAGCACGTGCTCGCGCACGCCGACCTTGCCGAAATCGTGGAGCAGCGCCGCGTACTCGATCTGCTTCAGCGAATCGGCCGAGAACCGCATCTCGCGGTACTGGCCGGTCTCGACCCGGTTGACTGCCTTGCCGAGGTTCACGGTCAGCTCGGCGACGCGCTCGGAGTGACCGGACGTCGTCGGATCGCGCGACTCGATCGCGGTGACCGAGGCCTTCACGAAGCTGTCAAACAGGCTGCGGACCTCTTCGTAGAGCAGCACGTTCTCGAGCGCGATGCCTGCCTGCGACGCGAGCGCCGAGACGTACGTCTCCGACACGGCATCGAACGGAACGACGCCGTCCTCGAAGTCGCTCGGGTTATCGAGCGTGATGAAGCCCTTCGCGCGCTTGTTGATCAGCTGGATCACGCCGATCACCTCGTCGCGCGCGGAGATCATCGGCACCGCGAGCACCGAGCGGCCCTGGTAGCGGTACTTGTCGTCGAAGCTGCGGTCGTGGATGAACCCCCACGGGTTGTTGCCGACGCCGGGCTCGTCGAGCTTGTACAGGTCGGGGACGTTGATCCGGTCGCCCGACAGCACGCACGAGCCGACGATCGACGACGCCGCGACCGGCATCGTGAAGCCCGACGACTGGACGTTGCGCGACTCGTTCTGCGACACGGCGAAGCGCAGTCGGCGCTTCAACAGGTCCTCGTCGTGGCCCTCGACGATGTAGACCGAGCCGGCGTCCGCGGACGTGACCTCGCACGCGCGGCGCAGGATGATCGCGAGCAGCGACTCGATATCGCGCTCCTGCGATAGCGCGCGGCCGATCGAGATCAGCATCTCGTTCTCGTGGCGCGACCGCTCGTGCTCGAGCTCGATCGTCGCGGCCTGCATCCGCATCGCGATCGCCTCCGCGCGCATCCGCAGCGAGAGCAACAGCGACACCATCGACACCGGCGCCGGCAGCGCCGAGATATCGGCATCGAGCGCGTCGAGCCGAGCTTCGTCGAGCTCCTGGTCGTTGCCGACGACGATCAAGCCGTAGTTGCCGGACCGCGCGCGCGTCAGGTGGGGTGCGAGCTGCGCCGCGTCCCGCCACACCTCGGGCCACGCGAGCACGAGCATGACCGGCACCTTCGCGCGCTGCGACTGGACCTCGAGCTCGATCCAGCCATCGCCCTGGCGGCGCACGCGATACCCGTGCATCCGCTTTTCGCGCGTGACCGCGGATACCAGATCGTCGGGTGAGCCCACCACCATCGAGCTACGAGTCTAGCGTGCCTGGACCCGTACCGCGCGTGTCTTCGTGATCGTTCGTTTCGACGCGCGGCCGGCGCTGCTCGCTGGCCTCGGACCGTGCACGGTCGCGCGCGTCGTAGGCACGGATCAGCGCAGCGACCAGCGGATGCCGCACGACGTCGACGTCGGTGAACTCGATCAGGCCGATGCCCCGGATGCCCTCGACCAAGCCGAGCGCGTCGCGCAGACCGCTGCGCTGACCGGCCGGCAAGTCGGTCTGGGTCGGGTCGCCCGTGATGATCATCCGCGAGCCGTAGCCCATGCGGGTCAGGAACATCTTCATCTGCGCCGGCGTCGTGTTCTGCGCCTCGTCGAGGACGATGAACGCGTCGTTCAACGTACGGCCGCGCAAGAACGCGAGCGGCGCGACCTCGATGATCTTGTCGGCCATCAGGCGCTGGAGCTTGTCGAGATCGACCATGTCGCCGAGCGCGTCGAACAGCGGGCGGAGGTACGGATCGATCTTCTCCTCGAGCGTACCGGGCAGAAAGCCCAGCGACTCGCCGGCTTCGACCGCCGGGCGGGTCATGATGATCCGGCGGATCTGCTTGTCGAGCAGCGCGCGGACCGCGAGCGCCATCGCGAGGTAGGTCTTGCCGGTGCCCGCGGGCCCGACGGCAAACACGACCTCGTTGTTGCGGACGAGGTCGACGTAGCGCTTCTGGGTCGGCCCCTTCGGCGCGATCGGCCGGCCGGCGCGCGGCGTCAGGATCGTGTCGCCGAACACGGCGCCGATCGACGCGGTGCCCTCGCCCTGCAGCATCTTGACGGCGCGAACGACATCGTCCGACGACAGCGGCCTGCCGGCGAGCGCGAGCGCGTAGAGCTGCTCGAGCGCCGACTTCGCCGTCTCGGTGGCGCGGTCCTCGCCCTCGATCGTGATCTCGTTGCCGCGCAGGTGGACCTCGGCGCCCGCGGTCCGCTCGATCAGCTTCAACCGGCTGTTGTTCGAGCCGATCAACGCTTGCAGCGCTTCGGGGTCATCGAATGCGAGTTTCTCCCGTTTCATCTGTGCCTGAGCCTTGGCCACGCGAGGAGCGGCGGTATAGCACACATGTGGAAACGCCCAATCCTGCCGCGCCCGGCGCGTCTCTCGCGCGCCTCGTCGACATCATGGACCGCCTGCTCGCGCCCGATGGCTGCCCGTGGGACCGCGAGCAGACGCTCGACTCGCTCCGGCCGTTCCTCGTCGAGGAGACCTACGAGGTCATCGACGCCCTAGCCCGCCACGACGTCGCCGGTCACTGCGAGGAGCTCGGCGACCTCCTGATGCAGGTCGTGTTTCACGCCGCGATCCGCCACCGTGAGGGTGCGTTCGACATCGACGACGTGGTGAAGGGCATCTCCGACAAGCTCGTGCACCGCCACCCGCACGTGTTCGCCAGCCAGAAAGGCGTCGACACGCCCGATCAGGTGCTCGCGCAGTGGGACCAGATCAAGGCGGCCGAGAAGGCCGCGAAGGGCGAGACGAAGAAGCGCACGCTCGACGGGATCCCCGCGGGCCCCGCGCTCCAGCGCGCCCAGAAGATGGGCTCGCGCTGCGGCAAGATCGGCTTCGACTGGCCGGGCTGGGAAGGCTCGTTCGACAAGGTCAAAGAGGAGGTCGAGGAGGTCCGCGGCGCGATCGAGGCGAAGTCGCAGGCCGAGATGCACGCCGAGCTCGGCGACCTGCTGCTCGCCTGCGTCAACCTGGCGCGCAAGATCCACGTCGACGCCGAGAACGCGCTCGTCGATGCGACGCTCCGCTTCCAGCAGCGTTTCGAGGTCGTCGAGGATCTGCTCGCGGAGCGTGGCAAAACGCCATCCCAATCCAACCTCGAAGAGATGGATGGGCTGTGGGCGGAAGCGAAGCGAGCGGTCGCGTCGCGGGCGCAAGAAAAGTGACGCTTTTTTGTGCAGCCGCGATCCCGGCGACGTTTTCTCGACGGGATCGCGTCACCATCCCGCCATCCGTCCACGACTTATCCACAGAACAGTCGGGTACTCCCGCGCAAATCCACACGAATCCAGCTCAGGCTCGCCGGCATTGACACCCCTCCTCCGGACGGGGTAAATGCCTGCTCCCCTTAGGAGAACGCAGTGGCGAACATCGCATCCGCACAGAAGCAGCACCGCAAGATGATCAAGAATCGCGCGCGCAACCGCGCCGCGATGGGTGCCATCCGCACCGCCATCAAGGCAGCGCGTGGCGCCGTCGACGAGAAGGCCGCCAACTCGGCCGACCTCGTGAAGAAGGCGATCGCGACGATCGATTCGGCCGTCACGAAGGGCATCCTGAAGAAGAACACGGCTTCGCGTTACGTCTCGCGCCTCGCGACTCGCACGCCCGCAGCGTAATTTCCGATCTCCTGGGGAATCTGAGCGAGCCGATATTTCGGCGAGCTTCTCCGCGCTGCGCAGCGGCGCGATGTATCGACGCGAGTCAGTTGTCGTCGTCGTCGCCGCCGCTCTGGTCGGTGATGCCGTACTTGCGCAGCAGCTTGTGCAGGTACTTGCGATCCATGTCGGCGTCACGCGCCGCCTTGGAGATGTTGCCGTCGGCGCGCTTGATCAGCCATGTCAGGTAGCGGCGCTCGAACAGCTCGTTCCACTTCTCCTTGGTATCGCGGAACGACACGCCGGGCTCGAACTCGATCGCGTCCTTCAGCTGGACGCCCTTGTTGCTCGAGCTCCCGGTGTCGCCGAGCGGCGCGACCAGCATGCCCGGATCGGCGCCGAGCGCGAGGGCCCGCTCGATCACGTTGCGGAGCTCGCGCACGTTGCCCGGCCAGTCGTGCGCCATCAGCGCGGCGCGCGTCGAGTCGGTCAGGTGCGCGCCGTCGGGCGCGAGCTTCTTCAGCATCGAATCGATCAGCAGCGGGATGTCCTCGCGGCGCTCGCGCAACGAGGGCGCGGTGATCGGCACGACGTTGAGGCGGAAGTAGAGGTCCTCGCGGAACTTGCCCTTCTCGACCTCGGAGCGGAGATCCTTGCGCGTCGCCGCGATCACCCGGAGGTCGACCTTCAGCGTCTTGGTCCCGCCGACCCGGCGCAGCTCGCGCTGCTCGAGCACGCGCAGGAGCTTCGGCTGGAGATCGAGCGAGAGCTCGCCGAGCTCGTCGAGGAAGATCGTCCCACCGGCCGCGAGCTCGAACGCACCCTGGCGCGCGGCCGACGCGCCGGTGAACGCGCCCTTCTCGTGGCCGAACAGCTCGCTCTCGATCAGCGTGCCCGCGACGGCGCCGCAATCGACGACGATGAACGGCTTGTCGGCGCGCGGCGACAGCTGGTGGAGCGTCCGCGCGATCATGTCCTTGCCGGTGCCGGTCTCGCCTTCGATCAGGACGGTCGCGTCGGTCGGTGCGATCTTCTCGATCAGACCGAAGATCTCGCGCATCGCGGGCGAGCGGCCGACCATCTCGCCGAGCGCTTCTTTCTCCGACGGCAAGATCTCGATCCGCTCTTCGAACGGCGTGAACTTGAGCTCGACCTCGCCGGCCTTGATCACCGAACCGGCGCGGAGGTAGGCCTCCTTGACCTCGGCGCTGTCGAGGAACGTGCCGTTCGTGCTCTTCATGTCGCGCACGAGGTAGCCCTTCGCGTCGCGCACGATCTCGAAGTGGACGCGCGAGACGGTCTCGTCGGCGAGCACGAGATCATTCTCGGGCGCCTTGCCGATGCGAAGCACGTCGCCCGCGATCACGAACTCGGTGCCGCGCTGCGCCCCCTTGATCACGACGAGCTTGCAGCGGCGCAGGTTGACGGTCGCAGGTGTCGCCTCGCGACGGATCCGCGTCCCCGTCAAGTGCTCCATCGAGGCAAATGTATCACGCACCCTGCGATCGTTCGGGAGGCGCGCTTGTTGTGTCCACAAACCTCCTGGGCGTACGCTTGTTGGCGGCAATGCGACCAAAGTGGGGTCTCGCACTCGCCACCCTCGCGCTCGCGCTTGGAGGTGGAACCGCTCGCGCGCAGGCACCGGTCGCGACCGCCGGTGCAGCCGCTGGCTCGACGAACGCGGCCGGCACCGAAGCGCCCGCGAAGCCGTCGGACGCACCGCTTCCGTCGTGTCTCGACCAGACGATCGCCGGCGAGCTCGGCGAGACGCTGAAGCCGCGCGGCGTCCAGAAGAAGAACTTCCTCAAGCGCCACAAGATCAACCTCGTCGCGCACGGCGGGCTCTACGCGGGCGACCTGACCTCGTCCGCGTGGATCGCAGGTGGCACGCTCGGCTACTTCATCACCGAGGATTTCGGCCTCGCCGCCGAATTCGACCTGACGCCGCTGACGCTGGATCTCGACAAGCCGCTGAACCAGTTCTTCGGCGACAACCGGTTCAAGGCCGGCATGGCGTACGTCGCGCTCGGCAACGCGATGTGGGCCCCGATCCACGCGAAGCTCAAGCTCGGCGGCGGCATCGTCCACACCGACATCATGCTGTTCGGCGGTGGCGGCCGGATGATCCACGACGCCGTCCAGGGCCTGTCGTTCGACGCCGGCGCCGCGATCGACTTCTTCGTCTCGGGCTTCGCGACGATCCGGCTCGACACGCGCGACCTCATGGCGATCGAGGAGATCGCCGGCGACACGCGCTTCACCCACAACATCATCGCGACGGCGGGCCTGTCGCTGTGGATCCCCTTCCTGTGAAGCGCGCGATCATCGCCCTGCTCGTCTGTGTCCCGGCGCTCGCGTTCGCCGAGGACGCCGCGAACCTCAAGGACGCGGATGCACCGAAGGATAGGGTTCCCGCGGATAAGAGCGGGAAGAAGATCGACGAGAAGACCGACACGACCGCGGCTGGCGCGGTGCAGCGCACGACCGAGATGTGCATCGATCAGGAGATCGCCGATCGCCTCGCGATCAAGCGCAAGCGGCGCGGCGCCGTCGATCGCCTGTTCGTGAAGCAAGGCCGCCACGAATTCACGATCGGCGGCGGTTACTACGAGAGCGACTTGCTCTCCGGCACGTACATCGTCGGCGCGTCGTACACGTATCACATGACCGACGAGACCGCGGTCGAGTTCGCGGGCTGGTTCACGCACGCGAACGCGGACATCCTGCGCGCGCTCGAGGACAAGCGCGGCGTCGTCATCACCGACACGTACGAGCGCGAGTATTTCGCGGAGTCGCTGCTCGTGTGGAGCCCGGTGTACGGCAAGCTGCGACTCGGCGGCAGCATCGTCCACTTCGACCTCCATGCCGATATCGGCGTCGGCGTGATCGACTCGAAGACGAGCCGCGGTGCGGCTGGCGTCCTCGGATTCGGCATTAAACTGTTCACGGGACAGGCGGTCGCGTTCCGGATCGACGCACGCAACCGCACGTTCCGTCAGGACCTGCTCGACGAACGTTTCCTGGTCAACGACAGCGCGATCACCGCTGGGCTGTCCGTGTTCTTGCCGTTCCACAATTGAGTGTCTGGAGATCGTCCGATGGCTAGCAACTCTCGAGTCGCGTTGATGCTGCTTGCCGGCCTGGGCTCCGTCGCGCTCGCAGGACCGAAGCATCGGAAGAAGACGACGCCGGCGCCGGCCGCCGACAAAGATAAAGACAAGGACAAGGACAAGGACAAGACCGCTCCGGCCGACACGACCGGCGGCGGTGGATCGGGCTCCGGCTCGGCATCGGGCTCCGCGACCGAGTCCTTGTCGACGGCGCCGAACGCGACCGCGCCGACAGGCATGGGGTCCGGATCAGGGAGTGCGAGCGCGCCGGTCGAGACGACGACGAAGACCGAGCCGAGCAAGGACGAGAAAGAGCCCGACGTCGATTCGCTGCGCCAGGAATATCTGTCGCTCCGCGACGAGCTGTTCAAGTCGCGTGCGCGCGCGAACGCGGTCGCGAGCCAGCTGTACTCGACCCGGATCACGATCAAGTTCAACTGGAGCTCGGGCCGTTACTACGGCGTGTCGAAGGCGAGCGTCCGGCTCGATGGCGCGACGGTCTACGAGGACAACGGCGGCGGCATCGCCGCGGACGACGGCGTGCGGTTCGATGGCTATGTCGCGCCGGGCCGGCACCTCGTCACGTTCCACGTCGAGGCCACGGGGAAGGACGACGACACGTTCACGTCGTCGACCGAATCGCAGGTCGTCGTGAAGGCGGTCGCGCAGAAGGATCTCGTCGTCGCGGCGAAGGCGCACGACAGTGGCGACATCGCGTACGAGTGGAAGAAGAGCGAGCACGGCAACTACGGGCTCGGGATCGATGTCTCGGTCAAGACCGCGAAGCCCGTCGCTGGTGAGGCAGCGCCGGCGCCGAAGGGCAAGAAATGAAGACCGTCGCGATCGTCGCGCTGCTCCTCGCGTCGAGCTCGGCGCTCGCGAAGGGCAAGGACGACCCGAAGAGAGCGCCGGAAGCGGCACCCGTCGACGCAGACGATCCGCTCGCGAAGTACTTCTCCGCGCTCGAGCAGATGAAGCTGATCGACGTCGAGAGCGGCAACCTCGAGACCCTCCGCCGCGAGCTGCAGAACGGCGAGAAGCTGATCGCCGACGGCGCGTTCACGAACGCCGCGGTCGCGCTCTACGCGATCGTGAAGTCGCCGCGCTACGCGTCGTTCACCGAGTTCGTCGAGTATCAGAACGCCGAGTACGACCTCGCGGTCGCGCTCGCCCGCGCTGGTGCTTATGGCGCGTCGCTCGAGGTCATCGACGGCATCCTGAAGCGCGGCCCCGCCGCTCCGTACTGGGGCCCGGCCCATCGCCGCGCGGTCGACATCGCGATCGAGACCCGCGATCACGCCGGCGTGCTCGCTCGGCTCGAGGCGATCAAGACGAACGATCCGATCCCACCGTCGGCCGCCGGCGAGCGCAGCTACCTGCGCGGCCGCGCCGACTACGAGAAGGGCGACCTCAGCGCCGCACAGGGCGAGCTCGCGCTGATCTCGAAGAAGTCGCGGCTTTACTCCTCCGCGGTCTACCTGCGCGGTGTGATCTGGGCGCGCAAGGGCGAGCTCAAGAGCTCCGCCGAGGCGATGTGCGAGATCGCTGCGACCGAGGACAACAGCAAGTTCACGTTCGTCGTCGACGATCGCTACTTCACGGTCAAGGACCTCGCGCGCCTCGGCCTCGGCCGGCTCGCTCACGAGCAGGGCGAGTACGACGACGCCTACTACCACTACTTCCAGATCCCCGACGACTCGCTGTACCTGTCGGACGCGCTGTTCGAGGCCTCGTGGTCGATGTACCAGAAGCGCGAGCTCGCGACCGCGCGCGACCTCGTCCACGAGTTCCTCCGCACGTTCCCGAGCTCGCCGCTGTGGCCCGAAGCATCGCTGCTCGCCGGCTACACCGAGCTCGCCGACTGCAAGTTCGACGATTCGCAGAAGTGGTACGACGGCCTCGTCGCGCGGCTGCAGCCGGTCGTCGACGAGATCGATCGCGCGCGCCACGATCCCGAGCTCCGCAAGCAGCTGTTCGCGAAGGCGCTGTCGCGCTACCGCGAGATCAAGGACACCGGCCAGGTCGACGGCAAGAAGGTCGGCACCGAGGCGGCGAAGCAGCCGATCGACGAGGTCGTCGCCCTGCTCCGCCTCGATCCGAAGTTCCTCCGCCTCGACGACGCGGTCAACGGCATCCACGAGCTCGCCGCGACCGCGCCTCAGGCGACCCGTCAGTGGCAAGACCTCGCGTCGCAGGTCGGCGAGACCAAGGTCCAGAAGATCTCGACGACGAAGTCGCTCGAGCAAGAGCAGCTCGCGGACGCGAACTCGACGGTCGAGGATCTGCGCCGGCTCGCCCACCAGGTCAACGAGCAGAAGGACGTGATCGCGCGCGCCAAGCGCGAGGGCACGATGGATCCGACCGAAGCGAATGCGGAAGAGAAGCGGCTCGACGAACTCCACGCGAAGGTGACAAAGGCGATCGAGCAAGCCGTCGCATCGGCGGACACCGCCGCGCAAGCCGTGTCCTCGCAGGCGACGGCATCGCTCAAGCCGCTGCTCGACGCGGACATCAAGGACGCTCGCCGGCTCGACAAGAGCGCGCACGCGCTCGCGGTCCAGCTCGACGACGCCGGCGACAAGCTCGCGCAGCTCGCGATCGAGCGGCTCTACACCGACACCCGGAAGGTCCTCGACAAGGCCAAGCTCGGCAAGGTCGACGCGGTGATCGGCCAGAAGCGCAAGCTCGACATCGAGGTCCAGGACCTCGCCGCCGGCCGGTTCCCCGAGGAGCTCCGCGGCCGGCTGTGGAACGCGAGCATGATCGGCGACGACGAGGAGTACTGGCCGTTCCAGGGCGAGTACTGGGCCGACGAATACGAGGGCTTCCGATGATCAAGCTGCTGGTCATCGCGGCACTCCTGGTGCCGACCGCCGCGTTCGCACAGAAGCAAGCGCAAGAGCTCGACGTCCAGCGCGGCCCGACCTCGGAGCTCTACATCCGCAAGCGGCCGCCCGCGCCCGAGGCGCCGGTGCTGACGAAGGAGCTGAAGGAGCTCCTCAACTCGACCGAGAAGAAGCGCGACGACAAGCGGCTCGAAGCGATCGGCCTGCTCCGCCGGTTCCTGGAGCCGCCGCCGCCCGAGCAGAAGCCCACCGGCGACTCGCGCGCCGAGGGCATGTTCAAGCTCGCCGAGCTGCTGTGGGAAGAAGCGCGCCGGGTCTACCTGATCAAGATGGACGACTTCTCGCGCCAGCTCGAGAAGTGCTCGACCAAGAAGGGCGACTGCGAGCAGCCGAAGGAACCGAAGATCGAGCTCAAGGAAGCGGAGACGCTGTACCGCGAGCTTCACGACAAGCACCCGACGTTCCGCCGGATGGACCTCGTCACCTACCTCATCGGCTTCGCGGCGAAGGAAGACAACCGCGAAGAAGAGGCGATGGGCAGGTTCCAGGAGGTGATCGACAAGTACCCGCAGTCGCCGCTGTTCGGCGACTCGTGGATGATGATCGGCGAGCACTACTTCGCGAGCGGCGCGTGGGAGAAGGCGAAGGACGCGTACGGCCACATCCCCGATAGCGCGACGACCTCGGATCTCGCGCTGTTCAAGATCGCGTGGTGCGAATGGAAGCTCGGCTCGACCGAGCAGGCCGCGAAGGACTTCAAGCGCGTGCTCGACAAGGCCGTCGAGGCGGAGCGCACCGGCACCGAGGCACAGCGCCGCCGCTCGGCGTCGTTGCGCGACGAGGCACTCGAGTACCTCGTCGTCGTGTTCACCGAGGATCGCTCGATCAGCGCGCAGGAGGTGTTCGACTTCCTCGCATCGATCGGCGGCGAGAAGTACTCGCGCGACGTCATGATCAAGGTCGCCGAGAGCTACGGCGCGCAGGCCGAGTGGGAGCGCTCGAACGAGGCGTATCGGTTCCTGATCAAGATGGAGCCGACCTCGATCAAGGCGGCCGACTACCAGCGCGACATCATCGCGAACTGGAACAGCGGTCTCGACGTCGAGAAGGCGCAGGACGAGATCAAGGTCCTGCTCGCGAACTACGGCCCGAACACCGACTGGGCGAAGCAGCAGAAGAACCGCGACGCACTCGAGCGCTCGCTCGAGACGACCGAGGAGCTCGTCCGCGTCACCGCGACGAACATCCACGGCGAAGCGCAGCGCCGCGAGAAGTCGCTCAAGATCCCGAAGCTGACCGAGTGCGTGACCGCACCGCACAGCCCGCCCGACATCCTGTCGCTCTACACGAAGGCGTCCGACGCGTACGAGGCGTATCTCTCTGCATTCGGCACCGGCAAGGGCGCGTCGGCGAAGGCGACGGAGATCCGCTACTACCGCGCCGATATCCTGTGCTTCAAGCTCGGCAAGGTCGAGGACGCCGGCGACGAGTACCTCGCAGTCGGCAAGAGCGCGCCGGTCGGGCCGCTCCACCAGCAGGCGCTGCTCAACGCGATGGGCGCCTACGAGGCCGCGCGCCCGAAGGACGTCGCGAGCCGCAAGAAGATCGCACCGGTCGACAAGAAGTTCGGCGAGGCGATCGACCTCTACGCGACGCTGTTCCCCGCCGACGACAAGCTGGTCGGCGTGATCTTCAAGAACGGCCAGATGTTCTACGACTACGGCGAGTACGACGAGGCCATCAAGCGGTTCGGCGTGATCGTGACGAAGTACCCGAAGGATCCGAACGCGGGCCCGGCAGGCGATCGCATCCTGTCCGCGCTGAACAAGGCGCAGGACTACGAGAACATCGAATTCTGGGCGCGCAAGCTGAAGGGCGCGCCCTCGTTCGCGGCGAAGGATCAGCAAGAGCGCCTGACCCGCCTGATCGTCGAGTCGATCCAGAAGAGCGGCGATCACTACGCCGATGGCGGCAAGTACGAGAAGGCCGCTTCGTTCTACCTGCGCGTGCCGAAGGAGCCGTCGGTCGATCAGAAGACCGCGGCGCAGGCGATGATGAACGCGGGCGTGATGTACGAGAAGGCGAAGCGGCCCGAGGACGCGGCCGACGTCTACCTCGAGCTCGCCGAGAAGTATGGCCAGAGCGCGCCGCAGCTCGCCGAGAAGGCCGCGTTCACGGCCGGCGTCGTTTACGAGCAGGCGATCTTCTACGACCGCGCCGCGAAGTCGTACGAGCTCGTCACCCAGAAGTTCCCGAAGGGCGAGAAGGCTCCCGACGCGCTCTACAACGCGGGCCTGTTGCGCCAGGCGCTCGGCCAGAACGATAAGGCGATCGCGCACTACAAGGACTACACGAAGCAGTACAGCTCGCGCAAAGACGCGCCCGACGTCGCGTTCCAGATCGGCGCGGTCTACGAGGACGCGGGTCAGGACGGTCCGGCGCTGAAGGCGTTCCAGGACTACATCCACACGTACGCGTCGACGAACAAGCGGATCATCGAAGCGCACGTCCGCGCCGGCCGGCTCGATCTCAAGCTCGGCCAGACCAGGAAGGCGAAGGAAGAGTTCACGACCGCCGAGAACCTGTACAAGCACGCGAACGGCGCCGCGAAGACCGAGGGCAAGGGCTGGGCCGCCGAGGCTCGCTACAACCAGGGCGACCTGATCTTCAAGGAGTACGAGGCGGTCTCGATCGACGTGAAGCCGAAGCAGCTCGGCGCCGCTCTGACCAAGAAGACGAAGCTCCTCGCCGAGGCCGAGAAGGTCTACTTCTCGATCGCCGAGTTCAACGACCTGAAGTGGGCGACCGCCGCGCTGTATCGCGACGGCCAGATCTACGAGGTGTTCGCCGACGCGCTCGCGAAGGCGGCCGAGAAGTGCCCCGCCGGCCTCAAGCCCGAGGAGTGCCAGGCCTACCAGGATGCGATCAACGAGAAGGTCGTCCAGATCCAGGACAAGGCGGTCGAGGCGTTCACCGTCGGCTACACGAAGGCGATCCAGATGCAGGTGTACAACGACTACACCGCGAAGATCCGCGAGGCGCTCGGCCGGCTCGCCGCGCAAAAGTTCCCGCCGGAGCACGAGTCGCGCAGCAAGGAGCGCTCCGGCGATCGCCCACCGAACCCCGAGATGGTGACGGAGGTGGCCCGATGAAGAAGCTCTTGGTGCTCGTCGCGCTCGCCGCGTGCGGTGGCACCGCGAAGAAGCCCGAGGCGCCGACCGGCCGCCAGGCAAAGGCGAAGCGCGATCCGGTGAAGCCCGCCGCGTACAAGGAGTTCGAGGCCGCGATGCGCGCGGTCCGGCTCGGCGGTCCGGAAGCGAGCGAGACCGCACGCGCTCGCCTCCGCTCGGCGCTCAAGATCGACAACACGATCTGGGAGGCGTGGTTCGACCTCGGTGCGATCGCGTGGAAGGAAGGCGACGACGACGAAGCGGTCGACGACTTCTCGAAGGCGCTCGACATCAACAAGGGCCACACCCCGACCCTGATGGCGCGCGCGGAAGCGTATCGCCGCGAGGGTAAGAAAAAAGAAGCGCGCGCCGACTACGAGACCGCGGCGAAGAACATGGACGAGGACGATCCGAACAAGCGCGACGTCGCGACCCGGCTCGCCTCGCTGCTCCGCGATGCCGGCGACTACGACGACGCCGTCGAGGTCCTGCGCGACACCGTCCGCACGAGCGGGATCAACGCGAAGATCTACACCGAGCTCGGCCAGATCTATCTCGCGCAGAAGCGCTACGAGCTCGCGCAGCTCGTGCTGTCGAAGGCCGTGCAGATGGATGCGAAGGATCCTGCGATCTACAACGCGCTCGCGATCCTCGCGGCGCGCCAGGGCAAGCCGCAGGAGTCGTTCCAGCTGTTCGACCAGGCGGTCTCGCTCGACGCGAACTTCATCGACGCGCGGTTCAACAAGGCCTCTGCCCTGCTCGACGCTGGCGACTACGCCCGCGCGAAGACCGAGCTCGCGGCGATCGTCGAGAAGCGTCCGGATGACTACGCGGCGGTGGTCTCGCTCGGAGTCGCCCAGCGCGGACTCAAGGCGTTCGACGAAGCCAAGAAGGACTGGGACCGCGTCGTCAAAGAGGCGCCGAAGAAGAGCGCGCCCCGCGCCGACGCCCTGTGGAACCTCGCTACGCTCAAGCTAGACTTCACCGAGGACGCCGCCGGCGGGAAGGCGGATCTGGAGCGATATCTGCAAGAAGCCCCGTCGAGCCACGCCAGGCGTCAAGACGCCGAGAACAAGTGCAAGGAGGTCAAATGCCACTGAGGTTTCGCGCCCACAGTTGGGGGCGGCTGCCCGCGTTCGTCCTCGCGGCGATGTGCGTGCTGTCCGTACCTGCGTGGGCCCAGCCGAAAGGCAAGGCCGACAAGGGCGGCGCGGGTACGACCACGTCCGACAAGAAGCCGGCCGACAAGGCCGATGCGAAAGAGTCGAAGGCCGGCAAGGACGGCAAGGTCAAGAACTTCGACTTCAACGGCCTGGATCTGAACGGCCGCATGCGCACGCCGCAGCTGCTCTACTTCCTCGAACGCGCGAACGAGGAGCTCGAGCGCGCGAGCCTCGAGAAGCGCTCGTTCATCCCCGCGATGGCGAAGTCGGTCGAGGAAGAGCAGCTGTAATGACCAAGACGGTCGCACTCCGCACGGCGCTGATCTGGCGCGATGAAGTGATGCAAGACGTCGTGCTGGAACAGCCGGCGAAGATCACGGTCGGCCACATCGGTAAGCCGACGTTCACCGTGCCCGATATCGGGCTGCCGAAGGAGTTCGCGATCGTCCGTCCCGGTAACCGGGGCTATCTGCTCACGCTCGGCGAGAACATGCGCGGGACCATCAGCCTCGATGGCCGCGAGACCGACGTCGCCGAGTTCGTGTCGCGCGGCGACGGCGAGGTCGTCGGCGGATTCCGCGCGACGCCGATCAGCGGCAAGGACTGGGGCGTCGTCGATCTCGATCACAGCGGCGACTTCAAGCTGTTCTTCCAGTTCGTCCCGCTCGAGGACGCGCAGCCGTTCTTCACGCCGCAGGTGATCACGGCCGGCATCGGCGGCTATCTGCTCGCCACGTTCGTGCTCGCCGGCCTGTTCTTCGCGAAGCTGCCGGAACCGGACTACACGCTGTTCGGCTCCGACATGCTGATGAAGGTGGCCGAGGCGCTGTTCCGCGGCGCCGCGTTCTCCGCCGGAGCGCTCGCCCTCGCGACCGTGATCTGGTGGGTCACTCGTCAGGACGAGGGCTCCCAGGCCTCGCTCGGCTTCTCCGTCCTGCTCCATGCATCGATCCTCGTCGGGACGTACGTCGCGTACACGGGCGGCAATCCGTTCGTCTATCCGGGCTCGCGCGATCTGACCGCGTCGTACCTCGTCACCCGACTCGAGCCCGAGACCCCGCCTCCACCGCCGAAGCCGGTCGCGGGCGCGAAGAAGGAACAGACGGCCGCGGCGGCGACGCCGGAGAAGCCGAAGAACACGGCGACGCGCAACGAAGAAGGCGCGAGCGGCGGCAAGGGCGAGCACGAGCGCGCGCGCGATCCGAACGCGAAGGACGTGCCGCCGGCGCCGCCGAAGGTCGCGTTCTTCGAGGACAAGAACAAGAAGGTCCTCGACAACCTGATCGATCACAACCTCGATACGTCGCTGTCGAAGTTCACTGGCATCAAAGGCGACACGCTCAAGCGCGGCGACCTCGGGTTCGGTCCCGGCACCGGAACGGGCGTCGGCGAAGGTAACGGCACGGGCACGACCCGCGGCTCGAAGGGCCACGGCAACGGCGGTGGTGGCGATGCAGAGGGCGATTTCGTCTCGAACAAGGGCAAGATCGACACCGGCAAGGAGCGCCCGGGCGGCGGCACCTGCGCGAAGCCGCCGTGCGGCACTGGCATGAAGGAAGTGAAGGTCGCGCTCTCGGATCCCGAGGGTGACTTCGGCGGCCTCACCGCCGAGGAGATCAATCGCGTCGTCAAGGCGCGCGCCGGCGTGTTCCGCGCGTGCTACCAGCACGAGCTCAACCGCAGTCCCGGCCTCGGCGGCAAGCTCGTCGTTCACTTCGTGATCGGCGGCGATGGCGCCGTGAAGAGTGCGAAGACCGCGGGCGGCAGCTCGCTGCGCAACGACGACGTCGAGAACTGCGTGACCTCGAACATCATGCGGCTGAAGTTCCCGGCCAAGGGCGGCCAGGCCAACGTCAATTACCCGTTCGTGTTCCAACCAGGAGGCTAGCCATGATTCGTAGCGCCATCTTGCTAGGTATCTTGCTTGCGGCCTGCGCGAACGACCCGCAGTACGTCGATTGCGGCGCGAGCGACACGATGGACGCTTGTCACCTCGACAGCGCGGACGCCGTGATGATGGGCACCGGCGATAACGCGTTCAGCGCGGTGTTGGGCTCGATCCACGTCCCGGTCAAGCCAGAGACCGCGGACCTGACGAAGAAGCGCATGGCACTGCAGGCGACGATGCCCGCCGGCGTCGACGTCCCGCTCTACAAGGTCGACCAGTACGACCTGTCGCTCGAGTACACGGTCAAGAACCTCGACGACAAGCCCGGCACGATCAAGATCGGCCTCAACGGCGCGAACGAGATGTTCACGTGGGATCCGTCGATGATCATGCCGGTCGGCGACGAATCGCCGCCCGCGCCCGACCTCGCGGGCGACGTGCCGATCGACATCCAGGCGAACGGCGAATACGACGGCCTGTTCCGCGAGGACCAGCTGCTCGAAGCCGCGATCGATCTGGATCAGATCTCGCGCGGCAACATCAACATGTATAGGGCCACGCTCACGGTGGACAAGAACGCCGACAGCTTCCAGCCGCTGTCGGCGCAGATGCCGCCGCCGGTGGGCTCCAACGATCCGCCGATGCAGACCCCGATGGGTAGCGCGGTGCCGCGCGCGGCGTTCCGCAACTTCATCCGCGTCGACGTCGTGTTCAAGACCGAGTCGCACATGACGATCGACTTCAACCTGCGCGTCCGCCCGCACGTCAACGACGTCATCCACGACATGGGGATGAACGCGCCGGCCGGCGAGCTGACGATCCTCGATCCCGCCGCGTACGTGCCCGCGTATACACCGTGATACGATTGCGTCGATGGGTGTAGCAGCGCAGCCACCAGCTGAGCCGCCGCCGGCTGCCGTGATGCCGAGCGTCGCAGAGCCGGTCATCGAGCCACCACCGCGCGTGGCGTCGACCGGGTTCTTTGCCGAGGGCGCGCTCGGCGCGGTCACGTACCTGCCGCACACGTCGAAGGACGCGAACACCGGTCCCGAGCTGTCGCTGCGGATCGGCCGCGACGTGTTCTCGTGGTTCTCGCTCGGCCTCTACGCCGCTGCCTCGAGCCACGAGGCCACGCTGCCTCCACCGCCGACCGGCCAGTGGTTCCAGCTCTATCGCGGTGGCGCCGACGGCAGGCTCGGCGGCCGGATCGGCGCGATCGCGTTCTTCGTCGAGGGCGGCGCCGGCATCGCGATGATCTCGTCGAACGTGCTCGAGAAGGCGATGGTCACGGATCCCGGCGAGAAGTACTCGATCACGTTCCACGGTGGCGCGGGCCTCGAGTACCAGCTCGAGAATCGCCACTACGCGGTCGGCGTCGGCGTCGATGGGTTCCTCGTCCCGCAGTTCGCGACGATGAAGGCGATCGACTCGCGGCTCTACCTCCGCTACACGTACGGCGGCGGCTAGCTAGCGCAGCGCGCGCTTGCCGTGACCGATCAGGTCGTACAGCGTGCGCCGGAACGGCGCCTTCGCATCGAGCATCCCGATCACCGCGGCGGCGCCGAGCCGCTGGCGCCAGAGCAGCAGCACGTCGGCAGGCAGCGCGACGTTGCCCGAGGCGAGCACGCGCGCGGTGGTGTCCGCGAACATCCCGCCGTACGCACTGCCCCAGTGGAAGTCGCCGTGGGTCGCGAGTGGCGCCTGGAGCGCGCGCTCCCAGTCGCGATGCGCGACCGTCGCGAGCGAGTCGGTGCGCTGCAACAGCCCCGCGTCGGCGAGGCCGATCCGGAACCGCTGCGCGCCGGCTTCGGAGTCCTCGTCGAGGAGTCCCCACCACAGCTCGCGGTCGGCAGCGCGCACCGGCTCGGGCAGCTCGAGCGCGCAGCCGAAGTCGAGGCACCAGACGTGGACGTGACCGTCGGCGAGCTCCTCGACGAGGAAGTTGCCGGGGTTCGGATCCGCGTTGAGCAGGCGATGCACGAGGGGGCTGCCCCACACCGCGCGATAGATGCCGAGCGCGGCCTGGCGGCGGAGCTCCGCAGATGCGCCGGCGAGGTCGGGAATCGTGCGCCCTGGTGCGCGCGTCATCGTCAACACGCGCAGCGACGACAGCTCGCCGATCACGCGCGGCACGCGGATCACCGGATCGCCGGCCCATGCTGCGGCGAACTTGTCCTGGCTCGCCGCCTCGGCGCGGTAATCGAGCTCGCCGCGGACTGCCTCGCCGAGCACTGCGAGGCCGCGCGCGTCGAGCGTGTCGCCGATCTCGGCGCCGGCGAGCTTGCGCACGAAGCCGGCGTCGTCGAGATCCGCGCGCAGCGCCTCGGCGATGCCGGGGTACTGGACCTTGACGACGACCGAGGTGCCGTCGTGCAGCGTCGCCGCGTGGACCTGGCCGAGCGACGCGGCCGCGAGCGGGGTTGACTCCCACGTCGCGAACAGCTGCTGGGGCGGCTTGCCGAGGTCTGCCTCGACGACGTCCGCGATCGCGGCGCCGCCCATCCCGGGCGCCTGGCTCCACAGCCCGCCGAGCACCGCGCG
>Ga0070679_100001819_pt1 | contig 19242 bp, 10 predicted proteins | sample KBSC63BmetaG_FD_65652 | JGI IMG/M metagenome (GOLD analysis project Ga0070679, IMG submission 65652) | Corn rhizosphere microbial communities from Kellogg Biological Station, Michigan, USA - KBS C6-3B metaG | ecosystem: Host-associated > Plants > Roots > Rhizosphere | place: USA: Michigan... | reverse complement strand
TTCGCCTGAGCGCTATCAATGTTTCTTCGCGCGTCTCTAACGATGTCTCAGGGGATGGTCTGTAAAACGTCGCATCGGTCAAAGACGGTGATTGGTATCTAGCAATCCCTGATTTCGCAACCACGACTCGAGAAGGTCCGGCCAAGCGTCCAAAGCAGGGTCCCCCTTTCCCAAGCCGCTACCGTGTGCGCCGTGACGGAATATGTGCATTTCGGCTGGGACACCGGCTTTTATTAAAGCGGAATAGAAATCGACGCTGGCCTGGACTGGCACGAGTGCATCGTCGCTTGTGCTGTAGAGAAAAGTTGATGGAGTCCTTCCGGTTACGCGCAAAATAGGGGTGTATTTCTGCTCCCATTCGCGGCAAGTAGCGACGGGCATCGCGTGGAGGACAGAACAATAGGTGATGAGCCCCTGGTCATTTGGCTGCATGCATTGAGCCAAGGGTAGCCTAGAATCAGGAAGTTCGGGCGATCACTTATGCGCTCGACTGGCTCATCTGAATCAACCTTGCCCTCATCGGAAATCGTGGCCTCCATGGCGGCAAGGTGGCCACCCGCGGAAAATCCCATAATTCCGATTCGATCGGGCGACAACTTGTAAGTTTTGCTCAGGGATCTCACGAGCCGGACCGCGCGTTGAGCATCTAGCAGGGGAGCCGGATACGGATTTCCTGAACCCAAGCGATACTTCAACACAAATGCCGTGACTCCGCGGGCTGCAAACCAGTCCGCCACCTGGCGTCCTTCCAAATTGCTGGCCCACCCGACGTACGATCCTCCCGGCGCGATGATCACGGCGGTACCGTTTTCAGTTCCGGGGTGCGGAACGAATACGGTCAGAGTTGACGATTCGCTGTTCTTACCCGCGACACTAGAGGTTGCGCCGTCCCAAAGCGGCAATGTGGTAATACCCAAGTTCTTCTCAAAATTCGGTGCTGGAGGAGCTTGGGCAAGAGCGGTAAGACTGACGATTGCGAAAAATAATGCAATCGCCGAGACGAGCTTGAACATTGCAGTTTGCCGATGAGTTATGTACATGAACGTGCTTCGTTTACGAGCTTCAGTGAACTACTCGGATCATTTCCATTTGTTTCAGGTGAAAGCGGTTTAGGTCGGAAATGGAAGCACAGCCCAACAGCCGCAGCGTCCTTTCGACATCTGCTCGGACGATTTCCAAGGCACGGATGACGCCTGGCTCTCCAGCAGCCGCAAGTCCATACGCGTAAGCCCGTCCGAGTAGAACTGCCCTTGCACCCAGGCAGAGCGCTTTGACGACGTCACTACCTCGGCGAATTCCTCCGTCCATCAAAACCTGTACCTGACCGCCTACAGCAGATACGACCTCGGGTAAAGCGTCGATAGAAGCTGAAACACAATCGAGTTGGCGGCCTCCGTGATTCGATACGACAATCGCATCCGCTCCGACATCGACCGCGCGCTTCGCATCCTCCGCGGTGAGAATGCCCTTCGCAACAATCGGACCGGGCCAGATGCTGCGAATCCATCGCATGTCATCCCAGGTGACGGTCGACTGTGCGAGCGCAGCACCGACATCGATTAGCTTCATTGGACCATGGCCAGGAACAACGATGTTCTCAAGATCCGGTACCCTACCGTCCATTAAGAATCCCAAAAGCCATCTAGGATGAGCGACGATGTTCGGCAGGAACGGAACCTTTGCTAGGAGCGACGCCCCGAGCAGCTGTTTCATACCATTCCGTGGATCGCGCTCGCGCATGCCAGCGACAGCAGTGTCAACGGTGATGACTAGAGCAGAAAATCCCGCTCGGCGTGCTCGATCAATTGCGCCTTCTGCAGTTTCTCTTCCACCGACGAGGTAAAGTTGGTACCAAATAGGCCCTTGCGACGCTTCTTTGACGCGCTCTAATTTGTGACCGGAGATCGTCGAAAGGATATATCCCGTTCCAGCTTTTCCAGCGGCGCGTGCGGCGGCAACTTCGCCGCCGGGATGCATGAGTCTGCTGTAGCCAACCGGCGCCAGGAGAAAGGGCACAGAGAGCTTGTGCCCGAGAACCTCAATGCTCATGTCACAGTTGCTTACCGCAACTGCATTGCGAGGTCGAAACCGGAGGTTGCGAAAAGCTCGGCAATTTTCCGCGAGCGTGATCTCGTCTTCTGCGCCTCCGTCCAGATAGTCAAAGACAGCACGGGGCAGACGACCGTTTGCCATTCGTCGCAAATCTTCAATGTTGACGACTTTGGATAGGTTCATGATCTGTAAAGGCTATCCAATCACCCGAGCACTCATGCGGCGTCTATCGCGATGCGGTGGTCCCTATGTAATTTCCGTAGCCCACGATCACGGTCGAGCTCACCAGAATTAGAAGCGTCAAGGCGACCAGCCATTGTGTTCTCTTGCTGGTGCCCTTCCACTCATGCAATGCAATGCCCCAGAGAGTACTGAAAATCATGATGCTCGCCATATGGAGAGTCCAACTGGAGAACTTGAACCTCCCCATTTGTGTTTCGCCCATGGTGTAAAAGAAGAACTGCATGTACCACGTTGTGCCGGCAAGCGCTGAGAACAAGTAATTCGCCAGCATAGGAACACGGGCTGTCCGATCCCTGGCTACTGCAACCGCCACTGCCATTTCCTCCGCGGGAGCGTCCATTACGTTCTCGAGAATCGGTTCATGATTTCTATTTGGCAGGTCGTTGCGTATTGCCGATTGAAAGTACTGGTAGCCAGTTCGATTACGAACGTTGAGAAGAACGCACCATACAAAGTTTGTTGTAAATCCACCCGCTAGGACGACCACGAGCACAGGAAGCCCCTGCCACAATGGTGGAGTGCCGTGCGAGATCGTGATCTCTTTTATCGGATCGCCTGCCGCTAATCCGAAGGCGAAGCACGCACTCATCACACCGGAGAAAGTCGCAACTAGAAGGCCCTTTTTGAGATTGAACTCTTTGATGGCAGAGCGCTTCTGCTCTTCGGACATTTCGCGTTCCTTGGAAATGCCCGCGAGGCCAGCCACGGCGATTCCAGCGAGACAAACGACGACGCCTCCGAGGATAATGAGGCCCGAATGGGTTCCAAGAACTTCCGAACCGAATACGCCTCTGAAGATCGGGGGAATGAGGGTTCCAAAGGCAGCCGTGTAACCGAGAGCGACTGCCATACCCAGAGACATGCCGAGGTAGCGCATCGTGAGTCCAAACGTCAGGCCGCCGAGTCCCCACAAAACGCCAAATAGGTAAGACCAGAACAAACTGCTACCGGGAGCCTGCTGAAGGACGTGGATTAGATCCCTGGTCATGATGAACGCAAGGAACCAGGGAACGATGATCCAACTGAAGAAACCACCGACCAGCCAGTATGTTTCCCAGGCCCAGCTCTTTACGCCGCGGTAAGGTACATAAAAGCTGGCTGATGCCAAGCCGCCCAACCAGTGAAATAAGACACCTAAGGATGGATTCGGGATCATCGCGGTCTGCGACTCTAGTTTGTCGCCCGTGGAAATGTCAATACAAAAACTATATCCGTTATGAAATACAGCGGCGGCTGAGCTATACTACCTTTTCCGATTTCAGCTTCATCGAGGCTCGGCAGGTTGGCGAAAACAGCTCCCAAACGGCTTTATCTGATCCCGGTCCTTTCGAAAGCACTCGATATTCTTGAGTTGCTGCAAGCCGATAATCAGCCCCAGAGCCTGGAATGGATCTACGATCAGACCAATATATCCAAAACAACGGTCTATCGTATTCTGAAAACCTTGGTGCATCGCGGTTATCTGGCACAAACGCAAGAGGGACTGTACCGAGTAGTGTCGCGGCCCAGGAAGTCACGGTTTGGCTTTGGTAGTCAGTCCGCCGACATGCCATTTTCGCAAGATGTCGAGAAGAGTCTCCGCGCAGCTGCGGCTTCAGCAGGAGTGGATGTCACCGTTCTGGACAATCACTATGATGCTTCAGTCGCCCTGCGAAATGCGGATGAGTTCGTACGCCAACGTGTGGACTTGGTAATCGAGTTTCAGATCGATCAACATATTGCTCCCGTGATCGCGGATAAGATACACGGAGCCGGGATCCCGTTAATCGCGATTGACATTCCACATCCGCACGCCACGTTTTTCGGCGTGGATAATTACCGCGTCGGCTTCGAAGCAGGGGAATATCTCGCTCACCACGCCAAGTCCGAGTGGGCTGGGAAAGTGAGTTGGGTGTTGGGTCTCGATATCGAGGAGGCAGGACCGCTAGTGCAGAGCCGAATCAGCGGTGCGTTTGCTGGCATCCGCGGAAAGCTACCGCAGATTACTCCCGATAAGTTTGTGATATTCGACGGACAAGGTATGCGGGATAAGAGCCGACGCCTGGTTATGGAGTTCATGCGAGCGCATCCGAAAGATCGAGGGATTCTGATTGCAGCGGCAACCGATACAAGCGCATTAGGCGCCGTCGAGGCCGTACGGGAGGTGAAGCGCGATAAAACCGTCGCCATTGTCGGGCAGGATTGCATTGACGAAGCCTTACAAGAGATGCGAGTACCCGGGACGCCCCTGATTGCATCGGTTTCGCACGAAGCCGTGAGCTACGGCCCCAGACTGATTCACCTGGGACTTTCGCTGTTGAACGGGCAAACGGTCCCTCCGTACAACTATATCGAGCACAAATTGGTGACAGCGTCCTCTCTTCCGAAACAAGCCAAAGCAGCGAAGTAGCACATCTCACCGCGCTAGTCATGGTTCCACCACTTCAGTTTTCCTCTTCATCCCAATCTTCCCGCGTATTTCCTCATGTGTAGATCCAGCCGGCTTCTAAAAGGAAAATCTGTTTAGCCTGATTTCAATAGGGAAACTAGTTATATTTTTTCTTGACAACGAGAATTGATGCTGGCTATTATCCGCGACGCTTGCTGAGGGTGGGCGCGGCCTGTTGTGTAAAACGTTTTGGTGGAATCCCGGCAATATCCGCGCATTTTGTAATACCAATAGGGAAACAGTTTACGAATGACGAATTGTGGGCCAGTAATAGTTACAGATCGTGCAGACAGCGTAGGCACTGACGAGCTCGCAACGTACGAGCTTGCTTGCCGTTGTCAGGCAATCACGTTGCTTTGAAGTTCCAATTGGAGACGAAGAGATGAAAACGACTGCTCGTCAATACCTCGCGTGCGCAGCGCAGCTTACGGCGCTCGTCCTGCTGCTCGCAATGCCGGGTTTCCTGTTTGGCCAGGGAGGCGCAACAGGCACTATCTTGGGCACAGTCACTGACAATAGCGGTGCTGTTGTCCCCAAAGCTGCTGTCGAAGTAACAAACGTAGCTACCAACGTCACCAAGAAGGTCGAAACGACAAGTTCGGGCGACTTTTCAGTCCCGTTTCTTAACCCCGGGACGTATAAGGTGACGGTGCAAGCCGCTGGGTTTCAAAGAGCGACTGTAGCAAGCGTGACGCTGGTCGTGGCTCAGCAGGCGCGCGTGAACGTTGAAATGAAACCTGGAGCCGTCAGCGAAAACATTGAAGTCACTGCGAACGCGGTTGCCATTGATACCGACACCTCGGCGGTAACGCAATTGGTAAGCCAAAAGCAAGTGGAAGATCTGCCTTTGAACGGCAGGAATTTCCAGCAGCTACTGTTCATCGGTGCCGGTGCGGTTCAGACCGGTGGTGAACAAGGAACGATGCGAGCTGGGCAGGGCGCGGCAATTAGCATCAATGGTTCGCGTCCGGAGTCGAACAATTACATGCTTGACGGAATGTTAAACACCGATCAGGCACTGAACACTCCTGCTGTTGTATTGTCCGTGGACGCCATTCAGGAATTCAAAGTTCAGTCCGAAACCTATTCCGCCCAATACGGATTCACGGCGAATCAGATCAACATCGTCAGTAAAAGCGGGACCAATCAATTGCATGGAAGCGGCTTCTGGTTCGGGCGTAACGATGCTCTGGATGCCAAGAATTACTTTCAAGCCTCAAATCAGCCGAACGCTAAGCTTCGTCAGAATCAATTTGGATTTGTTCTTGGCGGTCCCGTGTACCTCGGGAAACTGTATGACGGCCGCAACAAGACGTTCTGGTTAGCCAACTTCGAAGGCTGGAGAATCACTCAGGGAACGCAGAGTTTTGCCAACGTTCCGAACCCGGACGAACTCCAGGGAAACTTCGCCACTGCGGTTATTGATCCTACAACTGGAGCACCGTTCCCGGGCAACGGACAGTTTGCGTCCGTGATTCCGCAGGGCAGATTTTCAAACATGACGCAAGTAGGACTCGCTGCGGGTTATTTCCCTGCTCCTAACTGCGATCCGACCACTTGCCAGGGAAATAACTACCGCTTGTCGACAAATCTGCCGAATACAACGAACCAGCAAACGTACCGACTCGATCAAGAGTTGGGAAAATTCGGAAAGATCTTTGGCCGCGGCACTTACTCCACGTACGGCATCAATGCTCTTGGTACGGCGTCAGGCCAGATCGGCCAGACCCACTTCCAGGAACAGGCGACGAACTGGGAGGTGTCTCACACAATCTCATTTGGCCCTAACAAAGTGAATCAGTTTTCGTTTGGGCGCCTTAATTCCACTACGGTTCAGGGCGGCTTTCCGGCTCCGGCGTCTGATATCAGCAAACTCGGGCTCACGGGGGTATTCACTACCCTAAACAGTAACCAGAGTGTTTACCCGTATTACTCGTTCGGAAACGGAGTAGGGCAGGAGACTCTCTCGACCTTTGGCGGACAGGTGAATGCCTACACTTTTAGCAACAACCCGATGTGGCAGTACAGCGACACGTTCACGCTTATTCTCAACAGGCACACCTTCTCCTTTGGTGCGGACTACAAACGTTGGAAGTTGAACCGAGATGTGGCTGACAACTTCCTTGGAAACTACACCTTCTCGGGGTATGCGACTGGGAATCAGGTCGCGGACATGCTCCTTGGATACTACTCAGCGGCAGCAGCATTCGTGCCAGGAGCGTTTAGTGTTGCGGGGCAGGCGGGTAACCCTCGCCAGTTTAATTTCCAGTACTTTGCGCCGTACGCTCAGGACGATTGGAGAGTCAACTCGCGGTTGACGGTCAATCTCGGACTTCGTTGGGATTATCGAACCATTCCTTACGAAACAAATAACCGCATGGGCTGGCTCGATCCCACCAATCCCCTGGGTGGTATGTGTATTGCCGATCAAGGGCTGGTCGCTGCTGGCATCGCTCCTGATGGAAATGGTTTCTACCGCTATTGCGGAAGTAACCATCCATCGTCGGCTGAGAAGAAAGATTTCGGCCCACGTATCGGATTCGCGTGGCAGCCATTTGGCGATGGCAAGACTGTAATCCGTGGCGGCTATGGGATTTTCTGGGATGGCGTAGAGGGAAGAGAGATGGATGGCGCAGCAGACATCTACCCGTATGTGAGCCGTCTAAACTTAGCGCAAACTGCAGGCCAGGCCAGCTATCAGTCAACAAACCAGCTGTTCCCGAGTTTCGCCGCGCCGGGTCCAATTACTGGCGGACCGACGGGACCAAACTCATTCCTCGCAGTAAACCTATCGGAGAATCCGCAAAACCCCTATATGCAGCAATGGACTTTCTCCGTTCAGCGCGAACTTGCAAGAAACACAACGCTCGAAGTGAACTATGTGGGCAATAAGGGAACGCACCTTTTGGCTCGCAACAACATCAATCAGGCGTTCCCAATGACGGATCCGGCCTTCTGCACGGCTAACCCGACTCTGGGGGATTGTCCGCTTGCAGCGCGCAGGCCATACCCGAACTTCGTCACATACATCAACAGTATCTGGAGTGGTTATTCGAGCTATAACGCAGGGAATGTCAAGTTGGAGCGGCGAGCGAGTTCAATGGCGGTGACAGCGGTTTACACCTGGGCGAAGAGTCTGGATGACAAATCGGCGGCCGCAGGCATTGGCGCGCAGAGCTTCAATGGATGGCAAGGATTCCTGAACAACCACGATCCCAAGCTGGATTACGGACGGTCGGATTTCGACGTGGGACAGAGATTTGTTACCAGCTTTGTCTACGACTTACCGATCGGTCGTGGTAAGAGGTTCGGTACCGGTATGAACAAAGCGCTAAATACGGTTGCGGGTGGCTGGCAAACGACGGGAATTGTTACGTTCCAGCAAGGTTTCCCGATGTCGATCACTGCTGGTGATACCACCGGCTTGCTCGATACGTTCGGGACCAACCGCGCAGACATCAACCCCAGTGCCGCCGCGGGCGGGTTCAGCAAAGGTCTGAACGAGTACATCAACACCGCTGAATTTTCTCAGCCGGCACCGAACACTCTCGGAAACTCAGGCAGGAACATCGTTCGTATGCCAGGGATTAACAACTGGGACATCGGTTTACTGAAGAACGTTCCGTTCAGCGAAAGAGCAAACCTGCAGTTGCGCATAGAGACCTTCAATACCTTCAACCATCCACAATTCAACCCCGATCCTTCGACCGCTGCCTTCGCCGGAGGTGGTACGACAGTGGTAAACAATGTAAACGCGAAGAACTTCGGTAAAGTCACCGGTGCGGCTCCAGGTCGTATTGTTCAACTCGGAGCGAAGATTTCATTCTGAGAGAGATCTTCTCTTCTAACAGGCCCGTCATCAGCATCAGGAGGTGGCGGGCCTTCTCAGTGTGAAATAAACTTCGCCGCATGCCCTATAACCTCAGAAAACTCGCTATCGCACTGCTTCTGTTGACTTGCCCGCTAAGGGAGTGCCTGTTTGCGCAGAGCCCCGGCGACACTGCCTTGGAGCGCTATTACGAAAAAGGTCAGGCAGCGCTCACATCCGGCAACTATCCCGAAGCCGAGAAAGCCTACGAAAAGCTGCGCCAGCTTTCACCGGGTACTGCGGAGATTTATGCCAATCTGGGCCTTGTCTACTTTCAGGAAAAGAAATTCGATGAGGCTGTGACGACCCTGAATCGCGGACTGAAACTGAAACCGAATCTGCCTAAAGCCGAAACATTGCTGGCGATATCGCTTTCCGAGTTGGGTCGATATAAAGAGGCTCTGCCAGGGTTGGAAAGATGTTTTAGACAATCGTCTGATCCGACTGTGAAGCGGATGTGCGGTCTTCAGTTGGAGCGCTCGTACACAGGTCTGCAAAAGGACAGCAAGGCAGTGGAGATCGCGCTTGAATTGAACCGACTTTATCCCGACGACCCCGAGGTCCTCTACCACAATGGACGTTTATTCGGGAACTTCGCTTTCCTGACGATGGAACACCTCGCAACGGTTGCTCCAACATCCGTGTGGAAACACCAGGCTGAAGCCGAGGCTTACGAAAGCGAAGGATCAACCGAGGAAGCCCTTAACGCATACCGGCAGGTACTTGCTATCGACCCGCAGCGCCCAGGCATTCGCCTGCGAATGGGAAGGACTCTGCTGAGCCGATCCCAACGGGCGGATCGGCACGAAGACGATGTTGAGCAGGCTTCGAAAGAGTTCGAGGAAGAACTCGCGATTGATTCGACGAACACTGGCGCGGCATATGAGCTCGGCGAGATCGAACGTAAGGCGGGGTCCTTCGCACGAGCGAGCAGGCTCTTTGAGCTTGCTTTGAAACAAGATCCGCACTCCCAAGATGCGCAACTCGGTCTCGCCTCCTCTCTGCTCGGATTGCAAAAGCCAGAAGAAGCAGTTGTGTATTTGCAGAGGGCCATCGCAGAGAACCCCAGGAACGAAGTTTCCTGGTACCGATTGGGGCTGGCGCAAAGGGCATTGGGGAATCATTCGGAAGAAACGAAGGCTTTTGCCGAATTTCGGCGGTTACACCAGGAAGCGGAAAACGGAACCTCCGCCGCAAAGGTGTTTTCTGCGCAAGAAGGAACGAAGCAGCAATTGGATGCAACAGCGACTAAAGATTAAGAAAGGGAGTGGCTCGGAGGTCGAATGATTTGGTGTCTGAAATTGTTGCGGCCTCATCGCTCTGAGCCACGATCGTAAAGCGTTGAAAACGCCAAGTTTGATATCTGTATTGAAACAATTACCCTATTGCACTGTCTGTGGGTATCCAGTACTGTTATGAAAAGGCGCTTGGAAAGGCCGCTTTCGCTTGGCGGACATCGAGTTCTCGGCGTGCTGGTAAGGATAGCGGAATGAAAGTTCAAGAGAAGCGTTGTTATCTAGAGAATCGTTGGGATGAGAAGATCGCCCGCACTTTGGACGAGCCGGAACTGCTCCGGTACCGGTCTAATTTGCTGGGTTCAGACCTCCGCATAACGAACTTTGGTGGCGGAAATACCAGTTCTAAAGTCGTGGACAGCGATCCCTTAGATGGCACCAAGCGATCCGTCTTGTGGATTAAAGGCAGCGGTGGAGATGTCGGCAGTATCCAGCGAAGCGGATTCGCAACCTTATATATGGAAAAGCTGCTTCGGCTGGCGGATCGATACCGGGGCGTACATCATGAAGATGAAATGGTTGACTTGTATCCGCTCTGTGCTTTCGGAAGTAACAGCGTAGCGGCATCCATTGACACCCCTTTACATGCGTTCCTTCCGTTTGCGCATGTCGATCATCTTCATCCTGATTGGGGTATTGCGCTTGCTGCAGCTGCCAACGGGCTCGAAAAGATGGAGGAATTCAACCGGAGGTTCGATCACCGTCTGGTTTGGTTACCATGGCAACGCCCAGGATTCGAACTGGCGATGATGTTGCGCAACGCAGTGGACGACAATCCACGATGCGACGGCATCGTCCTGGGTGGTCACGGCCTCTTCACTTGGGGAGAGACGCAACAAGACTGCTATGTGAACACGATCACGATTATTGACCAACTCGGACAGTTCATCCAGGAGCACCTGGAGAACAAAGGCGGGCAGCTGTTTGGTGGTACTGAATACCAGACGCTCTCGGATCACCGCGCTCGAGCAATCGATATCTTTCCATTCGTGCGTGGAAGAGTATCTGGTCATAACCGAATGATCGGGAACTTCAATGATCTCCCCGAAGTATTACGGTTTGTAAACTCGAAGCAAGCGCCCGAGCTGGCTCGCCTGGGAACGAGTTGTCCGGATCATTTCATTCGCACAAAAATCCGTCCGTTGTACGTGGCTTGGGATCCGAGCGATGACACATCGAAGTTGCGGCCTTCCATTGATGAGGCGCTGAAAACCTATCGCGCCGAATATGCCGAGTATTACCGCGCTCATGCTGAGGCGGACTCGCCCTCGATGAGGAGTGCCGATCCGACCGTGGTTCTAATCCCAGGGATGGGAATGTTTAGCTTTGGCAAGAACAAGACCGAGGCGCGGATCACCGGCGAGTTCTATACCAACGCTATCCACGTGATGGAGGGTGCCACCGCGTTAGGCGATGGAATGAAGCCAGCAGCCTATCCGCAAGCTGGTCCGGCAGCGCAAAGCAGTGCTTTCTGTGAATACTCGAATTACGTTGCGTTACCTCCTTCGGAAGCGTTTCGCATCGAGTATTGGAGGCTAGAAGAAGCTAAGATTCGTCGGCAGCCGCCGGAAAAGGAGTTAAGCCGGCGTGTAGTCGTGGTTGTAGGTGGAGGAAGCGGAATCGGGAGAGCAACAGCAGTCCTTGCAGCTGAACGCGGCGCTCACGTGGTTATCGCCGATCGGGATTCGAAAAGTTCGAAGGAGTCTGCGGAGCAAGCGCGAAAGAGTGCAGGGAAAGAGGCGGTATCTGTTTCAGATATCGACATTCGTGATCGGGCGGCGATTGCGGAGTCCCTTCGGCAAGCTGTGGCCAGCTTTGGTGGGATCGACATCCTTATCAATACAGCTGCCACGTTCCCATCATCGCCGGATGGCCACATCTCTGATGCGCAATGGGCGGCTACGTTGGATCTGAATGTGACCGCGAATCATCGGCTGGCAGGAGAAGCGTCGCGGATTCTTCGGGATCAAGATCTGGATGCTTGCATCGTGCTTACCAGTTCCGCAAATGCTGTGGTCGCAAAGCCAGGCAGCGAGGCGTACGACGTAAGCAAGTCGGCCGTTAGCCACTTGGTTCGAGAACTTGCCATTTCTTTGTCGCCGAAAGTTCGTGTCAACGGGATCAGCCCGGCGACAGTTGTAAAGGGCTCGACGATGTTTCCTCGTGATCGAGTAATCGCGTCACTGACAAAATACGGGATTTCATTCAGTGAATCGGCAACTGACGAAGATTTGCGCTCGGAGCTGGCGAGCTTTTACGCGAAACGTACGCTGACGCACCAACCGATTGATCCGACAGATTGCGCACAGACGATTCTGTTCCTGGCTGGCCCAAAGTCGCGGTGCACGACGGGACATCTCGTGCCTGTTGATGGGGGGTTGGTGGATGCGTTTCTTCGTTGAAAAGACCGAAGGGAAATCTCTGGGATTCGTTATTAAGACGTTGGAATCGGGGCGCGAGTGAACGAGCCAAAACTGGTTGCGATTGATCTGGGTGCGGAGAGCTGCCGACTATCGCTGCTTCGCTGGACTCAAGGGAAGCCCCAGATCACGCTCGTTCATCGGTTCCCAAACCGTCCGATAGAAGAACACGGAAGCCTTCGCTGGGATATTGAAGCGATCTATCGCGGAGTATTAGAAGGACTGCTGCGTTGTGCGGAGGTTGCGAACGACAGGATTGAGGCAATTGGCGTTGACGGTTGGGCGGTTGACTACGTTCGTCTCAACGGGAGTGGGCATGCAATTGGGAACCCGTTCTGCTATCGCGATGAGAGGACAGTGGAAGCGGAGCGGGAAGTTTGCCGCCGAATTCCTCGAGAGCGTCTGTACGCGCTTACTGGAATTCAGTTCCTGCGATTTAACACTGTCTATCAGTTGTTCGCCGACAGTAAACAGAAGATCGACCAGAGTTTCAAATGGCTGAATCTTCCGGAATATCTGACTTATCGGCTTGGCGGCGATGCTGTCGCCGAGATGACGAACGCCACGCATAGTCAGATGGTGCAGCTCGGTACCCAGGAGTGGTGCCGCGAAATATTCGAATCGCTTGATCTGGATTTTGCTGCGGCGCCGGATATTGTGCCGACCGGTTCTATCGTCGGCAAGGTAACTTGTGCGCTGGGACGGATCGATGCGTTCAGAGAAACGAAGTTGATAGTGCCCGCGTGTCACGACACGGCATCAGCAGTTGCGGGGATTCCGGCGGAAGGAGACGGGTGGGCATTTATCAGTTCGGGCACGTGGTCGCTGGTAGGCGTGACGCTGGAGGCGCCTGTCGCGACGGAGGCTGCTCGACTAAAGAATTTTACTAACCTTGGCGGAGCAGACGGGAAGATTTGCTTTTTGAAGAACGTGAACGGCATGTGGCTGTTGCAACAGTGCTTGGAGCATTGGCGTGGGCGTGGTCATCTCCTTAGTGTCGCCGAACTAATTGATTACTGCGGAAGATCCGGCGAACCTGAGTATCTACTTGATGTCGATGATCCCGAATTGCTTCTTCCTGGAAATATGCCTGCCAAAATTAATACGCAATTTCAGCGGGCAGGTCTTCCCCCCGTTTCGAGAAATGAAAACGATGTTGTTGCATTTGCAAACATAATCCTTCACAGCCTCGCGGCACGATATGCCGAAGTGCTGAAGGACATTCAAGACATTACAGGGAAGAAGCTATCGCGACTCTATGTTGTTGGTGGCGGTAGCAAGAATACGGTACTGAATCGTCTAACCGCGGAGCGAACGGGAATGGAAGTTGTGCCGGGACCCGCCGAAAGTGCAACGATTGGCAACTTCGCAGTCCAGCTTTCGACATTGGGTACAGATTATACCGATCGAAGCGCCGTTCGTGGCCGCTCAACTGCCAATTGGGCAAGCATTCTTGTTCCATCTGATTCGCGCCTCTTTGTTGAAAAGAGCCAAGTTGTTTAATACGCAAAAAGGGAGGGGACGCCTTTGTCAACTAATGGAAATTCAGGAACGAAGGACAGAGAAGCAGCAAAGGCATGGGATGCCCTTGGCAAGCTAAAGGTGGAGCTGCCTTCCTGGGGATTTGCAAATACAGGCACTAGGTTCGGTAAGTTCTTGCAATCCGCTGCAGCAACCACAATTGAGGATAAGTTCAGCGATGCTGCTCAAGTCCACGAGTTCACTGACGCTTGTCCCACGATGGCGTTGCATGTGCAATGGGATCTTCCGAAGGGGTTGAAACAAGTTGGTGAGGTCCAGACGCTCGCCACGAAGTATGGCATAACGCCGGGTTCGATAAATCCCAATATCTTTCAAAACCAAGAATACAAATATGGGTCCGTGGGGAATCCGAATCCTGAGATTCGCCGAATGGCACTCGATCACATCATCGAGTGCGTCACGATAGCGGATGCACTTGGCTCGCGGGATATCTCGCCGTGGTTTGCAGACGGATCGAACTACCCAGGAACACAGAACATGAGAAAGCGGGTGGGCTGGTTCGAGGAAGGGCTAGCGGAAATTCATTCGAAGCTGTCTGCTTCGCAACGGCTCCTCATTGAGTACAAGCCATTTGAGCCGGCCTTCTATCACACGGATGTGGCTGATTGGGGCATGGCATTCTTACTGGCGAAACATGCAGGACCGCAGGCTCTGGTTCTGGTAGATACCGGCCATCATTATCAGGCTCAGAACATCGAGCAGATTGTAGCGTGGCTCCTCCATCACGAAATGATTGGTGGCTTCCATTTCAACGATCGACGGTATGCCGATGATGACCTGACTATCGGATCCATTGATCCGTATCAGGTGTTCCGCATTTTTCACGAGATCCTTATGTACGAGTGGGAGACGGGTTCTGCGGCCGACATCGCATACATGGTTGATCAGAGTCATAACCTGAAGGGCAAAATCGAAGCAATGATCCAGACGGTTTGCACTGCCCAGGAGCTCTATGCAAAAGCAGCATTGGTGGACCATGAGCGACTTACGCACCTGCAACAGGAATGTGAACTCGTGGAAGCAGAAGAGTGTCTGAGAGGCGCCTTCTGGGAGGACGTGAGGCCAATCGTTCGTGAATGGCGCAGGTCGAATGGTCTCCCGGAAGATCCAATGAAAGCTTTTAAGGAGAGCGGTTATCTGGAGCGCATTACTGCCGAGCGTCGGGAGCGAACGCTGACGGTCAGCGGCTCTTACGCATGAGCTCTCTCAATATTGGTTGGTGGTAACGCGGACAGTAGAGGCGGTTTGTCGGAGGTGCTTGCTTCGACATGCCGGTCGCAAGTGTGCGCCGAACAGCTCACTAAATGAAAAATAGACTTCTGGTTGTCACTTCTCTCGCCCTACTTCTGACGTGCGCGATAAGCGCATCAGGTCAGCTCCCACCCGAGGCCCTGAGCGGACTGTGGAAGGCGCAATGGATCACGTCACCGAACGCGCCACAGCGCGATGGCGTTGTCTTACGCTTCAGGAAAGTTTTCGAGAGTTCTCAGGTTCCGGAACACTTTATTGTGCACGTCAGTGCCGACAACCAATTCATTCTGTATGTGAACCAGCGTGAGGTCGGACGTGGTCCCGCACGAGGCGATCTTGCACATTGGAGATACGAAACATATGACTTAGCTCCATTTCTGCAACCTGGACGAAACGAAGTTGCTGCAACAGTTTGGAATTTCGGCGTTCTGTCGCAGCTGGGTCAGATCAGTGATCGAACGGCGTTTCTGCTCTCGGGCGACACGGAGGCGGAACGTATTGCTGATTCAGATAGAACTTGGGAAGTCGGAGAAGACAAGGGCGTGCAAGCTTTGCCGACCCCGAGCGATGTCCAGCGATTTTATTACGTCGCAGAACCATCGGAGCGCATAGATGGCGCCGCTCTGGATTGGGGTTGGAACGACGCGACGAAATCTCGGGGCAAATGGGAGAAGGCTGCCTCGATTGGAAATGCAATTGTCCGCGGAGCGGTATTGCAGAATATCAACTGGCAATTGATGCCGGACCCACTCCCCGCAATGCAAATGGAACTTAGGCCGATTGGCCGCGTGGTGCGTGCCAACGGGATTCAACTGCCGGCGACTTTTCCGGGAACCGGCTTCGAGATTCCGGCTCAGACCACAGTTAGCCTGCTGCTGGATAATTCTCAGCTAACCACCGCATATCCGGAGCTAACGGTGAGCGGGGGTGCCAGGAGCACCATCCGTCTCACGTACACAGAGGCTCTCGTCGACAGCAAGGGAGAAAAGGGCAACCGCAACGAAATCGCAGGTAAACACATTGTAGGAGTCTTCGACCAATTTCTGCCCGACGGTGACAAGGAACGACAATTTATGCCCTTGGGATGGCGGACATGGCGTTACCTGCAACTTGATATCAAAACTGCCGATCAGCCGCTTCGTATCGAGAACCTTCGTTCATGGTTTACGGCCTATCCGTTCGAAGAGCACGCTCGCTTTGAATCAGACGACCCATCGCTTGTTCCAATCTGGCAAATCGGCTGGCGGACAGCCCGGTTGGATGCGCATGACACCTACATGGACACGCCGTATTGGGAGCGAATGCAGTACATCGGCGATACCCGAATCCAGGCGTTGATTTCCTACACAGTCGGCGGCGATGATCGCCTGGCGCGGCAGGCGATTCAGTCCTTCAACGATTCGCGAATTCCTGACGGCATCACCCGCAGCCGCTATCCATCGTCAGTTACGCAGATTATTCCAACGTTCTCGCTTTTGTGGGTTGGAATGGTGCACGATTTTTGGCTGTATCGCGGAGATGCTGAATTTGTTAAAGCTCAGATTCCCGGCACAAGAACCGTTCTGGATTGGTTTATCGAAAGACAAAATCCCGATGGACTCCTCGGAAAGATTCCTTGGTGGGCATTTGTTGACTGGGGGAAAGACTTCAGTTTCGGCGTACCTCCCCAAGAGGCAAGCGGCGATTCTTCTGTCATCACACTGCAGTACATTGAAGCGCTTCGCTACGGCGCAGAATTGGAATCTGCCTTCGGAGAACCGGTTCGGGCGGAACGGTATCGGGCAGCGGAAAATCGAGCTGCGAGCGCGATCCGTAAATCGTGCTGGAACCAGACCTATGGTCTGATCGCCGACACTCCAGCTCAGAAACATTATAGCCAGCAGGCGAACATCCTCGCCGTGTGGCTCGACGTGATACCGCAGGACCAACAGAGAAGCGTTCTCACAAATGTTCTCTCGTCGAGCGATCCCGGTTTCATCTCGTCGCGGGTGCTTCCGGAGATGACCAAGGCAACTTACTATTTCCGATTTTATCTGGCTCGTGCTTTGGAACATGCAGGTATGGGAGATCAGTACTTGAGTGTGCTAAAGCCGTGGCATGACATGGTTGCTCTAGGACTTACAACATGGGCTGAACAGCCAGAACCGACGAGGTCAGATTCGCATGCATGGAGCGCTCATCCGAATTTCGATTTCCTTACTATCGTCGCCGGAATTCGTCCTCGAACTCCTGGATTTTCGGTCGTCAGCATCGAGCCTCATCTCGGCGGACTGCATCGTGTGGTCTCGGCAGTACCGACTCCGAAGGGAATGATTGAGGCGAATTACACCTCTAATGCTTCCGGCGTGAGTACTGAGATCAATCTTCCCGCGAATGTTTCGGGAGAACTGGTCTGGAAGGAAAAGACGTTCAACTTGCATCCCGGTCATCAGCAGCTTCTCTTGCCGTAATTCTGTACCGACATACGACGGCGGGACAGTTCGGGGCCTTTCGATTCAATAGGGAAATAGTTCTTTGCGTGCTAGACAATAAATTCGCATTGCCGACCTCAATGCCAAGGGGAGGAGTTGTGATGATATCTTCATTGAATTTCCGAGTGGTGGTAATCCTGCTGATGTTGAGCGTAGGAGTGCTCGGACAACAAGACGAGTTACAGAAAAATTTCAAGAATCCGCCTGATTCTGCCAAGCCCAGAGTTTGGTGGCACTGGATGAATGGCAATATCTCCAAAGAGGGGATAAAGCTGGATCTTGAATGGATGCATCGAGTTGGTATCGCCGGTTTTCAGAACTTCGATGCAGCCTTGCAGACGCCCCAGGTTGTTGATAAGCGTCTGGTATACATGACGCCCGAGTGGAAAGACGCGTTCCGTTACGCGATCGGCGTTGGCGATCAGCTTGGCATGGAAATGGCCATTGCCGGATCCCCTGGTTGGAGTGAAACAGGCGGGCCTTGGGTGCCGGCGTCACAAGGCATGAAGAAATATGTCTGGAGCGAAACAGTCGTGGAGGGCGGAAAGCCGTTCACGGGAAAAATTCCTCATCCACCAACCACGACGGGCGCCTTTCAGAATATGGGTGTCCGCGAACAGTTTGGAGCTCCGGCGAGCAATCTGCCGCAGTTTTACGCAGATTCGGCTGTGGTAGCGTTTCGTCTTCCCTCGGGGCAAGCGGCACAAGAAGCAGCACAGCCGAAGATCACCTCCAGCGGCGTTGGTGTGGACGTTGCGATGTTGAGTGACGGCGACCTGGAGAAGACCACGACTGTTCCGTTCCCAGCTGTGGGTTCGGATTCGTGGATCGAATTCGAATATCCGTCGCCCCATACAATCCGCTCCGTTACTTATGTGACGAAGGACCCAGGCTTCATCGAGGCTCTTCTCTATAAGGTGTCTGCTCCGGAGAAGACTCTCGAAGCAAGTGATGACGGGCGGAACTTTCGTAAAGTGGCCAGCTTGAACGGCGGAAGGTCGCCTGAACACACCATCTCATTTGAGCCGGTGACGGCAAAGTACTTTCGAGTGACCTTCAAGCGCACGCCACCCCCGCCGATTCCCGCGTGGGCTGAGGGAATCGATCCCAGTTCATTTGGTCCCACGGCCTCGGCTCCTCCCACTTCTTATGAAATCGCGGAGCTGGTTCTTCATCCGGATACACGGGTGAATCACTTTGAGGAGAAGGCCGCGTTTGTACCAAGCGAAGATCTTTATAAGTACGCGACTCCGCAGGTTGACGCTTCGAGCGCAATTAAGAAGTCGGATGTCCTTGATTTGACCTCAAAGATACATCCTGACGGCACGCTCGACTGGACGCCGCCAGAAGGGGAGTGGGTGGTTCTGCGCATCGGGTATTCCCTACAAGGGATCACAAATCACCCTGCGACACCGGAAGCAACCGGCCTCGAGGTGGACAAACTTGATCGCCGTTTTGTGAAGGACTACTTCGAGAAATACCTCGACAGCTACAAGGAAACCGTGGGTACCGGTGAAATGGGCAAAAAAGGTATCCGCTACGTGATCAACGACAGCTGGGAGGCCGGGTCGCAGAACTGGACCGACAACATGCTGGCTCAGTTCAAGACGCTGCGCGGCTACGATCCTGGGCCATGGCTGCCCGTGCTTACAGGGCGCATCGTTGAAAGTTC
>Ga0070679_100001811_pt1 | contig 19280 bp, 10 predicted proteins | sample KBSC63BmetaG_FD_65652 | JGI IMG/M metagenome (GOLD analysis project Ga0070679, IMG submission 65652) | Corn rhizosphere microbial communities from Kellogg Biological Station, Michigan, USA - KBS C6-3B metaG | ecosystem: Host-associated > Plants > Roots > Rhizosphere | place: USA: Michigan... | reverse complement strand
CGTTCGCCTTTGGGAACATCCTCACCGGCCTTGGGCAGACCGGTGGCGATGTAATCCAGTGTCACGACGGCCTGGGCATGGCGCAGCCAGGTGCCGCGGGGCAGCCAGTTGAAGATGTTGACGAGGGCGCTGAGCCCGACGTCGAGCTTGTGCGTGTACGCGTTGGCGTCCGACGATTTCTGCGCCGGACCGAAGTTGTCGGCGATGTACCCGTTCGCGCCGAACCACCCCATGGTTTCCCGGGGCTTGAGCAGCGCGATGAGCGCGCCGAGCGTGATGGATGGCTCGTTCTCGTGTATCGTGGTCCCGAGTTCGCTGGCCGTGTATTCGGTGAATGGATTGGAGCCGGTGGCCGCGGTTGGCAGCCACTGAAAGCTGGCGAGGAGCGACGTGCGCGGAATCGCGGTCGGCGCGGCCAGCACGGCCTGGATGATCAGATTCGTTGTTTTCGGCAGCAGCGTGACCGTGTTGGTGGTCAGGTCCCTGACGCGCGGGCGATCGATGATGTGCGAGATGATCGCCGCCGGCTGGAGCGTGAGCGCCGGCGCACAAATGGAATGACAGGGCTTTTTCTGTTGTGCGGTGAGCGGCGCGGCGCCGAGCGCCAGCACAATGAGAGTGGCCGCGGCGACACACTGTCCTGCGCGGCGGCTGGACTCGTGGCGCCCCGATGTGGTCTTCGGGTGTCCGCCTCGTACCAGCTCACTCACTGACATTGGTGACATTGGTGTTCTCTCTCTTCCACCAGCCCGGCGACCGAATGCATCGAGCGAGGTCGAATGACACGCCGGACAAAAGTGAATGGACGCCAATGCAATTCATATTCCATCCATCATCGCAGGCCGCGAACTGACTGCGTGCGACGGCACGACATCGACACGCGGCCGCGGCCGTATGCGGCGTTGTGCGCTCGTACGGCACGCGTCGTGCGCACAAGCTGTGGATGGACTGTCGTGTGGAGGCGACCCATGACACGAGGACACCGGAAACGCCCACGCCGCCGCGCGGACCTGCCGCGCAACGCTGCTGACACGCCGCGCGATGCGCCGCGACGTCGCGGCAAGGCGGAGCCGCCCAACCCGCCGCGGACGACGACTGGGCGCTGGCTCACGACGCCGAAGTTCGGATCGGCCGGGAGCGGCGGGCTGGAACTCGAACCGGGACCGGAACGGGACTGACGCGCAGCAGGCGCGGCGCACCGCGCCTCACGCACGCGCGGGCATGGCGTCGTGCGGACATTGCGAGTGAGAGAGCTGCCGCGGGGCCGCTGGCACGGTCCCCGGCTCCGCGTGTGCGCGGCAGCGGCCAATCGGGTGCATCTCTTGCACACGAACACACAGCATGCCGCTCCTCCTCACCTCCCGCAGCCGGCGCCTCGCCGCCTTGCATCACGACCGCGCCGCCGAACGGGGCGGTCGCCGTGACGAACTGTTCGGGCCCGATCGCCTCGCGGCGCACGCGCGCCACCTCGCGCGGCATCAGGTCCTGGCGGATTTCCGGATGGACCGGCTGCCGCTGCGCCGCGATCGCGGCCCGCTGCTCGCCCGCCTGCAGCGCAATGAACGCGTGCTCGCCGAGGTGCGCGCCGAGCTGGACGACGCCGCGCGCCGCGGCCTCGATGTAAGTCCGGCCGGCGCCTGGCTGCTCGACAACTACTTCGTCATCCAGGAGCAGGTGCGGGAAATCCGCGCGAGCATGCCGGCCGGGTATTACCGCGAACTCCCCAAGCTCGACGCGCCCAGCGCCTTCGCCGGCTTCCCGCGCGTGTATGAACTCGCCATCGAGCTCATCTCCCATACGGACGGATGCGTGGAGCTCCAGAACATCGAGCTCCTCGTGCGCGAATACCAGCAGGTGCATCCGCTGACGATCGGCGAGCTCTGGGCCCTTCCCATCATGTTGCGCATGGGACTGCTCGAGAACGTGCGCCGCATGGCGCTGCGGACCGCGCGCGACCTGGCGGATCAGGATGCGGCCGACCAGTGGGTCACGCGGCTCCGCAGCGCCTCGCTGGAATCGCGCGCCGCGCTGGCGCGGGAACTGTCCGCGTTCGTGCACGGGCCGCCCGAGCTCACGCCGGCCTTCCTGACGCGGTTTGTGCTGCAACTGCGCAGCCGGCGCACTGACTTCACGCCGCTGTTCTGGCTCGAGCAGTGGATCGCGGAGGACGGGATGAGCATGGAGGAGGCCACGCAGCGCTCCACGCAACGCCTCGCCCTCACGCAGCTCGTCATGGCCAACAGCATCACCAGTCTGCGCACCGTCGCCAGTCTCGACTGGCGCGCGTTCGTGGAATCGGCCAGCGTCTCCGATGCGACACTTCGCGGAGACCCGGCGGGGATCTACTCGGCCATGACGTTCGAGACGCGGGATCGCTACCGCCACGCCGTGGAGCGCCTCGCCAGGCGTGCCGGACGCACCGAGCCGGAGGTGGCAACCATCGCCGTTGCCGTGGCGGACGGGGCAGCGCGCGCCGATGCGCCCGTGCGTATGCGTCACGTCGGCTACTATCTCATGGATGAGGGGCGCGCCGATCTCGAGCGGGCGCTGGCCTACCGGCCGTCGCTCGGCGAGCGGGTGCGCCGCTGGGTGCTGCGCCATCCCAGCCCCGTCTATTTCGGCGCTCTGGCGCTGGCGACCGTGATGGCCGTCGCATTCTTTCTGCTGCCGCTGCCGGAGCACCCCGGGTGGGGCGCGATCGTCGTCGCGGCGTGCCTGGCCTTCCTGCCGGCCACCGCGGCGGCCATTGCGTTTGTCAACGAGCTCGTGACGAGTGCGCTGCCTCCGACACGCCTGTCACGCCTCGACTTCACCGGCGGTGTTCCCGCGGACCGGCGCACCATCGTCGTGGTGCCGCTGCTGCTCTGGAGCGAGGATGCGGCGCACGACGCCGCGGACCGCCTCGAGACGCAGTATCTGGCCAATCGCGATCCCGCGATCCGGTTCGCCTTGCTCAGCGATGTGCCCGATGCCGCCAGCGAGCAGACGGACGCGGATGCCGCGATCATGCGCGCCGCAGTCTCGCACGTGCGTCGACTCAACGAGAAGTACGGCGCATCGGCGCCCCCCTTCTATCTGTTCCACCGGCCGCGCCGCTGGAACCATGCCGAGGGCGTGTGGATGGGATGGGAGCGGAAGCGGGGCAAACTGAGCGAGTTCAATGCCTATCTGCGTGGCGGCGCGCGCGACGCGTTTACCATCGTGGAGGGCGATACCGAATGGCTCGGCCAGGTCCGCTACGTCATCACGCTCGATGCGGATACCGTTTTGCCGCGTGGCGCGGCGCAGTCGCTCATTGGAACCATCGCGCATCCGCTCGTCAGCGCCGAATACGATGAGTCCCGCGGACACGTAACGCACGGCTACGGCATTCTGCAGCCGCGCGTCAGCGTGACGCTCGAAAGCGCGAACCGCTCGCGCTTCGCGCGGATCTACGCGGGCCATCCCGGCATTGACCCGTACACGACCGCGGTATCGGATGTGTATCAGGACCTCTACGCCGAAGGCACGTTCACGGGGAAGGGAATCTACGACGTGGATGTCTTCGAACGGACGACGCGCGGCCGCTTCCCGGAAAATTCGCTCCTCAGCCACGATCTCATCGAGGGCATCTTCGCCCGCGCCGCGCTCGTGACCGACATTGAAGTGTTCGATGACTTTCCCACGCGCTATCTGACGGCGGTTCATCGCCAGCAACGCTGGATCCGGGGCGACTGGCAGTTGCTTCCATGGCTTGGCTCGCGCATTCCGGGTGACGGCGGCGTGACGCCGAACCCGCTGCCGGCGCTCTCCCGATGGAAGATCACGGACAACCTGCGACGCAGCCTCGTGCCGATCGCGACGCTGCTCTGGCTGCTGCTCGCCTGGATCGTGCTGCCGGGCTCGCGCCTCCTGTGGCTGGTCGCCGTGCTCGCGTCGCTCGCGACACCCCTGCTGGCGCCGCCGGTCTTTGCCGCGCTGCGCCCGCCCGCCGGCCAGTCGTGGCGGCCCTATTACACCGCCGTCGCCCGCGACGCGAGCGCGGCGTTCGTGCAGTTCGTGCTGGCCGTCGTCTTCCTCCCCCATCAGGCATTCATCGCCGCGAGTGCCACCGCGCGGACGCTCTACCGCGTACTGATTTCGCATCGCCACCTGCTGGAGTGGGAGACCGCGTCCCGCGTCGAGCGCGTCACCTCATCCACGCGCACCGTGCGCTGGCGGCGCTTCGGCCTCGTGGTGGGCAGCGCCGCCATCATTGTCGCGCTGTCACTCTGGCGGCTGCTGGACAGTCGCACGGCCGGCGCCGTGATCACGTGGCTCGTCGCGCTGGTGATCGGCGTCATGTGGATGGCCATGCCCGAAATCGCCCACGTGCTGAGCGCGCCCCTCAGGCGCCGCGAACTCTCGCTGGCGGCCGCCGATCGTGTGGCTGCGCTGCGCTACGCGAGGCTGCACTGGGCGTACTTCGATCGCTTTGTGAGCGCCGACACGAACTGGCTCGCGCCCGACAACCATCAGGAGACGCCCGTGCCGGTGACGGCCATGCGCACGTCGCCGACCAATATCGGCCTGCAGCTTCTGGCAACCGCCTCCGCCTACGATCTGGGCTTCCTCACGCTGGATGACATGCTGGCGCGCGTGGAAGGAGCGTTCGCGTCGATGGATCGGATGCGCCGCTTTCACGGCCATTTTTTCAACTGGTACGATGTCACCGACCTTCGCGTGCTCGACCCGCCGTACGTCTCCACGGTGGATTCGGGAAATCTTGCCGGCCACCTGATCGCGCTCGCGGAGATGTGCCGCGCCCTCGCGCGCCAGGGCAGCGCCGCCGATGCGCGGCTGGCAAGCCTGGCGCGCCGCGCCCACGACTTCGTCATGGCCATGGACTTCCGGCTGCTGTTCGACGAGCGGCGCAAGCTGTTTTCCATCGGGTACGATGCGCGAACCGCGCGGCTCGACACGTCGTTCTATGATCTGCTCGCGTCGGAGGCGCGCCTCGCCAGCTTCGTTGCGGTCGCCAAGGGGGATGTCCCGGCAGAACACTGGTTCCGCCTGGCGCGCTCACTCACGACGGCGAGCGGCGCGACCGCGCTCGTGTCCTGGAGCGGCAGCATGTTCGAGTATCTCATGCCCGTGCTCGTGATGCCCTCGCGCCCCTTCTCGCTGCTCGACCAGACCCATCGAGCCGCGGTGCGGCGGCAGATGCACTACGCGCACGGCCGCGGCGTGCCATGGGGCATGTCCGAGTCGGCATACAACCTCCGCGACCGGCACGCCACGTATCAGTACCGCGCGTTTGGCGTGCCGGATCTCGCGCTGCGGCGCGGCCTGGCGAACGATCTCGTCGTGGCGCCCTACGCCGCGGCGCTCGCGCTGCTCATCGAGCCGCACGACGCGCTGGCCAATCTCGCCACGCTGGAGGAACTCGGCGCGCTCGGCGCCTACGGATTTCACGACGCGCTGGACTATACACGTCCCGAGCCCGGAGCAGCGAACGCGGTGGTGCGCATTGCCATGGCGCACCACATCGGCATGAGCCTCGTGGCGCTCGATAACGCGCTGCATCTGCATCGCGGCGAAGGGATCTGGCAGCGGCGGTTCATGGCGGACCCCATGGTGCGGGCGGCGGAGCTGCTGCTCGATGAACGCGTGCCGCGCCTGTACGTCGTGCAGCAGCCGCAGTCCGATGTGCCACGCGCCGAGGCGCCGGACCGGCCCGCGCGCGACGGGCCGGTACTGCGCGAGATCAGCACGGCGCACACCGGCGAGCCGCGCGTCGCGCTGCTGGGCGGACAGACGTACTGCGTGCTCGTGACCAACGCCGGGGCTGGTTACAGCCGGACCAACGGCATGGCCGTTACGCGCTGGCGTGCCGATGCCACCCGCGATGACACCGGCCAGTGGGTATACGTCAGGGATCTCGCCTCGGGACGCGTCTGGTCCGCCGCCCATCAGCCCACGGGAGTTCCGGCAGATGACTATCGGGTGACCTTCGCGACGGACCGGGCGCTCTTTGAGCGCTGCGACGGGGGCGTCGACACGCGAACCGAACTGGTGGTCGTGCCGCGGGAGCGTGCGGAGATCCGGCGGGTCACGGTCACCAATCGGTCGCACACGCCACGCGACGTGGAACTGACGAGCTATGGCGAGATCGTGCTCACGGATCCGGATGCGGACCGCGCGCACCCGGCCTTTCAGAGCCTGTTCGTGGAGACCGAGTGGGTTGGCGCGCGCGCCGCGGTCGTGGCCGGCCGCCGGCCCCGCGCGGCGACCGAGCGCGAGCGCTGGTGCGCGCACGTGGTGGCCGCGGGCCCGGAGCAGGTCGGCGAGGTGACCTGCGAGACCGATCGCGCGCGCTTCATCGGTCGTGGCCGCACGGCGCGCGCCCCACGCGCGCTCGATGATGCCGGTGCGCTCTCCGGCACCGTGGGCGCCGTGCTCGATCCGGTGTTCGCGCTGCGCATCCGCCTGCATCTCGATGGAGGTCGCGCCGCGACCGTCGCCTTCACGACCATCGTGGGCGACGATCGCGAGACGGTGCTGCAGCACGCGGATCGGTATCACGAGATCTCGGCATCCGAGCGCGCGCTGGCGCTCTCGTGGACGGAAGCGCAGGTGGAGCTGCGCGACCTCGATGTGACGCCCGCGGAAGCGGCGCTCTATCAGGAACTCGCCGGGGCGCTGCTGTACCCGCACGATGAGCTGCGCGCTCGCCAGTTCGAACGAGCCGAAAGCCGTCGCGGGCAGGAAGCCCTCTGGGCGCACGGGATCTCGGGCGACTGGCCGATCGTGCTTGGCACCATCAGCCAGGAGGCGGGCCTCTCCAGCGTGCGCCAGTTGCTGGTGGCGCACCGGTACTGGCGCATGAAGGGCATCACCTCCGATCTCGTCATCCTGAATGATCGGGGGCCGACCTATCAGCAGGAGCTGCAGGATCAGCTCACCGCGATGCTCCTCGGCTCCAGCGAAGGAGCGCTCGTCGATCGGCCGGGCGGCGTCTGCATTCGCCGCAGCGATCTGTTGGGTCCGGCGGATGTCGCGCTACTGCGTGCCACCGCGCGCATCACCGTGGTCTGCGACGGCGTGGGATTGGGCAAACTCACGCCGGTGTCCGAACCGTCGCCGGAAGCGGAGTTGCGCGAAAGCCAGATCCGGCGTGAGCGCGAATCACTCATCGACCGGCCGGAGCGGGAGTCCCGCGCGCTGGCCGACACCCGCCCGGCCCGGAGCGCGCCTCCGGCGCGGCACGCCGGTCGGCTCCTGGAGAACGGCGACTATGAGATTCGCGTGTCCGCGGCGAACCCCACGCCGGCGCCGTGGGCAAACGTGATCGCCAACCCGCGCGCGGGATTCTGCGTGACGGAACGGGGCGGGGGATTCACCTGGGTGGAGAACAGCTTCTTCTACCGTCTCACGCCATGGTACAACGATCCGGTAAGCGATCCCTGCGGCGAGGTGCTCTACGTGCGCGACGCCGAGTCGGGCGCATACTGGACCCCGACGCCCGGACCGTTCCAGTCCGCGGCCGCCGCAGGCGCCGAAAACGCCGAGTATATCGTGCGGCACGCGCCGGGCGTTACGACGTTCGGGCACACGCGCGATGGCATCACGACCGAGCTGGCCCTGGCCGTGCCCGAGTCCGATCCCGTGAAGATCGCGCGGTTGCGCATCACGAATCAGGGCACACGCCCGCGCCGGCTCACGCTCACCTCCTATGTCGAGTGGACGCTGGGAGCGCAGCGTGAGCATACGCGGCATCAGATCCATACGAGGCACGATGCCGCAACGGGCGCCATTCTGGCCCAGAACTTCTTTACCGATGATTACGCCGCGTGGACGGCGTTTTCGTGGATGAGCGAGCCCGTTCAGTCATTCACCGCCAATCGCGAGGAGTTCATTGGGCGGAACGGTGACCTTGGCGCGCCGGCCGCGCTGCAGCACGACGCGCTCTCCGGCACGACGGGTGCGGGCTACGACCCGTGCGCGGCGCTCCGCTGTGCCCTCACGCTCGAACCCGGCGAAACGCGCGTCGTGGTCCTGCTGCTCGGCGCCACGCGCGGCGAAGCGGATGCGCTGGATCTCATCGCGCGCACCGGCGCGCCCGGCGCCGCGACGGCGGCGCTCGCCGGCGCCGTGCAGGAATGGGACGCACGCCTCGCGACGATCACGGTGCAGACGCCCGATCCGGAATTCGACGCGCTGGTGAATCGGTGGTCGCTCTTCCAGGCGCTGTCCTGCCGGATGTGGGGTCGCTCGGGATTCTATCAGTCAAGCGGCGCGTATGGCTTTCGGGACCAGTTGCAGGACGCCATGGCGTTCGTGTATGCCGCGCCGGCCGTGACGCGCGCGCACCTGATTCGCTGCGCCGGCCGCCAGTTCGTCGAAGGCGATGTGCAGCACTGGTGGCACGAGCCCGGCGGGCGCGGCGTTCGTACGCGATTTTCGGACGATCTGGTCTGGCTGCCTTTCACCGCCGACCACTACGTGCGCGTTACCGGCGATGACAGCGTCTGGGCCGAGCGCGCGGCATATCTCACCATGCGCACGCTCGAGCCGGGTGAGCAGGACGCCTATGACCAGCCCGCCGTGACCGAGGAGAGCGGCACGCTGTACGAGCACTGCATTCGCGCGCTCGATCATGCGAGCACGGAGGGCGCGCACGGGCTGCCGCTCATGGGAGGCGGCGACTGGAACGACGGCATGAATCTGGTTGGTGCCGGCGGACGCGGTGAGAGCGTGTGGCTGGCCTGGTTTCTTCTCCTGACCTTGCGCCGGTTCGCCGAGCATGCGGATCGTCGGGGCGACACGGCGGTGGCGTCGCGATTCCGCGAGCGCGCGGCACGGTACGCCGAAGCCGCGGAGGCGCATGCCTGGGATGGCGCGTGGTATCGGCGCGCGTATTACGATGACGGGACGCCGCTGGGATCGGCCGCGAATGCGGAATGCCGGATCGATTCCATTGCGCAGAGCTGGTCGGTCATCGCCGGAGCCGCTCCCGCAGAGCGAACGCGCGCCGCCATGCACGCGGTGTACGAACAGTTGGTGCGCGAGGACGCGCGACTCATCATGCTGCTCACGCCGCCCTTCGACACGTCGACCGAGGACCCCGGCTACATCAAGGGATACCTGCCTGGTGTCCGCGAGAACGGCGCGCAGTACACGCACGCCGCGCTCTGGGTGGTACTGGCGACGGCGCTCGCTGGCGATGGCGATCGCGCGTCACATCTCTTCGCCATGCTCAATCCCTTCACGCACGCGCGCAGCGATGCCGATGTCGAGCGGTACCGGGTGGAGCCCTACGCCGTGTGTGCGGATGTGTACACCGCCGAAGGTCATGTCGGGCGTGGTGGCTGGACCTGGTATACGGGTTCGGCGGCCTGGAGCTATCGCGTTGCCGTGGAAACGCTGCTCGGCTTCTCGAAGCGTGGCGACCACCTGAGGATCGAGCCGTGCGTGCCGCGAACCTGGCGGGAGTTCACCATTGAGTATCACTTCGGCACGGCCCTGTATGTGATACACGTGCGCAATCCAGCCGGCGTCATGCGAGGCGTGAGCGCCGTCGAAGTGGATGGCCACGTGGTGGAGGATGGAACGGTTCGGCTCGCTGATGATGGTGCGACGCATCACATCACGGTGACTCTGGGCGCGCCGCGCACGGCCGAGGTTGACGCGAACATGCTGGCGCGGGAATGATCCGGCGCCAGCACGGTGGAGGAACACCGGCTGGCATGACTGCTGCACTGGACCATCCATGACATGCGTTCCCTTCATGATTCACAGCGTACCATGAGTACAAGCATCAGCGGCGCCCACGCTCCATGGACCCGACGGGTTGGCCATGCGCTGCCCGGCCTGTCCGCGCCGCGTGGAGCGGCCGTGGAGCGGGCACTGGACATACCCATCGCGCGCGAGACGCGCCGTCAACGCGAGCGCGTGCTCTACCCGCACGCGCGTCCCGCGCCGCGGTTCCAGCCCCGGGCACGCGCGGATGCCGTGAATCGAGTAGTGAACGTTCTGCTGGCGGTTGTCGCACTCGCCATGCTCCTGCCGGTACTTCTCCTCGTCGCGCTGGCCATCAAGCTCAATTCCCGTGGTCCCGTGTTCTATTCGCAGGTTCGTGTTGGCCTCGATCGCCAGCGCACCGCGATCCACGCGCTCTATGACCGGCGCAAACATGACTCGGGTGGCCGGCTCTTCACGATCTACAAGTTCCGCTCGATGCACGCCGATGCCGAGGAGCATTGCGGCGCCGTGTGGGCAACGCCGGAAGATTCGCGTGTGACAATGGTGGGTCGCTTTCTCCGGCGAACGCGTCTGGATGAGGTGCCGCAGCTCGTGAACGTGCTGCGCGGAGACATGAACATCGTCGGTCCACGCCCCGAACGGCCGAGCATCTTCGCCGACTTGCGCGACCAGATTCCAAACTATGGCGCGCGCCAGCGGGTGCGCCCCGGAATTACGGGGTGGGCACAGATCCATCACAGCTACGACACGTCGCTCGACGATGTGCGCACCAAGCTGCAGTACGATCTCGCCTACCTCGAGCGCCAGTCACTGGCACTCGATCTGAAGATCATGCTGATGACGGTGCCGGTGCTGGTGTTCAGGAAGGGCGGATGGTAGCTGGCCTTCGGGGCGCGGTCACCGGCCAGCCGCGCTGTTGTCCGGCCCGTGACTGGCGTTCGCTGTCTTGAGCCATCCGCGCATGTCCCCTTCAATCTCCTTCAGTCGCTGGTCGGTCTTCGCTTCGAAGCGCAGCACGAGTGCCGGTTCCGTGTTCGAGGCTCGAATGAGGCCCCAGCCATCGCCATAGTCCACGCGGGCGCCATCTATCTGGATCACGTGATGCGTGCTCCCGAAGTGCTCCACCGCGCGCCGGACCACGTCGAACTTCCGGTCATCCGGGCAGGGAATGCGCAGCTCCGGGGTGGAGGGGTACTCGGGGACATCGGCCAGCAGCGTGCGAATGTCCTGTCCGCGCGTGGAGACAATCGCCAGCAATCGTGCCGCCGCGTAGATGGCGTCGTCGAATCCATAGTAGCTGTCGCCAATGTACATGTGCCCCGAGAGCTCGCCGGCGAGCGGGGATTTCACCTCCGCCATTTTTGCTTCAATCAGCGAGTGGCCCGTCTTCCACATGAGCGGCACGCCGCCGGCGTCCTCAATGACCTTGGGCAGCGCCATGGAGCACTTGACGTCGAAGATGATGGACGCGCCGGCATGGCGGGGGAGGATCTCGCGTGCCAGCAGCGCGAGCACGCGGTCGCCCGGCACCATCGCACCGCTCCCATCGATGACGCCGACGCGGTCGGCATCGCCATCCACGGCGAGCCCCATACCGCACCGCTCGGCCTTCACCCGGGCGCTGAGGGCCCTCAGGTTTTCCGCATGGCTCGGATCCGGCGGGTGATCGGGGAAGTTGCCGTCGCTGGTACACGAAAGACAGGTGACGCGCGCGCCAAGCCGTTCCAGCACCTGGCGTGCAGGCGCGGCGCCCACGCCATTCGAGCCGTCGAGCACGACCGCCGGGTTCCCGGCGAAGGGTCCGATGCGACTCACGATGTCGTTCACGTAGTCATCCAGGACTTCGATCGGGCGCACACTGCCCTGTCCGCGAATGTGCCGCCCTTCGTGGATCAGGGTGAGAATGCGCTGGATGTCGTCGCCGTACAACGCGGCGGTGCCGATGCAGAGCTTGAAGCCGTTGAACTGCGGAGGGTTGTGCGACGCGGTGACCTGGATGCCGCCGGCGACCGCCCGCCGCTGCAGCGTCCAGTACAGGGCTGGCGTCGGGATTTCGCCGGCGTCCCACACCTCGATGCCGGACTCCGTAAGTCCCCCAACCAGGGCGTCATACAACTCCGGGCCGCTGATACGATTGTCCCGGCCGACGACAATGGCTCCAGTCTTGCAGCGGTCGGCTAGCAGCACCGGGAAGGCGCACCCGATGGCATGCGCCACCGTCGGCGTCAGGTCGCGGCCGGCAACGCCGCGAATATCGTACTCGCGAAAGATGGTGCTGGATATGAACTCGGTCATCGCATCGACGAGGGGGGCAACAGTCATGCCGGGAGCAATGCTGGTGCAGATCGACCAGTGACGAGGTCCGGCGCATCCGCTGCGACGGATCCGATTCCAGGAGCAGAGATGCCGCGCCGCGATCAGTTCACCGGAGTTCCGGATGAGCTGAACGGTTTGGTGGCGGACTTTGCTCCCGCCCTGCTAATGCTCGACCGCGACCTGCGCCTGAGCGGCGCGACGCCGGCGGCGGAGCGCCTCCTCCGCATCGGCGCGCAGCAGATGGGTCGCGTCATCGATGACATCGAGCTGCCCAGGTGGGTTGGTGAACTCCGAACGTTCGCGCACGGCGCGATGACGGCGAGTGCCATCAGCGAGCGCGAGGTCCGCGATGACGGCGGACGCTGGTACTCCATGCTGGTCCGGCCCTATTGGTCCGCGAGCAATCGCGTGGAGGGAGTTGTCGTCGTGCTGCGCCGGAGCGAACTGCGTCAGCGCGCCGCCCAGCAGGCCGAACGAACCCGGCAGCAACTGACGGGCGTCGTCCAGGCGCTCTCGCAGCCGTTGCTCCTGCTCGATGCGGATCTGCGCGTTCGCGTGGCCAATACGGCATTCTGCGGGGCGTTTCGGGTCACGCCGGCGCAGATCGTGGAATCGCCGTTCTTCGACCTCGACGACGGTAGCTGGGACGTCCCCGGATTTCGCGATCAGCTGGAGGAAATCATCGACAAGCCCGGCTGGATCGCGAATCTGGAGGCCGAGCACGACTTCAAGGCGCTCGGGCGCAGAACGATCGTCATCAATGCCCGCCGGCTCGACTTCGGTGAAGGCCGTCCGTTCATTCTGCTCGGCGTGGATGACGTGACGGTCCAGCGGCGGATCGAGCGCTATGAGTGCGTGCTGGCGGAAGTGAGTGAACTCGTGACGGTCACCCTCGACGCCAGTGCGCTCGTGGAGGGTGTGGCGCAGCTGATGGTGCCGGTGCTGGCCGACTGGGTAATTGTCGATACCCGCGACGACGCCGGGGTGTGGACCCGCGGCTGTGTGCTCCATCGGAATGAGGAGATGCAGGATGCCGCGCGACGCATCGCCGCACGCGCCTTCAGCAATGCCGCCAATCCGGTGTTTGGCGTACTGGAATCCGGAGTGCCCCTGGTAGCCGAGCGGATTTCGTCCGACGTGCTCGCCACCGTCGTGGACGTGGCCGACCGTTCCGCATTACCCGAGCTGCTCACGCCGCGTTCCATCAAGATCGTTCCACTCGCTTCACAGCATGAAATCCTGGGCGCCATCACCTTGATCTCGGTAAACGTGGATACGCATCTCGTGCCGAGCATGCTGCCGCGGGCGCAGGAGCTGGGCCGGCGTGTCGCATTCGGCCTGGAGCGCATTAAGATTCACCGGGACATGTCCGTCGCACTCGACGTGGCACGGTCCGCCAATGAAGCGAAGAGCCGGTTCCTGGCCAACATGAGCCACGAACTGCGCACGCCGCTCAATGCCATCCTCGGCTATGAGCAACTGCTCCAGATGGAGCTGCACGGCCCCCTCACGGCGGCTCAGCGGAAGGCGCTGGAGCGGATCGAGAGCAGCCAGCATCACCTCACCGGCCTCATAGACGACATTCTGAGTTTCGCCAAACTGGAGGCGGGCACGACCACCTTCGAGCCGGAGATGGTCACGCTGGACCACGTGATCGCCGCGTCGCTCGACATGATTGCGACCCAGCTCCAGCGCAAGCACATCGACTACGAGTACCAGCGTTGTGGTGCGGCGTGCACCGTGTACGCGGATCCGGTGCGACTGCAGCAGGTGATCGTCAACCTCCTGTCGAACGCCACGAAGTTCACGCACGCTGGCGGACGGGTGGTCGTCCAGTGCGAGGGGCACGAGCGGAGCGTCGACATCCGCGTCATTGACACCGGCATTGGCATTCCGGGAGACAAACGCGAGGCCGTATTCGAGCCCTTCGTGCAGCTCGACAACGCGCTCAACCGGCGTGGCAGCGGCACGGGTCTGGGCCTGGCGATCAGCCGCGATCTCGTGCGCGCGATGGGCGGTGAGCTGCGGCTCGCGAGCCGTGAAGGTGAGGGCTCGACCTTTACGCTCACGATGCCGCGGGGGGCGGGAAGCGGCCGACCGGCAGAAGGCCCGACCGTCTGAGGGAAGCGGCCGCCGAAGGCGGCCTGCGGGAAGCGGTCGCCTTTGGCGACCTGCGGGAAGCGGTCGCCTTTGGCGACCTGCGGGAAGCGTCGCGCACGGCGCGACTGCGGGAAGCGCCGAACAGGCCAATTCTCGGCGGCTGAGGGGGAACTGGCCCCACCGTGCCCCCTTGTCTCAGAAATCTACCTCTCCCCACCGCCGTTCAGTTGGGGATGGCCAGTGCGGAATGGAGAATCGAAAACGGCTGGCGTAGGGCGTAACCGCAGTCGCGCTGCGCGCGACGCTTCCCGCAGGCGCTGAGCCGTCAGGCTCAGTCGCCGCTTCCCGCAGGTCGCCAAAGGCGACCGCTTCCCGCAGTCGCGCTGCGCGCGACGCTTCCCGGTAACGCCATCAGCGCCAGCGGGACTTCACGCAGTCCGCGCCAGTGATGCGTTGCACCCGATGCATCGCGAAGGAGCATCTGCGCGGAGATGCCGCCATCGAGCAGCACCGCATCGCGGCTGCCGAGTGCGCCCATGAGCGCGGCCATCTCTGGTGTCGTGAGGCCGAACGGCACCGGCCCGAGCGTGCCGCCGAATGCTCCGAATCGGGTGAGCGCGACGAGCAGCGTCCCGTCCGCCAACCGGCCGAGCGCCAGGCGTGCGTCGCGATGGGCGACATCAAGGCCGTGGCCGTTGGCACGCAGTGGCTCGGGGACCACGCCGGAATCGAGCAGCGCGGGATAGGACTCGAACGCCCACGCCACGTGCGTCGGTGGATGACGGAGCACGTCGTTGCCGCGCAGCCAGTGGAGCATTCCGCTGGAATCCATCACGACGGCGACCGACAACGGCCCGCGCCCCGGCGCGAGGAACTGCCGTCCGCCCAGCACGACCCAGCCCCAGGGAAGTGCCTGCACGAACTGGCCGGCGTTCACCGCGAAGACGGCGTGCGGGTCGGCGCGCGTGAGCGTCCACGCGGGAGTGAGTCGCGCGGTGAACGCCGTGTCGAGTCGCAGCCGAACCGCGCGCGGATCGAGCTTCACCAGCACCACGCGTGTCCGCCATGCCTCGCCGGAGCCGGCGAGCTCGATTTCACTCCACAGCATCCCGGCGCCGGCCGCGCGCCACGATATCGCGTTGGCCAACGCCGCGTTCGGCTCGGTCCAGCGCTCCGGCGCCCGGTCCGCGCGCCACCAGACGCGCCACGCACCAGCGGTGCGCACGGCCAGCGTGGAGCGGGGCAGCGCCACGCCAGTGGGACTACCCGGCGCGCCGAGCAGCAGCGCGCCGAGCACGTAGGCGATGGCCCGCTGCACGCCAATCACCGGAAGATGCCGGAGTACTGTTCGAGTTGCTGTTTGTGCGAGTCGAGCAGGGCGTATTCCGTCTTGCTGAGATTCCCGTTGCCGTTCGGAGCGTGGTACCAGGTGGTGAGGCGCTCGAAGGCGACGTTGTAGGCGACGATGTCCATCCCGCTCGCCCGCGAGCCCTCCGTCCCCATGCGGTTCTCGATCGAGCGAACGCTGTCGCTCAACGTATTGGCGAGAGTGGAGAGCGAATCGGCCCGTGCGAGCCACGCAGGCTTTGCGGGAACCTTGCCGCACTCCCTGTCCACCTGTGCCGAATCGGCCTTCGGGTTGATGCCGAGCATCTTTGCCTGGAACTGTTGATTGAGCGCTATCGCTCCCTTCATGTCGCCCTTCGCCTGAAGCGCGGCGGACTCGCGGGCCAGCGCCATGTACTGCTGCATGGCCGCTGGATCGTTCATGAGATTCGCCTGCTTTGCCTCTGCCGCCTTCTGGTGCGCGTCGTTGATTTTGCTGAAGGCATCGTCACGGCAATTGCCGACATCCTGCGTGGACTTGTTGTACGCCGCGTTCTCGGCGCCATGCTGTTCCATGAGGCTGCCGTATTCGCGGCTTGCCGACTGTTCTCGCGTGACGAGCGAGCCGCGCGTCTGCGTCATGTTCTGAATGAGAGGAAGCGCGCGCAGCAATCCCTGCACCGATTGCTCCGTGAGCTCGGGCCCTCCCGCAGTGGGTGTCGCCGCTGCTTCGCTGCTGGTTGCCTTCCTGGCCTTCTTGATGAGGTTGCCGAACTGCGCCGATGCGCTGGCCGGGATCGCGAGCGAGAGGGTCAGTCCGACGGCGAGCACCTGCGAGATGAAGCGTGGCATGAAGAGCTCCCGAACGAGTCAGTGGGGTCCGGCTCGACGCCGGCGAGGCCGGGACGAGAGGGCGCCGCGCACACCGCCGCGCACACATGTAACGCAGGCAAGGCCGTGCGACTCTCACATTGTCGCCGGAGCGCCGTCCGCGTCCCCTTCACGGAACAGGGGTCCGACACGCGCTCGCGGTGTTCCACAACGACAGGGCGTCCGGCGGATACCGCCGGACGCCCTGGTTGGAGGTGGAAGGGCCGGAGCCGGCAGTCGTGCCGGCTCCAACGTGCCTGGGCTTACCGACCTCGTCTGCCCATGCGGCTGCGCATGTCTTCCAGATTCTTGTCGAACGTCTTCTGCTGGTCGGGCGTGAGGACGTTGCGAATGTCAGCCGTTTCCTTCTGCATGAGCTGACGGCGCTGTGCCCGCGCATTCGAATCCGGTGGCGAACCGGGTGTGAAGGCCGGCATCTGCGACTGGTAGCTCGTCTGGATCGAATCAACGGACGCCTTCTGGGCGCTGCTCAGCTCAATGCCCTTGAGCAACTGGTCCATCATGCGGGCCCGTCCACCAGCCCGTCCGCCCTGCTGGCTTCCCTGATCGCTTTGAGCGCTCACTGTGGTCGCGGCTCCGCCCAGAAATGCGAGCGCCAGAATAGCGATGTACACGCGCTTCATGATATCCCTCCGGAGGATGGTTGTAGCCGGGAACCGGTCGCCGCAGGCTCGTGCCGTCTGCTGCCAGCGTCTGGCCCGACAATCTTTACGCGCCCCCCCTCTGTGGCGTTGCGGGCGCGCGTTGCTCTTGACGGGCGGCAGGTTAAAGCGCGACAATCGAGGGATGCATGCTCAGTCGATTGGCCGCCGCGCGGCGGTTTGCGCCTTCCTGCTGGCGGCCTGTCTGGTCACTGGCACTACCGCGCGTGCGCAGATTGTGCCCGCGGGAAATCCGGTGGCATTCGGCACGGACAGTCTCTACGCCAAGATCTTTCTGGCGATTGGCGACGGCGCGTCGCCGGCCTTTCCCATCCGGGGCGTGCATTTGCTGCTGATCGCGGCAAACGGCGACACCACGCGACTGGCGACGGATGGAGCGGGCGCCGCGGCGGCCTACGTCGCGCCGGGCGATTACGAACTGGAGTCGCGTGATCCCGTGAATTGGAGAGGGATCGACTACTACTGGAAGATGCGCCTCTCGGTCGCGCCGGACATGACCGACCTGGTGCTCAGTGTGGCGAACGCGGCGCCGCCCATCGTACCCAGCCTGGCTTCCCGCGGGCCGCGAGGAGATCTCGGCAGCGCGGTCACCAATGCCAGTCGCGTGACCTCGCTCAGCGATCGGCCCGTTCGCACGAACCGCCGGACGATCGAGTGGCCGCGGGGCGTGCACTGGGACGTGTTCGAGCAGTACTTCAGCCCGGCGGCCGTAGTGGGAAAGGATCTCCCGCTGCCGAAATCGCTCAAGGTGCTGGTGTTCGACCAGCCTTCGGAAACCCGCCAGCTCGACGCCTTCCCCGACGACTGGCGTGACATTCCGGACAGCGCGCTGGTGGCGTTGCTGCAGAAGGCGACGCGCACGCGGCCGTAGCGAGAGGGTTCAGCGTGCGCCGTCCTGGGTGCTCCGCGCGAGCAGTAGCGCGCGCCCGGCGCGACTGAACACCGCGTTCGTGTAGCGCGTGCATCGCTCACTCTTCCCCCGGCACCCATTGTAGCGTCGCAAGGCTTCCGTGAGCGAATCCGAGCTGTCAATGGCCATGCGCAGGATGCGCGTGCCGTAGCACACGTTCACGTCCGCATTGCGCAGGTCATCGCCACACCCCGTGATGTGTTTGCGCCAGAAGGGCTGCACCTGCATCACGCCCACGGATCCGTCGTGCGCCCGCGCCCGAATGTCGAGATGAGGATTCTCCACGCCAATCACGCCTACGAGCAGCAGCGGATCGATCGACTGGCTGCGTGCGTGGCGCACGACGGCGGCCGCCACGACCCGCGCGCGCGACTCGCTCGCCCCGTTCGCGCGCAGCAGCGACGCGATGAGGCGTATCGAGTCGGACGTCACCTCGCCCGTGCTCACGACAGACACCGCCATGCCTGTGTGGATGCTGTCGAGGGCCTGGCTGTCGGCCGGGGTTTGCGCGTGTATGCGCGGCGCGAGCAGTGCGAGCGCCACGAGCACGAAGAGCGAACGGGCGGGGCTGCGCACGATGTCCTCCGGATGTCGCGGTGTGAGGGAGTGACGACGCGCCCGCACCACGGCAACACGCCCGCCCCACGCCACCCCGCCCTTGGGAATCGGCAATCGGGAATGGGGAATCTGCCGCCCCACGCCACCCCGCCCTTGGGAATCGGCAATCGGGAAGGGGGAATCGTGGGAATGGGGAATCGGCCTCCCCGCTGCCACTCCCATCCGCCCGTACTTTTGTTGATTCTTCTCCAGCTCCCGATTCCCCATTCCCACGATTCCCCATTCCCGATTGCCGATTCCCCAAGTGCGCCATTTTCCGCTTCTACTCCTTCTCCCCGTCCTCCTCACCGCGTGTCCCAGCGAACACGGTCCCCGCACTGCCTTCAAAGGCAGCGAAGCGCTGGGGTTCGTGAAGACGCAGCTCGACTTCGGGACGCGCATCCCGGGCACGCCGCCGCACGAGAAGTGCGGCGACTGGATCGTGGCGCAGATGAAGCAGTTCGCCGACACCGTCACCGAACAGCGCTGGACGCACGTGACGGCCGCGGGCGACACGCTCCCGCTACGCAACATCCTGGCGCGCTTCCGTCCCAACGCCACGCAACGCGTGCTCTACCTCACGCACTGGGACACGCGTCCCGTCTCCGACGGCGCGAAGGATCCCGCGGAGCAGAAGCTGCCCATGCCCGGCGCCAACGATGGCGCGTCGGGTGTCGCGCTCTTCGTGGAGCTCGCGCGCGTGCTGCGCAAGACACCGCCCAACGTCGGCGTCGACCTGTTGTTCGTGGACGGAG
>Ga0070679_100001810_pt1 | contig 19281 bp, 17 predicted proteins | sample KBSC63BmetaG_FD_65652 | JGI IMG/M metagenome (GOLD analysis project Ga0070679, IMG submission 65652) | Corn rhizosphere microbial communities from Kellogg Biological Station, Michigan, USA - KBS C6-3B metaG | ecosystem: Host-associated > Plants > Roots > Rhizosphere | place: USA: Michigan... | reverse complement strand
GCCATAACCAGTATAAATAAAAATGATTTTGATTTTTCACACTACCAAAATATTTATGATCTTATAAAAGTAAGATGCGCTGGAGTATATGTGATAGACAATCTACGTATAATAATTCGTGGAATAAACTCCATTTATACCCGAGACAATTCAGCACTTGTTCTTGTTGATGGTATTCCATATAAGGTCCCTGATTTGAAAGTTATTCAGCCCTCTCAGGTAAAGAGTATTGACTTTATTAAAGACGCGGGATCTGCTATATACGGAGCAAGAGGAGCTAACGGAGTTATTCTTATTGAGACCAAGAGGTGAGACGAGAAAAGGTTAGTTGGTGGTAGATATAATCGGAAGAGTGAAATATCTTTCTTGTTGGTTTATTTGCCGGTTCCATAATTTTCAATCTTTATTCCCCTCATTCGCGCCTTCGTGTCCCACGAATGTTGTCAAGTCACCCGCGCCGCCAGCCGCTTTATAAACCTCTTAAAAAAAGAGGCAACCTGTTCAGGCTGCCTCTTTAACAATCTAAGTTCATTAAAATTAAACACCACTAAGCCCGAAGCCTTGCCTGTATTCGCGTTTAACGTATTGATTTACCTCATCACAGTTTGTAATCTTCATTTGATCATGATCCCACAATAAAGTGATGTTACGGGCCGGGAATACTTTTCTAACAGGGCGGGTACGTTTAGTACCATCCGGTGCAACTATAGTAGTAGCTTCCACAGTTGTAACCGGAGGCCTTTCTACATTATAACCCCGAAGCGCCAGGTTAGCTACAAGCATATTTTCTACCACCATTGCAGCCTTATCAAAAGGAGAACTGGTTACACCCTTTCCATATCCTTGCAAGCAAGCTTCTACCCATTGCTGGTAATGAGCCTCAGCACCTCCCGGAATCCTTGGATATTTAACAGGGACATTCTTTACAGCAGCATCTTCCATGCGTGAAACAGGCAAAAGCGTTGCCTTTTCAGAGTAACAACCTGCGATCATTTTGCCTTTGGTACCAATAAAGAGCATTCCGCTGCCATCAGCGAGAGCCAGGGTATCTGTAGGTTCCATTTCTTCAGGGCGTGCCGGTGTTAATCCTCCGTCCATCCAGTGGATCCTGATATTGGGAAGCTTTGCATCATGCTTCCCTTTTTTAGGATTGGCGAAAGTTAAGATCGTATTGCTGGATGGAGGGCAGGTGTCCGGAAATTCTTCCTGTTTCATTCCCATACTTGGATTTCCTAAACTTGTCTGCACGGCATTCACAAATCCAAGGTTCAGAACGGTCATTGGCGCTTCCAGTATATGGGCGCCCATATCACCAATTACGCCTGTGCCATAATCCCACCAGCCACGCCAGTCGTGCGGAGCCAAATGGAAATCATCTTCGTAGGGAACGCCCGGTGTCAGGCCGGTACGTTGCTGGCCTGTGCGGCCCGAAGGGAAAGGCTTTTCCTTAGCTGAGCTTTGCCACAGATTCCAGTTAAATGTGCTTGGCGGCGTTCCTGTTTTGGTGGGCCATTTCATGCCTCCCTGTGGCCAAACAGGGCGGTTAGTATAGCAATAGACATCTGTAACATCGCCGATAAGGCCGGCCTCATACCATTCTCTCATTTGGCGTACGCCATCATTGGATGAGCCCTGGTTACCCATCTGGCTCACCACTTTATATTTACGGGCAAGCTCTGCAAGCAAACGAGCCTCATAAATATCATGGGTCATTGGCTTTTGTACCCAGATGTGCTTGCCAAGTGTTATTGCCGCAGAAGCAGCAATGGCATGTGTATGATCGGGCGTTGATACAGAAACCGCATCAAAATTTTTGTGTTCCTTATCCAGCAGTTCTCTCCAGTCTTCGTAAACCTTAGCGTCAGGATACCTTTTAAATGTATTGGCGCCCCTTAACTGGTCAACATCACACAAAAAAGCGATTTTTGCTTTCTCCTGTGGTACAAACATCTTCTTATCAACATCCCATCTTCTCATAAAACCAGCGGTATCACTGGATCCTTTTCCTCCTGCACCAATTGTAGCAATGTACAGGGTATCGCTTGGGGCAACAAAGCCTTTACCAAGAACGTGCCTGGGCACGATGTAAAATGCTGCAAGTGCAGCAGCACTGTTTTTAACGAAAGCCCTTCTTGAAGGGTTCGTCACTTCGTTTTGTTTTTTCATTTTATCGTTGAATTGATTTGTTGGCAGGTTGTCAATATAAGGATGGTAAGTTTACAATCGTATAATGAAGATAATTAGTTTTAGTTGAATATTTAAAAATCTTTGGAGGATTTTTCTGCTACACCTATATGCTAATAAAAAGCATCGCCTCAATACAGCAAGTATAGCCAACACACATTGTTAACCTACCAAGCCTGCGCCGACTTGGACCAACAGAGGAAGCACTGCGGAGGAAAGATAAAGATGTAGTAATATAATTTGCACAATCTGATTAACTGTTAGTAATTAAAATACCAAGTCCTGATAAAATAATTAATGCTAACAGTTCAACAATGAATAGTTTAAGGGTAGTTTTGATTTTGGCCTGTATGAAATAGTCAAGGATAAATAACAAAGAGGAAAAACCGGCGGCCATAAAAAATGTGAAAATATCCCACCCGTTATTGCTTTTCTTATAATTTAAAATTGTCACAACAAACATAAAAATAATAAGACAGGCAGCGGCTATATTCAATAATGTAAATTTTCGCGTCATAAATTATTTAGCCATGTTAGCCTTCCTTTTCTCCAAATTTAAAGTACTGCAAAGACTAAAAGAAGTCCGCCCATGTTATGTGTTCGTGCCAAAGGTCTTATAGTTTGGCATCACCAACATCGGTTTGAATTTGGTCTGCAAAGAACATGGAGTTAGAGCGTAAACTACAAATCATTGAGGAAGAGAAAAGACAACATAACCTCCATGATGCTCTGAAGTATTTGCGATTTTTTCATTTTTTGAATTTGTATTCTGAAGTCCCTGTAAAGAGTGAGGAGTTGATGCCCCCACTACAAGATAATGCCTTCCATTTATCTCATACATAGAAGGAAGGGCATCTGATTCCATAGGAAGTTTCGAAGACCACAATACATTCCCGTTATCCGCATCATAAGCGTAAATAGTGCCATCTCCTGCAATACAGAATACTAAGCCGGAAGAAGTCACAATCATACCATACCGTGGCCATTTTGAAGGCGATCCTGTATTTTTACCATTATCACTCTTTCCTAGGGGAACCTTCCATTTAATTGTCCCCTTATTTAAATCATAAGAAACAATTTCAGACCAGGGCGGAGGCATGAGGTATGACTGCTCCAGTCCATATCCTTCTGAATAATAACGTACAGATGGCGTGTCACTTATATTTTTTGGATAACCATCACTGAAAGGTCCACCTCCGTTAACAGAACGCACTTTTTGCTCACCATCTGCGCCTCCTTCCGCAACAACAGGCCCAGCTGAAATCGAATTATCTGAAGAAGGTTTACTATTCTTGCCCTTAGCCATATTATTACTATTACCCCTGCTGTTAAGAAAGTCGTAAATCCTTTTCATGTCTATATCGTTAATAGACGGATTGGCAGGCATGTCGCCTCTTCCCCTCCCAACAATCCCCTTAAAGGCATTAAAACTTAACCTATCACCTAAGTTGAGAAGTGACGGACCAACTAAACCTTTAAAATCTTTTCCATGGCAAGTCTGGCACGTTATAAGTTGTTTCAATCCTCCAAGTTGTTTCAATTCTACTTTGGCCTCCTCACTTTCAATTTCTTCACGTGTTTTCAATTTCGGATAAACCGAGGGATGTGATAGATTCAAAAGATAAACAATACCTTTCTCAGGATTCGCAGCAGTGTTACCACAGCTAGTCCCTCCTAAAGAACCTGGCACTGCTACAGTTTCGCGACTAAGTGAAAGCGGAGTATATAATCCCATTCCTGCTTTAGAAATCCTTTCTTTTTGAATTTTACGTTGAGCAGGACTAATATATAAATTCCAAGCCTCAAGTTCATCCTTTGTTAAATTATTATCATCCAAATCATTAGGAGTAAAACTTTGACGTGAATAGGGAGGTATTACCGTCGGAAATGGCTGTGTAGGCCAAGACTTTTCTCCGGGAACATCACTAACAGGTACAGGGCGCTCCTCTATAGGCCATAAAGGTTTACCAGTAACACGATCAAAAACGAATAAAAATCCCTGCTTGGTAGCAACCGCTACAACATCCACTTTTTTACCCTGATGATTCACTGTTACAAGTTGCGGCGCTGCAACAACATCGTAATCTAACAAATCATGATGCACTAACTGAAAATACCATAATAGCTTACCAGAAGCGGCATCCAATGCCACTATACAATCACTAAACAAATCTTTACCAATACGATCGGCTCCATAGAAATCGTTAGTAGGGGAACCTAAAGGGATATAAACAATTCCCCGCTTTTCATCAATAGACATTTCACCCCAGCAATTAGTTCCACCTACATACTTGTAAGCATCTTTTGGCCATGTATCGTAACCATACTCACCAGGATGAGGTACAGTACGAAAGGACCAGGCCATTTTGCCAGTAACCACATCATAAGCACGAATATCCCCGGGAGCTGACAAATATCCTTCGCCTGTTGCTGAACCCAATATAATCAAATTATGAAAGATTTGGCCGGGTGTACCATTTTGAATCTGAGCCACAGTCTTAGGATCCCGCCCTAAACCTTCCCGAAGATCAACAACTCCATTAGTACCAAAATTTAATATAGACTTTCCAGTCAGTGCATCAATTTCCTCAAGAAAGTCGTTTTTTTGAAAAATCAGGCGACGGTCCTTCTTATCTTCAGATTCCCAATAATTTATACCACGCCGGGCAATCCCTTCTAACTTGGAATGTATCCATATTTCATTACCATTTTTGGCATTTAACGCAACAAGAGAATTGTCTCTTGCCAACACGTACATCACGGTATCTACAATAACAGGATTAAAATAATACGAAGTATTATCTCCTGTTGGATAGAACCAAACTTCCTTCAACTTACCGACATTTGATTTTGTAATGTCATCAACTACAACAAATTTTGATTGATCCGCTCCCCCGCCATAATTTTCCCATGTGGCATGTTGCCGGAAAGCATTCTTGTTATGTTCATAATTACACCGAATATTCGTAAATAATAACAAAGAAATCAAGTAAAAAAAGGAGCCTTTCTTAAAAACATGCAAACTAAACATAGTAACAGAATTAGGGAAATCAACAAATTAAGAAATATTATTTGATAATATAATTAAAGGCACCCCGCATTCCTGTTATCCCAAATTCACCGGCGGACGCCAAGGTAACAGGCAACCACAATATAAGAAATGGCTCGGTAAAAAACATTGCATGTATTGACAGTACGCTAACGCCACTCTACCCTTGCTGCATAGCTGCACCAGAAACGGAACATTCAACTATAAATTAAAATAACTTTTGTCGGTTAAATGATCTGGCAAAAATTTCAACTCAGTTATCCCCTTTTCATCGTCAAACTTCTCAACTATATCTATAAAATCTACTTTTTTGATTTTAAGTTCTTCGCCTAATAAGTTTGTCAATATAAGGTCGGCGACGAGTTCTTTTAGTTCGTCGTCAAGTTTTGTTAAGGTGTCAGCCTTTAATAAAATCTCAATCTTTTCGTCTTCATACTTTAATAAAACATATGTCCAGTTGGAGGCATCAATTTGAAGGTCTGTATCCAGTAGTTTTGCTAAATGCCAATTCTTTTTTGATTGCTTTGCAGAATAAAATTCCCAATTATCCAGTTGTGGTGCTTTGTCAATAATTTCTTTTGTTTTACCCAGCAAGTTTTTATCGCCGTTAGGTGAAATGGTCAAAGAGTTTTCCTTTGATAAACCAGGTCCGATTTCCCATCCAAAGCCCCAATTTGAAACAGTTCTATCCAGTTCATCTAAAATATCTTGATCGTAATTGTCGGATTGAAGTTTGACTGAATTTTTTGTAAACCAATTCCAAAAAGTTAGAATGTCTTTGTCTTGCATATGTTCGAAAGGATGTCGTTTTACGGCGAAATTAAAAATTAAACAATTTGTTTCATGTGTCACAACCCATGGCGGTGGGCCATGCTATTGCAAAATGCACTTGTTAGCGGTTCGTTATAGGAATTTTAGCACCTTTAAACAAAAGCCAAACACCAAGAGCAATTTCGTCCAAAGCAATGGGTCCGTAGCATGCAGGTATGATTTTATTTTCTACTGCAGGAAAAACAATAATTGCAAATTGACTTGTCAGCAATAGTAAAGAAGCAAAGATCCCCCATCCTGCTAATATTTTCGGTATATATCCTGACTTGTAAAAAAGATAATTAAACAGTATTGAGCCCAAACCTAAAAAGACTGCAACAATAACAAAAGTCAAGGCGTATATTGAATGTAATAGAGAGAGAAATTGTATCTGATTTAAGTCAAATAATTTTGTGGGGCTGTCATTTATAAACTGCATTGCAACGTAAGAGTTAATAATAGCAAAACAGGCAAGTGTAGTTTCAATTAGTCTGAAAAAAACCGCAAGCAAGGCAAGGCTCCTGTTTACACGTTTGAGCAATAAATAGAGAGCCCAAATAAGTACTACGTCAATGGCAAAAGTGACAATATTGTTAGCGATACCTATACGAAAAAGTCGTTCATGAGCAATTATATTATTTGTTGTTTTCAAAGCATCTCCACTCTCTACGAGAGTTGAAGGAAACCGTACATAAAATTCAGCGAACAGTCCTGTCGCCATTGCAATTAAAAATAATAGTCCTGCAAGTCTGGCTGCTTTCAGTTGTAATGGAACACTAAGGTCATCTCGCATCCTTTTGAAATTATTAGAAGGTGTCAAATGTAATGAACGCTAACGGCTCGGGCTTGGCGAAGAACTGGTATTGAAGTTCGTTAGTAGGAACCGAAGCTAAATTTATAATTAAAAGTTCATTGTTATAACTGCTGCCAAATTTATAATGCGGTGTTGATTACTGAAGCTGAATAACGAAACAAAAGTTGATACGGCGTTAAGTCAGCCAGTTTCTGCCCAAATGTGGGCTATAGGGCATTGTTTAAATAAGTGTCGCCAAATATGCTAACAGTTTTGCACCAGGAATAAAAAGGAATTGAGCCACAATGGTTCCAATAAGTCTTGCTATTGTCATATATACGATATACTTTCTAAAAGTTGCTTCCGAACATTTGCCCAGCGTTACATCGTCTGTCATAGCAGAAAGCTGAGGGTCAATAAACATGAACATCACGATTGTTGCAAAACCATTTATAAAAGCAGATAATTCACTGGCAGTTGTCCGGTAAACAGGATTTATGTAAGATGCATAAACGGCTGACAAAACACCTATTGTTAAGATGGCAACAGCAAGAATATTAAGTATAAAAATTCGCCAGGGAAATTGTTTGTCTAGGTTGATGCTTGTTATATTTTCTCTTGTAGGAATTGCCATATTATCTTTAAAATAAAGCACTCCTGCTTTAGAAAAACCATGCAATACCAATCTTGACATTGACTTATGATAGCTAAAACTAACAACTGCTTTGGATAAAACTCTTTGAAAAGTAGGAATTAAGAAAGCGCCAAGTATTGTTGCAAGTGTGCATGATAAAATAATAAGCCGAAACATTTCAGTATTGCCGAATATTCCTGCACGAATATCGTTTTCAACGGTCTTTGCAAGTATAGGAGCCTGGAAGCCGTTAGCTGTTCTGGAGACAACAACTAAAATATTAAATAAGGCAAAAGAAATAGCTATACGTCCAGTCCGAATACCAACAATTCGCACAGAGTAAGACAATGTAGTTATAAGATTAATCAGAAATGTCAGTATAAGAACTATAAGGATCTGTGAAGTCATTTGAATTATGGTTTTGCATTACAGCCAACCGCTAGCGCTTGCTGCTGTGCTGGTATTTATATTCGTTCAACCCACAACGTTAGCCCAATTGAAAACCATAGATGAAGATATGCACAAAAGTTGAGCAGAGAAACTTCTGCCCGAACTGTAGTTGATAGCATTACAAAAGATGAGAATATGCACGCCAGCCAACATAGAAGCAAGCCCCTTGTAAGCTGCTGCTATGTCTTTCGTTTGAATAGTCCCGCAATAAGATTTACTATGAAAATAATTTGCTTCAGGCAGCAATATAAAATCGTAATCGAAATTGACTTTGTAAATATTATGTTCGTGTTGTCTACACATTTTACCGTAATGTCTATTCTTAATTTAAAATCTTTTCTCACCAAATAAATTTGTGCACATATAATTTAATTGATATTCCAAATAAAACTCTCAGTTATGAAAAGAACGTTCACATTATCCTCCGAAGGAAAGATAACAACAGCTTGTTTAGTTGTTGCTGCTGCCGGAGTTCTGATTCAGATTATTTCAGGACATCCTTACCCGAAAATTCCACCCGTGTTTTTCATTTTGCTAATTCCCGCAGCCCTTATTTTTTTTGCCCCATGGCGATGGACGCCTATCAGCGCTGTACTGGCGGGCTTTTTCTTAACCAGCGGGCTTTTTCTTAGCGGTGCATCTAACCGGCTGATTATTTTACAAAATCCCGGCGACTCAGCAGGCTTATGGATTCAGACATTAGGAGTTTTGGGAGCGCTTATCGCAGGTTGTATTGCTACCTATAAAAATTATCGTAGTCGTGAAAAGAATAACAAACTTCTTCGGATGTAGTTTGTCACCAAAGAAAGAACTCGCAAAATCGTCAGAAAAATCAGTAGTAAAATGCAGGCAGTAGAATTTTCTTCAACCGTAGGATCCGGTTATCCAGTCTAGAGTTCTTATGGAGAAGGCAAGGGAAGGGCGTTACAATATGCAATTAAAATTATAATTTATTCTTGTACCACCACCAATGACGGTGTGGACATATTGATCATGTTGTGCCTTTGATTACTTTCCGACTTTGTCAATAGGCCTGAAACGCAATGCACTCCAAACTTCGTTTATTGAAATTGCAGTAACTGTCGTTATGCCAAAGTCTTCGCCTGTTACACGAACGATATCCCGGTTAATGTCTATCTTTACTTTTGAAGTCCCTTTCGGATAGGCAAACCATAAAACACTATCAGGCTCTACTTTTTTTAACCCTTTGTTTAAAAAGTCGAGGTATTCCTTGTTGTTATTGATGAACACTAAAGTGTTTGAGCTCTTCTTAGTTGTATCAAACGACGTTTTGAAACCCATTTTTTCAAATTCGGTTTCAATGTCGGCAGGTGCATTAAGTATAACGCCACTGTCTTTGAACTTAAATTTTTTAATGATGTCCTGCATTATCTGTTATTTTTTAATGTAAAAAGTCCACTTGATATTACCGCATCCGCTTTTTGCACATTACAACCTGCAACACATTTATTTTTTAATCCTACAGAAAGTAGGTTTGTTATATACAATCTATAGTAGTTCTTATGGCAATCAAATTCAAGATAGGTAAATTTCATTTAGCTTGGTTGGCTATGCCCTGGCTGGCTCTAAGGTCCGAGCAGACCATGGCCTCGATGAACAGAAGCTATATCGCCTTTTAGTTCATACCTCTATGCAAGTTGTTGGTGATTGCTCTTAGGAATAAATTATTATAAGATGAATAATTTTATATTTATCATCTTTTAATTAAAGAATGCTTGTATGAAAAGCTTTATAATCTCGTTGTTTTGTTTAATGTGCTTTGCGGCAACTTCTCAATCATTAAGCAATCAAAACACATTTATACACAACTACAATTTTGGTAATGGCACAATTAAAGAAAATGTTTTAAAAAGCTATTTGAGCCACGCTATTACAATGGCTGAAATGTGCACGGCAGAAGCTTTTTGTGTTGACGGGCCTTACCCCTATAAAGATGATGACGTACGAATGTTGCAAAACATAGGTGCAAAATTTATTGGCAGGTCAATTTATTTATGGGGCGGCGAAAACAAAGTAAACAATCCCGGGTTTTGGACTTTCGCTGCGCAAATGATTAACAACATGCACGAAACTGATAAAGACATTATTTTCCAGGCCTGCATTTTTGAAATTATAACTACGCATGTTAATGAAGTAAAAGTGCCCGCGTGGGTTTTTAAAGCATTTAATCTTTCTGTAGAAAACAGAAATTTTAGATACGATTCAATGCTAAATAAAAAAGGATTGCGGGTTAATAACTGGCGCCAAGGTTCAAGCGTGCCTGATGTAACAAGAACAGAAACAAAACTGTGGTTTTATTATCTCGCCAAAAATTATATTGATATTGGTATTGAAGCCATTCATTTTGGGCAGGTTGAATTAATGGCTATGGAAGATAAAAATGATAATTATAAAAATTGGGCTGATATATTAACCCATGTAAGAGCTTATGCCGCTAAACACGCAAGAAGAAAAATGATATTGTGTGATGGCCACATGCCGGGGGGAGGCATTGTTATAAATAATCATTTGTTGTTTGACTTTCATTCATTTCCTTCCAGGCCAAAGTCGTTGGCAAATGAGCCGCAACATGCCGTTTTGGAAAAAGGTTACCTCGATGCTTTTTTTGGCAGAAGCAAGGGCGGCATTACACCAAGCGGGTGGAATTGCAACGCATTGCCTTATTTGGTTGAGTTAGATAATTTTGGCATAAGCAAACATCCGGGTAAACCGGATAGCAGTATTTATGTGTGGGGGTACGATGAAATATCCTGGTTTGCATTGCAGCCCGAAAATTATCGTAATGAATGGCTGCAATACGCAGCAAAGAAAGTAAAAGAGCTTGATTCAACCGCTTTTCTTGAAATGCCCGGCAGCAGGATTGTGATTGGTGTGCCTAAAGATAAAGGAACACGCTATCGGGCTAATACAAATAGTAAAAATTGCCCATTGGGTTATAGCCAGGAAGAAACAATAAAAAATATTTGGAAGAATAGATGAAGATATGTTCTCATAATCGAAGCTTTATCATCTTTTAGTTTATACTTCTATGTAAGTTGTTGGTGATTGCTCTGCCGCAAATTCTTCCGCACGAACCATGCAACAACGCCGATGGTTGGGCTTTATAAAGTGGATTATTTTTTAATGGAACACCAACTAAGGCAAAAAAATGCAACAGGTTTTTCAGCGCTTGGGCCGAAATTGTAAAATTGAATTTGCAGTAATTTTTGACTCACAAATAGCTCAACCACCATTTTTCTTTGTGATGGGTTTTATAATTATCATACCATTTACACAAAGGAAACAGGGCTATTACTACCGAGATCCAAACAATATAAGCTACTAAAAGGCTGTAACCATCGTTTGCAGCCAAAAAATAAAAGGGCAAATCGGCATTGATAGTGGTTGCTTCAGCTAAGGAGTGCCCCTTGATGAGAACAAAAGCAACAGAGACGATATGGATCATATAAAGGTGAACGACATAATAAAAAAATGGAACCCTGCCATAAATTTTTATTGCTTCTGTAAAACCATTTTTTATTTTTTCAAAAAAAGACAGCAACAGAAAAGCCGGGCCGATGGTCATGCACATATACAATAAGGATGGAGGGTATTTTTGCACGTTAATAAATGACAGGAGTGTAAACAAACCATTCTTTTGCGTGTGCCACGGTTCAGGGTTACCATACCTGTTCATTAAACGAACTACAATAAACAAAATAATCAAAGCGATTCCTATCCGGTTTAATATTTTTCTTCTTTGGTCAACAGTAAATTTTTGTGAAAAGAAAACGCCTGTACAATAACCGAGCATCATCACCCCAAGCCACGGCCCAAATGGATAAAGTATCAGCAAAACATGTGATTGACTGATCGGGTACGCCGCAAAAAAACCATGATGCAATATGTCCCACCAGAAGCCAGCTTTGAACCCCAGCGCTGATTCCGGAATGTCCAGCAGGTTGTGACCAAAAACAATGATTAATCCAATGATCAAAATAACGTTGAAGGGTAAACGCACCAGCAGGCCAAGTAAAACCATACTGATGCCGATAGCCCATATCACCTGGAAGATGATGATGTTATAATGGGGATTAAATGTCCATGCAAATGAGATAACAACGATCTCCATAAATATCAACCAAAGCCCGCGCTTTACTAAAAAAGATTGCAGCACTTTTTTTGTTTTGCGCAGGCTTTGTAAGTAGATGGATGTACCTGAAAGAAATACAAAAACAGGCGCACAAAAATGGGTGATCCACCTTGTGAAAAATAAGACCGGAGTAGTAGCGGCCAGGTCAAGCGGGTCCGCAGATGGATGGAAATAATCTCTGACATGGTCAAGCGCCATGATAACCATTACCAGCCCTCTAAGCACATCAATGGATTCTATCCTTCTTGTTTTTGAAGTTACTATGGGTTGCATGAATTTTGTTTTGGAATTAAGCGGCTTATGCATTCCATTGGTGATAGGCTGGTATTGCTGAAGGATATTGACAGATCAAATCTAACGTTAAATATCCTGGTATCAATGCAGTTATAGGGAAATGCGGTAAGCCCGGTCCTGCTTTACTACTCATCCAATAAATATAAGAAATGGCTTGGTAAAAAAACATTTGTTTAAATCGGGACAGATATGCTAATCCATTTTACCCTTGCTGCATTTCTGCCAGAAAGAACGAATAGATGAAGATGCTCTCATAATGAAGAACAGAGGCTTTATCGTCTTTTAGTTCATACCTCTATGCAAGTTGTTGGTAATTGCTCTGCCGCAAATTCATCCGCACGAAACACGCAACAACGGCGATGGTTGGCTTTATAAACTGGATTAGTTTTTAATGGAACACTAACTAAGGCAAAAAATAGCATTCCGTCTGCCCCATAACCGCTGCTCAATTTATGGATTAAATTTTATTATTTATTCCGGAATACACCGTAAACATCTTATTAGCAGTTTATTTTTCTCCTGCTAATTTCAATGCAAAGTTTAATTGAACGTCTTTATGAAGGATAACTTCCTGGATGGTTGGAAGGATCGTATAGTCTGGAATTGTTCCCCTGTCTTTATATTTTGATTTTTTTACATCATTCACATACTTCAATTTAGGAATAGTAATATTTATTTTACTGTTGGGCAACTCAACCTTTGTTGTTTGTCCGGAAGTATTTCCATAATACGCGCCACCAGTTTCCTCACCGATAAACTTTCCCCTGTTGTTGCTTTTTGCTATTGAACAAAAGTCTGCCGTAGTAGAAAAACATAAGCCGTTAATCAGAAATAAAACTTTTCCATTGTAGCTGTTATTTTGCGGTTGTTGTATGCCAAGAAGCGAAGCTCCTTCAACAGTAATTTTATGTGTAGTTGATTCGATTGAGTGAAAATATTTGAAAGGTTTGTTTGTTAAATAAGAATAGAGCAAAGCCCCGTAGGCATCAGTGCCGCCTGCATTTCCACGTAAGTCAATAATTAACTCGCTGACTTCTCTGGAATTAATTTCTTTAAATGATGTTTCAAGAAAGTTTCTGAAATTCAGCTTCCTCGCCAGCCTGTTATCATCAAAGGTTTTAATAGTAAGTAAAGCGATATTTTTTTCAGGAAAATCTAACTGTAAGTCTTTTTTATTACTCAATTCATTTCCATTATCACATTCAAAATCTTTTACAAACTCTGCATTTATTTTGGTTGTTTTAATTTGTCCCTGCTTCGTTTTATACCTGACAGTAAATGAATTTTTATTACCAAAAATCCAGTTGTAAAGAAAAGAGAAAGCGCCGTTGTTTAGTACCTGGTTTTTTTTAGTTTCAATTTTTCCATCGGAAGGTAAATATTGAAGCAGCGTTTTTTTGATTTCAGAAATTGGCTTTTTATCGATTGATAAAATCTCCGTTTCAGCAGGAAGTTCTTTAATTCTGCTGCAAAGTGCATAAGCCTTCCCGTTAATGAAGTAAACATAAACAGGAAACATCTTTTCATTTTCACTATAATAATTCATCAAAAGTCGCGAAAGATTGGTACCTGTGTGCCCATCTTCAATAGAACTTATAACGAACGCAATTGATTTGGCAAACTCTAATTGTGACATTGGATGATTTAACGCAGCATAGCAACTGTCAAATAATTTATTCAATACTATTTTGTTTTTATAGCGATATAATCCTGCGTGTTCTTTTTCAAGTGTCTCCCGAAAAAATGTAAAGTCCTGTCTTAATAATTCGGGTTCTATATTATTTAATGAAGCAGTATTAAGTTCGGTTTGCTTTGGAGATTTTATTGTTGATATCTGAGTATAGCAGGTGTCTTTGCCATTTAGTAAAATAATGAAGTCGTAATTGTTGCCTGGAATAATATCAAATGAAATTGAATCTACATCTGTGTAAAAAGTTATCTTTTTTTCATGCACAGGCTCTAAAGCAAAATAAATATCCGGTTTGTTTTCGGGAGATAAATTCCATATACCTTTCTGATAAACGTCTCCATCTTTTACGTCCACTGTTTTTGATGTTGCCTTTATGATTGGTAACTTTTGCTGAGCAAACAGCGGTTGTGTAAATGATATAATTACTACAATAAAGGCAATATATTTTCTGCCCCACAATGTGGGTTTTGTTATTAGCTGCATGTTCATAAATAATTTAGCGGTAAATATTATTTTTCGGATTGCTTAAGAAAAAAGTAATAACCTAAAAAGCTGGCAGCAGTGCAAAAAGCCATAATTGCCAAAGAGTGAATACCTAAAGGAAGTGTATAATAAATGATAGTAAGCCCGGCACCTATTCCGGCAAGAAGTGCAAACCATTTAATGTTGGTATTTCTGTTTTCTTTCGGACTTGTTTGTAAAATAGATGAGACTATATTTTCAGGAATCCCTTTTTCTATAATTTTATTTTTTATGCGGTAATCCATAATTCTCCTGATGATTGCTAAAATGAATATCATAAACAATCCTGCCGTAAAAATGGAAGCACATGCATTGAAAACATCTTCGTTTATTCCTTGCATATTACTTTGTGCATTTGCAATAACCGGTGTAGCAGCTATAATTATTATATATATAATCTTTTTCATTTTATTTATTTTAAGTTTTATATTTCATTAGACAGGCAACTGCATTTAATGTTGCAGCATTTCAATAAAAATTTAAAGCCTTCATTCGTGCCTGATATTTTCTATACATATCAATAAACAGAATTACGAAAAGGCATGTAACCGTAGTAATAATTAAAGCAACTAATATCGGACTGATTCCTTTAAACAGGCTTAATAAGCTATCTCTAAAAAAATAAAAAATGATGGAAAGGAAAATAATCGAAATGAAAATAATAAAGTATGAAAACAATTTATCGGTAGAAACTTTATATCGGGATTTAGGTAATTGCTCTATAACCAAATCAGCGATATTAAAATCAAAAGCCGGTTTTTCCTGTTGTTTAATTGCTTCAAAAAGCAGGTTGTATTGCTCAGCTTTTATTTTACAAGTTTCGCAACTCCGGATATGTTTAATGATATCAATATCACAGTCTGCTTTTTGCAAAACGTATTGCTGAATTTCATCATCATTAACGTGTTTGTTTATCATAATGCTTCCTTTTTATAAGTGAGCAATAAATTATTCCTTAGTGTTTTCCTTGCCCTGAATAAATAGTTCTTAACTGTTCCTTCCGGCAGTTCCGTTATTTCTGCTATTTCTGAATAGTTTAATTCTTCGTTGTGATAGAGCGTTATTAAAGTGCGATAAACCGGGGAAAGTTTATCTATCTCCTTTTTTAAAATTTCTGAAAGTTCTTTTTTGAAAATGATTTTCTCCGTTTCATTACTGAGAGGGTTCGTTTTGTTATTCATTATTTCTAATGTTTCATCGTCGGATTCGCTGTCGTCATTGTTATTTTCAATAAGCAATAATTTCTTCTTTTCAAGATGGTTTACGCAAGTATTATATGCAATTTGTCCTATCCACGTAGAAAGTTTCGATTGAAATTTAAAGCTCTCCAATTTTTTAAATGTCTTTAAATAAACATCCTGTGCAAGATCTTTTCTGTCTTCGGCACCTGGTATCATTTTAAAAATAATTTGAGTTACCAGCCCTTGTGTATTTTTTATAATAGTATTAAAGGTATTAGTGTCGCCACGTAATACCCTTTCAACCAATGGTTGGTCTGCCACATTATTTTCATTTTTGTATTCCACTTATTGCATTAGACAAGTGAGGTTTAAAAATGTTGCAATAATGTAATTTAAGCTTAGTCCCGTTAAGCCATCCAGTGTTTAAGCAACTCAAACTCATTTACACCGCTTTCATAAAATTTTGCAGAAGAGTGATCTGTAATAGTATAGAAATTTTATTCTTGCTAAGATATTTAAAGTAATGAAAGTTTAGGCTTGTTTGGCTCATAACTCTCTAAGAGTTGTTGGTGATTGCCAGGCTACAAAGTCAACACCACGAACCACAACAACGGCGGCGTGTGGCTTTGCTGAGGCGGAATTATTGTTTTAGTAACACCAGCAACTGCATAAAACAACGGCGGTGGCTGGCTTTGTAGAGGTGGATTTATTTTTTAGAAACACCAACTAAGGCAAAAAAAAACCAGCCTATTGATTCTTTTTTTAACTTACATCCGGTATCGTTCAATCAATAAATTTCAAACCATGAAGATTAGTATTCTATTAACTGCGACAATGCTTGCAGCAACCAGTTTTACATTTGCACAAACAACCGCTTCTGAAATTAATGCGGCAAATAAGAGTTCGGCAAACCCTGATAATGCAGAAATTTATACACCACTGCCAAACGTTGTATCGCCCGGAAAAACCTTTAGCAATGCCCCATCGGACGCTATTATATTATTTAACGGGAAAAACCTGGACGAATGGGTTTCAAAAAAAGATAGTTCTGCAGCGGGCTGGACTGTCGCCGATGGCATTATAACAGTAAATAAAGCAACGGGCGATATTGAGACCAAACGGAAATTCACCAGCTTTCAGTTGCACATTGAATGGCGCATACCGGCAGATATACAGGGTGAAGGACAAGCACGTGGCAACAGCGGTGTGTTTTTACAAGGAAAGTATGAAATACAAGTGCTGGACAACTATAATAACAATAATAAGACCTACGTTAATGGCATGGCCGGAAGTGTGTACCGCGAGGCTATTCCATTGGTTAACCCCGAAAAGAAACCGGGCGAATGGAATGTTTACGACATAGCCTACACGGCCCCTACATTTAATAGCGACGGCTCGGTAGAAACCCCTGCACGGGTTACGTTGTTTTTTAATGGCGTTATGGTACAAAATAACCAGGAGATTAAAGGCTTTACCTCTACCGGTAAAAAGCATGTGTATGTGGCACATGGCCCTGCCCCGCTGGTATTACAAGCACATGGTGATAAAAGCAAGCCCATTAGCTATCGCAATATCTGGATAAGGGAGTAAAGATTTCGCCTTTGTTGTGTGGGCTTACTTAGGTGGAACTATGTTTTAGGAAGACAAACAACTGCATAAAAGATATTTGGAAGAAGGAATAGATGAAGATGTTCTCATAATAAAAAGAACAGAAGCTTTATCGCATTTTAGTTCATACTTCTATGCAAGTTGTTGGTGATGCTTTGCCGCAAATTCCTTCGGCACAAACACTCAACAACGGAGATGGTTAGGCTTTATAAAGTGGATTAGTTTTGGAAACATCAACTAAGGCAAAAAAATTTGATGTGGGCTTAGGAAAGAGGAGAATACTCACGAAGGCTGAGTAAATCAGCCGGCAAAAATCAACCGCCAAACCCAGTCAACGAGCGTATGTGCAAGCATGGCGGCCAATAAATTATTTCCGCTTTTTTTATAAGCCCATGCATAACCAAGCCCCGCTAAGGTGGCTAAGGAAACATAAGTAATTTGCATTTGCAAGCCACTTATATTGTTCCAGTGCATCAGCCCAAAAGCAAGAGACGATACCACTGCCGGCACCCATTTTCTGGATGAAACTTTTTCAAGACCTGTTAAAAGTATCCCCCTGAAAAACAATTCTTCGGGCAAAGCAACCGTTAGGAAAATACCAATAAAACCGGCTGCTAATTTTAATGCATTTAATTTTTCCGGAAACCCAAAAGTGAGAAACCCGGTAACAAGCCCTGCGGGAACCACCACCACCATTATCATAAGCAGCGCTGCAAGCGCAATGTATAGGTCTCTGAATTTTGGAACCAGGTCAATACCAATCTTTGCATTGCGGTAACCCTTCCAGCCAATAACAGCAATTAGAGAAATGGCTATGGACCACCAACTATAATCGAGCAACGGATGCATCTTCATAGACCAGCGCAGGTCGAAAGGAATCCAGAGAAGCATCCAAAGGCCAACGTCAGCCCAGCTCAGCTCAAAAGATTCGCTGCTGAGTGTTTTAAGCGAACCGAATACCGAAAGGGCAATGAATAAAAAAATAGCAGTAGTATAAGGGTCGAAAGTATTTGTCATTAACCCCGGCAGGGCAAATAAAAGGGTTAGCCCACCCGCTATATAAATGATAGAGTTTTTATCTTTTTGAAGCCAGCCTTTAAACTGTACCAGGGCTTTCGGAGAACCTAAAGCCAGCACTAAACCCAAAAGCGGGGATGTGCTTATAACCATTGCAATAACTGTTATTATGGTATTCTTTGAATTGGAGGATTCTATTTCAAATATTAAAGCAGCGCCCAATAAAGCCCAAATGAGCCATAGAACCAGTAACCGATTTTTCATGGCATGTATGTTTTTAAAATAAGTTTTATACTTAACTCAATTCTACTACTATTTTCCACAAATGTTTTTCGGTTGATAATGCCTACAAATATAAAAGGAGTTTTGAGACAGAGGAGGCGCCTTTTCAAAAAAATACCCCTGCGATTATTTGACCATACTCAGAAGGAAGGCTTCGTCAGGGCGCTGCTGGAATTAAGTCTCACTGTGCCTCTGAGGCGGAATTATTGTTTTAGCAACACCAGCAACTGCATAAAATAAGATTTCCTTTGAATTTGCATTTTGTAACTTAGAATCTCTGACAGTGCAATCAGCTATGTGCACCGGTACACTACCGACCCGCTGCTGGTGCCGGATAGCTGGGTAAGCTTTGCAGCCACTACCACCAGCTATACGTTTACCGGGCTTAACAAAGGCACTCTATATTTTGTGCAAGCCGTTTCCGTTGGTTCTAAAAACCAGCGTGTAGCCAGTAACGTTGTTAATCGCGTTTCTCAATAATTTTATCAATCATAGCCTCATTATAAAAAGCCACCGGGAGGTGGTTTTTTTGTTTAATGATACTGGTGAGTTGTGAGTAGTGAATGGTGAGTTGTTGAAATATGGAACAGGGAAATAGTGAATAGAAATAAGAA